>Ga0070675_100004711_pt1 | contig 10413 bp, 10 predicted proteins | sample KBSM43metaG_FD_65343 | JGI IMG/M metagenome (GOLD analysis project Ga0070675, IMG submission 65343) | Miscanthus rhizosphere microbial communities from Kellogg Biological Station, Michigan, USA - KBS M4-3 metaG | ecosystem: Host-associated > Plants > Roots > Rhizosphere > Soil ...
AATCCGGCTTTGGCGGTACTGACGACCATCCCATGATGCCGCGGCCGTTTCACGACGGCGGTCGGACAAACTCTCATTTTTGTGTCGGACAACTTCCGGCACCCGGGACCCGTACGGTCCGGGGGACCGCACGGTCCGAGCGCACAAAAAAGAGCGGCCGCACTTTAGGCGGCCGCTGGGGTCAAGAACACGAGGCTCGGGAGTAGCCTTTCCGGATCCGGGGGAAGTGCCTTGCGCCGCATGGGGCTAGGCTCGGCATCTGCAGTTGCCCGCTACAGTGGCCGGTGGACCGGGACCGAAAAGTGTTCAGGACGGTTCGAATGTATCGCCTCGGTCCCCGGTGGTCCTACCGGCCGGACTGCCATTGTCTTGTCGGATGATTCTTACAACCCCGCTTAAAGCGTTTCCAGGAACGCAACTAGGGCTTCCACGTCGTATTTATCCAGGCCAAGCGGCATCAGGATCCGCTCCCCGTCGGCGTGCTGCCGCTCGACGTCGAAATTGGAGTAATGACGCACCACGTCGCGCAGCGTCGCGAGGCTGCCGTTGTGCATGTACGGCGCGGTTTCCGACACGCCACGCAGCGAGGGCACCTTGAACTCGCCGTAGTTGCGGTGATCCATGACGACATGGCGCGTGCTGACCGTGGTGCGTCGCTTGGCGTCGTCGTTGTACTTGCCCAGCAGGTTGTATGGGCTGTTCCGAAGTTTCTTGATGCCTCCGAAGCGACCGGGATCCACGCGACCCGCTTCGGTGAAGTACGAGATTCCCACGTCGTGGAACTCGCCGCTCGACAGTCGCGGGCCGCTATGGCAGGTCGTGCAGCGGCCGGTGCCGACGAAGATCGCGAGTCCCCGCTGCGCGAGCAACGGATAGCGCGCCATCGCCTCCTTGTCGCCGCGCACGAGCGCATCGCGGAAGTCGTCGAATGCCGATCGCGGGCTTGTCAGCGTCTCGAGATAAGCAGCGATTGCCTTGGCGACATTGACGGCGACGGCTTCGTCGTCTCCGGTCGGTGCACGTCCAAACACTTTCCGATACGTCGATCGCAGCGCCGGATCGTTGCGCACGCGGGAAGCGACATGCGCGACATCGGCACCCATCTCCCGCGAATCGAGCATGGGACGCAGGCTCTGCGCCCACAGGTTGTCCTGCGCGCCGTCCCAGCCGAACCAGCGCAAGCCGGCGAGGTCGAATACCGACGGCGTATTGCGATCGCCGCGCGCCAGTCCCTGTGCGCGCTCGCTCGCGTCGGTAAACGCGTGCGCGGGACGATGGCAGGTGGTGCATGCGATTCCTCCGCTCTTCGAGAGCGACCGATCGTCGAAGAGCTGCTCGCCGAGCTTGATCGCGTCGGAGTTGCCCGACACGCGATTGGACGGATCGATCGCGCGCGGCGGCGGCCACGGTCCGAGCGCCGCGATGCGCGCGACCTCGACGTCGCCGAACGCCACAGGCGCCGGCTGCGCGAACGCGAGCGCGGGAACGAGGCACGAAACGAGGATGCAGATCCTCATTGCAGCTCGACGGCCGTGGCGATGCGCTCGGTCGTGCCGCCGGTCACGACCTCGAACGCGATCTCCCAGCGGCCGCTCATGTGGAACAGCATCCCTTCCGCGCGATAGCGGCCGGGCCCCTTCGCGACGATCGTCGGCTTGTAATTCATGCCGTGGCGATGCTCGGGCATGCTCGCGTCGACGCGCACCGTGCGCGGCATGGGCGCCTTGCCGAGCGGGCAGACCGTGAGGTCGATCGCGAAGTGCTCGCTTGTCTTGATCGGCGCAGGCGCCGTCTTGAAGGCGATCGTGTAATGCGCGCCATTCGCGAGCTTGTCGCCCGGATTGCCACACGCGTGCGCCACGCCGCACATCGCAGCTACGGTTGCCGCGAGGACGCGGATCATTGCGCGAGGGGCGGCTTCCAGAACGAGAAAAGCGCCTCGCCGTTGCGCCAGCCGATGCGCTCGGCTAAGGGCGGCGGCAGGTCGGCGAGCCACGCACGCGACCAGTTCGCATGCTCGACGATGTAGTGCCAGCGCTCGGGGGTGAACGTGTCGGTACCCACCGTGAAGCGGTCCGGAAACTCGGTGAACAGTGCCCGCCACTCGGCCGGAACCTTGCCGCCCCCGCCGTGCTCGGTGCGGAAGGCGAGATCGCACCACAGGTTCTTGTGCTTGCGCAGCATGTCGCGCACGGCGTCGGCGCGATCGAAGCCCGAGTGCGCCCACAGCACGCGCGCGGCGGGGTCCTGCCGGTAAATGCGCTCGATCGCGTCGACGTCGGAGTGCGCGTGGAGCACGAGCTTGTGCTCGCGCGCGAGCGCGATCATACGCCGCGGCACCGGAAGGTCCGCGTCGGCGCCGTAGAGGTGGAATTCGCCGATCGCCGCGTAGCGGCTGCGGCGCAGGCGCTCCTCGAGGAACGCCGCGACGGTGTCGTCGCGCACCCAGGTGCTGATGTCGCCGCGTGTGCGGTAGGGTCGCAGCGAAGGAATGACCAGCTCCGGCGCCGCTTCGACCAGGCGCTGCGTGCCCTCGTCGCCGGAGCTCGAGACGAGTGCGCGGCGCAGGCCTGCTTTACGCAGGATCGCGATGGCATCGGCCGGCGGCAAATTCGCCCACGCGTCGTGGCTGTAATGCACGTGCGCATCGAAGATCGGCAGCTCGGCGGCGGCGGCGATCGGGAGGAGGAGAAGCAGCGCGGCGAGTCGTGGCGGCATTGCAGTATCTTCGTGCTTTAATCCGCGCATGCCAAGCCCGGACGAGGGCCTCCGCTGCCCATGGTGCGGCGAGGATCCGCTCTACGTCGCATACCACGACAGCGAATGGGGGTTTCCCGTCGCCGACGATCGTCGCCTGTTCGAGAAGATTTGCCTCGAAGGGTTCCAGTCGGGTCTCGCGTGGATCACGATCCTGCGCAAGCGCGAGTCGTTCCGGGAGGCGTTTCGCGGGTTCGACTTCGAGCGTGTCGCGCGCATGGGCGAGCGCGACGTGCAGAAACTGCTCGGCAATGCCGCCATCGTGCGACATCGCGGCAAGATCGAGTCGACGATCAACAACGCAAAGCGGGCACGCGAGCTTGCAAGCGAGCACGGGTCGCTCGCCGCGTACTTCTGGCGCTACGAGCCGGGGAAGTCGACCCGGCCGAAGCGCCTGACGATGGACGTGCTCGCAGCCATGCCGACCTCGCCCGAGTCCGTGGCGCTCGCCAAGGACCTCAAGAAGCGCGGCTGGAGCTTCGTCGGGCCGACCACGATTTACGCCTTCATGCAGGCGATGGGTCTCGTCAACGATCACCTGCATGGATGCGCCACGCGCAAGACAGTCGACGAAGCCCGCGCCGCGTTCGTGGTTCCCTAGCGCGCTCGCTCGACCGCCGGGGGCCGGCGCACGCGAAGGTGTGGTCGACAAGACCCGTCACAAGCGCGCAATACCCGAGGCCGATGCTTGTCGGTGTCCGGATGGCACGAGCGTAAATTTGCGCCGGCCCGCACGTAGAAACGACCGCTTGTCGCGGCGCCAGGCATCCCCGCCCGAAGGGAGCGGCGATGGCGCGTCTCTTGCTGGAGTGTCCAACGATGACGAGCCGACCTCTCACGACGAGCAATGCCGGTGGCGCCATGGTGGCGCTGGCGGGCGTCACCGCACTCGCCGGGTTGTGGCGCTGGGGGCAGCTCCTGCAATACATGCGCATCGGCGAGGCCCTCGCCGACCACGCCATTCCGTTCGAGCGAAAGACCATGCCGCACGCGCCGGCGGTCCTGGTCGTGGGCGACAGCACCGGGGTGGGCACAGGCGCGACGACGCCCGGCGATTCGATTGCGGGCCTGCTCGGGGCCGCGTTCCCGCACGTCTCCGTCGTGAACCGCGCCGCCAACGGCGCACGTACGCTCGACGTAATCATGCAGCTTGCAGGCACCGGTCCGGGCCGCTACGACCTCGTGCTGGTGCACGCCGGCGGCAACGACGTGCTGCGCCGCACACACTTGCGCTCTCTCGGACCGCAGGTGGACGCGCTCATGCGACTCGCGCGCAAGCTTTCGTCCAACGTGATCGTGACCACCATTCCGAACCTCGGCCTCCTGCCGTTGTTCTTTCCGCCTCTGTCGTGGATGATGTCGCGGCGCGCGCGCCAGCTGTGCGCGCTGTACGCGGAGTCGGCGCGCCAGCACGGCGCCCACTACCTCGACTTCTTCCACGAGCGCGGCGCCTGCCCGCTCACGAGCGACCCGCAACGTTACTTCGCGCGCGACGGCCTGCACCCTTCGAACGATTGCTACAAGTACGTGTTCGACGCGATCATGAAATCCACGCCGCTCGCCGCACGTTTGACAAGGCCCCGGCTGCGGCCCGTACGCACGGCCTGAACCGCGACCTTCCACGTAGTGTCCGCGGATGCCCCCGCGCTCACTCGAATTGATACGATGTCGCCTTTCGGTACGCAGGCTACATCGATGACTCTCGATCCAACTGCCGTCGCCACGCTCTCGCGCGTCACGACGGCCACGATCACCACCATCCTGCTCAAGAAGGGCCTCCGCAACGTGTGGATGCGCGGAACGCGGCCCTTGTCGCCCGGCCATCCGCGCATCGTAGGGCCTGCGTTCACGCTCCGCTTCGTTCCTGCCCGCGAGGACCTGGCGACGCCCGCGTCCTGGTCGAATCCGATCTCGACACGCTCGGCGATCGAGGCAATGCCGCCGGGTTGCGTCGCCGTCGTGGACGCGATGGGCATCACCGATGCGGGCATCTTCGGGGACATTCTCTGTGCGCGCATGGCCAAGCGCGGCGTCGCCGCGCTGGTCACGGACGGCGTCGTGCGCGACGTGGCGGGCGTTCGCGGAACGGGGCTGCCCGTGTGGTGCCAGGGCACGGCCGCGCCGCCGTCGGTCGCCGGCCTCACGTTCGTCGCCTGGGACCAGCCGATCGGCTGCGGCGGCGTCGCCGTGTTCCCCAACGACGTCGTGGTCGTCGACGACGACGGCGCAGTGCTCATTCCCGCGGCGATCCTCGATCAAGTGGTTGCGGATGCGATCGAGCAGGAGCGCCTCGAGGAGTGGATCATGGGCGAAGTCGCGCACGGTGCGGCGCTGCCGGGCCTGTATCCGCCGAACGCCGAAAATTTGGCCCGATACGAGAAAACGAAGAAATGAAGCTCTCCTCCGACGCACGCGGCGTCTACGTCATCGCGCCAACGCCGTTCCACCCCGACGGCCGCATCGACGAATCGTCCATCGATCGCATGACCGACTTCTTCGTCGAGTCCGGCGTCGACGGCATCACCGTGCTGGGACAGCTCGGCGAAGCGCCCAAGATGACGCATCGCGAATCCGTCGGCATCGTCTCGCGCGTTGCCAGGCGCGTGAAGGTGCCCATCATCGTCGGGGTGTCGGCGCCGGGCTTCGCCCCGATGCGCGAGCTCACGCAGGATGCGATGGAGGCGGGCGCCGCCGGCGTGATGATTGCCCCGCCCAACACGCTTCGCACAGACGACTCGATCGTCGCGTATTACAAGCAGGCTTCGGAGGCGATCGGTGCCGACGTTCCGTTCGTCATCCAGGACTATCCGCTCACCTTCTCGGTGCAGATGACGCCCGCGGTCATCCGGCGAATCGCGCAGGACAACCCGTCGTGCGTGATGCTGAAGCACGAGGACTGGCCGGGACTCGAGAAGATTTCGCAGCTGCGCACCTGGGAACGGGAAGGCGCGATGCGTCATCTCGCCATCCTGATCGGCAACAACGCGCTATTCCTCGACTTCGAGATGGAGCGCGGCGCGGACGGCGCGAACACGGGCTACTGCTTCCCGGACATGCTCGTCGACGTCGTGCGCCTTTCGGTCGAAGGCAAGCGCGACGAGGCGCACGACCTCTTCGACGCGCATCTGCCGCTCATTCGCTACGAGCAGCAGCCCGGACCCGGCCTCGCCGTGCGCAAATACGTGCTCATGCGCCGCGGGATCATCGCCTCGGACACGATGCGGGCGCCGCGCGCGCCTTTGACGAACGCCGCGCGCGCCGAAGTCGACTATATGCTCGCGCGCCTTGCCAAGAAGTACCCGAGAGCGAGGATCGCATGAGCCTGGGTGACACCGGATTCGCGGGATCGATCCCGCAGATCTACGAGCAATATCTCGTACCGCTCATCTTCGCGCCGTACGCCGTCGACATCGCATCGCGCGTGGAGGCGCTTCGGCCGGGGCGCGTGCTCGAGATTGCGGCAGGCACGGGCGTTGTCACGCGCGAGCTCGCGCGCACGTTGCCCGCCAGCACGACGATCGTCGCGACGGATCTCAACCAGCCGATGCTCGACCAGGCGATTGCGCGCGGAACGTCACGGCCGGTCGAGTTCCGGGCGGCGGACGCCATGCACCTGCCGTTCGACGATGCATCCTTCGACGCGGTCGTGTGCCAGTTCGGCGTGATGTTCTTTCCCGACAAGCCCGCGGCATTGCAGGAGGCGCGGCGCGTGCTCCGTCCCGGCGGCGCGTTCGTGTTCAATGCGTGGGATCGGATCGAGTGCAACGAATTCCCGCTCGCTGTGACGGACGCGCTCGCTGACGTGTTTCCGGCCGACCCTCCGCGTTTCATGGCGCGCGTGCCGCACGGGTATCACGACGCCGCCGTCATCGCGCGCGATGTGACACTTGGCGGCTTTGCGTCGCACGCACTCGACACAGTCCCGGCGCGCGCCCGCGCGGAATCAGCGCGCGTTCCCGCGATCGCGTTCTGCCAGGGCACGCCCGTGCGTAACGAAATCGAGTCGCGCGATGCGTCGAAGCTCGCGTCGGCGACCGACGCCGCGGCACGCATGATCGCGGATCGCTTTGGCTCCGGCGCCGTCGAGGGCGCCATCCAGGCGCACGTGATCGTCGCGCGCCTATAGACCTACCGCGAACAGCGTCGCGTTGTTGATCGCGTAGACCTTGCCGTCGGCGCCGATCGCCGTCGGCGTGTACGACTCCGCGTAGCCGTTGTTGAAGCGGATGTTCTGCGTCAGCGCGTTCGACGGCAAGTGCCAGCGGTAAAGGCGGCCGTCCTCGCTGTTCACCAGCACGGAGCTCGTTGCGGCGTCCACCGCGACCGTGTTCACGCACCATTCGCGCACCGAGCCTGCGAAGGCCGTCGGTTGCGGCGTCGGTCCGAGGATCGTGAGCACCTCGCGCATCACCGGAACGAGCGGCGAAATGGTGTCGGGCTGCGAGGTCGACGGATCGAGGATCGCCATCTGGTTGCGCCCGTTGCCCGAGCCGACGCCCGCGTAGTTGTTGTACTTGGACACGAGGAGGTAGCTCGACGGCCCCGTGTACTGGGGGACCATCGACGCCGGTGCGACGGACACCGTCTGGTCCCAGCCGAACGATCCGGCAACCTTGGTGACACTCAGGTCCGCGTTGTAGTGCAAGAGCCATCCGCGAAAATTGTGTGCAGGGGTGTTCGACTCGAGCACGCCGTAGTAGACGTCGCCGTCCGGGCCGACGGTCGGCGACGCGCTTCCGTTGTCGCTCACCCAGGCGAGCTGGCCGGTCGCGGGATCGCGCAGCGCCACGCTGCTCCGCGTCGCGAGCGTTTGCGCATCGAGAGCCAGCAGCATGCCGGAGGGACGTTCGCCCGCGGGCGGCGAATTCGTGACGACGGCGTACACCGTCGACAGGTCGTTGCTGAGCGCGGGTGCGCTGTTCATCGCCGGCTTGGCCACCTGCGGATCGCTGGCCGCGGTACGCGCGCCCACCCACGTCGCCGAGCCGTCGGCCGACACGCGGGCAATGCCGCTCGCAAGGTTGAGCGGCGTGGCACCCGTCACGATGAAGCCGAAATACACGTTGCCGCGCGGGTCGACGCTGAGCGGCGTGCTGATGATCACCGATGCGTCGTACGCGGCGCGCGCTGCGTCGTAGGCTTCGTTGCCGTAGAAGGCGATCGTTTGCACCGCGCCGCCGGCCGCGTCGGCGTTGTCGCGGAAGAAGAGCTTGCCGCCCGCGCCGGGCCAGTACACGCGGTTGCCCTGCGTGACCGCGATGTTGTAGCTCGGCGTCCAGTCGTGCGCAGGCAGCACGTAATCGGTCTCGGCAGACCAGAGGAGCGCACCCGTTGCTCCCGAGCGCGCGTCGACGCGGAAGCCGCCATCGCGATTGAGCTTCACCGGGACCAGCACGGTGTTCTGTGCCGTGATCACGGGCGAGCCGTAGTGAATGTGCAGGACGTTGTTCGCAAGATACGGCGGCACGAGATCGACGGGCGTCTGCCATACGATGCGTGCGAGGCTCTGCGTCGCGATGCCGCTTTGCGCGCCGTGCTGCACGTCGCGTCCGAAGTTCGACCACGCGGGGCCCGTGACCACGACGGGCGGCGGAACGACGCTGTTGCCGCCGTCGCCGCCGCCACCGCCGCCGCACGCGGCAACCAGCAGTGACGCGAGAAAGGCGGCGACGATCGATGCCTTTTTCATAGCGTCGCGAGATCCGGGCCGCCGGGCGGTCCGAACCATGACTTCGAGAACGCGCGGTGCGCGGCCTTTTCAGCTGCGGCGTCGCCCTTGCGCTTGTACGTCGCGGCGAGTCCGGCGAGCGCCCATCCGTTGTTGCGCACGCGCGCAAGCGATTCGCGGAACGCCTTTTCCGCGCCGTCGAGCTTGCCCTGGCGCAAGAGCACGCCGCCGAGCGATTGGCGGACGGGGTAGTACCAATACGGAGGTTCCATGTACGCGAGTGTATCCTCGATGAACACCGCGTCCTCGTAGGCTTTGGCGGCTGCGGCAAGGTCGCCCTTGGCGTCGGCGAGCCGGCCCGTCGCCACCAGCCGCGCGGTCTGCACGATCTCCTTCGCGGGAACGCCCCACTCGGCGAACGGCTTCCAGGGAGCACTCTGCTCGATCCGCGCGAGTGCGTCGATCTCGCCTTTCGCCGAGGCGTGATCGCCCTTGCGCACGAATGCCGTCGCGCGTGCGTAGCGGTACATCGCGTCGACGACGACGAGGTCGGAGGGCGGTGCGGGCAGGGCGAGAATCGTCGCGGGATCCGAGAACTGCGCGTGCGTCGTGTAAGGCGCGGCCTTGACGGGCTGCATGATCGCGAACTGGCGCACGAGGTCGACAGGCATCGAGGCGTCGAGCTTGGCGGCCGCGCCGAGCGCCGTCCTGGCTTCGCCGCCCATCTGCGCCGACACCATGAGGAAATGGATGTTGTGCGGGTAGTACGCCGCTTTGTACAACGGGTCGGACGGTGACGTGCGGAAATAGCGCTCGTCGACGCCGATCGCCTTGCGGTTGGCGTCGAGCGACTCGCGGTACAAGCCCACGCGATAGTAGATGTGCGCGGGCATGTGCACGATGTGACCGGCGCCCGGCATCTGCGCGGCCAGGCGACTGGCATAGGGCAGCGCGCGCTCGGGGCGCGTGGACGCCTCGACCGCGTGAATGTAGAGGTGGATCGCGCCCGGGTGCGAAGGATCGCGCGCGAGCACGTTCTCGAGCGTCTCGACGATCGCGGCGCCGTTGCCTTTCGGCTTCTCGCCGCCGCCTTCCCAGTAGTCCCACGGCTGCGCGTCCATCATCGCCTCGGCGTACAGCGTGAGGACCGTGTCTTCCGGATAGGTCTTTGCGACCTCGGCCATCACCTGCGCGTAGGCCGCATCGAGCTTCGATCGCGGAGCCGAAGGATCCGCGGAGTAACGCGTGGAGAGCGCCTCGATCAACGCGCGATCGCGCGAGGGGGCCGACTTCGCGAGCGCCATCGCCTTTTCGAGCGCCGCCAGCGCGGGCGCGTTGGCTTCGGGCATCATCGGCACGTTGACGTTCGGACCGAGCACGAGCGCCTCGCCCCAGTAGCAAAGCGCGCACGCGGGATCGATCTTCTGCGCTTCGCGAAATGCGCGTTGCGCTTCGGCATGGTTGAACGCGAAGGACAAGCGAACGCCCTGGTCGAACCATTGCTGCGCGCGGCCGCTTTGCGTGCCTGCCTTGAAGCGCAGCGTGCCGAGATTCGGATAGAGCTTCGGTGCTTCGCTCATCGCGGGCACCGGCGCGACCGGCTGGAACGGCGTGGTCTCGGTCTTCGCGAGGATGAGGGCGCGCAGCACGGCTGGTTGGCGGCTGGATGGCGGGCCGCACATCGCGCCGCCTTCGAGAAGCGGATCGAATGGGCCGTTCCCCTGGGTCATGCCAGGCGCGACGACTGCCGCTGCGGCGATCGCGCAAGCGAGCCTCATCTTCATGCAACCCTCCGTTGCGAATGCGTAGAATAGCGCCATGCGTCTTGGGATTGCATTCGCTCTCGCTTGCGTCGCTCTTTCGGCCGGTGCGGCCACGCCCGCGCAGGAGAAGACGTTCGTCGACACGTATCGCAAGGCTTACGAGGCGAAGGACGAAAAGACGCTTGCCTCCCTGCTCTACACCAACGGCGCCGACCCTGCCGCCGT
>Ga0070675_100004714_pt1 | contig 10410 bp, 9 predicted proteins | sample KBSM43metaG_FD_65343 | JGI IMG/M metagenome (GOLD analysis project Ga0070675, IMG submission 65343) | Miscanthus rhizosphere microbial communities from Kellogg Biological Station, Michigan, USA - KBS M4-3 metaG | ecosystem: Host-associated > Plants > Roots > Rhizosphere > Soil ...
GCCGTTCCCTACGAGCTGAACGCGATCCGCAATGAGCGGCGCGCCTCGCCTGATGCCCGGCGCTGCTGGTTTCGCGGCCGGAGCAGGTTTGGGCGCCGCGGTCGCCGATGCGCTCGCGCCAGCGCTCGGGCTAGTGCGCGCGGCGCCTGTTGTCGCGGCGGCAGCGCTGCGTACCTCCGAGCGAGGCCCGCGGCCACTCAGCACCGCCCGCAGCTCGGCCGCCGTCGGGCGGTCTGCCGCGTTAGGCGCGAGGCAGCGGTGCAGCGCGGCGCTCACCTCGGCGTTGGTCGCGGGCGCCGGCATCGTCCCGGCGAGCACGGGCGGTTTGGCGGAGTACGCGCGCACGAGACTCGCGTACTCCGCCTGGTCCTCGCGCCAGTACGGATGCGTCCCGGCGAGCAGCTCGTACAGGATGAGCCCGCAGGTGAACACGTCGGACGCCAGGCCCGGCATCGCGCCGCGCGTGACGTGTTCTGGCGACCGGTAGTTGTCCGAACCCACATACCCCTGGTAGCCGTGCCACGGCGCGCGGTGGTCGGCCAGCACCGAGAAATCCATGTCGATCAGCTTGAGCTGGTAGCCCGAGCCGATGGACGGATCACGGATGAGGTAGACGTTAGGCGGCTTGAGGTCGGCGTGGACGATCTTCGACTCGTGCAGTGCCGCGATGCCCGCCATGAACACCTTGGACCACGTCACGTGCCGCGCCCACACCGCCGGGTCGCGCAACGGAGACGCGCCCGTGCGCTGGTGCACCTCGCGCTCCGCATCGAGCATCTGCTGCAGGTCGCTGCCGTGCTCCACGAACTCGTAGGCCTGGAAGTAGCACGGCCCTCCCCACACTTCCTCGAACGCATCCACCAGTCGGACGGCGTATTGGGCCGCCTTCCCGTTCCGCACCCGGGCGGCGAGCTCCTGCTGATAGTCGACGAACGATGGATACCAGATCACGGCGGGCGACGGCGACTTGTACTGCTTGAGGAAGATCGTCGTCCCGCCCGGGGCCTGGGCGGCGTACGAGATCGCCATCGCACCCGGCCCGAAGACCTTCGTGACCCGATACCCACGGATCGCGTCGCCAACCTTGAGCTTCTTCGCCACGCCCGACCTCCCCCGTCAGAGCGCGACCGTCTCGGCTGACTTCGACACACTCGCGGCGAGTTGCTTGAGCGTCGTACGGAAGTGTTCCGGATCGGCGGTGAACTTCTGCAGCGCCTCCTGCGGTGAGAGCCCCTCGTACTCGACGACCTCCCACTCCGACTTGTCGATCTGGCTCAGTCGGTCGTAACCCTCGAAGTTCGGCGCGAAGAGGCTGAGGATGATCCGGTTGGCCATGACGACGTTCGCCACGTCCTGCAGGCTGCCGCCCTTCGCTTCCGGCACGGACAGCGTCTCCTTGAAGGAGGCGTCGGTGAAGACGACCACCACGCGCGCCGCGTCGCTGCGGTAGCGCCACTTGTTAGGCTCCTCGCCCTGCGCGCCCTTGGGAGAGGCCTCCATGGTCGCGACCTTGTACAGGGCGTCGAGCAGGGACTCGGGCTCGTCGCCTCCTCCCGCCGCGCGCAGGCTGGCGAGCTGCGCCTTGAGCGCCACGGCGTCGCGCACGAATGGGTTGTCCTCGATCCACGGCAGACCTTCGGCCTCCGCATGCTCGAGGTCGCGATACCCCACCACCTTCCCGCGCCAGTCCTTCACGGGCGCCGCGTTGTTCGCATCACCTCGGCTCAACGAGTCGATGAACATCTCGATGTTCTTGCGCAGCGCATCGATGATGGGCGTCATGCTGCCCGAGACGTCGATCAGAAAGACGATGTCGGCGACGCCTTTGGTCTTGGCGCGCGGTGCGACAGGCGGTGCCGCCGCCACGTCCACTGGCCCGTTCGCGACGTCGGCCGACGGCGTGACCTCGATGTCAGGCGGAGGCGGCGCAGCGGGTGCGGCGCTCCCGGCGGATGCTGACCCCGACGCAGATCCGGACTCGGTCGGAGGGGATTCGGGCGAGAGGGGCTCGGTGTGCTCGGAAGATTCCATCGCGCGCTCCGCGGTGTTCTGGGTGGTAGGCTCCTTTCACTCTCGTGACGTGGAGAGGCCCAGACGCACGTTCGTTGCCGCCAGCTCGCGGGACTGCGGTGGTTTCGAGCGCCTGGATTTGCGAGCCTGCAGTGCAATCGGCGCAATCAGTCCAGCAGGTCCGCCGGCACCTTGCCGCCGTTCTCCGCCAGCTTCTTCAGCACCTGCTTGTGCAGCCAGATGTTCATGGTGGCGGTGTCGCCCGTGTCGCCGGTGTACCCGAGCTCGTGTGCGAGCTCACGCCGCTGAGAGAGGCTGCTGTCCATCCCGAGGAGCGTCATCAGGTCGACGATCGAATAACGCCAGTTGACCTTGTGCGAGTACTTCGAGGCCAGTCCCTCGAGCACGGCCTCCACGTCGACGACGGGTGGCGCGGCGGCAGGGGCCGCGGCCGCTGGCGCTGCTGGTTTATTCGCTGCTGCCGGCGCAGCGGCAGGTGTCGCCGTTGGCGCGGGAGCGTCGTGGCTCCGGCCCATGATCTTGGACATCAGCGTTCCGAAAATGCTCATACTGCGCCTCGTGGTATGGAGTGCGTCGGGTTTGCCTGTGGCAACGTCGTGCGCGAACGGAGCGGGCCCTGCCGAGACATCCTTGGGGGCCTAACGACGTTGCACGAAGGGGGCCATCCGACCACTCGGCCGCAAACGGGCGTCGAGGCGATGCAGGCACAACAGCAACTGCGCGTTCAGGGATAGAGCAGGTAGGGTTTCCGGCTCTCGCGGAACTCCGCGGCTTCGCGGTCCCACTCGTCCAGGAGGGCCGGCAGCGTGCCGCCTTCGATGGCGAGTCTCACCTTGTCGGAACCCGTTAGGCGGTCGATCGTCGTGGTCCACGCGAAGTCGCGCGGGTGCTGCTTCCGGATCTCGTCGATCAGGATCAGCGACGTGCGCACCGGCCGGTACGCCTCCTGGTCCGTGATCACGAAGTGGATGCCGGGGATCGTCTGGCCTTTGAACTTCGCTGCCGTCGGCGCCACCGCCATCGTGATCGCTTCGAAGCGGATGCCGGGGAGCCGCTTCTCGTTCATCGTCTTCGCGACCTCCGGCGCGTTGAGCCACGACGCCCCGATCTGCTCGAACGGGCGGTCCGTGCCTCTGCCCTCCGTGAGGGTGGTGCCTTCGAAGTAGACGGTCCCGGGATAACTCGTTAGGGCGGCCAGGGAGCGGAGATTCGGAGACGGGTTCACCCACGGCAGCCCCGTCTGATTGAGCCACTGCGAGCGCCGCCAGTTCGCCGCGCGGATCACGGTGAGGTCCGCGCCGATACCGTACTTCTGATTGAACAGCGTGGCGAGCTCGCCCACCGTCATCCCGTGACGCGCCGGGATCGGGTACATGCCGACGAACGACTTGAACTTCGGGTCGAGCAGCGCGCCCTCGACGATCTCTCCACCGATCGGATTCGGTCGGTCGAGCACGACGAACGGAATCTTCTGTTTCGCGGCGGCCTGCATCGCCAGCGCCATCGTGGAGACGTAGGTCCACGTGCGTCCCCCGACCTCCTGGAGATCGTAGATGATCGCGTCCACGTCCTTGAGCATCTCGGGCGTGGGACCGTGATCCTCCGATTTGTAGAGGGAGTAGACCGGGACGCCCGTCTTGGGATCCTTCTCATCTCCGATGGTCTCCCCGGCGGGCGCGTCGCCGCGGATGCCATGCTCCGCGGCCAGAAGGGCGACGAGCTTGAGGTCTTTGCGCTGCGCGATGAGATCGATATCCAGCGTCTTCGACCGGTCGATCCCGCTGTTGTTCGTGATGAGGGCAACGCGCTTTCCGCGCAGCGCCGCAGGGATATCGGCGAGGAAGACCTCGATGCCGGGTCGCACGACCGCGCCTGCGTCTGGTGATGACGCGCGTGCGACCGACGCCGAGTCCGCGGCGGGGGCCGGCGTGCGCGCGCAGGAGGCGAGCAGCAACAAGGCAGGAACAAGGGCGGCAGCAACGGGCGCTTTCATCATCTCTCTCGTGGTGATGAGGACAAGGGTGGGTACCACACAACGCTACCACCACGCATCACGAACCGCACGCGCTCGATTGCCGCGAGATCAGCGAGCGGGTCGCCGTCGACGGCTACGAGGTCTGCATACGCCCCTGCTTTCACGACGCCGAGACGCGAGTCTCCGATGAGCCGGGCGGCATTGATCGTGGTACTCTGCAGCACGGCGGCCGGCTGAAGCCCACCCTTCGCATACGCGAACAGCATGTGCTTCGCGGCCGTGCCGCGAGGACCACCGACGTCGATGTACAGGTCCGAGCCGGCCGCGAGCGTCACGCCTGCGCGGGACGCCGCGCGGACCCGGTTGTACCCGGGGGCGAGGAGCGCTTCGATGTTGGCGTCCGATGGCCGCTCGGCCGCCGGCACGTGGGCGAGCTGGCGGTCCACAAGCCACCGGTCCCACTCGGTAGGAACGAGGATGACGCCACGTTGTCGCATCAGCTCGAACGTGCTGTCTGCCGCACCCCGTCCATGCTCGATGGCATCGACCCCGGCCTCGACTGCACGGCGGATGGCGAGATCGGTCGTGGCGTGCGCCGTCACGCGCACGCCCATGAGATGCGCTTCGTCAACGGCAGCACGCATCTCGGCGACGCTCAGATATGTCGCGTTAGGTGATCCGTTGGAGTAGAGCTTGATGACGTCAGCGCCGTGGATGACGTTCTCCCGCACCGCCTGTCGCGCGTCGTCGGGGCCGCGCACTACACGGTACTCGTCGTCCACCAGGGTGCGGTACCGCGCGTCGATCCCCTCCATCTGCCCGCCCTCTGGTGCGAGGCCCGGCCCGGAGACGTAGAGCCGAGGTCCCGGCAGGCTCCCCTCGTCGATCGCTCGTTTCAGCGCCACATCCGCGAACCGGCCGCTGTTGCCCAGGTCGCGCAGCGCGGTAAACCCGGCCTCGAGATAGCTGCGGGCGCGCGCCGCGCCGCGGAGCGCGCGGAGCACGTCGCCCTCGCGCACGAGCTCGCGCACCGCGGTCTGGCCTGACGTCTCGTTGCCGGGGTGCTCCATGAGGAGGTGGGTGTGCGCGTCGATGAACCCCGGCAGTACCGAGTACCGCGTGAGGTCGATGACGCGCGCGCCGGCGGGGACGGCCAGGTGCTCGCCGACGGCGGCAATCAGCCCGCCGCGCACCAGGATATCGCGAGCCGGGAGCAACACGCCGCGCTCGCTGTCGAAGAGACGCCCGGCGCGGATGACGACCGTGGAATCGGATGCCTGAGTGGCGGAGGCACGCGGAGCCTGCGCCGTGACCGGCGAAATCGCCGCGCATGCGAGGGCGAGTATGCCAGCGCGGCGCAATCGCCTGCAGGCCATCGCGCCGATCACGAAAACGCCTGCCAGGCTCAGTCGCATGTTGTGAGCATCCGGTTGGTCAGACCACCCTCGCGGGCCACTACGTTGATACATATGTTCGTCCCGCGCAGCGGATATCGATCGCGGTGCGGCGATCGGTGGAGATGGTGGCGCTGCGAGCTCTGGGACCCAGGGCAATGGATCCTAGCGCGCTATACCTCGAGCATCTCGATCGGATCAACCGTATCGCGGAAGCACTCTGCACACGCCACGGAGTCCGTGGCGCTGATGCCGAGGATTTCACGTCCGAGGTCCGCCTGCGTTTGCTGCAGGACGACTACGCGGTCCTTCGAAAGTATCGCGGCGCCAGTTCGATGCCCACGTTTCTGACAGTGGTCATCGGAAACCTGTTCCGCGATTACCGCATCAAACGCTGGGGCAAATGGCGCCCGTCGGCCGAGGCGAAACGGCGTGGCGAGGCGGCGGTTCTCCTGGAGACGGCCGTCTATCGCGACGGCCGTTCGTTCGACGACGCGTGCCGCCTGCTCCAGAGCAACGGACGGGTCGACGTGGACGCTGGAGAGCTGCGTCGAATCATGGCCGAGCTGCCACGTCGCATCCGCGTTCGCCAGGACGATGACGCCAGCCTGGACTCCGTCGCCACCACCGAGGAGACCGATGACCTCGTGCTCGAGAACGAGCGCCGGGACCGGTTGCTCGCGGCCGAGAGTGCACTGAGGCGCGCGCTCACGCGTCTCGATCCCGAGGACCGGCTCATCATCACGATGCACTTCTTCGAAGGAATCTCCATCGCCGACATTGCCCGTGCGCTCGGGCTGCCGGCGAAGCCGCTGTATCCGCGGATCAAGCGACTGCTCGATGCACTGGCCGGCCAGCTCGTGAGTGAAGGAATAGGGCCTGACTACCTCCAAGCCGTGAGAGAGGCACTCGTGTGACGACGGAAATGTTCACTCGCGTCCGTCACTTACTTGTGGGTGCGTCTCACGTCCGTCTCGGGCAGTGCCCGCGTACGGCGGCGGCAGGCTAAAACACGTCAGGGAGCCAATGCAATCGTCCGAAAATGATATCGATCTCGAGCTGATCGCGGCGCTCATTGACGGCCGTCTCGCAGGGGCGGAACGCAAGCGTGCGATCGAGCTGGTGAGCTCCTCCGAGGCCGCGCTCGAGATCTATACCGATGCGTTGCGCGTTCAGGCGGACCTTGCCCCGGAGAAGGTCGTCGCCCTCGTCCCTCGTCGTCAGGCCGGGACTCGCCGGTGGCTCGCAATCGCTCCGTTGGCCGCCGCGGCCGTATTGTTGATCGCGATCGTTCCGACAGTGAAGGCGCGCCGTGATCAGGCACTATTCTCTTCGACGGCGATGTCGATCGTGCAGCCAGTCATGGGGCGCGCGCAATTGCCGGGAGCACTAGGTGCTGGCTGGGAAGAGCGAAACTGGTCGGTGACACGCGGCGCCGCCTCACGCCTGGTCGAGTCCACCGTCGCCTTCCGACTCGGCGTGCGCGTGGTCGACTTGCAGGTTGCACTGGTGAGAGCGGATACGGTTCCCGCGGTTCGCGTGACAGATGAAATCGTCGAGTCGCTGAAGATGGAGCCGCTTTCCGAGTCGGTGATGGCGGACTATTCCGCGCTTCGCACGCGGATCACGAGCACTGCGCCGCGAGAGCAGGTCGTCGCAAGTGCGTCCCGATCCGAGGAGGCGATGGATGCGTTCCTCGGCTCTCGCTGGTTCGACTTCGGGAAGTGGTTCGCCGCCGGGGAGCTCGCAGCTCGCACGCACTCTCCGGATTTCTTTGCGTCGAACAGAACGACACGATTTCTCGACTGGGCGATCGAGCGCGGAGAGCTCGCGCCGAGTGACGTCGCGTCGCTGCGCCAGATCAGGGGCCTCGCGGCGCAGGGCGTCTCTGACGGGGACTATGACACGATACAGCAGCTCTTCCTGGCGCTCATTCAGCGTCACGGCGGGTAGGCAATTCGACTGCTGTAACCCACGCATGGAGGGTCCATGCGGGTTGGAAGGTTCGATTCACGTGATCTTCGTGCTGGCCGCGCGCTGGTCGTGCTGCTCTCGACCGCCGTGATCGGTGGCATTGTCGCGTCCGCGTTCCTCGTACGGCCGACACCGCGAGGCGGAAACGTCTGGCTGGGTCGCCTTGCCGACGCCGTCGGGGCTCATCGCGTGACACGAGCCCGCCTCACGAGCCGATTCACGTACGCGGCCTGCGAGGCAGCGGTGCCTAACGACATGCTGATCGCCGGCCTCGTCCGCGCCGACGCCCGGCCTGCCACCTGGGTCCAGTCGGGCAAGCTGTCGACGCTCGCAACCGAGATGCGCTCGGCTGGAACGGCCGATTCGACGAGCGGTACGTACGACGCGCGCGGACACGGCCCGCTCTACGGGTATGGACGTCCGGATGTAGTGCGCGCCGTGCGCCTCGCACGAGAACATGAGAAAGCGCAAACCGCGTCCGTCTAGATCCTATAGATCGGAGTGGTGTTCCGGCGCGATCGCCGTGACGTCCGATCACTGACCTCCAGCACGGCACGTCGGCATCCGATGTCCGAATCTCGGACGGTGAGCCGCGCTCCTGGAGCGTCACGGGATGAGGCTACGCATGAGTGATCATTTTGCCGGTATTGCTGACGCCCTGAGCCTCCGGTACAGGCTCGAACGAACGCTGCAGAGCGGCATGGCCGCTCACGTGTATCTCGCTGAAGAGCGTGCGCTTAGGCGGCGCGTGGCGGTGAAAGTCTTGCGCGACGAGATGGCCGCGACCGTCAACGCCGAGCGATTCCTCGCCGAGATCCGTGTGTGTGCGCGTCTCCGGCATCCGAACATCGTCCCCGTGTATGAATCGGGCGAGGTCGACGGGTTACCGTATTTCGTCATGCCGTTCATTGACGGGGAAACACTGCGCACGCGGCTCGCGCGCCTCGGCCGCCTCCCGCTGAGCGAAGCGATTTCCATCGCCCAGGACATTGCTCGCGCGCTCGACTTCGCGCACCGTCACCAGATCGTGCACCGCGACATCAAGCCCGAGAACGTGATGCTGTACGGTGGGCGGGCCCTCGTCCTCGACTTCGGCATCGCGCTGGCCATGGACACCGTGGAAGCATCCCGTTACACCATGCCGGGGCTCACGTTAGGCACGTTGCCCTACATGAGCCCGGAACAGGTCGGCGGCGAATCACCGGTGGACGGGCGCAGCGACATCTACAGCCTTGCGTGCGTCATCTACGAGATGCTGAGCGGGCGTCCGCCGTTCACCGGATCGCTATCGGCGGTGATCCGGCAACACCTGGGCGCCCAGCCGCGCCCGCTCGCCGAGGTCTGTCCGGGGCCGTACCCCAAGATCGGGCGTGTACTCTTGCGTGCACTCGGCAAGACGCCTGACGCTCGCTACGACAGCGCCGGTTCGTTCATCTCGGCGCTCGTCGGCGCCGCGCCACGCGTGCGAGTCATCGGGCAACGTGTGGCGGTGATCTCGTTCACGAACCTCGGTCCGTCGCCGGCGATCGACACGTTCAGCGACAGCGTCGGTGAGGAGGTCGTCGCGGCACTCCGACCCATAGACGGAATTGCCGTGGTTGCAGGAAGCTCGATCGGCGACACTTCAGTCGACGTGCACCCCGCGGAGATCGCACGACGTCTCGGTGCCGACGTGTTGCTGTTCGGCAGCGTACGCAACGACGAGGCTGTCGGTCACGTCCACCTGTGCGCGGTTCTCCTCGACGGCCGAAGCGGTCGGACACTATGGGCCGGCGCGTTCGCCGGGCCGTGTCACGGTGGACCGTACCGGGAGTGGCAGTCGGTCATGCAGTTGGCCGATGCGGTAGCCACCACGCTCGGAGTCAAGCGCAACGGGTCACCATGCGAGCGCAGATTCTGCGACGCAACGCGGCGCGGTGACCAGAATGAATCGAACCCAGGGTCCACGGGGCGGACGGCAGCGCGTTGAGAGAATCGGTAGCCGGCACATGTCTCGCTCTTGAATCGAACGGAACTGTCCGAGCGGAGATGAGCATGCTGGCACCGACGAACCCATCCGTTGTCCGTGTAACCGCGCTCGCGTTGGCGATCACGTCATTTGGACCCGGCTGCTCGCGCGGCCGCGAACGCGACCGGTCCGCGGCCAGCAGCGTCAACGCTGGCGAGTCCAGCGTGCGAATGGTCGGCCGTCTCGAGGGGCTCCACAGCCCCGAGTCCGTGAAGTACGACCCCGAACAGGACGTCTACTTCATCTCCAACATGTACGGCTACGGCTCGGCCAAGGACGGCAATGGCTACATCGTTCGCGCCAAAGCCGCCGACATGTCGAGCCCGGTCGTCTTCGTGCAGGGCGGTCGGAACGGCGTGACCCTCGACGCACCGAAAGGGATCACGCTGCACGGCGACACGCTCTGGGTGACGGACATCGACGTCCTCCGCGCCTTCGACCGTCACACCGGCGCGCCGCTCGGCACCATCGACTTCCGCCCGAACGGCGCCGTGCTGCTCAACGACGTGACCGTGGGCGCCGACGGGTCGCTCTACGTGACCGACACCGGCATCCTCATGACCGACAAGGGTGTGCTTCATCCCGGCGGCGACAAGATCTTCGTCGTCGGCCCGAACCGGGCGATCTCCGTCATGGCGTCGGGGAATGCGTTAGGCAGGCCCAATGGTATTGCGTGGGATTCGGCTGGTCGGCGCGTGATCGTCGTCTCGTTCGACCCGTTCGATAGCCGAGTGTATGCGTTCCGCGCCGGTGACACGACGCGGACGATGCTCGCGAAAGGGTTGGGCAAATTCGACGGCATCGAACTGCTGCCCGGTGGTCGCATGCTCGTGACGTCGTGGGCGGATTCGAGCGTGCACCTGTTCAGCGGGCAGAGCGACGTGAAGCTCGTGCGCGATCTCTGGCAGCCCGCGGATCTCGGACTCGACACTCGGCGCAATCGCGTCGCCGTGCCGGTCGGCGTGCGAGAGCGGGTCGAGCTGTGGTCGCTCCCTTCCGTGGAGGCGAAATAGTCCGGGAGTAGGAAA
>Ga0070675_100004715_pt1 | contig 10410 bp, 10 predicted proteins | sample KBSM43metaG_FD_65343 | JGI IMG/M metagenome (GOLD analysis project Ga0070675, IMG submission 65343) | Miscanthus rhizosphere microbial communities from Kellogg Biological Station, Michigan, USA - KBS M4-3 metaG | ecosystem: Host-associated > Plants > Roots > Rhizosphere > Soil ...
GGCGTGAAGGAAATTAGCCCCCGGTGAGCGAAGCGTAGCGAGCCACCGGGGGTTGGTGGATCCTGAAGAAACGCACGCCGGAGGCGTGCGAGGAGAAATTGGCGGTCCAGCAACAGGTCCGGCCAGGAGGGGCAATCGATCGCGTCTAACGCGTGGCGTCCGCGAGAGCTCTCTCGAGGTTCTGCCGGGCGGGTTCAAACGAAGGATCCACACGAACTGCGGTCTGAAAAGCCTGCACGGCTTTCTGTATCTCTCCACGATTGGCATAGATACTCCCGAGGTTATTGAGTGCGGGAGCTGTTGGGTTGCGGGCGACGGCCGACTCCAGAGTCCTGGCCGCAACGGCGAGGTTACCCATCCTTGCCTCCATCACCCCTTGCTGCACCAGCGCCTGCGAAAGCGACGGATCATAATGAAAGGCCCGTGCGAATCTCGCGTGCGCATCTGAGAGGTGTCCTTCGTGCTCGTCGGCGTATCCCACAGTCAAAAGGCAACGTGGAGAGTTGGGATCTTTGCCAAATACCTGAGCACAAGCTGAGCGAACTCCAGACCAGTCCTGAACGGAACCCAGTATCCCCGCCTTGTTGACAAGGGCGTCCATACTGTTTGGATTTCGCTTCAGGATCTGGTCGAGCTGAAAAAGCGCGTCATCATATTTCCCGCGGCGCCCCAATTCCGACGCGAGACGTAACCGCAGACTCTGGCTGTCTGGGTTCTGTCGAAGCTCACTTTCCAGAAGTGGAAGGTCATCGCGCCAAACCGGCAAGCGCTGCAGCGTCAGAGCTCCATAGGTGACCAGCAGAACTGTCAGAAGCGCGATCGAAGACCGGCGTCCAAGCCGGTCGATTCCCGCCGCCACGAGCCAGACGAAGCCAACCGAGGGCAGATAGAGGTCGCGATCAGCAAGGGGCATGGCGATTCGTGACACAAGAAGAACTGGAAACAGCGATACGAGAATCCACCCGGCAGCCCACGCCTGTCGGCCGCGCAGCCCCCAGATCGAAAATAGTACTAAAACGACAACCGCGGCCACCGTCAGGGTGATCCCATGCACAAACTCCAATTCATAGAACGCGCTGAGATGGATTGGAGCCAGAAGCTTGGAGATGTAGAAACCGACATTCGTAACTGCGGTGAAAACCTGTGTACTGAAGGCAAGGTCGGGATACAACACCGTTGGCGCTAAACCTCCAACCGCCTGCGCCCGGACTGCGAAATAAGCCAGTGTCACTGTACCGATGCCGAGCCACCGTTTCCAGCGCATCTGTTTGATCACAAGAATGTCATAGAGGATAGCGATGGGGACGAAGGCAATCGCGGACTCTTTCCATAACAGCGCCATCGCATAGCTGGAGAGTGCAGCAAACGAAGGCAAGCGGCCTGGCGGATCTTCGGAATAGAAAAAGACCGCGGCGAGCACAAAAAAAGAATAGGCCAACTCACTGAGCGCCGCGATCCAGGCGACGGGTTCGACATGAACCGGATGAAGAGCAAACAATAATGCTGCGAAGAGAGCCATGGACTGCTTGCGCCAAAAGCGAAGCGTCAGGAGGAAGACCATGCTCGTTACAGCGGCGTGGAACAGAACGTTCAAAAAATGAAAGGCGCCTGGCGTGTTACCGGCAACGTAAAAGACGCCCGCGTATGCGAGGAGAAACATTGGCCGGTAGTAGTTGGATGGAGTGCTCAGGTTGCTCAACGACCAGAGGTCGGAAAGGAAAATACGCCCGAGGCCGGGCCAAACGCGGAGATGCGCATTCTCTTCAATGGCCAAACGATCGTCATAAACGAACCCGAACGTCAGCGTCGTCAAATAGGGAAAGATGGCCGCTGTGAGTGCCAGGATCAGGAAGAGCCACACAGGCCATGAATGCTTCTTATCCGTTTGATCGACGGAGAGCCGGTTTCTAGCCATCTCAAGGGATCATAGCGGCGTGCCATGAGAACGAAAAGTATCGCCTCCGGCAACTCGTTGCAGAGCTACTATAATAGCCCCTATGCGCATTCTGGCCGTCGATACAAGTTCTGAGCGGGGAAGCGTGTGCATTGAGGAAGACGGGGAAGTTCTTGGGGAAGTCCGTCTAAGACGCTCCGTGCAGCATTCAGACCGTCTGTTCCGCTCTGTGGACTTCCTGTTCCGGTACGTGCCGTTCGGCTTGCCGGATATTGATTTGTTTGTGGCCGCGCGTGGACCGGGTTCCTTCACGGGTCTCCGCGTCGGTCTCGCCGCGATGGAAGCATTTGCGGCGGCGCATGGAAAACCGGGAGCAGGCGTGTCTACGCTGGAGGCGTTGGCCTGGAGATGCGGAATCCGGGAACAATTGATCGCACCCGTCATTGATGCGCGGCGTGGCGAGGTTTATGGCGCGATCTATAGGCGTGAAAGCGGCGAGGTGTTGAGCGAGGTCCACTCTCCGACGGTGATGTCGCCCGAGCAATGGTTTGCGTCACTACCGGATTCGGAGATCCTGTTTTGTGGCGATGGTGTACTGCGGTATCCGGACTACATCACTCGTTCAAACTGGACTGTAGCCGACGTGGATCTTTATTTGGCAACGGCACTGGCAGAACTTGCGGTTCTCCCGAGCCGGGGTCCTCTGTCTCCGCTTTACGTGCGTCGAACGGAAGCGGAGATAAAGCGAGAACGGCAGCATGAAAGCGTTACAGGTTCGAATCCGAAAAGTCCGGCCGTCTGACGTCCGGCGAATCATCGAGATCGAGCGGTCTTGGGCACACTTGTCGCACTGGTCCGAGGACAGCTACTACCGCCTTGTGAACGATGAAGGATTTACAGCAAGCTACCTCGCGGAAATCGAAGACGAGTCCGGACGACCTTTCACCGCAGGCTTTGTGATCTTTCATGTCGCTGGAACGAACGCCGAAGTCTATAACATCGCCGTTGACGCGCGGCATGCGCGCAGCGGAATCGGCAAGCAGTTGATGAACACGGTCGTCAGCGAATCCCTGAAGCGCTATGCGAATCGTGTGCTGTTGGAAGTCCGCAAATCGAATGCTTCGGCAATCCGGTTCTACGAAGGTTTCGGATTCAAAGTGCTGGGAGAACGGAAGGATTATTATTCGAATCCTATCGAAGACGCATTCGTCATGGAGAAGAACCTTTACGAACAATCTCAGGCTTAATAAAAAGGCCGTAACGAACGGTTCATCGTTACGGCCCTTTTTTCCGTTGGCTCCTTGGAACGGTTACCTTCTACTTTTGAACTTCGATCTGCGTGGCCAGATTTGCCCCGCGATTCTCCCGATAAGTCACCTTCAGAGCCGACCCGGCCTTCCCGGCTAACCCCTGAGGACCGCCTTCAACACCCGTGATCTGGGTCTTGTCGTCGTAGGTGAAAATCATCTCCTTATTGTCGGCACCTTTGAGCGTGATCTCCTTCGCGGTAGCGTCTACCTTGCTGAGCTGGCCGGAAAAGCTCTTCTCAGCACTCGGAGGAGCCTGCGCCGCGGGTGGTTGGCCCGGTGCCGGCTGTGGGGGGTTCTGAATGGAGAAAGCAGTCAGGCTGAGAGTCAGCACAACCACTGAACACAGAGCCGTCAGCGTTGTCAGTCTCTTCATATACAAACCTCCTGGCTTTATTTTCAGATTCACTAGCTTTCTGCAATATCGATACCATTTTGCGGAGCGTCGACTTATTGCTGAGAACTCTTGAGGTTTTCGGATTTCACCGCGTTTTGGGAACCGATGAAAGAGCAAGCCCGTTGCCGGATCGTGGAAAAAACGGTGGACTTACTGCGCCGCTGAAGCATGGCTCACTACACCGATTCGAGTGTGAAATTGGGGGTAACTCCCGTGTTGCAGTCTCGTTTCTCGTATGTTACGGTTCGAGTCAGTCCGATCCGAGTAATCCTTAACCCCCAAAGGAGGATGTGATGATGAAAGAGGAGGAGATCAAGGAACACCTGATGTCCTCGAGCGCGGACTACCGTCGTCTGGCCGAGGAACACCATCAACAGGAAACTAAGCTTGAGAAGTTGATGAGTCATCCGCATCTGACCGAGCACGACCACCTCGAAGAAATCAATCTCAAAAAAAGGAAGCTGCAGTTGAAGGATCAGATGAATTTTATGATCCTTAAGTTCAAGAACGAGTTGAGCCACCAGCCCACATAAACTATAGATATCGGGGAACCGGGAAACCACGTCGCGGTTCCCATTTGCCTTCTTTAATGATTGTTCGAGACGCATACCGCTTTTTGGTGCCACTAGCGATTCTTGCCCTGGTTGCCTTTGCCTTAAACCTCACAGTTGCTGGGCTTTTAATGTCTGGAATTTTTGCCTTTGTGTCATTCTTCTTCCGGAACCCGACCCGTACGATTCCCGCCGATCCTCGTGCCATTGTTTCGCCAGCGGACGGTAAAGTCGTAAGGCTGGAGCGCGTTGGAAATGTAACGAAAATGAGCATTTTTCTGTCGCTCTTCAACGTGCACGTCAACCGGAGCCCCATCGCAGGCAAAATCGAGGCCGTCAACTATCGACCCGGGAAGTTCCTTGTGGCGTTTAATGACAAGGCCAGCACAGACAACGAGCGAAACATCATCATGGTGAGCGATGGACGCATTACCATTGTGTTCACCCAGATTGCCGGCATTGTGGCGCGCCGGATCGTGTTCTGGAAGAAAGTGGGAGACTCGGTTGCCAAGGGCGAACTGATCGGGTTGATTCGATTCGGATCCCGCGTCGATGTATTATTTCCTGCGGGGACCGAAGCAACCGTCGCGATCGGGGACCGGGTCAAGGGAGGCAGTACCCAAATTGGAATCATCAAGGAGACCAATGTCTGATCGAAAACGTCGAAGGCCACCGGATATTGGCCGGAACCAAAAGGTCAGCTACCAGCTCCGAAGCCCTCTTTCAATCCTTCCAAGCCTGTTCACTATCGGGAATATCTTCTGTGCCTACTACTCCGTGATGTCGACGCTCAATCAGAAGTACGATTACGCGGCTCTGGCAATCGGCATTGGATACATTCTCGATGGTCTCGATGGCAGAGTTGCACGCCTGACCGGCACGAGCACTGAATTTGGCGCCCAGCTCGATTCGCTTGCCGATGTGCTGACATTTGGAATTGCTCCGGCGATCCTTGCGTTTGACTGGGGAATTGAGTGGATGAGCGGAGCGCATAGTCCGCGCCTGGCAGACCTGAATCAGTTTGAGCAGCATGTTCGATCCGGTGGATGGCTCGTGACGTTTGCGTTCGTCATCTGCGGCGCGCTCCGACTGGCGCGCTTCAACGTGCAGGCACAAAAGCCCTCGGACGCGGCTTCCAAGCGCTATTTTGTCGGGCTGCCAATTCCGGCAGGTGCGGGTCTTCTTGCTTCAGTTGTGCATTTCTGGCAAACCCCGGTCGCCAGCGTCGGAACATCGCTATTGTGGTGTCTACTGATTGGCGTGACGGCTTTTCTGATGATCAGCACGATCCGCTATCAGAACTTCAAGGAACTTGGAATCTTTGCGCGGCGGCCTCGAATGACGCTGGTTGCTGCAGCGATGCTGATTGTGCTGATCTTTCAGTATTCCGAAGTAATGCTTCTGCTTCTGGCTGTCACCTATGTTGCTTCCGGTCCTGTTTCAAGGCTAATTCAGGCAGTCCGGAGGCTCCCGATTCACGGTGCCAACCACGAAGAGCACCGCTCATTGGAACCCCATCAACGTGAACCCTGAAAGACTCCGGCAAGCCCCCAATGTAGCCATCGTCGGGTCATCCTCACCTTTAGGCAAAGAACTTCGGGAGCTCATCGAGACTTCCGCATTTCCTGTTGGACACCTTTCTCTGCTCGAAACAGAGGAGTACGCAGGTTTGCTCCAGGAGTTTGCCGGTGAACTTCGAATCACGCAGATCCTCTCGCCAGAAGTATTTGCGGATATCGACATCGCTTTTTTCGCCTGCAGTCCGGAGATCATTGAGGCTTACGCCGCAAGCGGGTCGGCATTTCCAGAGCTAACGATTGACCTGACACAGACGGGTCGACAGGGAACTCTATTTCTCAAGGGTGTGTCCGCGCCATCACTCCTTCAGGGACTCGGCTACTACGTCAATCCTCATCCGGTAGCAATCGCGCTCGGACGCGTGCTTGCGCGTTTGCAATCCGAGTTTCGGCTGGAGTCGGCTTCCGTTAGTGTCGTGTGTCCCGCGTCGGAGCGAGGTTCCGCCGGCGTCAATGAACTTCAAGAGCAGACCGTCGAGCTGCTGAATTTCCAGTCCGTTGATAGCAAAATTTTTCGTGGTCAGCTTGCGTTCAACCTGCTTGCCGAGATCGAGGCATCGCGCCAAACGGAACAGCTGGTGGCACGGCAGCTCACTGAACTCCTCGGAGAAAGCCTGCCTCCGGTAGGGATTGCGGCAATACAAGCTCCCATTTTTCATTCACACGCCTGTTCCGTTTTCCTGAAACTCGCAAGCCAGGTGACGGCGGAACAGTTCGGCGCGTGCTTGAGCGATGTTCGCGGCGGGCTGATCGTCCATGGAGAGGAGGGCCTTTCTCCTTCGCCCGTTACCGTCGTAGGAAGCGATGCTGTGCACATCGCAAGAATCGTTGTGAATGCTGCCCGTCCCGGAGATTGCTTCCTCTGGATCGTCGCAGACAATCTTCGGATTGCGGCCAGTAATGCTCTCCAGATTGCAGAGAGTTTAATGTTCGCCGCCACCCCGCCCCGTTAAACGTGTGACCGCAAGCAAAGTCCTATCGGCTGCGCTGTCGCCATCGAATCAACAGCTTAAATTCATACTCCTAGACTGTATCTGGAGGTTTCTGTGGCTCATGGGTTCGGCTGGAGCGACTCTGATCCTGAGTGCCGGGGTCTTGTCGCAAATCAGATCGCTGACCTGGGAGGGACCGGACTTGGGAGCTTCAAACCCGATCATAGTGTTTGCCGCGTTACGACAGTTCTGGAACAACTATGGAGCCTTTCTGATTACGGCTTTCGGTTTACTGCTGATCGTGTTGGTGATTCTCTGGATCGGGCTTGAGGCTCTGTTTCGGGGAGGTTGGAAAGGACTTTGGCTTTACGCTGGAACAGCAGCAGCACGCACGGCGCTGCTCTTGGGAACCACGGTAATTTTCCTAATGCTTTCCATAGCTGAAGAGAGCGCCGGCACTCTCTTCATCGGGGTTGTCGTTGTGCTTGGAATGTGGGTGCTTGTGGGAGTTCTTGAGACGCTCGTTCGCCGGGATGCCGCGGATCTGCTGGCCACGAGTCTGCTGCCGCTGTCGGCAGTGATGGGATGTTTGCGATTGGCTGAAGGTGTCCTTGCTTTTGTCCTGTTGGGATCCGCGGCGGTGGCTCTTGGTCAATCAGGGGAAAAGGCGCTGGCGATTCTGTTCGCCGTGGTTGTCGTGATGTTTTGGATGATCGTGCACAGTTATCTGGTCGCCGCGAGGTATTTGGCGATTGATATAATGAGGCGTAATGTCGTCCGCGCTTGAAACAATTCTCGTCCTCGATTTCGGCTCTCAATACACGCAACTGATCGCGCGCAGAATCCGCGAAGCCAATGTGTATTCCGAAGTCGTCCCCTTCAACACGCCCGTCGAGGCGATCCTCAAGCATGAGCCTCGCGGCATAGTCCTCTCTGGCGGTCCGGATTCTGTATACGAAGCGGGAGCGCCCGCGTGTGATCCAAAGATCTACGATCTGGGAATTCCAATCCTGGGTGTGTGCTACGGGATGCAACTTCTGGCCAAGGATCTGGGCGGCAAGGTTGTCCCCGGCGCAGAGCGTGAATATGGTGCACGCGACATTCAAATTACCGGCAAATCCTGCCTGCTCGATGGAATCAAACGCGTATGGATGAGTCACGGGGATCGAATCCTGGAGCCACCCCCTCATTTTCAGGTCACGGCTCGAAGTGACACCGCCATGGCTGCCATGGAGAGCGCGGGAAGGAAGATCTTCGGAATCCAATTCCATCCCGAGGTTACACACACAACGAATGGCACTGCACTGCTTCGAAGATTTATCTTCGACGTCTGCGGCTGCCACGGTTCCTGGACAATGGGTTCGTTTATCGAACGCTCGATCGCACGTATCCAGGAACAAGTCGGAACCGGGCAAGCGATCTGTGCGATCAGCGGCGGAGTCGACTCCACCGTTGCCGCCACGCTGGTTTCCAAGGCGATCGGTGACAGGTTGACCGGGGTTTTCGTAAACAATGGCCTTCTGCGGAAGAACGAATTCGAGAAAGTTCTCTCTATACTTCGAAATAACCTGCATTTGAACGTACGCGGTATTGACGCAGCCGACCGTTTCCTCAATCTGCTTGCGGGAGTCACGGATCCCGAGAAGAAACGCAAGGTAATTGGAGCGGAATTCATCCGCGTCTTTGAAGAGGAAGCGAAGGAAATGGGCGCCGTGGACTTTCTGGTTCAGGGCACCGTCTATCCCGACGTGATCGAGTCTGTATCCGTGAAAGGCCCGTCGCAAACGATCAAGTCGCACCACAATGTCGGCGGGTTGCCCGAGCACATGCACCTGAAACTCGTCGAACCGCTTCGTGAACTTTTCAAGGACGAAGTCCGACGCGTTGGTCACGAACTGGGGCTTCCGGAAGAGATGGTATGGCGTCAACCGTTCCCTGGGCCCGGCCTGGGTGTGCGCATCATGGGTGAAGTTACGAAAGAGGGAGTCCGCCTGCTTCAGGAAGCCGACGATATCCTCGTGAGCGAGATCAAGAAGGCGGGACTGTATCGAGAAATCTGGCAGGCCTTTGGCATCCTGTTGCCGGTCAAGAGCGTCGGTGTGATGGGCGACAATCGCACTTATGATCACACGCTCGCAATTCGCGCCGTTCATAGCACAGACGGCATGACGGCAGACTGGGTGAGGTTGCCCTATGACGTCCTGAACGTCATCTCGAGCCGCATCGTCAACGAGGTCAAGGGAATCAACCGCGTCGTTTACGACATCACGTCGAAGCCGCCCGCGACGATTGAGTGGGAATAAGAAAGACTACTGGGAGCCAATACCGCAAAACATGTCGCAATTCGTCCATCTCCATCTGCACTCAGGCTTCAGCCTTCTCGACGGCGCTATCGATCACGACGTTCTCGCGAAGACAGCGGCCAAATACGGAATGCCGGCCGTGGCGGTTACCGATCACGGCAATCTTTTTGGCGCGATCGGGTTCTATGATGCCGCAACCAAGGCCGGAGTCAAACCGATCATCGGCTGCGAAATGTACGTTTCGAAGACCGATCATAAGGACCGAGACCCGGCAAGTGGTCGACCGAATCACCTCATCGTGCTCTGTGAGAACGAGCGAGGCTACCAGAACCTTGTAAAGCTTGTTTCCAAGGCCTACCTTGACGGTTTCTATTACAAGCCTCGCGTCGACAAGGCATTGTTGCGCGAACACAGCGAAGGCCTGATCGGACTCTCCGCATGCCTGAACGGAGAAGTATCGGCAAACGTTCTGATGGGTAAACTCGATCAGGCGGAACGGGCAGCATCCGAGTATCAGGACATTTTTGGAAAAGATCGGTTTTTTCTCGAGATCCACGACCACGGATTGGAGAAACAGCGGAAGATCATCCCCGACATGCTGAAGATTTCGGAACGCACCGGCATTCGAGCCGTTGCCAGCAACGACTGCCATTACATGGAAAAGGATGACTGCCGCGCGCACGATCTGCTCCTCTGCATCCAGACCGGCAAGACGGTGAATGACCCGAACCGCATGAAGTTCTATACCGACCAGTTTTACTTCAAGAATCGGCAGGAAATGGATCGCGTCTTCGGAGAGATTCCTTTCGTGCTCGATCAGTCGGTCGAAATTGCCGAGCGCTGCAATCTGAAGCTTCAGAAGGTGAGCAACCCGTTTCCGGAGTTCGAAGTGCCTCCGGGATTCACGATCGATTCATACTTTGCGAAAGTTGTTCTCGATGGCTTCAGGGACCGGCTGGAGTCTCTCGGCCGAATGTCCGACAAAGGGACCCTCAAAAATGCGATACAGGTTTATGAGAAGCGAATAGAGGACGAAATCCGCATCATCCAGGGGATGAAGTACCCCGGCTACTTCCTGATTGTCTGGGATCTCATTCGGTTCGCCAGAGAGCACGATATTCCTGTCGGCCCTGGAAGAGGATCAGCTGCGGGAAGCCTGGTGTCCTACTGCATGCGAATTACAGACATCGATCCGCTCCAGTACGGTCTGCTCTTCGAACGTTTCCTCAATCCGGAACGCGTGACGCTGCCTGACATTGACATCGATTTCTGCATGAATCGGCGTGGGGAAGTCATCGAATACGTGACACGGAAGTACGGTCGCGAGAATGTGTCGCAGATCATCACGTTCGGAACAATGGCCGCTCGCGGGGTGATCCGCGATACAGGCCGCGGCATGGAAATGCCCTACGCGGAAGTCGACAAGATCGCCAAGATGGTGCCCACTGA
>Ga0070675_100004718_pt1 | contig 10404 bp, 10 predicted proteins | sample KBSM43metaG_FD_65343 | JGI IMG/M metagenome (GOLD analysis project Ga0070675, IMG submission 65343) | Miscanthus rhizosphere microbial communities from Kellogg Biological Station, Michigan, USA - KBS M4-3 metaG | ecosystem: Host-associated > Plants > Roots > Rhizosphere > Soil ...
CGACAAGGGCTTGAAGGCGACGCGGGTGCAATGATTCCCCTCCCGCTGCGGGAGGGGTTAGGGGAGGGGAGTCGCCCCCAATAGCGAAGTTAACGGGCCCTCCCCCAACCACTCCCGCAAGCGGGAGGGGAGAAGCTGGGACTCAAGTTGCGTCCCGTCCCCCTTTCCGCTACAGGCGCGCCTCCCCGTCGGGTCATCCCTGGAGGCTGGCGGGTTACATTCACTTAAGCGAACTGGAGACACGATATGAGCGAAGCGCTCACGCTGTCGGCCGAAACGCGCGAACGGGCTGGCAAGGGAGCCTCCCGTGCAATGCGTCTTCAAGGCCGCGTCCCCGCCGTGGTTTACGGCAACAAGCAGGAACCCCTCTCGATCCATGTCGAGGAGAAGGTCCTGGTCAAGATGCTCAACACCGGCCACTTCATGAACTCGGTCGTGATGATCGAGGGCACCGGCGAGCAGATCCGCACCCTGCCGAAGGACGTCCAGTTCCACCCGGTCACCGACCGTCCGCTCCATGTCGACTTCCTGCGCATCGGCGAGCACACCAGCGTGCACGTCAACGTGCCGGTCGTGTTCACCGACGAAGAGAAGAGCCCCGGCATCAAGCGCGGCGGCGTGCTTAACGTCGTGGCGCACGAGCTCGAGTTGATCGTCGACGCCGCCGAGATCCCCGACGAGATCAGCATCTCGCTCGAGGGCCTCGAAGTCGGTTCGTCGATCCACATCTCGCAGGTCACGCTTCCGGCGGGCGCCAAGGTCAACCATGCCGAGACGGATTTCACCGTCGCGACGATCGTTGCCCCGTCCGCGCTCAAGTCGAGCGAAGGCGACTCCGAGACCGCCGAAGGCGCGGGCGAAGAGGCTTCGGAATAATCGTCACCCCAGCGAAAGCTGGGGTCTCGGGGGGCCGGCGCACGCTGGTTGCCTGAGACCCTGGCTTTCGCCAGGGCGGCTCCTCGCGGCATGCAGCTCTGGGTCGGCCTTGGCAATCCGGGCGCGGAATATGCGCTCAACCGGCACAATGTCGGCTTCATGGCCGTCGATGCGATCGCCGGGGTTCATGGGTTCGAGCCGTGGAAAAAAGGCTTCCAGGGCTGGATCTCCGCCGGCCGCATAGGCTCGGCGCGCATCCTGCTGCTCAAACCCGCTACCTACATGAACGACAGCGGCCGCTCGGTCGGCGAGGCTTTGCGCTTCTACAAGCTCGATCTGGACGCGCTCACCGCTTTCCATGACGAGCTCGATCTCGAACCCTTCCGCGTCAAGGTTAAGAAAGGCGGCGGTGCCGCGGGCCATAACGGCCTGCGCTCGATCGACGCGCATCTCGGCCAGGAATATCGCCGCGTGCGGCTCGGCATCGGCCATCCCGGCCACAAGGATCGGGTCACCGGTTATGTCCTCGGCAATTACGCCAAGGCGGAGATGGACGATCTGTCCGACATGCTGGGCGCGGTCGCGGCCGAGGCACCCTTGCTCGCCGCGGGTGACGATGCGCGCTTTATGAACGAGGTCGCGCTGCGGCGGGCCTGAGCCGGCTCAACTGGCGTGCTCGGTCAAAACCTGGCCCAGTCCGCTGCTCCTCGCCTGCCGCATCAGCCTGTCGGCGTGATCGAATATCTCCGCCTCGGTCAGCGTCGCGGCCGGCCCCACAATCACCGCGCCCATGCTGCAGGACAAGGGCAGGCCGGTCTTCGTTAGCGTGGTCGTTACGCGCTGATGAAGCAGGTGGGCCAGCCCTTCGGCATTCTGCACCGAGGAGGCGCCCAGCAGGAAGCCGAATTCATCGCCGCCCAACCGCCCCAGCAGGTCTGATCCGCGCACCGCCTGCATCGCTTCTTCGGATACGGCGCGCAGAACCGCGTCGCCGGCGGCACGTCCGTAATTGTCGTTGATCGCCTTGAACCCGTCGAGGTCCACCCAGGCCGCGATCAACGTCTGCCGCGCGCGCCGCGCCGCCGCGACATGCCGCACCGCCGCCGTCTCGAACGGCGATTTGTTAAGCGCGCCGGTCAGCCCGTCATACATAGCGCGATAATCCGCTTCGTCATAGGCGCGGCGATAGGCCGCGATGATCAGCGCGAGGAAGATATAGGTCGCAGTGCGGACGAGGGCGTTGACGAATGTCGCCACGCCGGGTTGCGTCGGCGAGAGAAGCGTATCCGGCAACAGGGCAATGAGCGCTGCGAGCACGGCGAAGCCCATTGCGTGCCACCGCCCCAATGCCCAGAAAATCGCGCACAATACTGGCACGTAAAGCGGAACGAGACGCAGCCCGGCCGATCGTCCGGCACTGTCGACCAGCAAGACCAGCATCAGGCCGACAATGCCCCAGCTCCAGGCTGCGACCAGGGGAAGCCGCGCGAGGCGCGCCATGGCGCGTGGCAAGGGGGAGGATGGACCGGCGCCCGCATTCCGCACGTTCATCGTGCTGCAATGATTCTATGCGGAATCGGTTGCGATCGAACCTTCATGGCCATGACCACGATAATAATGTCGCGCGGGCGCGCTGCCTATCACCCTTTCATCGTCCGGAGACGGCTCATCACGCTGCGCTGCGTACTACCTTGGCGCCGAGCAGGATCATCAGCGCCAGCGCGATCAGATTGCTCGCGCGATCGCGATCTTGCGCGAGGAACGGGCAATCTCCTCGCCACTCCGCCCACGGGCAAGCACGCCGCCTGATGCCCTTCTCCGTCACCCCGGACTTGATCCGAGGTCCAGCTGCCTCCGCCCGGAAGGGGAGAACAAGAAGCGGGGTCCCGGATCAAGTCGGGATGAGGGGTCCGAGCAACTCAGCCGATCCGTGCGGCTCAATCAGGTGGCGCGCCCGTCTCACCCTCGGCTTCGTCGCCAATCTCTTTCTTCTTCTGAATATTCTCGATCGCTGCGGACTTGGCAGGATCGAAAATCGCGCCGAACGCCAGCCCGATCGCGAAGGCCGCCCCCGCCATCCGGCCTTTCCCGCGCACCGATCTTTTCGACGCTGCGATCGCCCAGGGCAGTGCGATCAAAAGGCAGGCGGCGAATATCGCGGCAATGATCCATTTCACTGCTATGTCCCCCAATCTGCTTTGTCGCAGGTGGGTAGCGCGGGGGCGTGGGACAACCGCCCGCTGCTTTATAAGACGGGTGGCTGAAAATTCGCGACAAAGGATCGTGCGCCCGCCTGCGCCACGCAGCTCACCGCCGAGATGCGCTCCTGCTTGCGGAAAACCTTGCATGATCCATGCGCCGGCCGCTCTTCCAACCGCGTCGATGCGACGCTGCGCACGGCCACGCGATCGCCATTCATCGCGCCCGAGAAACGCATCCATTGGGTGGTGCCGCGGTGCCTGAATTCGATCGTCATGTCGGCGCCCGCGTCACTTATCTCGACCTGATCGCAGATGGCGCGTGCCTCGCCCACCAGCGCCTGTCCTAGCGCCGCCGCGTAAACGCAATGGCCTTTCAGCGTCAGAACAGAGGCCAGGACCAACGCCAACATGCCCGCTTCTGCGCGTGCGCATTGCCGATTGGCAAGCGGCTAGATGGCGGGGCGGCCGAATAAGGTTCGGCATGGCCATGGCGCGCGCGAGGCCGTATCGGCGGCGGCATGACCACGCGCAGCCTGTTCGCGACCAGATTCTACCAAGCCGCGCTCGGGAGCGAGGCGCTGCTGGCGGAACTCGACCATAGCTGCCGAACCCTCGCCGAAGACGATCGCGCGGGCCAAGGCTGGTCGAAGGCGCATGGCTATCGCGGCTACACGTCCTACGCCTCACTCGACGATCTGCCCCAGCGCGACCCAGTCTTCGCCGATCTGGTCAAGGCGCTGAACCGCCATGTCGCCGCCTTCGCCAAGGATTGCGCCTTCGATCTCGCCAAACCGCTCAAGCTCGATAGCTTGTGGGTCAATGTCATGAAGCGCGGCGGCACCCATTCGGGCCATATCCACCCCCACAGCGTCGTGTCGGGCACGATCTATATCGCGGTGCCCAAGGGCTCTGGCGCGCTCAAGCTGGAGGACCCGCGGCTACCGATGCTGATGGCCGCCCCGACCCGCCGCCCGGACGCGGCGGAGGAGCTCCAGCCCTTCGTCTATGCCGATCCCAGCCCGGGGGCCATCTTCCTGTGGGAAAGCTGGCTCCGCCACGAAGTGATGCCGAGCGACGCGAAGGACGAACGCATCTCGATCAGCTTCAATTATCGGTAGCGCCAGCGATTGCACCCTATCGAATTGACAAGGCCGCCCGGGGGGATCCCTATGGCGGTCGGAACGCCAGCGAATCGTTCCCCGTCTGCTTCACCCTGACCCCCAAGGAGTTTCGGCATGACCAGAATCACTGCGCTGCTCGCGATCGCCGCCGCCCCCGTTTTACTCGCCGGAATTAGCGCGGTTAATGCCGCACCGGCTGGCGCGATCAAGAATGTCGTCCTGGTCCATGGCGCTTTCGCCGACGGCTCCGGGTGGCAGCCGGTGGCGGAGATACTCGCGAAGGACGGCTACAAGGTCAGCGTGGTCCAGCATCCCGAAACCTCGCTTGAGGACGATGTCGCCGCGACCAATCGCGTGCTCGACGCGCTTGACGGACCTGCCGTGCTGGTCGGCCATTCCTATGGCGGGATGGTGATCAGCGGGGCCGGCAATAATCCGCAGGTGAAGACCCTGGTCTATGTCGCGGCGTTCGCGCCGGAAGTGGGCGACACGCTCGTGTCGCTGCAGGCAAGCAAGCCGCCGGCTTCGACCGCGATCGCGCCGACCAAGGATGGCGCCTTCCTGTTGATCAATCCGGCCGCTTTCCACGCCGATTTCGCTGCCGATCTGCCGCAGAAGCAAACCGAATTCATGGCGCTGTCGCAGGTCCCCCTGTCGGTGAAGTCCGCCACCGGCCAGATCGCCGCCCCAGCCTGGAAGACCAAGCCCAGCTACGCGATCGTCGCGACCGAGGATCGGTCGATCAATCCGGAACTGGAGCGGTGGATGTACAAGCGCGCGCACGCCGTCACGAGCGAGGTGAAGGGCAGCCACGTAATCTACATCTCACAGGCGCGCTTCGTCGCGGATGTGATTGAAAAGGCCGCGACCGCCGCCCAATAGCGGCGTTTGCCGAAGGGGCGCGGGCGATCAGGCCACCTCAGCCACCCGCTCCTTGACGATCCCGCTCGCCAGCTTGGTGTTCACCTCCGCCAGATGGTCGAACCGCGCTTCATAATGCGCCATGCCCTGGCTCAGCGAGCGAAGCTCGGTCTCCAGCCCGTGCAGCTCCGCTTCGGGCAGAGTCAGTGCGATCCGGTCCCAGCGCGACCAGCCCTCGATTGGTTCGATCCCCAGCATCTGGCCGCGCCGGCTCGTCGCCGCCGATGTGATCCGCGACACCGCACTTCCCGGCGCGTCCACCGTCACCTGTGCGATCGGTTCGAGCAGATAGGGTGAGGCGGCCGCCAGCGCCTCCGCCATCGCGATCCGGCCCGCGGTGCGGAAGGCGAGTTCGGAGCTGTCGACGCTGTGGAACGAGCCGTCGACCAATGCCACGGCGACATCCACCACCGGGAAACCCATCGGCCCGCGTGCCATCGCGTCGCGCACCCCTTGTTCGACCGCTGGAATCCATTGCCGCGGTATCGCGCCACCTGTGATCTTGTCCTCGAACCGAAATCCCTCGCCGCGCGGCAACGGCCGCACCTCGATGATCACGTCGCCGAACTGGCCGTGCCCGCCCGATTGCTTCTTGTGGCGTCCATGTTGCGTGACCGTCTTTCGGATCGATTCCTTGTAGGCCACGGCGGGCGGGCTCGCCGAAACCGCGACGCCATAGCGCCGCTGGAGGCGTGCCAGTACCACCGCGAGATGCTCGTCATTGAGGCCATGGAGCAACGTCTCGCCCGTCGCCGCGTCGGTGCCCCAGTGCAGCGCCGCATCCTCCTCGACCAGTCGGTTGAGTGCGGTCGACAGCCGCACATCGTCCTTATGGTCCTTGGCCGCGATCGCCAGCGCGCAATTGGTCATCGGCCGCTCCACCGCCGCCGGTGCGGCGGGTGCCCGGCCCGCTGTCCCGAACCGGTCGCCCGTCTGCGCCGTATCGATCTTGGCGATGCCGACCACATCTCCCGGCTCGGCACGCGCAATCTTGTTGGTCTGCCCGCCCTGTAAGGCGAACAAGGATCCGGCGCGCACGTGCGTGCCGTCGCAGCCGACCAGTTCGGCGCCTTCGGCGAGCGGCGCCCCGAATACGCGCGCGAACGCGAGCCGGCCGACCGCGCAGCCGTGCGAGATCTTGAATATCTCGGCCGCCCCGCCCTCGATCCCCAGCCGCGCCGCGGTCGCCGAGGCGCGCGGCGTGTCGTGCCGGAGCATCTTGAGCAGCCGGCCGATGCCGAAGCCGTTCTGCGCGGATCCGAATAACAAAGGCGCGATCACGCCGTCGGCGGTCTCCCGCGCGAGATCGCCGAAGATCGTGTCCAGCTGCGGCGCCTCGTCGATCAGCAATTGTTCGAGCAAGGCATCGTCATGGTCCGCCAATTGCTCGAGCATGTGGAAGCGCGCGGCGGTCTCGTCGTCGCGGATATGCGCCGCGAGCGGTACCCGCTCAGACCTCTTGCCCGGTTGATAATGATAGGCGCGCTCCAGCGCGAGATCGACGAATCCCGCTACGCGCTCGCCCGCGCGGATCGGGATCTGCCGCGCGACCAGTGCCGCGCTGCTGAGCGGCTGGAGCGCAGCGAGCAGATCCTCGATGCTGCCCCGCGCCTGGTCGATCTTGTTGACGAAGATGGCGTGCGGCAGCCGCAATTGCTCCAGCCTGCGGAAGGTGGGCTCGGCTAGCGGCGCGCGCGCCGGATCGGGATCGATCACCACCAGCGCAAGATCGGCCAGCGCCAGCGCCCGCTCCGCATCCGCCGCGAACCCGGAAGAGCCGGGAGCGTCGATCAGCGTATAGCCATCCCCCATCCACGTGAAGCGCAGTAGGTTGAGCTCGGTCGAACCGCATCGCGATCGCGCCTCAGGACTCGCGTCGCCGATGCTGCTGCCGGCATCGACCGCGCCCAGTCGCGGGATCGCGCCCGCCGCGAACAGCAAGGCTTCCGCCAGGCTGGTCTTGCCTGTGCCGGCTGGTCCGACGATCGCAACGGCTCTTGTGCCGTGGACGGTCTCACCCATCTCGCTCTCCTTCTGCTTTCCCCTCGCCCTTCGGCAATGGCCCGCCCGGAGTCGGTAGGGTCTGCCTGTTCGGGCAGGAAGGCAAGATGGTTGCGGGGAGCGGTCTCAATCCCAGGTCAAGACCAGGCGCCCGTTCGCCGGCACCCGATAGTCGACACGGTCGTCGGAGCTGGTGTGAGGGCGCAGCACATCGCCGTCGACCGTCGTCACCCGCGTCCTGGTCAATGTGTGGCGCTTGAGCCGCACCACGCTCAGCCCCGCCGTGCAGGTTTCTCCGCCGTCGAGCGTGAGCGTGAGCGAACGGTCGCCCGTCCGCTCCATCGACCGCACGAACAGGTCGCAATAGAGCCTGAAGGGCGCATCCTCGACCGGATGGAAAGCGCGCGTGGCGAAGATGAAGGCCGCACCCGCGCCATAGACTTCCTGGCCGACCTGGCCGGCGAGCTGGCCGTCGGGATACAGATCCTCCAGCGGGAACGACAATGTCCGATCGACATGGCCGTTCGTCTCGCGCTGCTTGGGGGATATGGCCTCGGGCGGAAGGGCGTCGGGATAATAATAATAGGCGCGGTGGAGGGCATATTTGCAATATTCGCCGATCAACATCCGGGCGGCCGGTTCCAGGTCCGGCCCGCTATCGTCGAGATAGCGTTCCAGCGCCGCATAGGAATCGAAACATTCGTAGATCGCCATGTACGGCGCGTCCTGCAGGCACGTCACGCCCATGAAATTGCTGTAATGCGTGGCGAGCTCGAGCTCGCTCTCCCAGATTTCGCAATTGTGGAAGAAGCTGCCGAGATAGACGTAGCTCTGCTCCAGATACACGTCGCGGTTGGTGATCCGCCACAGGCGCATGCAGGCGGCGGCGCCCCACGCGGTCAGATTGGCCTGGTAATTGACGTTGAAGCGCAGACCCATCGCCGCGTCGATCGCGGCGCGTGCCTCGTCGAGAAACCTTTTGTCGTCGGTCAGCTCGTAAGCTTGCAGCATCAGCCAAGCATAGACGCCGCCGACATCGGTCTGGCCGCGTCCGTCCGCCTCCGCGGCCTCGGTGATGACCGAGAAATCGGTGATCTTGTACTGGACCGGCCATTTATATTTGAAATTGTGCGCGGCCTCGATTCCGAAGTCGATGCACTTCAGGAACAACGCCTTGGCATGCTCGTCGCCATCGAGCGCCAGGTTCCCCAAGTTGAGCATCGGGTGATAGAGATACCAGCTGTCGACCGCATCGGCGTCCTTGTCCGACCCGACATTGGGCAGGTAGCGCCGCAGCGTCTTGAGCTTCGGATCGTAAAATTTGCCGATCCCCGCCTGTAATTCCGCCTTCAGCGGCAGTTCCTTCCCGCACCATTTCCCCCAGTCATCCAGCGCGGAAATGATCGACATCTGCACCATGATGTCGGGATATTCCGCAGCCGTATAAGGATGGACGTAGCGGTGGCCATAATGGCGGATCGTCGCCGCGGGGGACTCGTCCAGGTCGCGCAGCGTACGCTCGGCGCGATCGATCCAGTCGCGATATTCGGTGCTCGGCTGCTCGATCAATTGATAGGCGACACCCAGCATCTGAAGGAATTGCCGGGCGGATTCGCGTTCTTCGGTCGATGCCTCACGACGCATAACGATGATCGCGTCGGACAAGGTGACCGGCTTGCCCGCCGGCAACGGGTTGGTGGGCGGGGTCCCGCTCTGCGGCGGGGAGGGCATGAGATAGCCGAGTTCGGGCCATTCCCCGCCGACCGCCCCGTCGGGCGCGGTCTTGGTCGCGCGATAATAATCGTTCATCGCGGTCAGATTCTGGAAATACAGAACATTCCCGAATGCGGGCTCGTCGATGTGAAAATAGACGAGGCCGCTGTTCAGCCCGCGCTGCCCCGCCTCGACGCGGCCCTTCGCGCCGATCGGATCGTCATTGCTGTCGAGCGGATACAGATCGCGTGGTATGAACGGGATCAGCATCTTGGTGGCCGGGGTGAAGTCGACCGTGATCCGGATATAGTCGAGTGCGTCACCTCCGGACCGAAAGACCACCACATGTTCGCCGAGCGCGCTTGAAAGCCTCAATCTCACGGTCTCGCCGCTCTTGGGCTCTTCCTTCTTCCACTCGAATGGCCCCGCCAGGAAGGCCGCGCGGACCGCCAGTCCGCCAGCGCCGTCGCGCCGGATAAACGCCCACAAAGAATCGTCGCCGGCGCGGATCTCGAGCGAGAGGTCATTGAGGTCGAATGTCGCGACCCGGCGGCCCCCTCCTTCCTGCAACGCTTTTCGCAAGGCCAGGACGTAAAGGCTGACGCTCGGCATTTCGGCGGTTTGGGTAAGCGCGGACATAGGGCTCCTCATTCGGACGGATGCCGAAAGGCTGGCCCGGCACCGCCGCCTCCTAAGCCCCGTCGCGAGCCGAGGTTCCCTTGCGAAATGGCGACTTCACGTATGTTAGGAGGATTCTCGGCGGCCAGCCCAGCTGCAGCCTCCCGGAATCAGGATGACGAGCGAACCGCGCCGGTCGAACGCCAGTGTCTCAAGCCACGAGCAGGTGCGCTTAGCGTGTGCGGCTGAAGCTGCTCGAGCTGCGTTCCACGGTTGGGCGAATGGGTCCGGCCAGCACGTCCCATCCGGGCTGGATGCTGGAGCTCAGATGGAGTGCGCCCGGCTCGAATGCCAGGCCCGTCACCTCCAGATCGGCCAGCCCGGTCAGGCGGAACGTGCCGAGCTTGGGCTCGCGCGGCGGCTTGCCGTCGCGGCTTACGGTGACGGCAAGCAGGAATTGCGCGTCATGTTCCCGGTATAGAAGCGAAGGCTGCAATATGACCTCCCCGCCATTATACCTGGCGCGCAGGCACAGGCGCCGCAGGATCGCCCCGGCGACCGCCTGGTTCGCTTCGGACGGCGTGACCACCTCCCCCTGCGGATCATTGGCAGCCGGTGTAGGCGCGACTTCGGGCTTCGGGCGGAGGCTGAGGACTCGGCGGGTCATTGCTCTCCATTATGCTGCGCCGCAGCAAAAGCTTCAAGCGATAAGTTTGGCGATGCGCGTCTGGATGGGCTGGATTGCTTTGCCTACGGCTCGCAATGACGGCTTCCCATTCACCTCCGTCATTGCGAGGAGCGCAGCGACGAAGCAATCCAGGCCCGGACTGGGGCTTGACAAAATGGAACAAAACGTGTACGCAGTTCACGTTCGCTGACTTGGGAGACCGGGTGAGCGGACATGACCGGCGCGAAGCTCCTCGGCATGCATGAGACGGTAACTTCGCCCAAGA
>Ga0070675_100004724_pt1 | contig 10399 bp, 10 predicted proteins | sample KBSM43metaG_FD_65343 | JGI IMG/M metagenome (GOLD analysis project Ga0070675, IMG submission 65343) | Miscanthus rhizosphere microbial communities from Kellogg Biological Station, Michigan, USA - KBS M4-3 metaG | ecosystem: Host-associated > Plants > Roots > Rhizosphere > Soil ...
TAGAATCCGCGCCATGAATCCCGATCGCCATATCTATCTGACAACGGTCGTGCTTGCCGCCGTATTCGCGACGGCAATCAACGTCCTCAAGCCCCGCGAGCCGTTCGCGGGAACCACCATGCACCGCGAAACGACCGCTTTTTCGCGTACGGCGGAGGCAACTCCGCAGGCCGTCGAAGCCTCGGCGCGCGCACCCGCCACCCCGCAACCCGCCGGCACGTCGCTGTAGGAATCGTCCGATAAGCATTTCGGACGCGTTCACCTGACCATGCGCGAATCGCGGGTCATAATGAAATCGTCATCCGAGCAAGTCCGCTAGGTTCACCGCAAGGATCGACCCAAATCGATCAAGTGCAATCGCAATACGCCTCAGGGCGAACGCGAGAACGCTAATGGATACGCACTACGATGACAAAAGCGGCCGCCTCCGGGCGGCCGCTACCTTTTGCGGCTACGCGTGACGTGGATCGAGCGCGTCGCGCATCCCGTCGCCCAGCAGGTTGAACGACAGCACGAGGACGAAGATCGACGCGCCCGGCCACACCGCCATCCAGGGGGCGTGCTCGACGTAATTCTTCGCGGTGTTCAGCATGCTTCCCCAGCTCGGCGCGGGAGGCTGCTGGCCCAAGCCCAGGAACGAGAGGCTCGCCTCGGCAATCACGGCGGCGGCAATGGCAAGCGTGGCCTGCACGATCAGCGGCGGCACCACGTTCGGCAGGATGTGGCGCACCGCGACGCGCCAATGCGGATTGCCCACGGCGCGCGCGGCCTCGACGTAGTCCTCGACCTTCACCGCGAGCACTTGCGCACGCGTGAGCCGGATGAAGATCGGCGTCGCCGAGATGCCGATCGCGATCATCGCGTTGGTGAGGCTCGGCCCGAGGAACGCGGCAAGCGCGATCGCGAGGATCAGGAACGGGGTCGCGAGCATCGCATCGGTCATGCGCGAGATGAGCGCATCCGGCCAGCGGCCCGCGTAGCCGGCGATGAGGCCGATCGGCACGCCGAGCGACAACGCGATGCTCACCGACACGACGCCGGCGAGCAGCGACGCGCGCGCGCCGTAGATGACGCGCGAGAGCACGTCGCGGCCGAGCTCGTCGGTGCCGAACCAGTGCGCCGCGGAAGGCGCCTTGCGGATTGCCGACCAGCTCGTCCCCAGCGGATCGTAAGGCGCGATCCACGGCGCGAAGATCGCGATCGCGACGAAGAACACCACGACACACAGCCCGAACAGCGCAGCGTGCCGCTTGCGGAGACGGCGCAGCGCCCGCCGGCCGGGACTCGCTTCGCGCGGCAGGACGTCAAGCGCGAGCGTAGCCATCGCGAAGCCTTGGATTGACGAGGAAGTAGGCGATATCCGCGAGGAGATTCAGCAGGATGTAAGCCGTCGCCGTGAACAGCACCACGCCTTGCACGACCGCATAGTCGCGATTGAACACCGCGTCGACAATCAGCTTGCCGAAGCCCGGAATCGTGAACACCTGCTCGGTCAGGACCGCGCCCGACAAGAGCGTTCCGAGCTCGAGCGCGCCAAGCGTGATGATGGGCGTGAGCGCGTTGCGCAGGCCGTGCTTCAAGATGACGACGCGCTCGTCGAGACCCTTGGCGCGCGCGGTGCGCACGTAATCGGAGGACATCACCTGCAGCATCGCGCTTCGCGTGTGCCGCATGAGCACGGCGGCGATCGCGTTGCCGAGCACGAACGCCGGCATGATCATCGCGGCGAGGTTGGCCTTGAGGTCCTCGAACGGGCTCACATAGCCAGACGCCGGCAGCCAACCCAGCTGCACCGAGAAGAGGAGGATCAGCATGATGCCGAGCCAGAAGTTGGGCGTGGACAATCCCCACAACGCAACCGCGTTCGCGGCGTAGTCCCACCACGTGCCCTTCGCTATTGCTGATACGATGCCCGCGGGAATGCCGATCGCGAGTGCAATGACGATGGCAAGCGCGGCGAGCTCGATGGTGACGGGCAGCTTTTCGGCGATCAGCGCGGTGACCGGCTTTTGCATGCGAAGCGATTCGCCCAGGTCGCCGCGCAGCACGCCGCCGAGCCAGTACGCGTAGCGCACCGGAAACGGCTCGTCGAGGTGCATCTTCTTTCGAAGATACTCGACGACGGTGGGATCCTGATCCTCGCCCGCGAGCACTTTCGCGGCATCCCCGGGCAAGAGCTGCTGAAGCCCGAAGATCAGGATCGTGACGAACAACAGCGTCGGCAGGATCGTCGCCAGCCGGCGCGTCAGGAACGCAAGCACGCTACAGCTTCAGTCCCTGCACACGCACGAGCCCGTCGGGGATCGTGCGCAGCCCGGAGAGCTTGCTGTTGTAGGCCCACAGCCAGTGCCGGTGATACAGGTACACGATCGGCCGATCCTTGAGAACGACCGCCGCGATCTGGTCGTAGGCCTTCTTGCGCTCGCCCATGTCCGATGCCGTGCGGGACTTGGTGAGGAGCTCGTCGATTTCGGGCTTGCAGTAACCCGCATAGTTGAGCGGCTGCTTGCAGGCGTCGAAGCTGTAGATGTTGCCATCCGGATCGGCACGCCCGCTCCACGCGAGCACGTAGGCGTCGAACTCGCCCTTGTCCGCGAGATTGAGCGACGTCGCGAACTCGGTCGACTGGATCTTCACGTCGAAGCCAGCTTCCTTCACCATCGCCTGCACCACTTGCGCGATCTTCTGCGCGTCGGAAGTCGTCGGTGTCATCAGGTTAACGACCGGATTGGGCACGCCCGCTTGCGCGAGCAGCGCCTTCGCCTTCGCAACGTCGCGCTTGGGAACCGGCATGCTCTTCGCGTAGAAGGGATTGTCAGGTGCGACCCACTGGTTGCCGACCGTTCCCTCGCCTTCCAGCGCCACCTGCACGATGCCGTCGCGGTCGAGCGCCAGCTCGAACGCCTCGCGCACGCGCGGATCCTTGCCGATCGCCGTGGTTTTCGCCATGTCGCTCTTGCCGACGTTCAGCGTGATGCCCTGGTAGCCGATCTCGGTGACCTTGGCGAGCTTGAAGCGGCTGTCGCTCTTCAGCCCCGGGACGTCGGAGGGCGCCATGCGCTCGATGATGTCGAGCTGGCCGGACTTGAGGTTGGCCAGTCGCACCGTCGAGTCGACGATGGGCAGGTACGTGATCTTGTCGATGAAGATCTGGCCCTTGTTCCAGTAGTTGGGATACCTCTCGAGGACGATGCGGTCCTGCGCAATGCGCTCGACGAACTTGTAGGGTCCCGAGCACACGGGATTGGCCCCGAATTTTTCGCCCGCGGCGGTCGCGGCCTTGGGCGAGACCATCATGCCGGCGCGGTCGGCGAGCTGCGCAAGCAGCGGCGAAAATGGTGCCGACAGGTTGAGACGCGCGGTCATGGGATCTACCACGTCGACGGTCGATACCAACGACAGCTCGCCACGGCGATTGGAGCCCGCCATGTTCTTGTGGCGCTCGATGTTGTACTTGACCGCGGCGGCGTCGAGCTTCTCGCCGTCGTGGAACGTGACGCCGGGGCGCACCTTGATCGTGAGCGCCTTGCCGTCGGGTGACCAGCTGTAGCTCTCCGCGAGCTGCGGCACGATGTTGAGCTTCTCGTCGATGTCGAAGAGCTTGTCGCACAGCGCCGCGAATACGATGCGTCCGACGAACGTTCGCGCGAGAGTGGGATCGAGCACGTCGGGATCCTCGGCGAGGCCGAAGCGCAACGTCTGTGCGCCGAGAGGACACGCGCACAGCAAGGCGAATAGCAACGGGAGGAGGGACGAGCGGCGAGTCATTGGCGTTCTCCTGCGAGTGGGCGATTCGAGCATAGCATCAGGCCCGAGTGCTGCGGAACGCGGACTGGAGCGCTTCGAGGCGAACATTGCGCGCCGCGTGAACCTTCCCCGGCAACGCCGGGGGTGGCGCGATCTCCCGCCAGAAATGGCAGGCCACCGCGTGGCCTTCGCCCGCAAGAGGCGGCGTCTCTTCCGCGCACAGCGGTCGCGCGTGCGGGCACCGGGTACGAAACCGGCAGCCGGACGGAGGCGCCGCAGGATTGGGAACGTCGCCTTCGAGCACCACGCCGCCGCGCCGGCGCGCAGGGTCGGGTACCGGGATCGCCGACAGCAGCGCATGCGTATACGGATGGCGCGGAGACGCGAACAACGCGTCCTTGTCGGCATACTCGACGATGCACCCGAGGTACATCACGGCCACGCGCGTGGCGATGAACTTCACCACGGCGAGGTCGTGTGCAATGAAGATATACGAAAGGCCGAGCCGGGCCTGCAGGTCCCGCAGAAGATTCACGACCTGCGCCTGGATCGAGACGTCGAGCGCCGATACGGGCTCGTCGCAAACGACGAGGCGCGGCTCGACGGCCAGCGCCCGCGCGATGCCGATGCGCTGCCGCTGCCCGCCGGAAAATTCGTGCGGATAGCGGCGCGCGTGCTCCGGCGCGAGCCCCACGAGGCGCAGGATCTCCTCCAGGCGCTCGCGCCGCCGTCCCTCGGCGAGTCCATGGAGCGCAAGCGGCTCGTCGAGCGTCTGGGCGATCGTCATGCGCGGATTGAGCGACGCGAACGGGTCTTGGAAGATGACCGTGAGCGCGCCGCGCAGCTCGCGCATCGCGTCGTCGGAAAGCGACCCGAGGTCGCGCCCTTCGAAATGGACGCTGCCCGACGTCGGCGTGAGGAGGCGCAGCACGAGCCGTCCCGTGGTCGACTTGCCGCATCCTGACTCGCCGACGAGCGCCAGCGTTTCGCCCGCATCGACGTGAAAGCTCACGCCGTCGACCGCATGCACATATCCGCTCGTACGGCCGAAGAGGCCGCGCCGGATCGGAAAGTGCTTGACCAGCGCGTCGACGCGCAGCAGCGGGGTCACGGGACTACCCTCCGCGCTACGCGCTTCGGACCCTGTCCGCCCTCGGGAGCGTGGCCTCATTGGGCTATTCATGGTTTGCAAAGCGCCAGTGTCGGCCACGTACGCTCGCGCGGCGACGGGCCCTTCGGGCGTTGCCTCGACCTTCGGTCGGGCCGCCTTGCTCACTAGGGCCCTTCGGGCTCACTGCCACGGCAGCGGCGCGCGCCAGCATGCGGCTGCGTGGTTGGCCGCGATGTCGACCAGCGGCGGCGGCGCTTCGCGGCAGCGGTCGATGGCAAACGGGCATCGCGGATGGAAGCGGCATCCCCGCACCTGCGACATTGCGGTGGGCACCTGTCCCTCGATGGCCGCGAGCCGGTCTTGCTGCAGGTGCAGTTGCGGGATCGATCCGAGCAATCCGATCGTGTAAGGATGCTGCGGCTCGGCGAACAGGGCTTCCACCGAGGCGCGCTCGACGATGCATCCCGCGTACATGACCGCGACGTCGTCGGCGACTTCCGCGATGACGCCCATGTCGTGCGTGATGAGGATGATGGCCGTTCCCGTATCTTCGCGCAGCATCCGCATGAGCTCGAGGATCTGCGCCTGGATCGTGACGTCGAGCGCGGTCGTCGGCTCGTCCGCGATCAACAGGCGCGGCGACAGCGCGAGCGCCATCGCGATCATCACGCGCTGGCGCATGCCGCCCGAAAGCCGGTGCGGATAGTCGTCGTAGCGCTGCGCGGGCGCGGGAATGCGCACACGCTCGAGCATCGCGATCGCGAGCGACTTCGCTTCCGCGCGGCTCGTCTTGCGATGGCGCAGAATCGCCTCGCTTATCTGGTCCCCGATCGTGAACGCCGGGTTGAGCGAGGTCATCGGCTCCTGGAAGATCATCGACAGGCGATTGCCCCGCAGCTCGCGCATCTCGGATGCGGGCATGCGGGCGAGGTCCTCTCCGTCGAAGAGAATCTCGCCCTCCACGCGGCCTGGAGGTTGCGGCACGAGCCCCATGATCGACAGCGACGTGACGCTCTTGCCGCAACCCGATTCGCCTACGAGTCCCAGCGTGCGGCCTGCGTCGAGCGTGAAGCTCACGCCATCCACCGCGGTGAACTCGCCGTCCTCCGTCGCAAAACGCGTGCGCAGGTTGCGGACCTCCAGGAGCACCGTCATCGGCGTCGCGTCGCCTGGAACTTCGCGATGAGTTCCTCGATCGCCGCTCGATCGGTGATGCCCGCCGGCCGCGCCTTGCTCGGCACGCAAGCGAGGAAGGGCTGGAAGCGGTCGAGGCTCGTTTCGTAGAGTCGCCTCAACTCGACGACCGGCTCGGCGTGATCGTCCACGCGCAGGTCGAGGAACGGATAGTCCTCGGTCGTATAGACCAGGAGCGCCGCGCCCTGCTTGCCGCGCTTGTCGCCCCCCGCCGCCTCCCCCGCCGCGAGCGCCACGAGCAATCGCTCGGAAAACGGCAGCGCGGCGTTCGACTCGTACGCCGCGGCGGTCTCGTCCACCACCTGCCGACCCGCGAGCATGTTGCCGGCCACCGAATAGCCTTCGCCGGCGCGATGCCCGCACCAATCGATGCACGCGCTTCCGGTGTGCGCCGCGGTGCGCCCTCGCGCATCGATCGCGTGGAACTGCCGCGATTCGCGGCCTTCGTCCGCCGAGGTCAGCGCGCGCACGACTTCCGCCGGTGGCAAGCCTTCCGCCATGAGATCGAGCGCCGGGCGCGCATACGTGGGATTGATGAGCGCCTGGGTGGACAGCGCGCCCACGCCGCTTCGCGCGTGCGGGCACAGCGCGCCGACGGCGAAGAAGCGGCTCGCGACCGCGACGCCGAATGCGCCGGAGGCGTCCCGCGCAACGATGGACCACGTCATGCGGGCATCTTAATTCAGTTGGCCCGGCATTCGAACGCCGCTATGGTTCGGCAACGAATGCATGGGCGAGGGCAGGCTCGAGCTCCCCGAGACCTGTGTCGATGCGCCAGGCGTCGATCGCGCGAAGCGGTACGCGCAGATCGGTGCCGCCGCGCTCACCTTCTTCGACCGCATCCTGAAGCGGGCTCGGTAGCGGTCAGAACTCGCGTTCGGCAAGTGTTGCGCGCGTGCGCATGGTGATCGAGTAACGCAGCGAGGCCGCAGGCGGCATGCTGTGCTGCCACTGCCAGCGGATCGGGCCGCGCATCACGTACATCGAGCGGCGCGCAAGAACGAGCGAGACCGTGTGCCGGGCGTCCTGGTGCGCGTACGGTCGCCACCTCATGTGTCCCACGCCCGCGAGCGAGATGCCGACGACGATGCCGTACTGCGGCTTGTCGCGATGCCACCCGATCGGAGTGCCGGGACGGTATTCGCTCACCAGCACGTGCACGAACTGCGCGGGGTCGAGCGCGAGATGCGCCGCCACCTTGTCGCGCAGCGCCACGAGGAACGGAGGCAGCGGGCCGCTCGTGAACGAGTCCGCATCGCCATCGTCGTACCGGGGCGTGTCGGCGCCGTCGTGGAAGTGGGCCACGCGGCGCTTCGCGAAGTATTCGCGGAACCTGGCCTCGCGCAGCGACAGCGGCGCGATGTGCGCGATCAATGCGTCCTCTTCTTCGAGCGTGAGGAAGCCGGGCTCGTAGACGAGCCCCAGCGGCAGCTCCTGCGGCGCGTCGAAGAGCCCGCCCTGCTCGTGTTCTCGTTCCATGGAACCCGCTATATTGGGACGGTATGCTAAGACGGAACATGCTCTGGCTCGCCCTGGCAGCCCTGGTCGTCCTCGCCATTCCCGCGTGCTTCTGGCTCGGGCAGGACAAGCTCATCTTCTTCCCGCAGCCGATCCTCTCGACCTCGCATCTGCCGACGCAGGCGATGCCGCTGGCCATGCGCGCCTCCGACGGGACGATGCTCCACGGCTGGATCGTGCCTGCCGCGACCGCGCCCGCCCCGGCAGTGGTTTACTTCGGCGGTAACGGCGAAGAGGTCTCGTGGGCGCTCGCGGACAAGCGCTGGCCGCGCGACGTCACGGTAGTGGCGCTCAACTATCGAGGCTACGGTGCCAGCGAGGGCAAGCCCTCGGCGGATCACCTGCGATCGGACGGGATTGCGCTTTTCGATCTCGTCGCCGCACGCACCGACGTCGATCGCGCGCGCATCGCGGCGTTCGGCCGCAGCCTGGGCACCGCGGTGGCCACCCACGTCGCGGCGGAGCGGCCGGTCGCGCGCGTGGTCCTCGTTTCGCCGTACGACTCGCTGGCAGCCGTCGGGCAAGGCCACTATCCGTTCCTGCCGGTGTCGCTAATGCTGCGGCACAAGTTCGCTCCCGCTTCCGAAGCGCCGCGCTGCCGCATGCCGCTGCTTGCGATCGTCGCGCCGTCCGACTCGATCATCCCCGTCGCGCATTCGCGCGCTCTGTTCAACGCGTGGGCAGGCCCGAAGGAATGGATCGAAGTCCGCGACGCGGATCACAACACGCTCGGCGCCACACGAGAATTCTGGAACGCGGTGCAGGAGTTCCTGGGGCGCTAGCGGGCAAGCACGGCTGACGCGATCCGCATCACGGCATCTTCCGGCGAGTCGACATGGACCACGCCTTCGACGCCGGCCGCGCCCTCGAGACCTACCACGAGCTTGCCGAAATGCCGTCCAAGCGCGACCTCGGAAAGCGTGCCGTAGCTGTCGCCGATGCACACAAGCGCAAAAGCGGCGCGCGCGATGAGGGCATTCCGAGCTTCGCCGATGCCCGTGGCAATCGCAATGCCCACGAAAGGGTTGGCCTCGGCGGCGTCGGTGCCGGGGAGCAAGCCGACGGACAGCCCGCCGACACGCGAAACACCTTCGCACACGGCCTGCATGACGCCCTGGCGCCCGCCGCAAATCACGGTGAGGCCGCAATCGGCGAGCAGCTCGCCGACACGCAGGGCGGCGCGCAGCTGCTCGATCGTCGCCTCGCGCGGGCCGATGACGCCGATGGGGACGCGCAGCGGGTGGGCGCTCTCGCGGTTGAGCCATGCGACCGCCGCGAGCGTATCGACGCGCTCACACTGCGAATCGTTCTTCTCCGACGACCGCACGAAGGTCCACGTGCGCGTGACCACGTCGAAGCGGCGTCCTTGCGCGTCGTACAACTCGCGCGCCGCGCGGTCGAGCTCAAAGATGTCGCTCATGGCGCGCGCCGATCCATTCGCCGAAGGTGAGGACGCTCGCGCATACCGCGGTGATCAGCAGCGCGAGTGCGGCTGCGGCCGGGAAATCCGACCCGGTTTCGGAGACGAGGCTGTAAAGGCGCAGCGGCAGGATCGGCAGCTGCGTGCCGACCAGCGCGAGCGCCGTGCCGTACGCACCGAACACAACCGCGGCAACGAGGCAGAACGACGCGACGACGGGCGCCGCCACCTGCGGCATCAGCACCTGGCGGAACGCCTGCGCGGGTGTGGCACCCAGCGACTCCGCCGCGGCAAGCTGCGCGCGGTCGAAGTTGACGAGCACCGGCAGGATGCCGATCACGACCCGGGGAATCAGGTAGTACGACGACGCGAACGCGAGCCCCACGGGCGTGAACAGTGCACCGCCGATCGTCGCTGCATCGAAGCCCAGCGTCGAAAGAAGCTGCGTCACGAAGCCGGCGCGGCCGTAGCCGAGTATGAAGCCGTACGCGACGATCAACCCGGAGAAGGTGAGCGGCAGCGCGATCACGAACGTGAGCGTTGTGCGCCGCCGTGCAGGCAGTCGCGACAGGTGCAGCGCGACAGCTACGCCGACGGCGGTCGACACGACGCTTGCTACCGCCGTGAGCGCAAGGCTTCCGCCAAGCGCGCGGAAAAACCCCGGCGAGGCAACGACGCGCGCGAACGCGGCCGTGCCTTCACCCAGTGCGTCGACAGCGACGCCGGCCACCGGCAGCGCGAAGAACAGCGCGAGCAGGAGCAGCGCCGGCAGCGCGAGCAAACCCCTCGTCACGCTATTTCGTGCCCGTCGCGGCCGCCCAACCCTTGTCGACGTCGGCCTTCTTGGCTGCCGCCGCTTTCACGTCCAGCGGACGCACCTGCGGCGCAGTCGGCAGCTTGTCGACAACGCTGTCCGGCAGCTTGACGCCGGGCACCGACGGACGCACGAACCCTTGCGCGAAAATACCCTGGCCCATGTCGGTCATCGTGAAGTTGAGCCACAGCTTGCCTGCATTGGGATTGGGACCTTTTTCGACGAGGCTGATGCCGTACGGCGCGGCTGCGGACGCCTCCTTCGGAATCACCACCGCCACCGCATCGCCGAGTCCATCCGTGTACTTGGCCTTGAGACCATCGTTCTCGTAGCTGATCCAGATCGGTATCTCGCCCTTCACGAACTGCGCGTACGGAGTAGTGCCGAGCACGCGCAACACGTTGCCCGACTGATGCAGCTTCGTGAAATAGTCGAGCCCGGGCTGGAGATTGTTCATGTCGCCGCCCATCCCGAAGTTCGCTGCGAACGTCATCACCTGCCCGACGCCGGTCGAGCGCGGGTCGAGATAGACGATCGTGTTCTTGTACTCCGGCTTCAGAAGGTCCGCCCACGACTGCGGCACGCTCTTCACGAG
>Ga0070675_100004726_pt1 | contig 10395 bp, 5 predicted proteins | sample KBSM43metaG_FD_65343 | JGI IMG/M metagenome (GOLD analysis project Ga0070675, IMG submission 65343) | Miscanthus rhizosphere microbial communities from Kellogg Biological Station, Michigan, USA - KBS M4-3 metaG | ecosystem: Host-associated > Plants > Roots > Rhizosphere > Soil ...
ACGACCAGCCGGCTGTGATAGCGCGGCGTCAGCGCGTCTCGCGGCAGCACGGAGACGCCGAGCCCGGACGCCACCATGTTCCGCACGGTGTCGAGCGACGTCGTGCGGACGACGTGCGCCTCGGAGCGCGTGAGCTCCGGGCACGCGTCGAGCACCTGGTCGCAGAAGCAGTGACCGATGTCGAGCAGGATCGGCTGCTCTGCCGCGAGCTCGTCGGGACGGATGGATTTCCGCCGCGCCCACTTGTGACCGGCCGGCACGACGACGCGAAAGGGCTCCTCGTAAAGAAGCTCGGTCACGACGCCGGGCGGCGAGAACGGCAGCGCGAGGATCGCGACATCGATCCGGCCCGAGCGCAGCGCCGCTTCCAGGTTCTCGGTGAGGTTCTCGTCCAGGTCGAGCGGCATCTGTGGCGCGCAGGTGTTGAGCGCCGGGATGAGGTCAGGCAGCAGATAGGGCGCGATCGTGTAGATCACGCCGACCCTGAGCACGCCTTCCAGCTGGTTGCGTCCCGCCTGCGCGAGCTCGCGGATCCGCGCCGCTTCCTCGAGCACTTTCTGCGCCTGCTCGACCACGCGCGCGCCGACCGGCGTGACGGTGATCTCGCTCTTGCCGCGCTCGAAGAGACGCGCGCCCAACTCCTCCTCGAGCTTCTGGATCGCGACCGACAGCGCGGGCTGGCTCACGAAGCAACGCCGCGCCGCGCGGCCGAAGCTCCGTTCGTTCGCCACGGCCACGATGTAGCGAAGCTCGCTCAACGTCATTCGGTCCCGTTCACGCTAGGCGCGCTCAGCCATCCGGCCGCGGAGGAACTGCGAGAACTCCTCCGCGACTTCCGGATGCTTGAGGCCGAAGTCCACCGTCGCTTCGAGGTAGCCGAGCTTGCGCCCGCAGTCGTAGCGCCGGCCTTCGAACCGGTAGGCGACGACCTTCTCCTCGGCGAGCAGGCGGGCGATCCCGTCGGTCAACTGGATTTCGCCGCCGGCCCCCGGCGGCATGTTGCGCAGGTGGTGGAAAATCCTCGGTGTGAGCACGTAGCGGCCGACGACGGCGAGCGTCGACGGCGAAGTGCCCGGCTTCGGCTTCTCGACGATGCGTGTCATCTGCGTCGTGCGGCCGCTGCCGCCCTTCGTCTCCACGATGCCCCAGCTGCCGATATCGTCGGCGGGAACCTCCATCACGCCGATCGTCGACGCATCCTCCGCCCGCGCGACCTCGACCATCTGCTGCATCACCGGAACAGAGGCGTCTATCAGATCGTCGGCGAGGATGACGGCGAACGGCTCGTCGCCGACGACCGGCGACGCGCACAGGACCGCGTGGCCCAGGCCCAGCGCTTCCGTCTGCCGGATGTAGATGCAGTTGATGCCCTGAGGGGTGGACGACTGCACCGTATTGAGGAGATCCGTCTTGTTGCGCAGCTCGAGCTCGGTCTCGAGCTCGTACGCCTTGTCGAAGTGATCCTCGATCGACCGCTTGTTGCGCCCGGTGATGAAGATCATGTCGGTGATGCCGGCGGCCGCGGCCTCCTCCACCGCATACTGGATCAGGGGCTTGTCGACGACCGGCAGCATCTCCTTCGGGCTCGCCTTGGTTGCGGGTAGAAAGCGGGTGCCGAACCCTGCCACTGGAAAAACGGCCTTCGTAATCCTGCGCATCGCGTCATCTCGCTTGTTGGCTCGCTCCGGGGCGCTTCACGCGCTCCCGCGAGCGATGAGTTTGAGGAGGCCCGCCTCGTCCAGCACGGGAATGTCGAGCTCAACGGCCTTTTGCAGCTTCGATCCGGAATCCGCGCCTGCGACGACGTAGCTCGTCTTCTTGGACACGCTCCCTGCGACCTTCCCTCCCTTTTCTTCGATGCGCGCTTTCGCGTCTTCCCTTGTCAGTTCCGGCAACGTCCCGGTCAGCACGAAGGTGAGCCCGGCGAGCGGACCGGCGCTCGCCCGTTGCGGCGCCGTCTCAGGCCAGTGCACGCCCTGCTTGCGCAGAGCGGCGATCACTTCGCGATTGTGCGGCTCGGCGAAAAACCGCGCGATGCTTTCCGCCAGCACGGGCCCGACGTCGTGCACGTCGAGCAGCGCGGCTTCGTCTGCGCTCAACAGCGGATCGAGGCCGCCGAAATGGCGGGCGAGATCCTTCGCGGTCGTCTCGCCCACGTGGCGGATGCCGAGCGCGTAGATGAAGCGCGCGAGAGTCGTCGCCTTGCTGGCTTCGATCGCCTTGGACACGTTCGCGGCGGACTTTTCAGCCATCCGCTCGAGCGCCGCGAGGTCCCCGGTGCCGAGCTTGTAGATGTCGGCCGGCGTGTGGACAAGGCCAGCGTCGACGAGCTGATCGACGAGCTTGTCGCCGAGGCCCTCGATGTCCAGCGCGCGGCGGCTCGCGAAGTGCAGGAGCGCCTGCTTTCGCTGCGCCGGACAATAGAGCCCGCCCGTGCACCGCGCCACGGCCTCGTCCGGCAGGCGCACGACCGCGGATCCGCACTCCGGACACTTCGTGGGCATCGTGAACGCCTTGGCGCCGGGCGGACGCTTGTCGACCTCGACGCGGACGACTTCGGGAATCACGTCCCCGGCGCGCCGGACGACCACCGTGTCGCCGATGTGCACGTCCTTGCGCCGTACCTCGTCCTCGTTGTGCAAGGTCGCGTTGGTTACCGTCACGCCGCCGACGAACACCGGCTTGAGCCGCGCGACCGGCGTGATCGCGCCGGTGCGTCCGACCTGGACGTCGATCCCGAGCACCTCGGTGGACATCTCCTCGGCCGGGAATTTGTGCGCCACCGCCCAGCGCGGCTCGCGGGAGACGAAGCCGAGCTGCTCCTGTGACGACAGCGCGTTGACCTTGTAGACGACGCCGTCGATCTCGAACGGGAGCTTGTCGCGCTTCGCGGCGACGGACTCGTAGAACCTGGACAGCGCTTCGGCGCCGCGCGCGAGCTTGCGATCGCCGTTGACGGGAAGGCCGAAGGCTTCCAGCGCGTCGAGCAGCGCGCCCTGGGTGGCGGGCCTTTCGTATCCGCGCGTCTCGCCTATCCCGTAGGCGAAGAACTGCAGCGGGCGCTGCGCCGTCATCGCGGGATCGATCTGCCGCACGGCGCCGGCCGCGGTATTGCGCGGATTGATGAAGAGCCTGCCGCCGGCCGCCTGCTGGCGCGCATTGAGCTCGGCGAATTCGCGCCGCGTCATGTAGACCTCGCCGCGGACTTCCAGGAGCGGCGGCGGGCGGGCCCCCTTGAGCTTGCGCGGGATCGAGCGGATCGTCATCACGTTGCGCGTCACGTCCTCGCCGACCTCGCCATCGCCGCGGGTCGCCGCCACGGTCAGGCGGCCGTCTTCGTAGCGAAGGCTGATCGCGAGGCCGTCGAACTTGAGCTCCGCCATGTATTCGACGGGCGCACCGTCGGCGCCGAAGCCAAGATCCCGGCGCACGCGCGCGTCGAACTTCGCCGCCGCTTCGGCCACGGTGTCGGTCTCCGTTCGTATGGAGAGCATCGGCACGGCGTGACGCACCGGCGCGAAGTCCGTTCTCGCGGCCCCGCCGACTTTCCGGGTCGGTGATTCGTCGGTGACGAGCTCGGGATAGCGCGCCTCGAGCGCCTCGAGCTCCCGGAACAGCGCGTCGTATTCCGCATCCGGGATCGTCGGCGCATCTTCTTCGTAATAGCGCCGGTTGTGCTCCTCGATCTCGCGACGCAACGCCGCAGCCCGCGACGCGTCCGATGTTGGCACGCTGCCGCGCGATTCGCGGGTCGACGCGGCGGGCACGATTTAAGGACCTGATCCGGCTCGCGGCGCCGTCAGCCGCCGAACAACGCCAGCGCGCGCGGGCTGCCGGGCTCGATGTTGGCCTCGCGCAATGCCTCCATCGTGACGCGGACCTGCTCGCGTATGGCGGCGAAGGCCGCATCGTCGAGCGGCCGCCGGTTGTCGTCGACGAGCGTGGCGTCGAGCGAATGGGCCATCCGCTTCGCGGCGATCTTCATCTGGTCGAACACCCGGACCGGCTCGGCGACCTGCGGCACGTCGAGCAGGAAGACGGCGCCCGGCGTCGACGTGGCGCGCAGCGTATCGGCGGTGAAAGGGTCGGAGCTGTAGTTCTGCAGCGCATAGTGCACCGATCCCGTCTCTTCCTGGATCCAGTCGAAGCGCCCGTCCGGGGTGAGCTTGAATCCTGAAGCCTCCGCGACGCCGCGCAGCCGCGTGCCGGCGATCAGCGCCCCGTCGGTCTTGAGCACCGTGATGCCGATCTGCACGTCGAGATCGGCGCAAATGCGATCGAGGGCCTCGGCGCGCGCGGTCTCGGCGGCAATGTCGGGCGCCGTCACCGCCGCCGGCAGCGTCGACGCTATTTCCGTCACGGCGTGGACAAATGCTTCGAGCAGCGGCGCGGTCGCCGCTCCCGATCGATTGGCCAGCAGAAGACAGGCGGCGATTTCCGCGAAGTCACCCTTCGTGTCGGACTTCAAGAGCTGCCACGGGAGGCCGGGGCCCCGCCGCCCGAACCAGCGCAGCGGCTGACCCAGTCGCGCGTGCAGGCCCGCGGCCAGAGCCCCGGCAGCGACCGGCCGTGCGGGTTGCAGGCCGACCACGCACTCGATCTCCGGATCGGGCTCCGGCGACTGCCGGTCGCCCGCCGAGCTTCGGCCCGACAGCGGCTGCACGGGCATCGGCGGCGCGAACTCCTCGCCCGCAACCTCGGATGCGATGCGCGCCTGGATGTCGAGGGGCGGCTCGTAGCCGGAATCGTCCCCGGGATCGAAGTCGACCCGTCGGGGGTTTTCGGGAATCACTGGAGAAGGCGAAAGCGAAGGCTCGACGCGCGCGTCGCCCGAATGAGCAGCCTTCGCGGTCACGCCGCCCTCGCGCTGCGAAAAGGCTTCCTTGATGCGGCGGCGCACCCGGCGCTCCTGCATCCAGTTGTACAGAAGCACCCCCAGCACCAGCAGGATGCCGGCGGCGATGAGGCCCAATTGCAACGAGGTCATTGTCCGCAGCCTGTTCCCGTTGAATTTCCCAGCATGGGGTAAGCGGGTCTTAGTTTAACGCCGTGATCTCTAGCTGCCCGGATGCGCGATCGCTACCGCGCCGCCTTACGCGGTGCCCGTCGCCGCGAGCTCGAGCGCCTCGGCGATGTCGACCGCAACGACGCGCGAAACCCCCGGCTCCGGCATCGTGATCCCGATGAGCTGGTTGGCCATTTCCATTGTGATCTTGTTGTGGGAAATGAACAGGAACTGCGTCTGCTTGGACATGTCCTGCACCATTCGGCAGAAGCGATCGGTGTTGGGATCGTCGAGCGGCGCATCGACCTCGTCCAGCAGGCAGAACGGGGCCGGGTTCAGCTGGAACAACGCGAAGACGAGCGAGATCGCGGTGAGCGCCTTCTCGCCGCCGGACAGGAGGTGGATGGACGTGTTGCGCTTGCCCGGCGGCTGCGCGACGACCTGCACGCCGGAATCCAGGATCTCCTCGCCCGTCAGCACGAGCTGCGCCTCGCCGCCGCCGAAGAGCACGGGGAACAGGCGGGCGAAGTTCTCGTTGACGGTGTCGAAAGTCTGCTGCAGCAGTTGCCGCGACTCGCGATCGATCTGGCGGATGGCGTTCTCGAGCGTGGCCATCGCTTCGGTGAGATCGGCAGACTGGGAATCCAGGTACTCCTTGCGCTCCCTGGCGATCTCGAGTTCGTCGAGGGCCGCGAGATTGACGGCGCCGAGCGCGGCGATCGCCGTCTGCACGCGCTCGATCTCGCCCGGCAATCCGGATTTGTTCCCGAACGTCTTGAGCTCGGCAGGCAGGACGGTCAGGTCGGCGTGGGCTTCCGCAAGCTGCGTGGCGTATTGCTCCTCCGCCAGCACCATGGCCTGCTCCTTGAGCCGCATCTCCTCGATCTTCGCCCGCGCCGGCTCGACCTTCTGCTCCGCGACAAGCCGCGTCTCTTCCGCTGAGCGTAACTCCGCGCCGAGGCCTTCCTGCCGGTCGCGAGCGGCGGCAAGCGCCTGCTCCGCCTCGCCTCGCGCGCCGAGCTGGCGCTGCAGGGCTTCCTCGACGGGCGTCCAGTCGATCGCCTCGCGTTCCGAAGTCAATTGCGAGAGGAGGCCGCGCTGCTGAGTCACCTGCGCAGCGAGCGATTCGCGGCGACGCTCCTGCTCCGCCAGGCGCTCGCGGGCGCTGCGCTCGGCAAAGACCGCCTCCTGCGCAGCGCGCTCGGCGACGCGAACCCGCTCGCGGGCGCGCGCGAACTCGAGCTCGGCGTCGGCTTGCGCCTGCCGCGCCGACTCGCGCTCCGTCCCGACATCGTGCAGCCTGATTTGTGCATCGGCAAGCTCGTTCGCAAGCGCGTCGCCCTGCGCTTTGCCGGCGGATTCCTGCGCCGCGATCTCCTCGAGCTCGGAGTTGACCTGCGCGCGGCGCGCTTCGGCCGCCTCCGCCGCCTGTTTCAATTGCACGAGCTCGAGCTCGAGATCGTGGCAACGCCGCTGCTGCGACGAGAACGCCATGCCCTCGCCGTGATAGCGCTTCTGGGCGTCGTCGAGCTCGGATTCTGCGGCAGAGAGCGCCTCGCGGGCCGCGTGCGCCTTTTCGCGCAGGCCGCCGATCGCGTGCTCGAGCTCGGAGAGCTCGCGCTGGCGGGCAAGCACGCCGTGGAGGTCGCTGTCGGCCGCAAAGAAGTTGATCGACTGCGCAGTGACGAGATGGCCTTGCGGCGTGACGAACGACTCGCCGACGGCCAGCGTGCCCCGCGCCGCAAGCGCGTCGCGGACGCTGTCGCGGCAACGAACGCCGCGCAGCCAGTCGGACAGGAGGCGCGCGATCTCCGGCCGCCGCGAGCGCACGCGCGCAAGCAGGCTGTCGCCGTTGCCCGGTGCTTCCGGGCCGTCCGCTACGGGGGTGAAGAGCGCGACGCGCGGCGGGGCGCCCTTGGCGTCGTCACCTTCGGCGATCCAGCTCTCCGCAGTTTCCAGCCGCTCCATTTCGACCGCGTCGAGGCGCTCGCGCAGCACGGCCTCGAGGGCATCCTCCCACCCGGGCTCGATGTCGAGTCCCTGCCACAGCCGGCGGGCGTTCGCGAGTCCGTGGTCGGCGAGCCACTGCGCGCTGTCCTTGCCTTGTCCGATCTTGGCCTGCAACGCGGCCAGCGCTTGCGAGCGCGCTTCGACGTCGGCGAGCTCGTGGCCGGTCTTCTGCGCGGCGTCGCTGGCCGCGCGTTGCCGGTCCTGCAACTGCTGCACCGACTCGCGCAAGGCGTTGAGCGCGGCTTCCTTCGAGGCGAGCTCCGCCGTCTCCTGGCGCAGCTGCTCTTCGACGTCGCCGATCTGCGCCGACATCGGTGCGCCCGGCGCGTCTAGCTCGCCCTTCAGGCGCTCGCGGCGAGGCGCGAGCTGCCCGAGGAGCTGCGCCACGTTCTCGCGCTTGGTCTCGATGACGCGAATCGATTGCTCGGCAAGGGCGATCTTTTGCGCCACCGCCGCCGTGATCGCCGCGGCCGCCGCCACGGACTGCTCCCGCTCCGGCAGCGCCGCGTTCGCCGCACGCTCGTCGTCGCCGGTGCGCTCCCGATTCGCGAGCGCTTCCTCGATCGCTCGCTCGATCGTCGCCCGATCCGCAGCGAGCGCTGTTTCCTGGCCCGCGAGCGCGCCGATCTGCTCGGTCAGCTGCGCGACCTGCTGGGTGATCCGGGTTTCGCTCTCCCGGGCGAAAGCGAGCTGCTGCTCGAGGCGCGTCACCTCGGCATTGGCTTCGTAGAACGCACCCTGCCGCTCGTGTAGCGCATCGCCCGCCGCGTAATGATCCGCGCGCAGCGCTTCGAGCTTCGCCTCGGCCGCCCGCACCTCGGCCTGGACGCTCTCGAACGCCACCGTGAGGTTCGCGACCGCCGTCGAATGCCGCTCGCGGGCATTCGCCGCGTCCTGTTGTTTGGAGAACCACAGCAGGTGCTGGACGAGCTTGAGACGCGCCTCGTGCTCGCGGAATTCCGTGGCGACCTTCGCCTGGGCGTCGAGCTTTTCGAGCTGCGTGCCGAGCTCGACGCGAATGTCCTCGACCCGGGCCAGGTTCTTGTGCGTCTCCGCCAATCGACTTTCGGTTTCCTTGCGCCGCTCCTTGTACTTGGAGACGCCGGCCGCCTCCTCGAGGAAAACGCGCAGCTCCTCGGGCTTCGCTTCGATCACGCGCGAGATCATCCCCTGCTCGATGATCGCGTACGCGCGGGGACCGAGGCCCGTGCCGAGAAAGAGATCGTAAATGTCCCGGCGGCGGACCGGAATGTTGTTGATGTAGTACGACGAATCCTCGTCGCGCGTCAGCACCCGCTTGATCGAGAGCTCGGAGTACTGGCCCCATTGCCCGCCGATGCGGCCCGCGGAGTTGTCGAAGTTGAGCTCGACCGACGCGCGGCCGACGGCCTTGCGCTCGCCGGCGCCGTTGAAGATCACGTCCTGCATCGATTCGCCGCGCAGCGCCGAAGCCTTCGATTCGCCGAGCACCCAGCGCACGGCGTCGATCACGTTCGACTTGCCGCAACCGTTGGGGCCGACGATGCCGACCAGCTGGCCGGGCGTGGCGATGGGCGTCGGGTCGACGAACGACTTGAACCCTGCGAGCTTGATGTGCGTGAGGCGCAACGGAGTCTGCGGAAAAAATGCCGGCGTGGGAACGCCTGAGCCAGAAGAATGGATCGCCCGCTCTCAATGCGCGGACGACACAAAAGCTGAAATTATATCCGATCCTCTTCGACGGCGTGACACGCGACCACCGCCCCATCCCCCGATGGCGCGAGCGTCGGGACTTCGCGGCGGCAGCGCTCGTTTGCATAGGGGCAGCGCGGATGAAACGCGCACCCTGGCGGCGGATCGAGCGGATTCGGAACTTCGCCGGCGACCGCCGTGCGCTGCTGTCCCGTCATCGCGAGGTCCGGCACCGCGGCGAGCAGCATCCGCGTGTACGGATGCCGCGGCGCGGCGAACAATCGCCGGGTCGCCGCGAGCTCGACGATGCGGCCGAGGTACATCACGCCGACGCGGTCGGCGATGTGATGGATGACCGCCAGGTTGTGCGAGATGAAAAGGTACGTGAGGCCAAGCTTGTGCTGCAGCTCGCGCATCAGGTTCAGCACTTGCGCCTGCACCGAGACGTCGAGCGCGGACGTCGGCTCGTCGCAGACCAGGAATCGCGGCGATGTCGACAGCGCCCGCGCGATGGAGATCCGTTGCCGCTGTCCGCCGGAGAACTGGTGCGGGTACTTGACCCCGTCGGCGCGCGCGAGCCCGACCTGCGCGAGCAGCGCCGCGACCCGGGAGGCGACTTCGTCCTTCGACGTCTCCGGCGCCAGCGCGAGGATCGGCTCGGCGATCACGTCGGCGACGCGCCAGCGCGGATTGAGGCTCGCGTAAGGGTCCTGGAAGATCATCTGCATCCCCCGGCGCGCCGCGCGACGGACCGCGCCGTCGACCGCGCCGGCACCCGCGAGGATGGCGCCGTCGAACTCGATCGTGCCTCGCGTCGGCGTGTAGAGGCCGACGATGAGCCGCGCAACCGTCGACTTGCCGCAGCCCGATTCGCCGACGAGCCCGAGCGTCTCGCCGGAGTCGATCGTCAGGCTCACGCCGTCGACCGCTTTCAACACTGAGCGCGGCTTGCGCTCCAGCACCCGCTCGAGCCACGGCGGAGAAACGTCGAACGACCGCGCGACGTCGGTGAGCTTCAGGAGCGACATGCGGCTTCCATCAGCTGGCGTGGGCAAGCCAGCACGCGGCGTGCGTTGCGCCTACAGGCTCGAGCCCGGGGCGCTCGATGCTGCAGCGCGCGATCGCGCGCTTGCACCGCGGATGGAACGCGCACCCGCCGGGAATCGCATCGAGCCGCGGCATCACCCCGTCGATCTGCGACAGCCGGTCGCGCTCCTCGACGATCGACGGGATCGATCCCATGAGGCCCACGGTGTAGGGATGCGAGGGGCGATGGATGACATCGGCGACCGGCCCGATCTCGACGATGCGTCCCGCGTACATCACCGCGACGCGGTGCGCGGTCTCGGCGATCACCCCCATGTCGTGGGTGATCAGCATGACGGCGGTCCCGTGGTCCCGGCAGAGGCGCTTCAGGAGCTCGATGATCTGCGCCTGGATCGACACGTCCAGCGCGGTCGTCGGCTCGTCGGCGATGACGAGCCGGGGGCGACCGGCGAGCGCGAGCGCGATGACGACGCGCTGCCGCATGCCGCCCGAGAACTGGTGCGGATAGTGGTCGAAGCGGCGGGCCGCCGCGGAAATGCCGACCTCGTCCAGAAGCTCGATCGCGCGTGCCCGCGCCTCGGCGGGCGAGAGCGGCAGGTGCGTCGCGATCGTCTCGACGAGCTGCGCGCCAATCGTGTAGAGCGGGTTCAGCGAGGTGAGCG
>Ga0070675_100004728_pt1 | contig 10394 bp, 14 predicted proteins | sample KBSM43metaG_FD_65343 | JGI IMG/M metagenome (GOLD analysis project Ga0070675, IMG submission 65343) | Miscanthus rhizosphere microbial communities from Kellogg Biological Station, Michigan, USA - KBS M4-3 metaG | ecosystem: Host-associated > Plants > Roots > Rhizosphere > Soil ...
CAGCTTGAGACACTCATCGCCGAGCACGCCCCAGAGGGCGCGGCAGTCGAGGAGGTGTTCGTCAACAAGAACCCGCAGTCGACGCTCAAGCTCGGCCAGGCGCGCGGCGTCATACTGATGACCGCCGCTCGAGGAGGAATCCCGGTCGCGGAATATGCGGCGCGCCTTGTGAAAAAGGCGGTCGTCGGCAACGGAAACGCCGAAAAGGTGCAGGTGCACGCAATGGTTTCGCGCCTGCTACCAGGAGCGAAAATCGCCGGCCCGGACGCTTCTGACGCGCTGGCGGTGGCCATCACGCATGCACATCACTTGGCGAGCGCCCGCCGCATCGCTTAAGCCTATCGAGCATGATCGCTCGCCTCACCGGAAAGCTCGCCGAAATCAGCGCCGACACGGCGATCATCGACGTCGGCGGAGTGGGCTACCTCATCCATGCCAGCAGCCGCACGCTCGACGCGATCGGCCCGGTCGGCGGAGAGGTGCTGATCCTCACCGAGCTTCAGGTGCGCGAGGACGCTTGGACCCTGTTCGGCTTCGGCTCGGCGGTTGAGCGGGATTCATTCCGCGCACTGACATCGGTCCAGGGAGTCGGCGGCCGCCTTGCTCTGGCCATCCTCTCGGTCCTTTCACCTGACGAGCTGGCGCGCGCGGTAAGCCAAGGCGACAAGGCAATGATCGGCCGAGCGAACGGGGTCGGCCCGAAGCTGGCTGCCCGAATCGCCAACGAGCTTCAGGGCAAGCTCGGTGTCGCTACCCTGGGCGCCTCTCTCGCCACCCCTCGCGCCGGCGCCGCGGCCGACGCCTTGTCCGCGCTCGGCAACCTGGGCTTCAAGCCGGCCGAAGCCAGCGCTGCCGTGAATGCTGCACAGGACGAACTGGGACCCGACGCCGGGCTGGACGCGCTAGTCCGGCTGGCACTGAGGAAGGCCGGGAAATAGGTTCTTAACTCCCAGGTGCCATCAGTCCGCCGGGGAGCAACCGCGTGAATATCGATATCGGCTTTGCATCGGCACTGCACCGAACCGGGTTCCTGCATCGCTCGACATCGGCGCCGGACGGGCACATCATTTACCGGCTCGCGGACGGATCCGGGCACGTGCGGGTGCCCAGGCAAGAGTGGGAACAAATCGGCGGGATTTTTCAAACGGAAACGAAGGCCATTCGCCGGCGCGCGATCATTCGAATCCTTCTGCTTCTCCCGGTGATCCTGATTTTTGGACTCACGATCGGGCAAGTCCTTCCCTGGTCCGGACTCGTCATCGTCATCGCTTTTTTCGGCGGGCCACCTGCGAACTATCTGTGGCAATCGTATGAGGTGAAGCAGGTCAGCCGCGCGGTTGAAATCACACTCGCCAAGTTCCCAAGGACTTACGCATCGCCGCCCGCGCCCGGGCGTCCCCCACGCTGGCTCGACATCGCCTGCATCCTCTTGGTCGGACCATGGCTCATCCTCGCGCTCATTGGTCAGATTGGCGGGCCCGACTTCTATCGGAACACACCTCTGAAGGGCATGCACCTGAACTGGGAAGCATGGATCGCGATCGGTGTGTTGACCTTGCGGGTCGCGTGGCCCCGGATCTTCGGAAGGTTTGGCCGCCGGACGGCCTCAGGCTAAAGCGGCTCAGGACGAGTTGGGCCCCGACGCCGGTCTGGACGCGCTCGTCCGGCTGGCGCTGAGGAAAGCCGGGAAATCGGGCGATGATCGAACAGCTGCTCCAATCCGTCGTCCCGACCGTGGTTCAGGTGATCGAGCTGATCGGCGTCGCAATTATCTCAGTCGGCGCACTGGTGACGCTCGTGCAGTTCGCAGTTGCTACAGCGCGCGGGACCAAAACTGAGGAAGCGGTCGGGATACTCCGATCCAATCTTGGGCGTGCGATTCTTGTCGGGCTGGAGCTTCTGGTCGCCGCCGACATCATCCACACGGTGCTCGTGGAGCTTACCCTCGACTCTGTCGCCGCCCTTGCAGGGATCGTGATCATCCGCACTTTGCTGAGCTTCTCCCTGGAAGCCGAGATCGACGGTCAGTGGCCGTGGCAGCGAGGCCAGCAACGCGCATCGAAGTCGAAGCAATGACCACTCACACCGCCTCATGCCGCTGCGGTCAGCTGAGGGCCATTGCCGTCGGCGAGCCGGTCCGAGTGTCCGTATGCCACTGCCTCAATTGCAAGAAGCGCTCGGGCAGCGCGTTCGCCGTGCAGGCGCGCTGGCCGGACGAGCAGGTCACCATCGAGGGTCAGTCGAAAAGCTGGGTCGTTGTGGCCGACAGCGGCAACCCGGCCACGTTCCACTTCTGCCCGAAGTGCGGCTCGGACGTTTATTACGAAATCAACGGCAAATTCGACGGGCTGGTGGCGATCCCGCTAGGCGCGTTCGACTATCCCTATGTCCTCCAGCCGCGCTTCTCGGTGTGGGAAGAGCGCAAGCACGACTGGGTGGAGATAGTCGGGGACGACGTCGAGCATACGGTCTGAGCGCTCAGCCGCCCCACGCCTCGCGATAGACGCGGAGGAAATTGCCGCCCATCAGTTTCTCCAGTCGGGACTCGCTCCATCCGCGCTTCTGCAGATCCGATGCGAAGCGGCGGTAACGGTCGACCGAGTTGTACGCCTCGACCATCGGGTAGACGTCCACGCCCTCGCCCGGAGCGGCGATGCCCGCCTTGATCCGCTCGAGCGCCCATTTCCGAAGCCGCTCCTTTGCTGCCGCGTCGAGCAGCATCGGCAGCGGGCCGTTGTCTGTGCCAATCCCTACATGATCCTCGCCGGCGACGTTCGCGACATGCTCCACGTGGCGCAGCAGGTCCTCGCCCTTTGGCTTACTGTCGGGCGTCAGGAACGGCATAAAATAGACGCCGACCACGCCGCCCTTGTCTGCGACTGCCTTGATCGTCTCGTCGCTTGTATTGCGAACATGGTCGGTCAGCGCCCTCGCGCCTGTATGGCTGATGACCAATGGCCGCTTCGCATGTGCCGCCGCTTCCGCCATCGTCCTTGCTCCACCGTGGCTGAGGTCGAGCAACAATTTCTCCGCCTCGATCCGCTCGATCGTCGCGCGCCCAAGCTTCGACAGCCCCGCATTGGCCGGCTCCAGCGCTCCGTCGCCCGCGAGGTTGCGGTTGTTGTAGGTCAACTGGACGGTCAGCACCCCGTCCTTCTTCATCTGCGCAAGCCGGTCGAGCTCGGGCCCGACCATCGCCGTGTCCTGGGTGCCGAGGATCACCCCGAGCTTCTTCTCGCGCTTTGCCCTGAGAATGTCGGCAGCATTCCGCACCGGCAGCAAATAGTCGGGATTGGCGTTGAAGATGTTCTTCTTCTCGGCGACGCCCTTTTGATATTCGGCCCACGGATCGGCGACATTTCCGACCGGCATGACCGTATCACGTATGGCCGTCACACCGGTCGCCAAAGTCTCCGACCAGCCGCGGTCGCTGATGCGCAATTGTTCTTCTGGCGTGTAGGGATCGCCGAGGCCGCCGAGTCCGTCGATGACGATCGCGCGGTCATACCACCCGGCTGAAGAACGGCGCTGCGCAAGTGCCGGCCCCGCCATCAGAGCGGCCACACCAGTCGCAATCAGAGTCCGCCGGTCGACCTGCATAAAGCCCCCCGCAAGTTCACCTCGCCGGGAGCAACAGTAAGCGCCTTGTCGCAGGCGCGTCCATCTGCGAATCAACTTCCATCGATGGCCACGGACCCCGCCCGAATCACGACGCCCGAGCGAACGAGCGAAGACGCCGACGCAGCGCTTCGGCCGAAAAGCCTCGACGAGTTCGTCGGGCAGCAGGCGGCGCGCGAGAACCTGCGCATCTTCGTCAATGCTGCGAAGAGCCGAGGGGAAGCGCTCGACCATGTGCTCTTCCACGGTCCGCCGGGTCTCGGGAAGACTACCCTTGCCGGCATTCTTGCGCGCGAGATGGGCGTCGGGTTCCGCGCCACCTCCGGCCCCGTGATTGCCAAGTCCGGCGATCTCGCGGCGCTGCTCACCAATCTGGAGGACGGCGACGTCCTGTTCATCGACGAGATCCACCGCCTCAATCCTGCGGTCGAGGAAGTGCTCTATCCCGCCATGGAAGACCGCGCCCTCGACCTGATGATCGGCGAAGGGCCTTCGGCTCGCTCGGTGCGCATCGACCTTCCCCGCTTCACCCTGGTCGGCGCGACAACCCGGCAGGGGCTTCTCACCACACCTCTGCGCGACCGCTTCGGGATCCCGGTCCGCCTCAACTTCTACACGGTGGAGGAGCTGGAGCAGGTGCTCCGCCGCGCAGCACGGCTGCTCGGCGTCGGCATCACCGATGACGGCTCCCACGAGGTCGCGCGACGCTCGCGAGGCACTCCGCGTATTGCCGGCCGCCTGCTTCGGCGGGTCCGCGACTTCGCCCATGCGGTCGGAGCGGAGGCGATTGACGCCGGCGTCGCCGACAAGGCCCTGTCTCGGCTGGAAATCGACAGCCTCGGCCTCGACGCGATGGACCGCCGCTACCTGACGATGATCGCCGATTTGTACGGCGGTGGGCCGGTCGGCGTGGAAACCCTTGCCGCGGGCCTGAGCGAGCCCCGCGACACGATCGAGGACGTGATCGAGCCCTATCTCATTCAACTGGGCCTCATTGCCCGCACGGCACGAGGACGCTGCCTCAACGGCCGCGGCTACGCCCACCTCGGCCTCAACCCACCCGCCGGCGCGCAGGCCGGCCTGTTCGACCCGGGAGCAAGCCCCAAGTGATCTCAAGGATATTGCTGTCTCTGGCCGCGCTCGTGGCGACGGCGCCCGCGGCGGCGCAAGCCCCCGCCGCCCCCGCCCCGGTCGATTATTCAAATACGGCCAACTGGCTCTGCTTGCCAGGGCGCGCAGATGTCTGCTCGACGCCGCTCGGGACGACGGCGCTCAATCCGAACGGCTACGGCTCGGTCGGGCAGAGCGTCGTTGCGAAGGACCCGCCGCTAGATTGCTTTTACGTCTATCCCACCGTCTCCCGGGACAGCGGAATGAACAGCGACCTCGTCGTCGACGCCAGCGAGCGAGGCGCCGCGCAGGTGCAGTTCGCGCGCTTCGCCGGCGTCTGCCGGACCTTCGCGCCGGTTTACCGCCAGATGACCCTCGGCGCGGTCGCAGCTGCTGCAGCCGGCGCGGACATGAAGCGCCCGGGTTTCGTCGCATACATGGACGTCGCGGTTGCCTGGCGCACCTATCTCGCGCGCTACAACAAGGGGCGTCCTTTCGTGCTCATCGGCCACAGCCAGGGCTCGCTGATGCTGCAGGAGATCATCAAGAACGAAATCGAGGGAAAGCCGGTTGCGCGCCAGATGCGCCTCGCGATCCTGCCCGGTTACAATCTCTACGTGCCACAGGGCCGGCGCGTCGGCGGCACGCTGAAGAGCACGCCCATTTGCGCTTCACCGAACGAAACCGGGTGCGTGCTGAGCTGGGTCAGCTTTCGCGAGAATAACGCGCCGCCCGTGGGCGCCATCTTCGGCATTGCACCGCAGCCGGGAATGACCGTCGCCTGCACCAACCCCGCGCGGCCGGGTGCCAACGGCTGGGAGCGGTTCGACAGCTATTGGAATTCGCGCTGGTCGCTTCCAGTACCCGGCGGTCCGATTCAATGGTCAACCGAAGGCGCTCCCTCGACGCCCTTCGTCCGAACGGAAGGTCTCGTCTCGGGGCGCTGCGTGAATGATGGCCAGCGCGGCTACTTGTCGGTTCGCGTCCACGCGGATCCGAAGGACAGGCGAACCGACCGCGTTTACGGTGAGGTCGGCCTGCTCGGCATGTTCGTCCCCGGCTGGGGCATGCATCTGGCCGATGTCGCGGAGGCGCAGGGCGACCTCATTCGTCAGGTAGGCGACATCAGCGATCGATCCAGAACAGGGTCTCGACCGGCACGCTGAGTGCCTGGGCGAGCTTGATCGCCAACAGGGCCGACGGCGAGAACACCCCGTTTTCCACCGTGTTGATCGTCTTGCGGGTCACGCCCACACGTTCGGCGAGCTCGGCCTGCGTGAGGCCGAGCTCCGTACGCCGTTCCTTCAATCCGTTCGCGAGGCGTTCAGGCATCCCGGTGCGCGCGGCGCTCCAGCCTGGCGAATGTCAGAAGTGCCGCCGCGATCGCCACGGTCAGGATGATGTGGACCGTGTCACGGCCGGAAATCGGTTCGAACATATCGACCGCGTAGATGATGATCGCGGTCAGGCAGGCCGCCCAAAAGCCGTTCACCAGTCCAGTGCGCCGATGCTCGCGCGTGGCCTCGTCGTTGAGCAGCGCCCGGACTTCCGCCGAACGGAGCCATGCGCCGCCGCTGGCGAGCATAAGCAGCAGGACGATGGAAAGTACCAGCCACGCCGCGATCTTCACATGATCGACGGCCCGCGCCGCATCGTGCATCCCCGAAAAATAGGTCACCTGCTGCGACAGGAAGAGCGCTGCCAGCACGAACAGCATCCGCGACCTCTTCTTGCTCAAACGTTCGGCAATCTCGCTGCTCGAATATTCAGTCACTGAAAAACCCCCGTCGAAGTAACCTATGGGTTACATGTAACCTTGACGTTACACGGAAGTCAAGCGGTCGATTTGCTGCGCGGGAATGGGACCGGTAAGCGAGCCGCGATGGCAAGTGCTGATCTCCACATTCCGTATCGCGGTGGCTTCGTCGGGCCCGAACACCGGTTCGCCTTGACGGTCTATTTCGAGGACACGGACACCGCCGGGGTCGTTTACTACGCCAACTATCTCAAGTTCATGGAGCGGGCGCGGTCCGACATGATTCGAGCCGTAGGAGTGGACCAGGGTGAGGCCCTTCGAGCCGATGGAAGCGCCTATTACGTCGCTGAAGTGGCAATCAAATATCGTAAACCTGCCAGGCTCGGCGACGATCTGCTCGTCCTCAGCACGGTCGAAGCGGTTCGGGCCGCCTCCGTCGACATTCATCAACGGGTCATGCGCGGCCAAGAAGTATTGACCGACGCGAGGGTGACTGCCGCCTTCCTGGACCGAGACGGCCGGCCGCAGCGCCAGCCCAAGGACTGGGTCGAGCGGTTCAACATGATCATGTCCGGGAAGTGATGCGTTTTTCCATCTCAAATCTTGCCTTGTTCGCAGCGGCCATGGTCGCGGGCAGCTCCGCGCAGGCCCAATCCCAGCTGGTGATCGCGGTCCCGCAGCTGCCGACGCCGAGGAACGTCGAGACCGAAGGCGGACAGACCGGCGTTATCGGGATCCAGATCGCGCAGCAGATCGTCTCCGACCTGCGCACGGCCGGCTCCATCTATCCCACCGGCCCGGACGGGCTGCGGCACTATACGCCGACGGAGGCGGGTGCGCCGCAATATCCCAACTGGGCAAACATCGGCGCGGGCGCTCTCGTTACGGGCTACGTCCAGGCTCGCGACGATGGGCGCATCACCGTCGCCTGTTATCTGTACGATCTGAAGCAGCGCCGCGAGATGACCCGCAAGGGCTTCGTCGTCGATCCGAAGGAATGGCGCCTCGCCGCACACCGCTGTGCGGGCGCCTTCTTCACTGCCGTCACGAAGCGGCCCGGCCATTTCGACAGCCGCATCGCCTATGTTGCCGCGACAGGATCCCGCACCCAGCCGGTGAAGCGCATCGCGATCATGAACTGGGACGGGACCGATCATAGCTATCTGACCCAGGGCGAGGTCACCGTTACCAGCCCACGGCTTTCGCCGGACGGCCAGCGCATCACCTACATGAGCTTCGCGGGCGGGATGCCGCATGTCCGGGTCGTGGACATCGACGGCAGCAATGACCGCCAGCTGGTGCAGTCGCAGTCGATGAGCTTCTCCCCCCGCTTCTCCCCCGACGGACGCTCCATCGCTTTCTCCATGGCGATCGACGGCAACACGGATATTTACATCGTCGACGCGGATGGGGGCTTCCCGCGCCGGCTGACGACAACGCCGGGCATCGACACCTCGCCGAGCTTCTCGCCGGACGGTTCGAGGATCGTGTTCGAAAGCGATCGCGGGGGCACGCAGCAGATTTACGTGATGAACGCCGACGGCTCAGGCCAGCGGCGCATCAGCTTCGGCGGCGGGGCCAATTCGGCGCCGGTCTGGAGCCCCGACGGAGAGAGGATCGCATTCACCCGCTGGACCGGTGCGGGCATCGGCATAGGCGTGATGAGCCCGACCGGAGCAAATGAGAAGATGCTGACCAGCGGCTGGCAGGACGAGGGGCCCAGTTGGGCCCCCGACAGCGAATGGCTGGTTTTCCAGCGGACTCAGCAGGGCACGGGGGCGACCTCGCTCTACACCGTCACGGTCGGCGGCGGCGAGCCGAAGCTGCTGGCGACGCCGACGCCGGGGACTGACCCGAACTGGTCGGGAGCTGCGCAATGATCCGTGCATTCATCCTTTTGGCCGCCTTCGCCGGGACCGCGGCATCCGCCCAGTACCAGCCCTATCCCTATCCGCCGCCGCAGCCCGGACCGGGCTTTCCGGCGCCCGCGCCCGGCTATCCGCAGCCTGGTTATCCGGGAATGCAGGGACCGGTTCTCGCATTACCGGTGCTGGAGGCCGACCTGCGGGCGAGGGCGGGTTCGGACACTGTCCGCTTCGGCCGCGATTCCTATGTGCTGACAACGCAGGCTCAAGCGACGCTGACATCTCAGGCGCAATGGCTGATCCAGCACCCGTTCGTGCGCGCGAGCATCGAAGGTCATGCCGACGGACGGCAGACACGCGATTATGCATTCGCGCTCGGCGAGCGCCGCGCCGCGGCCGTTCGCAATTATCTGATCGCTTCAGGCGTCCCGCCGCAGCAGCTGCAGATCGTCAGCTGGGGACGGGAGCGGCCGGCTGCGGCCGCTGCCCATGACGCGACCTGGCTTCAGAACAGCCGCGTCGTCACCGTATTGAAGCAGCCGCAGGAACCCTATTTCCAGCCGCAGCAGCCGCTTCCGCAGCAGTACCGCTAGGCTTAGGCCGCGTAACGCTGGTGCGAACCGAGCCATGAGCGCGCCTGGCGCTGGGCCTCGGCAATCTCGCGAGCCGTCATCTCGATTGCGATCTCCGCCCGGCACTGCTGGCCGCGCGTGCAGCCGGACAGAGCGGCGAGGTTGAACCATTTGTGTGCTTCAATGAGGTCGACCGGCACGCCCCCGCGGCCCGTCGAATAAACCACGCCAAGCTCGAACAAGGCATCGACATTGCCGCGCTCTGCGTCCGCAAGGCGGCTGCGGATAAGGAATTCCGCACTTTTCTGACTGATTGCGCCCACTTGAACTCTCCCCCTGGTACGAGGAGACATTCCGCCGCGGATGGAAAATAAATAGTTAACGGCGTCGTGGCCTCAGAGTCACACGCCCACGGCAATGTTGTCGATCAGGCGCGTCGTGCCGATTACCGCCGCCGCGATCAGCCTCATCGGCCCGACCGGACGGTCCAGCGGCTCCAGCGTCATTGCGTTGACCAGAGCAACATAGTCGATGCGCGAGAAGCCCGCAGCACTCAGCCGGTTCTTCGCTTCCCGAAGCGCCTCAGCCACCGGCGTTCCGGCCAAGATCCGCTCGGCAGCCTCGTTCAGCGCGCCTGGAAGCTCGACCGCCCGGGTTCGTTCATCCGCCGACAAATACGCATTGCGGGATGACAGAGCGAGGCCGTCCTCGTCGCGGACCGTCTCCACGCCTAGAACCTCAACCCCAAGCTGGAGGTCCTGCGCCATTCGGCGGATGACAGCGAGCTGCTGGAAATCCTTCTCGCCGAATAGAGCGATGTCGGGCCGGATTGCGCACAGGAGCTTTGCGACGACGGTTGCGACGCCGTCGAAATGTCCAGGACGCGCCTCGCCTTCCCAGCGATCGCCTAGCCCCTTCACACTAATCGTTGTGGCAAAGCCCGGCGGATAGATATCGGCGGCGGCCGGCAGCCAGAGCAAATCGCAACCGGCCTCCTCCAGCATGACCCCGTCCTTCGCCTCCTGCCGAGGATAACGGTCGAGGTCCTCGTTCTCGCCGAACTGGAGCGGGTTCACGAAGATGCTGGCGACAACCCGGTCCGCCTTGCGCCGAGCCTCCTCGATCAAGGACATGTGCCCCGCGTGGAGCGCACCCATCGTCGGAACCAGTGCAAGGCTCTTTCCGCCTGCGCGCAAGGCGATCAGTGCTGCGGTGAGCTGAGGCACCTCACGGATAGATTGCAAGGATTCGGCCCTTTGCGTAAACCGTTAACCGGGGCGCGGTTCTTGGAGCCGCGTGGGAAAAGTGCAAGGGGGTGGGGATCATGGCCCAACCGCATTTCATCGTCTTCGCCAATGAAAAGGGCGGAACCGGCAAATCGACGACCGCGGTTCACACGGCCGTCGCGCTCGCCGCGACCGGGCACAGTGTCGCGGCACTCGACCTCGACAGCCGTCAGCGCACCATGACCCG
>Ga0070675_100004735_pt1 | contig 10388 bp, 6 predicted proteins | sample KBSM43metaG_FD_65343 | JGI IMG/M metagenome (GOLD analysis project Ga0070675, IMG submission 65343) | Miscanthus rhizosphere microbial communities from Kellogg Biological Station, Michigan, USA - KBS M4-3 metaG | ecosystem: Host-associated > Plants > Roots > Rhizosphere > Soil ...
CATGATCGAGTTCGTGCGCGACGAGGAGAGCACGTGGAACGCGCTGCCGCACAAGTTCGAGGCGGGAACGCCGAACGTGGGCGACGCGGTCGGGCTCGCGGCGGCCTGCGACTACCTCGACGGGCTCGGGCTCGACTCGGTGCTGGAGCACGAGCGCGGGCTCGTGCGGCTGGCGATGGACCGGCTGCGCGAGGTGGAGGGCGTGTGCCTCTACGGGCCACCGCCGTCGGAGCGGAGCGGCGTCGTGAGCTTCACCATGGCCGGCATCCATCCGCACGACCTGGCGACGATCTTCGACGAGGACGGCGTGTGCATCCGCGCGGGACAGCATTGCGCGCAGCCGCTGATGCGGCGGCTGGGCGTGTCGGCGACGGCGCGGGCGTCGTTCTACGTGTACAACGACGAGCGTGACGTGGAGGCGCTGGTGGCCTCGCTGCGCCGCGCGAAGGAGGTGTTCGCCGGCGGCGTCGAGCTATCCGACGAGCTGATCCCCTGCCGAGGCGCGCGGTAGCTCGACGGTGAACGTCGAGCCCTCGCCGGGCACGCTCGTCACGCTGATCTCGCCGCCCATCCCGCGCGTGAGCTCGCGGCTGATGGCCAGGCCGAGCCCTGCCCCTTCGGTGGTGCGCGTGAGCGTCGGCTCGAGCTGAACGAACGGCTCGAAGATGGTGCTCATCTGCCAGGACTCGATGCCGATCCCCGTGTCCTGGACGCGCAGCTTGATCCGGTCGCCCTCGTCGGCGGCGGAGAGCGTGATGCGTCCGCCCGACGGCGTGAACTTCACCGCGTTGCCGAGCAGGTTGATGAGCACCTGCTCGAGCTTCTCGCGGTCGGCGACGACGGCGAGCCCGTTGGTCACGTTCTGGCAGCAGTATTCGACCGATCGCGCACGGGCCTGCGGCTCGATCATCGCCTCCATTCGCGAGAGCAGATCGCGCACCGGGACGGGCGAAAGCCGATAGCGCACGCGGCCCGCCTCGAGCCGGCTGAAGCTGAGGATGTCGGTGATGATCTCGAGCAGGTGCTGCTGATTCTGCTGGATGCGCGACAGGTCCTTCAGCTGCGCCTCGTTCAGGGGGCCGCGCAGGCCGGTCGAGAGCAGCTCGACGTAGCCCGCGATGGCGTTGAGCGGCGTGCGCAGCTCGTGACTCATCGTGGCCAGGAACTCGCCCTTGGCGCGGTTCGCCGTCTGCGCCGCCGCGTAGAGGCGCGCGTTGTCGATCGCGGTGGCGGCACGCGCGGCGATCTCCTGCGCGGCGCCGAGGTCGGCCTCCTCGTACCGCCGGCCCGACTCGGAGTACACGAGCGACAGCACGCCGAAGACATGGCCGCGCGCCGCCATGGGGAGCAGCGCGTACGAGCGCGGCCCGAGCGTGGCGAGCATCGCCGCCTGGTCGGAATCGTGCGCGAGCCTGGCGACGGTCTCGGTGTGGATCTCGGCGGCCACCTGGGGAAGTCCCGTGCGGACCACGTCCGGCACCCCGGAGCCGTCGTCCGGCCGGATGGGATACCGTGCCCAGAAGTCGCGCAGCATCGCCTCCTTCTCGGGATCGACGTGCGTCGCGGACACGCGGGAGATGCTGCCGTCGGGCTCGACGAGATCGACGCAGCAGTAGTCGGCGAGCGCGGGCACCATGAGCCGCGTGAGCTGGGAGAGGGTCCACTGGTAGTCGAGGGAGGAGCCGAGGACGCTGAGCGCGTTCTCGACCGCGGCGCGGCGCTCGGCGTCCACGTGCGCGTCGTGCGTGTCGTCGAACACGCCGACCCACTCGACGATGTGCTTCTCGTTCCGGATCGGCACCGCTCGCGACTGGAACCACCGATGCGAGCCGTCGCGGCGACGCAGGCGGAACTCCGCCTCGAACAGGGAGCCCGACATGATCGCGGCGCGCCACTGGGTACGGACCGCGTCCCGGTCGGCGGGGTGGATCGCCTCGAGCCAGCCGAGCCCGTGCACCTGCATCCTGGACTGTCCGGTGAGCTCACGCCACGCGGGCATGTCGTCGACGCGTCCGGCCGGGTCGGCCGTCCAGACCACGTTGGTGCTGGCCTCGATGAGGGCGCGGTAGCGCTCGAGCGCCTGCTCGAGCTGCTTGCGGGCGTGCTCGTTCGCGAACGAGAGGGCGCCGAGCTCCTCGTTGGCATGCTCGAGCTCCTCGGCCATCACCTGGCTCTCCTCGAGCTGGTGCTCGAGCTCCACGGCCTGATCCTGGAGTTGCTCGCTGGCGAGCGACAGCTGGCGCGCCGACTCGACCGATTCGGCGCGCGTGCGGCGCAGTTCGTCGAACGTCGATCCGAGGAGCCCCGTGACGAGGAGGAGGACGAGGGCGGAGAAGACCTCTTCCGCGGTCGGGAAGGTGAATCGCCCGACCGGCGCCGTCGTCGCGAAGTTGGCGACGACGGCGCCTAGCAGCGACGCGATCACGGCGGGCGCGAAGCCGCCCCGCCATGCCGCGTATGCGCTCGCCACCCAGAACAGCAGGAGGCGCGTCGCCTCGAGGTCGTCGCGCAGGTACCAGGAGAGCACTCCGGCCACGGCGACGGCGAGCAGTGCTTCGCCGAAAGCGAGCACCCGTCGCGCGATGGTCTGGAACTGGGTGGCGGGTCGAGTGGGGGAAAGCGCGGTCGTCACGGACTCGAGGCTCTGCGGCGCCCTGATCGGCGCACGCTAACATCTACCATGCTCGGCTGACGCGCCATAGGGCAGAAGGGTCTCGTGCAGTCGCGCTCGTTACGCGCGCCGGGCCGAGCGAATGGATTGCCTCGCTCGGTGCTCATGCGTCTTTCTGAGCCAGCCGACGACGGCGGCCCCACCAGATCTCCGACGACATGACCGAACCGCACAGCGCCGGCGACGCCGCTGCCCCTGCCCACGAGGCGACAGTGGCGCGACGGCTCGTGTGGCTCGGACTCGCGATCACGCTGCTCGTGGCGCTGTTCGGTCTGTTGGCGCGTGCGCAGATGATCGGGTGGGGACTCGTGTTCCCCGGACCGGTGAACGTGTTCTTCCGCCTGTACGCGTTCCACGAGCCGCTGCCGCTGGTGCTGCTCGTGGTATGGACGGTCGTGGCGGCGGCAGTGATCGCGCGGCGTACGCCGGCGACGAGCGACAGCGCGCGCGTCGAGCGGCTGCGCGCTCCGAGCGCGCGCGCGGTAGCGGTCCTGGCCGCGCTGACGTTCGTCGTCGCGCTGGCGACGTGGTATCGGGTGCACCACGCCGTGCTGCTGACGATGGACGAGTTCACGAGCGACTTCCAGGCACGCATCCTCGCTCATGGAGAGCTAAAGGCGACGCTGCCTACGGAGTGGCAGCCCTACCTCGACGCGATGGCGCCGGTGTTCACGGCGTACCGGGACCTGAACGGCGGCTGGCTGTCGCAGTACCTGCCGGGCTACGCGCTGCTGAAGACGCCGTTCGTGTTCACCGGGCTCGAGGTGCTGCTCAACCCACTGCTCGCCGCGCTGTCGGTCGTGCTGCTCGCCGCGATCGCCCGGCGGCTGTGGCCGGACGAGGGGCTCCGGCCGTGGATGGCGCTCGCGTTCTTCGTGACGTCGAGCGAGGTGCTGATGACGTCGGGCACCGGCTACTCGATGCCGGCGCACCTCGCGCTCAACCTGCTCTGGCTCTGGCTGTATCAGCGGGGGGACGCGCGTTCGTGGGGTTTCGCGCTCGCGGTCGGCGTCCTCGCGCTGGGGCTGCACAACCCGATGCCGCATGCGCTTTTCGTCGCGCCGTTCCTCCTGCGGCTGGTGCGGGAGCGGCGGTGGCGGCGCACCGCGGCGGCGGCGGCCGCGTACGGCGTGGGGAGCGTGCTCTGGCTGGCGTGGCTGCGGATGGCGAACCCATTCGCGCACGGGGATGGGCCGGGCCTGTTCTCGATGTTCGCGCTACCGAACGCGATCGCCTTCTGGCTGCAGACGGTGAACTGCTCGCTGCTCTTCACCTGGCATGCGCCGCTGTTCGGCGCGCTCGCGGTGGTCGGGGTCGCACGCGCCCGCCAGCTCGGAACCGTGATGACCGACGTGGCGCTCGGCGTAGCGCTGACGCTGGCGTTCTACCTGTTCTTCCCGCTGACGCAGGGGCACGGCTGGGGCTACCGGTACGCGTACCAGGTGCTCGGCAGCCTGGCGCTGCTGGCGGCGGCGGGAACGCCTTCACTCGTGGCGGCAGCGGGGGCGCGCCGCGCGCAGGCGCTGCTCGTGGCGTCGTTCGCTACGGCGCTGCTGGTCCAGGTCCCGCTGCGGTTCTGGCAGGGAGAGCGGTTCATCCGGCCGTACGCGGCGGCGTATCGCACGCTCGCGAGCAAGCCGGCGCGGGTGGTGCTGGTGTACGGGGACTCGATCTGGTACAGCCGGGATCTCATCCGGAACGATCCGTATCTGCGTGGGCAGCCCGTGGTGCTGGCGGCGCGGATGTTGACGCGGGAGGGACGGGCGAAGATCGAGGCGGCGAATCCCGGGCAGGTGGTCGAGGTGCGGGATGGGGAGCTGCTGCGGCTGGGGCTGACGCCGTGGATTCGGGGGCGGCGGTAGGGGGATAAGTTGAAGAACACACTCAATACACCATCGCCACGTATGTCGACGCCCCGCCGACTGATCTCCGTCGTCACTCCTTGCTACAACGAGGAAGCGAACGCGCGTGAGCTGTACCTCGCGGTGCGTCGCGTCTTCGAGGGCCTGCCGCAATATCAGTACGAGCACGTCTTCATCGATAATGCGTCGAAGGACGGCACGGCGGAGATTCTCCGCTCGCTCGCGGCGGCGGACGAGAACGTCAAGGTCATCCTGAACGCGCGGAACTTCGGACAGATCCGCTCGCCGTATCACGCGTTGCTGCAGGCACGGGGCGATGCAGCGATCGTGATGGCGTGCGACTTCCAGGACCCGCCCGAGCTCATCCCGACATTCATCGAGCGATGGGAAGCCGGCTTTCGAATCGCGCTCGGCGTGAAGGAGTCCGCTGAGGAGCATGGGATATTCTACGCCATCCGGTCGCGCTACTACCGCACGCTGGCCCGCATCTCGGACACACAGATCGTCCAGCAGGCCACGGGCTTCGGCCTGTATGATCGAGCCGTGATCGACGCATTGCGCGAGATCGACGATCCCTATCCGTTCTTTCGTGGCCTGCTTGCCGAGATCGGCTATCCGATTGCACAGATCCCGTTCCGGCAGCCGCTGCGCAAGCGAGGCGTGTCGTCGCAGAACTTCTATACGCTCTACGACATCGCCTTCCTCGGCATCGTCAGCCATTCCAAGGTCCCGTTGCGGCTGGCGACGATGCTGGGCTTCGCGCTGAGCGCAATGAGTCTGCTCGTCGCCGTCGTGTACCTCCTGTACAAGCTGCTCTTCTGGAACAGCTTCCAGGTGGGTATCGCGCCGGTCGTGATCGGGTTCTTCTTCGTCTCGTCCGTGCAGCTGCTCTTCATCGGGGTCGTCGGCGAGTACATCGGGTCGATCTGGACGCAGGTGCGAAAGCATCCCCACGTTTTCGAGCGCGAGCGGATCAACTTCACGCCGGCGACGACGCCCGCCGACGCGCGACCGCTGTCGGCGGTGGCCGAATTCGATCGATGACGTCGTTGGCCTTGCGCCGTGCTCTGGGCGTGGAGCCCGCAGTCGGCGCGGTCCTGCTCACGCGTCTGCTCCCTGTGCTCGCCGCTCCGGCGACGATGTGGCTGGTGGCGACGCGCCGACCGTTGGCGGAACAGGGCTTCTACGTCATTCTGCAAAACGTTCAGGCGCTCGCGCAGCTGGCAGAGCTCGGGCTAGGCGCCCTCGTCGTGCAGTTCGTGGCGCACGAGTCGCCAACGCTCGGATGGGCCGACGACGGTGGTCTGATCGGGAAGGCGACGACGCTGGATCGTATCGCGGAATTCCTTCCTGCGGCGCTGCGATGGTACACACGCGCCGCGCTCGCTCTCCTTCTTGCCCTGCTCGCCGGCTGGATGCTGTTCCATGCCGAAGCTCGCGAAAGCGGCGTGGCAGTCGCGGGACCGTGGGCGAGCGTCGTCGTGGCAACGGCTTTGTACCTCCTGCTCATCCCACTCATCTGTCTCGCCGAAGGGGCCGGTCTCCTGGTCACCGTACAACGTGTGCGCTCGACGCAGGCGCTCGCCGCCGTCGGCGCGCTCTGGCTTGGCATACTCGCCTACGACGCGCTCTGGGGGATGGCGCTGTTCGCCGTTGTATGGCTCGCCGTACCGCTCGCGTGGCTGTTCCATGCACATCGGGGCCTCCTCCGACAGGCAGTACACTGGATCAGGCACCCGCACCCGAACGCAGATGCGACAACAGCGCTGGCTGCGCGCTATTCCGGCGTGCAGCGGCGCACAGCGGCCAGTAGTCTCGCCCTGTGGGCCGCACCGCAGTCCCTCGCGCCCGCTCTGCTGGTCTTCCACGGCGCGGCTGCTGCCGGCCGGGCAGGATTCAGTCTCGCTCTCGCGACCGCTCCGGTGACGCTCGGCACCGCGTGGCTGTTCGCGCGGTACCCTCGACTCGGCGCACACGTCGCCACCGGCGACATGGCAGCGCGGGACGCACTCGCGCGTCGGGCGATGTCTCAGGCGCTGGCTGTGTGTGCGCTCCTCGGCGCCGTCGTGACGGCCGCGGTGGCTGTGCTCTATCTCGTCGCACCAACACTCGCCACGCGTGTGATGCCGGCAGCGGCAACCGGCGCGCTCGCGGCGGCGGCGCTCGGCTGGGTGGCGATTCAGGGGTGGGCGGCTTGGCTCCGCGCAGAACGGCAAGAGCCACTGACCGTCGCGATCGTTTCTGGATCTCTGATCGTCATCGGCGCCACGGTCGGGTTCGCCGCGGTGTCCGATGCTCGGACCACCGTAGCTGCCTATGCGCTCGCTGTCCTCGCTGCGGCGGCCCCATTGGCGGCCGTTAGCTTCAGTCGGGTCCGGCGCGGTACGCGAACGGCAGCGTGACCGGTATGCCCGCGGCAACGCCGCAAGACGCGGCAATGAGTTCTCGGCCCCACCGGCTGCTGGGTCGGCGCCTCGTGATACCGAAACGCTGACGACCTTCGTGCGTCGTCCATGCGGCGCCAGACATGTCATACCACCTTCGATTTGCTGACAAATGCTCGATAACGTCTCGGTTCTCGTCACTGGGGGGACCGGCTCATTCGGTCAGAAGTTCGTCGAGCATTTGCTCACCGACTGCAATCCACGAGAGGTCGTGATCTTCAGTCGCGACGAGTTCAAGCAGTCGGAGATGGCCCGCCGCTTCTCCCCACAGCGTTACCCGATCCGGTACTTCCTCGGCGACGTGCGTGACCGGGACCGGTTGAAGCAGGCGTTCGTCGGCATCGACTTCGTCGTGCACGCGGCGGCGCTGAAGCAGGTTCCCGCGCTCGAGTACAACCCGTTCGAGGCCGTGCGAACCAACATCCTTGGCTCGCAGAACGTGGTGGAAGCGGCGCTGGAGCGCGGCGTCAAGAAGGTGGTCGCACTCTCGACCGACAAGGCGGTGAGCCCGAGCAACCTGTATGGTGCGACGAAGCTCACCGCCGAGAAGCTCGTGATCGCGGCGAATACCTACGTGCGCCACCGCGACATCCGCTTCAGCGTGGTACGCTATGGGAATGTGATCGGGAGCCGCGGCAGTGTCGTGCCCTACTTCGCGGAGCTGATCCGTTCCGGCGCGCGCGAGCTTCCGGTCACGGACGACCGGATGACCCGCTTCTGGATCACGCTCGACGAGGCCGTAGCGCTCGTGATGAAGAGCCTCGACATCGCGGCCGGCGGGGAAATCTTCGTTCCGAAGATACCGAGCCTGCGCATCGTGGACCTCGTAACGGCGTTTCTCGGGGAGCCACGCTATCGGAGCATGGGGATCCGCCCCGGGGAGAAGCTCCACGAGTCCCTCATCGGCGAAAACGAAGCACGTAGCGCATACGACATGGGCGATTACTTCGCCATTCTCCCGCAGTTCGAATTCCAGAACAAGGCACCGCAACAGGGGCGGCCGGTCGCTGAGGACTTCGTGTACCGAAGCGACACGAATGAACAGTGGCTCATCGAATCGGAGCTCAGGGATCTTCTCGAGCGGTCTGGATTCCTCGCGCCAGTGAACGCCTCGGCGCTGTGAGCGACACGTCGTCTGCGGCGCTGCCGTTCGCGCAGCGCGCGTGCCCGTCGTGCGATTCGCTCGAGCGGCATCTGATCTTCGCCCAGCGGTTCGAGCGGCTCTCCTCCGGGAGCCTCCTCTCCGGATACGACGTAGTGGTTTGCGACAACTGCGGCCTGGGATACGCCGATCGGATTCCCGCTCAGGCGGAGTTCGATACGTATTATCGGCAGATGTCGAAGTACGAGAACCAGCACCACGGCGGGGCTCCAGCAGCGTACCTCGAGGCGACGTACGGGTCGATTGCCCGCTTCGTGAGCGACGCCGTGCCCGACAAGAACGCACGGCTGCTCGACGTAGGCTGCGCGACCGGAGCGCTGCTCGCCGCGTTCAAGCGCCTTGGCTACACGAGTCTGCTCGGCCTCGACCCGTCTCCCGTGTGTGCGAGGTCCGCCGCCGACCTATATGGTATCGAGGTCCGCGCGCAGACCATCACCGACTTGGCGGATTCGACGGAGCGGTTCGATTGCGTGATGCTCTCGAGCGTGCTGGAGCACGTCCACGATGCGCGCGAGTCCGTCTCCCAACTCGTGAACCTGCTGCGCCCTGGTGGCATGCTCTTCATCGAGGTGCCCGACGCGACGAGATTCACCGAACATCTGTCGGCTCCATACCAGCAGTTCAGCATGGAGCATATCAACTTCTTCACGCCGTATACGCTGGCTCGCCTGTGCGAGACGGGCGGCCTGGGCCTCATCGCGCTGGAGCAGCCGACCCGCATTCTCGACACTGCAGAGGAGCCGGCGATCACGTCGATCTTCGGCCGCGACCGTCCATCCGCCGTAACGCTTCAAGACGTTCCCACCACCGACGCTTCCCTGCGCGGGTACGTCGAAGAGTCTCGTCTGCTCGACCAGCAGGTGCGCTCCCGGATCGAGACGCTGCAGGCGAGCGACGAGAAGTTCCTCGTGTGGGGGGCGGGCACGCACACACTTCGTCTCCTGGCCTCGAAGATCCTCCGCACGGAGCACGTCGAGGCGTTCATCGACTCCAATCCGCGCTACCAGGACAAGCTGCTCGCCGGCGTTCCGGTTCGCTCGCCCAGTACGCTCGACCGACACAAGACATCGATCGTCGTGTCGTCGCGGGTATTCCAGGAGGAGATCGTGAAGACGCTGCGCGACGAGCTCCGGTACCAGGGCGAAGTGGTGACGCTGTACTGAGCGGTCGGCCGGCCTGAGCGTCAGCCTCGACTGGCTCCGGTCACGCGATCATAGGCAGCGATCAAGCGTCGCACGTTCATCTGCCAGTCGGCACGCGTCACCGCGACACGACGATTTCGTTCACGCATGGATTCGCGCTCGGGAGCGGTCAGCGATGCGGCGCGCAGCAAAGAGGCCGCGAACGACTGCGGATCGCCCGATCGGGCGCGCCAGCCGTTGACGTCGTCGACGATCCATTCGGCGTTGCTCTCGATGTCCGTGACGACGCAGGCCAGGCCCGTCGCGAGCGCCTCCAGCAGCGAGACCGACGACCCGTCGGATTCGGACGCGCTGAGGTACACGTCGGCGGCACGGAACCAGGCAGGGAGCTCGGCGTTCGCGATCCGCCCCGGCAGCAGCACGTGCTCGTCGAGCCCGCGCGACGCGACGAAGCTGCGCACTTCGGGCCCAAGGCTCCCATCGCCGGCGAGCACGAACCGGAGCGACGGTTCACTCCGGCGCGCGACATCGCACGCTTCCAGCACGACCTCCAGACCGTAACCCGGCTCCCACGACCGCGTGTGGAGGACGATCCTGGCGTCCCGCCAGCCTGGACGCTCGCGCAATGGCACGCACGCTCCACTCGGGCGGAAGTTGTCGGGATCCGTCCCCCAGGGCAGTTGCACGATGTGGTCGTCCGGCACGTCGGCGAGGGACTGCACGACCCGCCGCACCGCGTCGCAGTCGCACACCACCAGATCCGCACGCGACAGGGCGACCCGCGCACGATCGCCGGATTGCGCGCTGCGATACGCCTCGACCAACAGATCGGACCCCCAGGACACCACGGACAGCGGCGCACCACCGGCCAATGCGGCCGGATAGCCGCATGCCTGTACCGGTCCGGCGTGGACGAGTGCGGGCCGTACCTCCCGCACGACCGATGCGAGCGCCTCGCTTACCGAATGCTCACGATCGGGATCGTTCGCTTCTGACGGGGGAACCGCCAACGAGATCTCCCGCACGCCCAGCGGCAGCGCCGATGACTCGAGCGCCCGTAGCTGCGGCGCGATCCGGCAGAAGAGCACCGGATACCCTGCCTCGACG
>Ga0070675_100004736_pt1 | contig 10387 bp, 9 predicted proteins | sample KBSM43metaG_FD_65343 | JGI IMG/M metagenome (GOLD analysis project Ga0070675, IMG submission 65343) | Miscanthus rhizosphere microbial communities from Kellogg Biological Station, Michigan, USA - KBS M4-3 metaG | ecosystem: Host-associated > Plants > Roots > Rhizosphere > Soil ...
CTCGATCTCATGGAGGTCACCAGCCGCGAGTTCATCGACGTCAAGGTCGTCCCCGATATCCTGCAGTTCATCGCGCTGCGGGCGCGCCTCGAGGACCTCGACGGGCTGCCGGTCATTAACATCAACGAGATTCCCCTGCAGGGCTTCAACGCCTGGGTGAAGCGAGGGCTCGATGTGATGCTGTCGGCGGCGGCGATGGTGCTGCTGGCGATTCCCCTCGCGATCATCGCCGCATTCGTCAAATGGACGTCGCCGGGTCCGATCTTCTATAAGCAGGAACGCATGGGACTCGACGGCAAGGCGTTCACCGTTTTCAAGTTTCGATCGATGCACCAGGACGCCGAGGACGACACGGGACCGGTGTGGGCCGGCGACGACGACCCGCGGGCGACGACGGTGGGCCGCTGGCTGCGGAAGCTGGACCTCGACGAACTGCCGCAATTCTGGAACGTGCTCAAGGGCGACATGTCGATCGTCGGTCCGCGCCCCGAGCGTCCGTTCTTCGTCGAGCAGTTCAAGCACCGCATTCCGCAGTACATGCTGCGCCACAAGGTCAAGGCCGGGATTACCGGCTGGGCCCAGGTCAATGGCTGGCGCGGCAACACATCGCTCGAAAAGCGCATCGAGTACGACCTCTACTACATTGAAAACTGGTCGGTCACTCTCGACCTGAAGATCATGTGGCTTACGCTGGTCCGCGGTCTGTTCCAGCGGGGAGTCGCCTACTAGCCCGGAGTCTTCTTGCCCAGAACGGTCGTCACCGGCGCCGCCGGTTTCATCGGTTCACACCTGTCTGAAGCGCTGCTGAACCGCGGTCACGCGGTGGTCGGCGTGGACAATCTCATCACCGGCGACCTCGCCAACATCGCTCACGTTCGCGATCAGGATTTTCAGTTCATTCGCCACGACGTCACACAGTCCATCGACATCGATGGCCCGGTCGATTGCGTGCTGCACTGGGCGAGCCCAGCCAGCCCGATCGACTATCTGATGCTGCCGATCCAGACACTCAAGGTCGGCGCGCTCGGCACTCACAATGCGCTCGGCCTGGCCAAGGCCAAGAAGGCGCGCTTTGTGCTGGCCTCGACGTCGGAAGTCTACGGCGATCCACTCGAGCACCCGCAGCGCGAAACCTACTGGGGCAACGTCAACCCAATCGGCCCGCGCGGGGTGTACGACGAGGCCAAGCGCTTCGCTGAGGCGATCACGCTCGCCTATCACCGGGCCCACGGCGTGGACACGAAGATCGTGCGCATCTTCAACACCTACGGTCCGCGCATGCGGCTTCGCGACGGCCGCGCCGTGCCGGCGTTCATGTCGCAGGCGCTGCGCAACGAGGACGTGACCGTGTTCGGCGACGGCACACAGACGCGCAGCTTCTGCTATGTCACCGATCTCGTAGACGGCATCCTGCGCTTGATGGAATCGGATACACACGATCCGGTGAACATCGGCAATCCGCACGAACTGACCATCGAGCAAATTGCGCGGACGATCATCTCGCTGGTCGGCTCGACGAGCCGCATCGTCTATCGGCCGCTTCCTCAGGACGATCCGAAGCAGCGCCAACCCGACATCACCCGGGCCCGCACGCTGCTGGGCTGGCAGCCGCAGGTGGATCTGGAAGAAGGGCTGGCGAAGACGGTCGGTTACTTCAAGTCGAAGCTGACGGCGGAGGCTCGTTGATCAGCAGCCGCAGCCGCAGGAAGTAATCCGCCGCCGAGAGCGCCGTCAACGCGAACGAGATCCAGATCGCCACGTCCACCAGCACGGACCGCTCGACACGATAGTTGAAGTACATCACGATCACGCTGGTCAGAATGAGCGCGGCCGTCGTCATCTTTCCCCAGATCGATGGCCGGAACGTGCGCGGCCCCATCGCCAGGTTCACGATCGCCACCACGCCGATGATGACAATGTCGCGGCTGATCACGCTGACGGTCAGCCACAACGGCAAATGGTTGGTGAGCGGGACCGCCGGGATCGTCAGGACGATGAAGGTGGTGACGAGCAGCAGCTTGTCGGCCATCGGATCGAGCCAGGCCCCAAGGCTGGTGCGCTGTCCGGCGCGGCGTGCAATCAGCCCGTCGAGTGCGTCGGTGATGCCGGCAAATCCGAAGATCAGCAGCGACGCGCCGAGATAGCCGTAGACGAGCAGCAGCACGAACGCCGGGATCAGCATGATCCGTAGGATCGTCAGCTGGTTGGCGAGGGTCAGATTGCCCACGTCATGACGTCCTGCGCGTCACAGGCCTGCGTTGGCCCTCTGCGCCGAAAGGGCGCTTACTCTATCCACAGTGTCCACGGCCTCGCTCCCCGAGACCGGCCGTCCGACCATGAAACGATCGCCTTCGAGCAACGGCATGACGCCTGACGCGACCGCGGCCGCGGCCGCGGTGTACTGCACGTGACGAGGATTCAGGTCGCCGATGGCCGGGAGCTGGGCGAGACGGGCGCGAAGGGCCGAATCGCTCGACGAGACGAGGGTCAGGACACGGCTGATCGCCACCGCAAGGTCGCCGCGTCGCACCGCCGCATTCGGCTGAAAGGTGTGATTCTCGAACGGCGGCATGATACCTGCCTCGGCCACTCGCGTAATCCACGGGCTGGCCCAGTGGCCGCGGATATCGGTCATCACCACCTGACGGGTGGGCGCGGCCTCGACGATCGACTCGAGGTGGACGCCGATAATCGCCGCGAGATCGCCTCGCGTGATCTGGGCCGCGCTCAACGCCGACTTGAACTCGGGCGGCAGTTGCGCCGCGCGGGCATTCTTGGTGACCGTGGCCAGCCTCACTTCGATCTCCGGTGAGGGATCCAGTTCGACCGCCTTGCGGTACGCCGCTGCCGCGCCGGCAAAGTCCTGGCGGGACTCGAGCAGCTCGGCGAGCTGCACGAAGGCGGTCGCGTCGAGCGGGTCGAGCTCGGTGGCGCGCCGCAGGCGTGACATCGCCTGCTCCATGTTTCCGGCCCGCCGCTCCAGCACGCCGAGCTCGCGATAGAGGAACGCACTCTCGGGAGATGTCGCAATCGCGCGCTCGTATGCCGCTCTCGCCTCAGGGAAACGACCTGACTTTGTCGCGGCACGGGCTGTCTCGATCAGATCCTGCACGCCGCGGAAGCGCAAGACCTCTGCGCGTTGACGCACGTCGCTCAACGTCGGGTCCAGTTTGACTGCCGTGTCGAACAATGCGAGAGCGTCCCCTTCGCGCCCTAACGCGAGCAGGGCCTGGCCGCGGCCGACGAGCGCGGGAACATACGATGCAGATGTGGCGAGCGCCGCATCGAAGGCGGGAACTGCCCGATCGAAGTCGCGCCGCGCCAACGCAACGAAGCCGTGCCCGGCGTGTGCCGGATACATCTTCGGATCGCTCTTCAGCGCCGCGGCGAACTCGCGATCGGCTCCCCGGAGATCGTCGATCTGCAGATACCGCCAACCGAGGTCGACGTGCTGCGCCGAAAACGTCTTCTGCAGCCCGGCCGGCACCGATGGATAGAGGAACTCGGGATGCGCCAGGCTCGTGGGTGCCGGCGGCACCTGCTTCGAGGCACACGCGGCCGTCAGCAGCAGCATCGTCGCCACGACCAGATTAGTCCGCATGCGACTCCTGCTCCGGCTGGCCCGGAGTGGTGAGCCGCTCGATGAAACGCCTCGGCACATCAGCTTCGATGACCACTTTCCCGTTTGTCGCCACGTGGCTGATCACGCGGGCGACACGATACATGCGCGCGATCTGCTGTCGATCGAAATCCTTGCCGCTGTCGAACGTAATCGTGATGCGTCGCGTGTCGAGCGCGAGACGCGAGGCCACCATCTGCAGCAGCTCGTCGACGCCAGCGCCGGTTGTCGACGAGATGAGCGCACAGGCCGGGTCTGCTTCGCGCAGCCGGCGCTGCTCGTCCGCGGTGATCGCGTCGATCTTGTTGTACACGTCGATCGTCGGTACTTCGTTGGCGCCCACGTCTGTCAGCACTCGCCGTACCGCGGTCACCTGCCGGTCGCGTTCGGGGTTGGCGGCATCGATGACGTGGAGCGCAAGATCCGCTTCCGCCACCTCCTCGAGCGTGGCCCGGAACGCCGCGACGAGCGCATGCGGAAGGCGATCGATGAATCCGACCGTGTCGGAGACGAGCAATTCGCGCCGATCTGGCAGCCGCACCTGCCGTACGAGCGGGTCGAGCGTCACGAACAGCGCGTTGGAGGCCACCGCTTTCTCATTCGTCAGCCGATTGAACAACGTCGTCTTGCCCGCGTTCGTGTAGCCGACGAGCGCCACCGTCGGCACCGACTGCTTGTGCCGCCGTTCGCGCAGCTGCGATCGACGCTGACGTACCTGATCGATCTCACGCTGAATCGACTGAATACGCACGCGAATGCGCCGGCGATCGGTTTCGAGCTTCGTTTCACCGGGGCCGCGAGTGCCGATGCCGCCGCCGAGACGCGATAACGCCGTGGACGAACCGACCAGTCTCGGCAACAGGTACTTCAACTGCGCCAGTTCGACCTGCCACTTGCCTTCGCGCGTCCGCGCCCGGCGCGCGAAGATGTCGAGAATCAGTTGAGTGCGATCAATGACCTTCCGCTCGAGTGTGGCTTCGAGCTGCCGCAACTGCGCCGGCGAGAGTTCGTTGTCGAAAATCACCACATCGACATCGAGCTCGGCACACGTCGCAGCAAGGCCGGTCAGCTTGCCGCTGCCGATGAAGGTCGCCGGATCGGGCTTCGGGCGCTCCTGCAGCACGCGCAGCACCACCGCCGCACCGGCGGCGTCAGCTAGACCGGCGAGCTCCTCGAGTGATTGCTCGGCATCCACGCGGCGCGAGGATCCAGTCACGAGGCCGACGAGTGCGGCGCGTTCTGGCGACACTGCACTATCGTACAATTTTCGCGGCAGTAGAGGCGGGTCTAAAGACCCGCCGCTACGAGCCTCAGCGTATGAGTCGATCGTCGTCGAAACGACCAAAGCGCCCATCCCGTCCCCGCGTCCCGCTGCCGCGACAAACCGGCGGCGTGCACGAGGTCAAGACGAAGCGGCCATGGCGCCAACGGAAGCACAAGAAACTGGACGAACCCTAGGCCTCATCGACCGCCGGCGCTGGTTCGACCGGCAGATCACGCTCAGCCATCAATCGTCGCACCAGGAAGACAAGCAGCATCAGCACGGCGGCGCCGGTGAGAAAGACGGCATTGATGCTCCGCGCGGCGAGCAGGCCGCTCAACACGGGGCTGATTGCGGAGCCGATGAGCGCCGCCCCGGTCAGAAAGCCGAAGCCGGCACCATGCGCGTGACGCGGGACCACCGATCCCGCTGCGGTGAATGACGTCGTCAGCGCCGTCCCCGTTGAGGCGCCAAACGCCGCCATCGCCACCAGCATCAGGACAGCGGATTCCGCCAGCGTAAACAGCAGCAGTGACATCGCCGCTGCCAGCAGTGCGACGACGATCACCGCGCGGGCGGTCGTCCGTCGCAGCACCACCGCGGCGAGTTGATGGCCAACGACGGCAGACAGGGCGAGCGCCGAGAACAGCACGCCGACGAGCACCTCGGCGCGCCCCGGGGCGTACCCGAGCTGCGTGACGTGCAGGAGCAGCACCGGTCCGAAGCTGCGGTCCACGACCTGCAACGCAAAGATCACCAACATGAGCAGCAGGAAGTTCTCGAACGCCAGCACGTTTGAAAAGCTCACTCGCTCTTCCGTCGCAGGTGGCCGGGCGACGTCGTCGCTGCGCTCCTTGTACATCACGGTGAGCATGATGAACGCGATGACGTAGATGAGCGACGAGACCAGGAATGCGTTGCGCAAGCCAATCGCGGAAGCGAGCACTCCGCCAATCGCCGGACCAATCGCCGGGCCGAAGCGCTGCGCGGTTTGCACCGCGCCGATGGCCGACGCCATCTGATCGGGCGGCGCCGATCGCGCGGCCATGGTCAACGTCAGCGAGCCGTAGCCGGCGAGCAGGCCCTGCGCCGCACGGAGCGCGAAAAGGTGCCACGGCTCGGTGGCCTTCGCCATGAGGGCCATGACGATGACGCAGCTGAAGAGGGAGCGCTGAACCAGCAGCTTGTTGCCGAAGCGATCGGCAACGCGGCCCCAGAGCGGTGCGCAGAGCGCGGCGATCCCGGGTGTGATGCCGAGTGTGGCGCCGGCCCAGAGCGCGACCTCTCCGGTATCAGTGACGCCGAGCTCCTGGATATATCGTGAGAGAAACGGCATCACCAGCGTGAAGCCGGTGAAGCCGACGAAGGTCGCAGCGACGACGGCGATCTGATTGCGTCGCCACATCAAGTTCCGTTGGTTCACCGTTCCGGCGGTTCCAGAGGTTTCGTTCACGGAACGCCAACCTTCGGAACCCATGGAACCCACGGAACCCTCGGAACCCTCGGAACCAATCAGAATCTGATATTGCCGATATGACCGTCCTTGCCCGGCTTCACGTGAATGCTGTCGATGAAACGGATGCGATGGGGATGCGTCTGCATGACGAGCGACGTCGTTCGAACACCGTCGCCGAAGAACCGGACGCCTTTCATGATCGCGCCATCGGTGACGCCCGTCGCGGCAAAGACGATGTTCTGACCTGACGCGAGGTCCTTCGAGCGGTAGACCCTCTTGAAGTCGGTGATGCCCATCGCGCGGCAACGCTGCTCGTGCTCCGGCGTGCTCACGACGAGGCGGGCGAAAATCTCCCCACCGAGACAGCGCATCGCCGCCGCGGTGATGACGCCTTCAGGTGCGCCACCGGTGCCCATGACCGCATGCACGCCGCTACCGAGGACGGCAGCGGTGATGCCCGCCGACAGGTCGCCGTCGCCGATGAGACGAATGCGCGCGCCGGTGGTGCGAATTTCTTCGATCAACTTCTCGTGGCGTGGCCGATCCAGCACAATGACCACGAGGTCCTGCACGCGACGGCCCAGCGCTTGAGCGATCGCACGCAGGTTGAAGCGCACCGGCGCATCGAGATCGACAACGTCGCGGGAGCTCGGGCCGACGACGAGCTTCTCCATGTAGATGTCAGGCGCGTGGAGAAGGCCGCTCTTCTCTGACGCGGCCAGTACGGCGAGCGCGTTGGGCGCACCGGTCGCGCAGAGGTTCGTGCCCTCGAGCGGATCGACGGCGATGTCCACTTCCGGATATTGGCGGCCGCTCTCGCCCCGCACCGACATGCCGACCTTCTCGCCGATGTACAGCATCGGCGCTTCGTCACGCTCGCCTTCGCCGATTACGATCGTGCCGTCGATCGGGACCGAGTCCATCTCGCTGCGCATGGCCTCGACGGCCACTTGATCGGACTTGTGTCGGTCGCCCTGGCCCATCGTGTGCGCGCAGGCAATCGCCGCACGCTCGACGACGCGCAGGAAGTCGAGGGAGAGGTCGTCGGCCGAGCCAGTGGCGTCCGGATTCAGATTCGTGACTGTCTTAGTGGCCATCTAATGGTCCGTTTCAGCTTCTCCACGCTGGCAGCTCACACCGCGTCGGCTTGTCGTTCCGGTAGCCGAGCAGGTAATCCGCCTGCATGATCTTGTGAATCTCGCGTGTGCCCTCGTAGATCACGGCGCCCTTGCAATTGCGATAGAAGCGGCCCACAGGGTACTCGTCCGAGTAGCCGTTGGCGCCGTGAATCTGCACGGCGTCGCCGGCGGCGCGCTCCGACGCGACCGTCGAGAACCATTTCGCCAGGCCAGTCTCGCGGGTGTTGCGGCGGCCTTCGTTCTTCAGCCATCCGGCGCGGGTCCACAGCAGGCGCGACGCCTGGTAGTCCGATTCCATCTGCGCAATCAGCTCTTTGATGAGCTGGTGTGAGCCGATCTCCACGCCGAACGTCTTTCGCTCTTTCGCATACTTCACGCTCGCATCGCGGCACGCTCGAATGAGGCCCGTCGCGCCGGCCGCCACGGTGTAGCGACCCTGGTCGAGCGCAAACATCGCGATCTTGAATCCCTCGCCCTCGCGGCCGACGAGATTCTCCGCCGGGACCTCGACGTCTTCCATCTTGAAGAACCCGGTGTTGCCGGCGAGGATGCCCCACTTCTCTGTCAGCGTACCGCTCGAGAATCCTTTGAAGGCGCGTTCGACGATGAACGCGCTCATCCCGGACGGATCACGCTGCTTCTTCTTCTCCAGGTCGCTCCACGCGAACACCAGAAAGTTGTCGGCCACATCGGCGAGGGAGATCCACATCTTCTCGCCGGTGAGCAGATATCGGTCGCCCTTCTTGATCGCCACCGTCTGAATGCCGCGCGCGTCGCTGCCCGCCGATGGCTCCGTCAGCCCGTAGGTCGCGATCTTCGTGCCCTGTGCCTGCGGAACGAGATAACGCTGCTTCTGATCCTCGGTGCCCCATGCGAGCAGCGTCAGCGAGTTCAAGCCGGTGTGCACTGACAGGATCACGCGCAGCGACGTGTCCACGTATTCCAGTTCTTCGCTCGCCAGGCCGAAGCAGATGTAGTCCATGCCTGCGCCACCGTACTGGACGGGGACTGAGATACCGAGCAGACCCAATTCGGCCATCTGCGGCAGGATGCTGCGGTCGAACTTGTGCGCGCGATCCAGCTCCCGGATGCGAGGGGCGATTTCGCGTCCGGCCCATTCGTGGACCGACTGTTCGAGAAGACGCTGCTCGTCGGTGAGATCGAAATTCAGCATCAGCGAGCGGCCGGCGGAGACGAGGGCGGCGCCGCCGCAGGCTTCCTGAACAGCACCTCGCGAAGGTTGCTCTTGAGCAGGAACTGTTCGGTGATGCGCAGATCCTCGAACATGCGCTGGATGTCGCGGTTCGGCATCGGCCGCTGTTTGCCGCGCGCCGCCGCATAGGGCCGATGCTGAAGATGGTTCGGGTCGATGACGACGTGCCGCGTGTACTCAGGCCGCGCACCAGGCTGCGGCTCCGCGGTCACGAAGAACGCCAGCAGCACGCCGTCTGGTCTCAGGATGCGCGTGAGCTGCTCGGCCAGCTTCTTGGCGGAGTTCTTATCCAGATAGTCGAAGACGTCCCAACACAGGATGCCGTCGATGCTGGCGGATTCGTGCGGGAATCGTTTCGATAAGGCCGCCGGCAGATCGTCAAGCTTTCCTTCACGGACATGTCGATCGATGTCCTTGGACAAGTCCTCGACGATGATCTTGCAGCCGAGCTGTTCGCCGAAGAAGCTGACGTTCGAGCCCACGACCGGACCGAGATCGAGCAGTACGGGCTGAGTCCGCGCACTCAGGCTCGCGATGAAGCGAGTCAGGACTTTCGTGGGGTGTACGGGGGCATCCGATGCCGACGCACCGGTATCGGAATCGGCAGGTTCCTTACGGCGACGGGAGAACAGATCGGAGAGCGACACCGACGTGATGATGACACAGAGATCGGGGTCGGCGTCCCCTGGTTAAGGAGACACGCCGACCCGCAATCGCTGCGGATCGCCGCGCGTTAGTGCGCGGCAGCTTGCGGTTGAGCCTGCGCCTGCGGAGCGGGCTGCGACGCCGACTTCGGCGTCTCCTTCGCGGCCGGCTGTCCGCCCTTACGCTGCATGTCCACGCTGCCGCGGAAATGGGCGCCTTCGGCAATGGCCACGCGCGGAGCGATGATGTCGCCGTCGACGGATCCGCCGTCGCGGATATCAACTTTCTCAGACGCGGTCACGTTACCGTTGACCTCGCCGAGCACGATGACGGCCTTGGCAAAGACCTGTGCCTTGATCTTGCCGTTCGGGCCGATGGTGAGCACGTGGTCCTTCAGCTCGATCTTCCCCTCGACCTGACCCTCGATGGTGAGATCTTCGCTGCCGTTCAGCTCCCCCTTGATGACGACGGACTTTCCGATGTTCACCATATCCCTCTCGATCCGCCGGCTTTCCGGCTGCGGCGCCGCCGACGGGCTTGCCGACGGAGTTGAGACGACCGGCGCCGGGCTCGCCGGCTGACCACTGGTCGGTTTCACCGCTTCATCACGCTTCCACATGTCGCGTCCTTCCGCCCTCCCATGGGCGTTCTCTCGAAATTACCACCAGCGCTTTGGGACCAACGACGACCCAGTTCATGACCGCCACTCCAGGGCCTTCCATAAATCGTGACCCCATCGTGTCCAGTGCGCCCTGGGCTCGTACGGGGGGAGCCCGGCGCGCGATGCTGACCCGCCAACGCGGGCCGACTGGGTGGGAGCCCACAGAGTATATCGGCCGCTCGAAATTTCTGTCTAGTCGTTTCGGGGCTAAGGGTTAGACTGGTTAGTGGGTTGGTCGTCAGTGGCTCGGGGATTGTACGAAATTGGGCCACTAACCACCAACCGCTAGCCACCAACCATGAGGATCTACCTCGACCATAACGCCACGACTCCCCCTTCCGACGCGGTCATCCAGCGCATGACGGCCACGTTACGGGACGAGTTCGGCAACCC
>Ga0070675_100004739_pt1 | contig 10380 bp, 9 predicted proteins | sample KBSM43metaG_FD_65343 | JGI IMG/M metagenome (GOLD analysis project Ga0070675, IMG submission 65343) | Miscanthus rhizosphere microbial communities from Kellogg Biological Station, Michigan, USA - KBS M4-3 metaG | ecosystem: Host-associated > Plants > Roots > Rhizosphere > Soil ...
TCGCGACGTCGAAGATGTAGATGCCACGCAGCACGCCGTCGTCGGCGAACGGCCCGGCGAGCACCAGCTTGCCCTCCTTGGCCAGGCGATTGATGTTGGCGCGGTGCGCGGCCTGGAGCTTCTGCGCCTCTTCGCGCGGGCGATCGCGGTTCGGGCCCGCCTTGAGAAACGCCATCACATAGACCTTCATGCCGTTCTCGTCGGCCTTGAGCTTGGCCGCGAGTGCGGCGTCGTACGTGTCCTGGCCGTGCACGGTGGCCGTCAACAGAACTGCGATGATCAGGGCGCGCATGAAGACTCCTTCTCTCTCAAAAGCCGCTCGGGCGGATCCAGAAGCTCTCGCGCCAGGTGCCGCCCGGCGGAATCGACTGCAGCTCCTTGTACTGTCCCCGGTGCGCCAGGTTGGTGGCGTTGGTCATGGCGGCCATCGGCTCGAAGCAGATGAAATTCCGTTCCGGCGCGCCCGATGTGGGCTTGGGCGCCCATATGACTGCCACCTGGTAGTTCGGTCCGAACTCGACGTCCAGACGCTGCGCCTTCCCGCGCAGGGTCATCGTGGCGCGGCCGCGTGCGTCGCGCACGAGATCGCTGAAGTCGTCGTCGAGATCGTGGTCGCGCAGCGCCACCGACGCCGGGTCGGGAAAGAAGCGCTCGATCGGTTCGGTCTCGCCGCTCGGCACCTTGTTCGGCTGCAGCTTCCAGCGCGTGCGCGCGCCCACCGAGATCGTCCAGTCGTCGCGGCGCGAATCCGTGAGCTGGAAGTAGGGATGGAAGCCGACCGTCACCGGCATCGGCTCGGCGCTCAGGTTCACGATCGACGTCGCCACTTCCAGCACGCCCTCGCGGAGGCGATAGGTCATCTCGATGGTGTGCGCGAAGGGCCACTGCTTCATCCACGCCGGCTGCCGGTAGAACTCGAGCCGGCTCGTGGCCCACGCCGAGCCGCGATCGGCGCCGCTCGACGTGAGCTGCCAGCGGTCGGTGGTGGTGACGAAGCCGTGAATCGGAATCGCGCCGCGGACGTTGCCGAGCGACATGTCGAAGGCGTAGCGCGTGCCGTTGGCGTAGAAGGCCTGCTCGTCGAGGCGGTTGATCCACGGCCCCATGAAAGGGATGCCGGTGGCGGCGGGGCTGGCCTTGAAGGCGTCGAGGCTCTCGTGGGGCCAGCGCAGGACGTCGTGCCCCTTCACGGTCATCCGGTAGGCGATGTTGCCGACCGACGGCATCATCCAGACCTCGGTTTGCGTCCTGGCGTCGGACAGCTTGAGCGATTCGCCGTCGCGCGTCGCCGCGTACGGTTGCCCCTGGGCCGGCACCGCCAGGACGCTGCAGGCGAAGAGCAGTATCAGAGGTTTCATAGGCCGCGCGCGTATTGTAGATTTGCCGCCATGAGAATCGTCGCTCCGTCCCGCCTCGACCGTCGCGCATTCCTGGCTGCCGCCACGGGCGTGGCCGCCATCGCCCGTGCCGCGGCCCAGGGCCCTCCCGCGGCGCCCGTGTCGCCTGTCGCGACGCCCCGCGACTGGACCAACCAGGCGCCGATGGCCTACCCGGACCCGGATCTCGTGGCGCTCGATCCACGCTTCCGCCGTTACATCGTGTTCAACACCGCGATCAGGCGGCTGCACGTCGGCACCAGCTGGGCCGAGGGTCCGGCGTGGAACGGCGTGGGCAAATACCTGGTCTGGAGCGACATTCCGGCGAACGCCCAGATGCGCTGGATCGAAGACGACGGGCGCGTGACGACATTCCGCGGCAACTCCGGATACAGCAACGGCAACACCTTCGATTACGAGGGCCGCCAAATCAGTTGCGAGCATGGCGGGCGCCGCGTGTCCCGGTACGAGCCGAACGGCACGGTGACCGTGATCGCCGAGCGCTACCAGGGCAAGCGGCTGAATTCGCCGAACGACGTCGTGGTGCATCCCGACGGCGGCGTGTGGTTCACCGATCCGTCCTACGGCATCGGCGGCAACTACGAGGGCTTCAAAGCGGAATCGGAGACGAAGGAAGCGGTGTATCGCGCGGACCCGACGACCGGCACCGTGGAGAAGGTGACCGACGCCGTCGATCAGCCCAACGGGCTGTGCTTCTCGCCCGACTACAAGAAGCTCTACGTCGCCGATACCGGCACGTCGCGCGACATCAAGGTGTACGACGTGGACGGGAAGGCGCTGCGCAACGGCAAGCGCCACGCGCAGCTGGCCATCCCCGGCAGTGGTGCGCCTTCAGCCGCCGACGGCATACGGTGCGACGCCGACGGCAATATCTGGGCTGGTGCCCGTCCGGGAGTGCTGGTGATTGCGCCCGATGGCGTGACCATCGGCATGATCCGCCTGCCGGAGGTGTGCGCCAACGTCTGCTTCGGCGGTGCCCGTCGCAACCGCCTGTTCATGACCGCCAGCCAGTCGCTCTACGCGGTGTACGTGAACGCGGCGGGCGCACACATTGCGTAGCCGGTGTTCGGCCGTCGCCGCGGTCCTGTTGATCGCGTCGTGTGTCGTGGCCCTTTCCGCTGGTCAACGGTTCGTCCCGACCGGCGGCCATACGCTCCGTTCGTTGCCGGGCGTGGAGGTCATCGTCGAGACGATTCCCGGGGTGCTGCAACAAGCCGGCCTCACGCAGGCCTCGGTGGGACGGGACGTCGCGCGATCGCTGCAGGCTGGCGGCGTGGTCGTGTTCCCGTCGCAGGCGGCCAATCCCGGCGCGGCGAAGGCCTATCTCGACGTGCGCGTCACGCTGCTCGCGCTGCGCGACGGGAGCTATGCGGTTGCCGTGCAGATGCACGTCCGCCAGACGGTGGCGTCGCTCGTGACGGAATCGAGAATCGTCAACGCCGCCACGTGGGAAGCGGGAAGCCTGGTGAACGTCACGGCGTCGGAGCTGCTGCGGGTGCGCGACGAAATTCAAGAAATGGCCGAGGAGTTTGTCGCGGACTGGAAGACCGCGCACTGAAGAAGGCGTCGAACGGCAAGGCAAGGTCGGCCCGAGCGGCCGGAGCCTCCTCCGTTGACACCGTCTTCGGCGCGGAACAAGATCCACGCGCGGAACCCCGTCTGTTTCTGGAGGCCATTGCATGCTTCGACCAGGTCGTCGGCACGTTCTTCTCGGGCTCGTCGTCGGGTTCGCGGCATGGTCGCTCACTGGCCAGGGCCAGACGGGAGCCAAGAACGGTGAATGGAGGGCCTACCGCGGCGACGAGGCGAGCACCGCCTACTCCCCGGCCGACCTCATCACGCGTGACAACGTGAAGAACCTCCAAGTGGCGTGGACGTGGAAGTTCGACAATTACGGCGGCGGGGCATCCGAGACCGTGTCCACCGAAACGACGCCGCTCATGGTCGACGGCGTCCTCTACTTCACCGCCGGTGCCCGCCGCACGGTGGTGGCCGCGAAAGCCGACACGGGCGAGACGCTGTGGACCTGGCGTCCCGACGAGGGCGCGCGGTTCGACCAGGCCCCGCGCAAGGTGCACCGCGGCGTCGCCTACTGGACCGACGGCAAGGAAGGGCGCGTCGTGGTGGTGACTCCGGGGTTCCAGCTGGTCGCACTCGATGCGAAGACCGGCCGCCCAGTGCCGGGCTTCGGCAGCAACGGCGTCATCGATCTGTTCACGCAGCTCGACAACGACACCAAGCTCGATCCCACCGGCCGCATCGGCAACAGCTCGCCGCCCGTGATCTCGAACGACGTCATCGTCGTCGGCCCGGCGCTCACGCCGGGCGGGCGCGTGAACATCGCCAACGTCAAGGCCGACATCATGGGCTTCGACGTCCGCACCGGCAAGAAGCTCTGGACGTTTCACACCGTGCCGCGGGACGGCGAGCCCGGCGCAGAGACGTGGCTCGGCGACTCGCGGCAGTACACGGGCAACGCCGGCATCTGGGGACCGTTCTCGGCCGACCCCGCGCTCGGCTACGTGTATCTGAGCGTCGAGTCGGCGACCAACGACGTGTACGGCGGCCACCGTCCCGGCAACAATCTCTTCTCCGACTCGCTCGTGTGCCTCGACATCAAGACCGGCAAGATGATCTGGTACCAGCAGCTCGTGCACCACGACATCTGGGATTACGACATGCCGCCCGCGCCGATCCTCATCGACCTCACGGTGGACGGCAAGCCCGTGAAGGCGGTGGTGCAGCTCACCAAGCAGGCGTTTGCCTACGTGCTCGACCGTACCACCGGCCGTCCGGTGTGGCCGTGGGACGAGAAGCCGGTGGGCAAGAGCGACGTGCCGAAGGAGTGGACCTCGCCCACGCAGCCGATCCCGTCGAAGCCGCCGGCGTTCGACGTACAGGGCATCAGCACCAACGACTTGATCGACTTCACCCCGGCGCTGCGCGCCGAAGCGATGAAGGCCGTGCAGGGCTGGACCCTGGGTCCGATCTATACCCCGGCGTCGCTGGTCACGCCGACCAACAAGGGCACGATCGTCGTGCCCGGCTTCGGCGGGGGCGCGAACTGGCCGGGCGGCGCGTCGGACCCGGAGACCGGCTTCGTCTACGTCGGCTCCAACACCAATCCCACCGCCGTTGGCCTCGAGCCCAATGTGGACCACGCCAAGTCGCGGATTGATTCCGATTACACGATGACGGGCACTTTGCCGACGGTGCAGGGACTGCGCCTGTTGAAACCGCCGTACGGGCGCATCACCGCCTACAACATGAACCGCGGCGAGATCGCCTGGCAGATCCCCAACGGCGACACTCCGCAGGCGGTGAAGGACAACGCGGCATTGAAGGGCTTGACGATTCCCAGGACCGGCAGCGCGTCGCAGGCCGGCCTGCTCGTCACCAAGACGCTGCTCTTTGCCGGTGAAGGCTCGGGCGGCCAGGCCGTGTTCCACGCCTACGACAAGGCCACCGGCGCCGACATCTGGCAGACGCCGATTCCGGGACCCCAGACCAGCCTGCCGATGACCTATGTCCACCAGGGACGGCAATACGTGGTGGTCGGTGCCCGCGGTACCGCGAACTCGGGCGCGCAGCTCGTGGCCTTCGCCTTGCCGCGCCCGGCGCCTGCAGGCGGCGCACCGGCCGGGCGTGGCCGCGGCGCGGGCCCCGCGCCGGAGAACTGATTCCCTCCGTGGCCGCAGGTCTTTAAACCCGCGTCAGGGGATACGTAGAGGGCGGTCTTCAAAGCCAGGACCTGGTATCGGGAGAGCGACCATGACGTCACGACTCCTCGGCTCGGCCGCGATCGCCGCGACGGTGGCGTGGCTCGTTTCCACGTCGATCACGCGCCTCGACGCCCAGGACGGCGCCCCGGTCGTGCGAACGCACCCGCAAGCGGCGGCTCCGTTTTCCCCGCCCCGCACGCCGGACGGCCACCCCGACATGCAGGGCTACTGGACGAACGGCACGTATACGCCGCTCGAGCGCCCCGCCGAACTCGGCACCAAGGAGTTCTTCACGCGTGAGGAGGCGCTGGCCTACGCGAAGCGGCGCGACGATCAACTGCGCGCGCAGCCGCGCGACAACATCCATTACGACGACGCGATCTGGCAGGGAGAGAGAGAGGTGAAGGGGCTGACCAGCCTGCGCACGTCGCTCATCTACGACCCGCCAGACGGACGGATTCCGCCCCTCACTGCCGAAGGCCAGAAGCGCGGGGAGGCGCGCGCGGCCGCCCGCAAGCTGATGGGGCCGGCCGATAACGCCCAGATGCGGACGCTCGGCGAGCGGTGCATCATGTGGCCGCACGAGGGGCCGCCGATGCTCCCGGCCGGTTACTTCCCGAACCTGCAGATTGTCCAGGGTCCGAACCAGTTCGTGGTGATGCAGGAGATCATCCACAACGCCCGTGTGATTCCCACCGACAGCCGCCCGCGGCTCGGCGAGGCCATCCGTCACTACCGTGGCGAGTCGCGCGGACGCTGGGAAGGCGACACGCTCGTCGTCGAGACCGCCAATTTCACCGACGCCACGCAGTTCCGCGGCTCGTCGGCGGCGCTCACCGTGACCGAGCGCTTCACCATGATCGATCGCGACACCATCCGGTACCGCTTCACGGTGGCAGACCCCACCACGTGGAGCCGGCCGTGGTCGGCGGAAATTCCGATGGTGCGCACCGAGGATCCCATCTACGAGTACGCGTGCCACGAAGGCAACTACGGCCTGCCCAACATCCTCCGCGCGCAGTGCGTGGCCGACGCCGCCGCCAACAAGTGATCTCGACGGCAGGTCTTCAGACCTGCTCGTAGGGCGGGGCGGCCGGTACGTGAGGCGCAAAAGTGACGGGGTCGCCCGGATTGGGCGAGAATCCGTAGCGCGATGGCGCTCGACGAGATCTGCTCGATCCGCGCTACTGCCTGGCTGACGAGGCGGGCACGGTGGCGCGACTTGGCCTCGCGTATCACCACATCCCCGTGGACTTCAATGCGCCCCAGGCCGACGACCTGCGGCGGTTCTTCGCGGTGATGGACGGCGCCGGCGACCGGAAGGTGTTCGTCCACTGCGCGGCCAACTACCGTGTGTCGAGCTTCGTGGCCCTTTACGGCGAGGCCAGGCTCGGCTGGTCGCCCGCAGAGGGTGACGCGCACATCCGGCGGATCTGGGAGCCGAACGAAACGTGGATGCGCTTCATCGCCGCGTCGCGCCGCGGTATGGCCGACCGCGAGGCAGGGCGATGACGCGTGTCTGTGTCTTCTCGGGCTCGAGCGCAGGCGTGCGCCCGGAATATCGCCGCGCCGCCGAGCATCTCGGACAGGTGCTGGCAGAGCGGCGCATCGGCCTGGTCTACGGCGGCGCGCGAGTCGGGCTCATGGGCGCCGTGGCCGACGCCGCCCTCGCGGGCGGTGGCGAGGTGATTGGCGTGATTCCCTCGGGGCTGGTCGCCAAGGAGATCGCGCATACCGGCCTCACCGACCTGCGCGTCGTCGGCTCGATGCACGAGCGCAAGGCGTTGATGGCTGATCTCGCGGATGCCTTCGTGGCGCTGCCGGGCGGCTGGGGCACGCTCGAGGAGTTCTTCGAAGTGCTCACCTGGGCGCAGCTCGGATTGCACCGGAAGCCGTGCGGTCTCCTGAACGTTTGCGGCTACTTCGATGGCCTGCTGGCGTTTGCCGCGCACAGTGTGGCCGAGGGCTTCGTGCGGCCCGAGCACGGTGGCATGATGACGGTCGCCGACGCGCCCGGGCCGCTGCTCGACAGCCTGGCGGTGCACCGGCCGCCGGTGGTGGAGAAGTGGCTTGATCGCGCAGCGACGTAGCGTCACGTTGCTCGCGCCAGTGTGACCCCGACGCTCGAGGACGCGATGGCGTAGGAGCAGGTCAGGCGGCGCGGCTGCCCCGGCGGGCGACGCACCGCAGCAGCCTGCGCTACCGCGGTGGCGTGCGAGCTGAGTACAGGATGCCCGTGTACTGCATTTCCTCCCAGGTCTGATCGCCCCAGTGCACCTCGACCGACGGATCCGGGTTGAACCGGTTGGCCTTCGAGTTGTCGTACCACGCGGTGGAAACGATGCGCGCGCCTTTCGGTACCTGCAGCGGCTCCTTGAACAGGTAGTAGGACTGCCAGTTGAAGTCGTACTTTGGCACCGACAGGATCGGCGTCGAGGTGCCGTCCGGCAGCATCAGCACGTAGCGCCACTGCTTGCCGCGCACGTGCGTGTGCGGGAAGAGGCCCCACACGATCGCGTCCTGCGCAAACGTGGCGTCGGTCGTGACCGCCTCATCGGCGGCGCCGGGCGGAAGCACCAGCTTGGCGTTCAGGAACGCCGACGCGTGCATCTCGGTGGTTGGAGGCTGCTTGGCGAAGATGAGTCCGACTTTCGATCGGTCGGTGCCTGCAGTGCCGTTGCTCGTGTAGTGCATCTGGAACTGGATCACGCCGCCGGGCGGCAGCCGCAGGGCGGTGCCGAGCGGGAACACCTGGGGATCGGTACCAGGGGCGTAGGTGGCCAGCAGGCGCGACGGTCCGATCGGCCGCTGCGGCGGCCGGTTGCCCGTCTCCCGCCGCGGCAGCATGTTGTCCTCGCGGTTGGGCACCATGATCGGCGCGGCGGCCGCGCCGTCGGGCGGGGCCTGGTAGTACACCAGGATGTGATGCACCAGCGTGCGATTGCCGGGCCGCGCTTCGACCGCCTGCAGCCACTTCGTCTCGGTGAATCCGGTCGGGACGTAGAAGTTCTCGTACTGAATCGTGCCCTGCGCGGGGACCGCGTAGTCCTCGGGCAGATCGAACACCTGATCGGGGGTGCCGATGCGCCAGCCGTCGGCGAAAGTCGGCCGCGGCGGCAGATCCGCGGGGTCGCCCTGCGGCGCGCCGCCCGCCACCCAGCGCGCGATGAGATCCTTCTGCGCGGGCGACAGACTCCGCTCGTTGACGAACGTGCCGTGCGGCGCGTCGGCGTGCCACGGCGGCATGCTGCCCTCGGCGACGCGCCGGCCGATGGCCTGCGCCCAGGGCCGCGCCTCGGCGTAGGTCAGAAGCGACATCGGCGCGAGTTCGCCGGCCCGGTGGCAGCTCGCGCAGTTGGTGTAGAGAATCGGCGCGATGTCCTTCGTGAACGTCGGGACGTCACTCGCCGGCGGGGTCTGCGCATGGCCGACGATGACCGCCGCTCCGCAGAGCGCGGCCGTGCCGGCGAGAAGCGTGAGAGTAGTCGTCAGACGCATGAACCACAGTCTACGCCCAACGGAGCCGCGGCGATCGTGGCGCGGCCTGTGGGCTGGTAAGCAGGTAGGCAGGTAGGCAGGTGGGACGGTGGGAGCGCGTTCGTGAGGCGGGTCTTCAGACCCGCCTGACAAGCCCTGGAGCCCGAAGCCGGGAGCCTGGAGCCAACAAGAATCAGCGTGTGCTCGTCTGCGGCGCGGCGCAGGACCAGTTCGAGGCGTCCTTGAGATTGCCGCTGCCCTTGTACTGCGCGACCTGGGGATACGCGCAGAGCGGCCGCGACAGATTCGACTGCGGATTGAATCCCATCATCTGCGTCGGGGTCACGTTCTTCTCGCGCCAGGCTTCCAGCGTGCCGATGGTGTCGAACGTGTTCGGGCCATCGCCGCCGCGGCAGTGCGCCATGCCCGGCACCATGAAGAGCCGCACGAAGTCGCCCTGGTTCTGCCCCATCTTGTTCAGGACGCTCCCGTAATAGAGCACGGTGTTCTCGGGCGTGATCGTCGTATCGCCCCAGCCGGCGTAGAGCAGGAGCTTGCCGCCGCGTGCCTTGAACTTCGACAGATTCGGATCGACCGCGTCCACGAAGCCGACCCTGCTGTTGATGATCGGCATGTCGCGATCGAGGTCGAACTTGTTCCAGTCGTAGTTGGCGTCCTGGAAACCCCAGATGCGCACGGTGTCGAAGCCGCCACCCGGCACGCCGCCGGGCTGCACGCCGCGCAGCGCGGGCAGCGGGTTGCCGAGCGCCTGACCCGAGAAGATCAGCTCGCCCCTGCTGTTCTTCGTACCGCCATAGAAGGCCTCGACCGTCTCGAGCTGCGGCGCCGTCAGGCAGCTGTCGCTGTCGGCGCCCTTGCACGCCAGCTTCGCGAAGTCGAACGAGCACGCGCGCGGGTTGTTGAGGAACCCTTCTTTCATGGTGTCGCAGGCATCCATGACCGCCTTGCTCACCATTTCCGCCTTGGCCGGCGGAATCGCGCGTTCGGGACGACGGGCCAGCTCGATGCTGCGCGCCACGCCGGCGGTGTGCATCTGGATGTGGCGGTTGGCGAGCGCGCCGGCGATGATGCCGTCGAAGTCCTCGGGATAGCGCTGCGCCGCCATCACCGCCTGCCGGCCGCCGGTGGAGCAGCCCTTGAAATACGAGAACTGCGGCGCGTTGCCGTAGTAGCGGTCGATCAACTTCTTCGACGTCGCCGTCATTTCGTGGACGGCGCGGTAGGCGAAGTCCACGATCTTCTCGGGGTGCCCCAGCGCGAACATCCCGCCCGGGCCCTCGGTGGCTTCGTCGTGCCCGGTGTCGCTGCCGGCCGTCGCGTACCCGAGCCGCAACGCGGTCTGCATCTCGCCGAAGCCCTGGATCGACCCGCCGAAGCCGCCGTTGCCGACCGCCATGAAGCGGCCGTTCCAGTTCTCCGTGGGCAGCCACAACTCGGCGTTGATCTTCGAGTCGGCGGTGGGCTTGAGCACCAGCTTCACGCGGCAGTGCGCGGGCAGCGCCGCGGGAGCCGGAGCGCCACCGGCTCGGCCGGGTCCGCCCGCACGCGATGCTGGAGCGGCCGCGGGGGGCGCGCCTGGCGCCACGAACGGGCCGGACGGCATGGCCTGCGCGGTGACGGCCACCTGCGGCGTTGACAGCGACTGCAGCGACTCGCACGTCGTGGCGGGGGCCGCGGCCGCGGCCGCGGTGAGAAGCACGATGCCAAGACTCATCATGAGGATCTGTCTCCGGTGCCGGCGGTCCGCGTTCTCAACGGACCGC
>Ga0070675_100004740_pt1 | contig 10379 bp, 10 predicted proteins | sample KBSM43metaG_FD_65343 | JGI IMG/M metagenome (GOLD analysis project Ga0070675, IMG submission 65343) | Miscanthus rhizosphere microbial communities from Kellogg Biological Station, Michigan, USA - KBS M4-3 metaG | ecosystem: Host-associated > Plants > Roots > Rhizosphere > Soil ...
GCGTCGGCTTCGTATGCTCCGGCCGCGGCACGCAGTCATGGTCCGACCCGACGCATCCGTGCTCGGTTGCGCCAGGTAAACGGCCGCGACTTACGCCGAATCCTGCGCTGGCCTTCAAAAGCGGAAAAGTATTGATGCCGTTCGGTACGCCCGGCGGCGATGTTCAGCCGCAGGCGATGCTGCAGGTCTTCCTCAACGTGAACGTGTTTGGCATGGACGCGCAGCCGGCGATAGAGGCGCCGCGATTTGCCAACTACAGTTTCCCGGGTTCGTTCGAGCCGCATGCGTACTATCCGGGACGGCTCTATCTCGAATCGCGCATACCGGCAAACAGCGGAGAAGTGCTCAAGCAACTCGGTCACAAGGTTCACTGGTGGGATCCTTATACGTGGCTGGCGGGCGCACCGTGCACAATCGTTGTCGATCATAAGACCGGTGTGCTGCACGGCGGCGCAGATCCGCGCAGGCCTGCGTACGTACTTGGGTGGTGAGTAAGAGCAAATGAACGATCACAGATGACGAAGCAGATGGCGGGAGTGAAGCGCTTAACGTCGCTTGCAGTCGGCGCAGTCGCGCTTGCCGGCGTGAGCGCTGTGCAAGCGCAAACGCAGATCACGCGTCCGATCCGCTTCATCGTGCCTTATGTACCGGGCGGCGGCACCGATACGCTGTCACGGCTGCTCGGTCCGTACCTGGCCACCGAGTTTGGTCAGCAGGTCGTAATAGACAATCGCGCTGGCGGCAGCAGTATCATCGGCACGCAGATCATCGCGCGCGCAGCGCCTGATGGCCAAACCGTCGGCATGATCGATGCTGCGTTTGTCGTCAACCCGAGCCTTATCGGCAAGCTGCCGTACGACACGGTCAAAGATTTCACCCCGATCGTATTGGTGGCAACTGCGCCGCTCGTGTTGTGCGTTCATCCGGCCATTCCTGCGAAGAGCGTCCGTGAGCTCGTTGCTCTCGCGAAGGCGCAGCCGGGCAAGCTGAGCTTCGGTTCCGCAGGTAATGGCACGGCCGTGCATCTGGCAGGCGAGCAGCTGCGCTCGGCGGCCGGCATCGACATCCAGCACATACCGTACAAAGGCGCAGGCCAGTCCATCACCGAAGTTCTCGGCGGCCAAATCACGATGGTCTTTACAACACAAAGCGCGGGCAAGCCGCACGTGGCGAGCGGGCGCTTGCGCGCGCTCGCGATTACGAGCCCGAAGCGCACGCAGACCATGCCCGACGTGATGACATTCGCGGAGGCAGGATATGCAACCGTAGATGCCGCGACGATCAACGGCATCATCGCACCTGCCGGCACACCGAAAGACTATGTTTCACGCGTCAATAGTGTGGTGCTGCGCGCGCTCAAGAATACGGAGTTGCAGGCGAAGCTGCACGACCTCGGCTTCGAGATTGCAGGCGATACGCCCGAGCACTTTGCGGCTTGGATCAAGACTGAGCTCGTGAAGTGGGCGAAGGTGGTCAAGGACTCGGGCGCGAAGGCCGAAGGCCTGTAAGCGTCGTATGACTATTGCCTCGATAAGCGCAATCGCGCTTAACCTACCGTTTGAAATCGGCGGACCGAAGCCGCAATTCGCGGGCAAACCGCGGCATATGGAAATGCTGCTGGTGCGCGTCGAAACCAGCGAAGCCATCGTCGGATGGGGCGAAGCATTTGGTTATGCAGTGTGGCCGGCGACGCGCGCCGCGCTTGATACGCTGATCGCGCCCCTCGCGGTTGGTCGAGATGAGCGGGACATCCCGGCATTGATGACCGATCTTCAGCGCAAAGTACACTTGCTTGGGCGCACCGGACCCGTCGTCTATGCGATGTCCGGGCTCGACATCGCGCTATGGGATATCGCCGGCAAGGTTGCGCGCAAACCGCTCGCCGGGTTGCTCGGGCCAATACGCCGCAATACTTTCGACGCGTACGCAAGCCTGATGCGCTATACCGATCCCATGCTCGTCGCGCGCAATGCGGCCGCAGCGGTGCAACGCGGATATCGTGCGATCAAGCTGCATGAGACCGGTGTCGGGCAAGTAAAAGCGGCGCGTGAGGCGATCGGTCCTGACGTCAAGCTCATGATGGATACGAATTGTCCGTGGACGGTAGACGAAGCGATCGGGATAGCGGGTGAGGTGCGCCAATTCGATCTGCACTGGTTCGAGGAACCGGTATGGCCGCCCGAAGATTACGCGGGACTCGCGCGCCTGCGGCGTGAGTGCGGGATCGCTCTGTCTGCGGGCGAGAATGCGATCAGCGTGACAGATTTTCGCGCGATGTTCGACGCCGGCGCTGTCGACTATGCGCAGCCCAGCGTTACCAAGATCGGCGGCGTAACTGAGATGATGCGTATCGCTGCGCTGGCACGCGACAAAGGCGTCGCGCTGGTACCACATTCACCGTATTTCGGCCCCGGTCTGCTGGCAAGCCTGCATGTGGCAGCGACGTTGGACGAGGCGACAATGATTGAGTATTCATATTGCGATCTGGGCGCAAACCCGCTGGGCGATGCGATTCAAGTCAACAATGGCCGCATCGCGCTGCCTTCCGGATACGGCCTTGGACGAGATCCGGATCCTGATGTGATCTCCCGCTATCGTGTTGCATGATCTCCGTTATCGCGGCATCGGCGGCAATCTTTGCGTCGGCGCTATTTAGTGCCGCACACGCCGCTACGATTGCGATTGACGTAGGTCATTACTTTGAAGAACCCGGTGTGATCAGCGCGCGGGGACGACCGGAATTCGAATTCAATCTGGTATTGGCGCGTGCGATCGAAGCAGCTTTGAACTCACGCGGCCATGCGGTGCAACTGGTCGGCGCTGACGGCGCAATGAAGGAGTTGTGGCGGCGCCCGCGCGCCGCGCGCGGAACCGACCTTTTCTTATCGGTTCACCACGACTCGATGCAGCAACGGTTTTTGACTACTTGGACGTATGAGGGCGTCGAGCGCCTGTATGGCGATCGCTTTGCCGGCTTTTCGCTTTTCATATCGCGCGAGAATCCCGCATGGCGAACGGCTCTGCGCTGCGCATCAGCGATCGGCGGTGAATTGCGCAAGGCCGGTTTCAAGCCATCGCTGTATCATGCCGACCCGGTCTACGGCGAAAGTCGCGCGTTCGCGGACGCACAAAACGGTGTTCATTATTTCGATCATCTGGCAGTATTGCGGCGCGCATCCATGCCGGCAGTCTTGTTCGAGGCGGGCGTCATCGTGAATCGTGAGGAGGAGAATAGATTGAGCGACAGCAAAGTTCAGAACGACATTGCGGCGCGCGTAGTCGACGGTATCGAGTCATGCGTCAATTGAGCATCCAAATGGGCGGAATCGGTCGCGGCTTGTTGACTTTCGCGCTCGCCATTGCGGCAGCTCACGCCTATGCACAGAATTATCCCGGCAAGCCGATCCGCTTCATCGTCGGCTACACGCCGGGCGGCGCGGCCGACATTCTCGCGCGCGCGGTAGGCGCCAAGCTCACGGAGGCGTGGGGTCAATCGGTGATTATCGAAAACCGCGCAGGCGCAGGCACGAACATCGGCAGCGAACTCGCGGCGAAGGCGCCCCCGGACGGCTATACCCTGTTCATGCCGACCGTCGCGAATGCGATCAATGTGAGTCTGTACCCCAAGCTCGCCTATGATCCCGTCAAGGATTTCTCGTACGTAACCGACATTGCCAAAGTGCCCGGCATCGTGGTGGTGCATCCATCGGTGCCCGCGAAAAATATAAAAGATCTCATTGCGATAGCCAAGGCGCATCCGAACGCTTTACGCCATGGATCGACCGGCATTGGCAGCCCGCATCATCTCGCCGGTGAGCTCTTCAAGACCATGGCAGGCATCAAGATGATCCATGTGCCGTATAAGGGCGCGTCACCCGCGCTCGTCGACGTCGTCGCCGGACACATCGAGGTGTATTTCGGTGCGTTTGTTTCCGTGCTGCCGCATGTGAAGAGCGGGCGGGTGCGTCCTTTAGGCGTGACTACGCTCAAACGAGTTACCGTAATGCCTGACGTGCCGACGATAAGCGAGCAAGGGCTCAAAGGATTCGAAACCGGTTCGTGGTTTGGTGTCGCCGTGCCGTCCGGAACACCGCGCGACATCATTACGAAACTTCATGGCGAAGTTGTTCGTATCACCAAGCTGCCCGAAGTCACCGAACGCATCGCGTCCGAGGGCGCCGAATTCGTCGGGGATACGCCCGAACAGTTCACCGCATTCTTCAAGAGCGAAATCGACAAGTGGGGTAAGGCGGTGAAGGCGTCGGGTGCGAAGCCCGAGTAATGAAGCATTACGGCTGAAGCACGCCACATAAAGAATGAAGATTGTCAGAACATTTTTTGCAGCTGCCATTGTCCTGAGCACAGCCACACTATTCGCGCAAGCCTATCCGGACAAGCCCGTAAGGCTGGTAGTCGGTTTTCCACCGGGCGGCGCGGGTGACATACTCGGTCGTCTGGCGGCGCAGCGGTTGTCCGCCGGCTTGCGCGAGCAGGTCGTCGTCGATAATCGTGGCGGTGCCGGTGGAGTGATTGCAACCGAAATTGTTGCGCACGCAGCGGCGGACGGTTACACGCTGCTCTTTACGTCGATTCCGCACGTAATCAATCCATTTCTCTACAAGAAGGTCGACTACGAGCCGATTAAGGATTTTGACGCGATCGTGCAGTTTGTCGCTGCCCCCTTGTTGATGGCAACGAACATCACATTCCCGGCGAAATCCGTTAAGGAGTTGATCGCCCTGGCGAAGGCAAAACCGGGACAAATCAATTACGGTTCGGGCGGCAGCGGCTCATCAAGCCATCTCGCCATGGAATTATTCAAATCAATGGCCGGTGTCGATCTCACCCACATTCCATACAGGGGCACCGGCCCGATGTTCGCAGACTTGATCGGCGGCCAGTTGAGCGCAACTATCGCGAGCGCAGTCCCGCTCATTCCGCAGGTCCGGGGCGGAAAACTACGCGGGCTTGCAGTCACAGGTCCGAAGCGTTCGCCTGCGATGCCCGACTTGCCGACCATAGGCGAGACAGTGGCGGGCTATGAAGTAATCAACTGGTTTGGCATTGCCGCGCCCAGAGGTACGCCGAAAGCGGTCATAACGCGTGTTAATACGGAACTGAACGAGGCGCTGAAGACGGCTGCGCTCAAGGACCTGCTCAGCGCGCAGGGCGCCGAACCGGCTGGCGGTACCGCCGATGAATTTGCGGCGCTCATCCGGCGCGACCTCGTCAAATGGGAAAAGGTCGTGAAGCAATCGGGCGCCCGCGTGGACTGACTTGCGGGCGTTGAATCCACACTGCCCGCGATGTAACGCGCCTCACGCATGATAACTCTCGCTGATCCGCGTCGATATGGTGAGCGCACGGCATCGCATCTACTGAATCGATTGTCAGGCCCGGAACTTGACGCAACGCTGAGTGAACTGCTTCAAGGCGGCCGCGATGGCGAGATCGAAGCGGCACTGCATGCTGCTTCAAGCCAGGTCGAGTATGCGCGATTATGGGCGGCCGTTTGTGACGTCGCCCATTGCACGCGCGATAGCGCCGACAAAGATGAACTGCTCGCGCGCGTGTTTGCGCTGCCTGTTGTCATCGTGACCGGGAGCCGCCGTCCCATCACGCTGCCCGGCGTCGTGCCCGACGTGAGCGCAATCACCGCCTTATTCGAGCACCACGGTGCACTGGGACCCTCGCGCAACTTTGGTCTCGGCAATGCGCTTTGCTCACTGTCGACGATAGAGAGTGTACAGCCGAGCACTGTCTACGCATGGACACGGGCCGCTGACGACGGTCCGCGCGAGCTCTCACCGAGCGAGATTAGCGTCACGCAGCCCGGGGAGGAAGTCCATTTGCGCTTGATCGTTGGTGCTGCGATCTCTTCGTCCCGCGCGCCTTCGTTCGTCGAGACGGCATCGAATATCAGCGCGTGGGGTGTGCCTCTGACGCGCGCTCTGGGTATGCAGCTGCAGCAAGCCGGCGCGGACATACTACCGCTGGCGCGCCCGCCCTGCGATCTGTTGCGATCGGCCCACGCAGGTCGCAGCGCGCAGCTCGATGCGGCGCTCCACTTGTTCATGAGCAATGCGGTGCGCCGGTTGCGAGCCGCGAGCGGCGATCCGGTGGCGGTAATCAGCACCCATCAGGACAATGACGTTCGCGTGAGCTTGAGTTCGCAATTCGACGACACGGCGCTCGAAGGATTCCGCTGGCCGCTGCACCCGCTGGATGACCTTGCCTGCATCGCCGCTTCCATCGAGCAATTAATGCGGGAATGCCGCATCAACAACGTGCGCGCTATAGCGCAGGTGTTGTCTGCCGCCTCGGCCGGCGGTCAAACGACTTTTATCAACGTACGCGACGCAGAAGCACTCGACCGGACCGAGACGCAGCATTGAGCACGCAAGGAAGAGCGAGATGCCGCCTCGTCATTCTGCTTACTTTCGCGGCGGCGCAGATACTTCCGGCTGACGCAGCCGACGATGGCTCCGAGTCGTGGCAGCTCAAGTTTCAAAGTACGGGCGTGGTGCAGAACAAGCCCGCATTTTCGGCGCCATATACCGGCACCAATAGTCTGCTGCCGGACCGCGAGTACAGTCACAGCGTCACGGCTACCGTCTACCTCGGGATCCGGCTATGGAAGGGCGGCGAGTTCTATGTAAATCCGGAGATGGCCCTGGGTGTTCCATTTTCGGAATTGAAGGGTTTGGGCGGTTATACGAACGGCGAGATGGCACGAACGTCCGGTGCCGATCCAACGTTCTATCGCGCGCGCCTCTTTTTGCGACAGACCTGGGGCTTCGGCGGCGGCAGCGAGGCGGTCGAATCCGACCAGAATCAACTCGCCGGCAAGGCCGATGCAAACCGGCTCGTGCTCACGCTAGGCAACCTGTCTGCGACAGACATATTCGACCGCAATAAATACAGCCATGAGCCGCGCCGTGCGTTTATGAACTGGTCGCTCATGACGCACGGCGCATGGGATTATCCGGCGGATGCGCGCGGCTATACGGTAGGCGCGGCGCTCGAATACGTAACGCCGCAATGGGCACTGCGCGCCGGCAGGTTCGAGCAGCCGAAGGAATCGAATGGATTGCCGCTCGAGTCCCGCATCATGACCGTCTATGGCGACGTTATGGAAGTGGACCGCGGATACGAGGTCGCCGGACGCAAGGGCCGTCTAAAACTGCTCGCGTTCGGTAATCAGGCGGTGATGGGAAAGTTCAGTGACGCAATCGCGCAGGCTGCTGCGACGGGCGGAACGCCGGATCTCACGCAGGTGCGGGCGCTTCACAGCAAGACCGGCGGCGGTATCAATATCGAACAGGATCTACGCGAAGATGTCGGACTCTTCATTCGCGCGAGCGCGCACGACGGCCAGACTGAAACCTATGCGTTCACCGAAATAGATCGTTCGGTCTCCGGCGGAGTCGTTGTAAAAGGCACGCAGTGGAAGCGCGCGAGCGATGAGCTCGGCATCGCAGTCGCGGTCAACGGCTTGTCGCCGTCGCATCGCGATTACCTTGCGCGCGGCGGACTCGGGTTCTTTCTCGGCGACGGACGGCTTAATTACCGCACTGAGCAAATCTTCGAGACGTATTACAGCATGAAGGCAGCGAAAAACGTGTGGTTCACATTGGACTACCAGCATGTGCAGAACCCGGCGTACAACGCCGATCGCGGTCCCGCTAATTTCTTCGGTCTTCGACTCCACCTCGAAATGTGATGTTGGCCGGCCGCACGATGTCGTCCGCAATCTCAACGCTGCCTTTCGAGACGCTCACACCGGACCTGATCCTCGATGCGGTCGAGCGCTGCGGCTATCGCTGCGATGGCAGGCAGTATGCGCTCAACAGCTTTGAAAACCGCGTATATCAGGTGTGGCTCGATGATGGCGTGGTGCTTGTCGCCAAGTTCTATCGACCGGCGCGCTGGAGTCATGATGCCATTCTCGAGGAACATGAGTTTGCGCGCGAGCTAGCGGCGCGTGAGATTCCCGTCATAGCGCCGATCGTGGACGCAAGCGGCGCCACATTGCATGAGCACGGTGGATTCCACTACGCGCTGTTTCCGAAGCAGGCCGGCCGTGCGCCGGAGCTCGATCAGGCGGACACATTACGCTGGATTGGACGTTTCCTCGGACGCATGCACGCCGTCGGGCACCTGAAGCCGTTTGGGCGCAGGGAGGCGATCGACATTGCGAGTTTCGGCACCGATCCTGCGCACTTCGTGCTCGATAACGACTTCGTCCCAGCTGACCTCGAGACCGCCTACGAGGCCATCATCAACGATGCACTCGAGCGCGTGACGCAATGCTACGAACGGGCGGGCGTCGTACGCACTATCCGACTGCACGGCGATTGCCATGCCGGGAATATTCTGTGGAGTGATGACGGTCCGCATTTTGTCGATCTGGACGATTGCCGCAGCGGACCGGCGGTACAGGACTTATGGATGCTGATTTCCGGCGATCGCGCTGAGATGAGCGCGCAGTTGAGCTACGTACTGGGTGGATATCGCGAGTTCTGCGACTTCAATCCCGGCGAGCTGGCGCTTATCGAAGCATTGCGCACGCTGCGCATGATTCACTATTCCGGCTGGCTCGCGAGTCGCTGGCATGATCCTGCGTTTCCAGCCAGCTTTCCATGGTTCAACACACAGCGCTATTGGCAGGATCAGATTCTGGCGCTTCGGGAGCAATGCTCGGCGATGGATGAACCGCCGCTCGAATGCGATTACTGAGGTCTTATGCGCATGCTTTTCAATATTTTGCTGGCAGCAGTAATTACATACGGACTGATTTGCGGCGTCGTATTCCTCATGCAGCCGCGCATGGTCTATTACCCGCAGGTAGAGCGCGCACTCACTGCGACGCCGCGCGCCGCCGGACTTGATTATGAAGATGTGAAGCTCATAACTGACGACGGCGTGGAATTGCACGGATGGTGGGTGCCTGTCGCGCACGCACGCGGCGCGATGGTCATGTTTCATGGCAACGCCGGCAATATCTCGCACCGCATCGGATATCTGACGATGTTCAACCGGCTCGGATATGCATCTTTAATTGTCGACTATCGCGGCTACGGGCAAAGCAGCGGTCATCCGGGCGAGGAGGGCACGTATCGCGATGCGGAAGCAGCCTGGCAGTACTTAACCGAAGCGCGTCACGTGAAGGCAAGCGATGTCGTGATCGTTGGCGAATCGCTCGGCGGCGCTGTCGCGACATGGCTTGCGGTCAAGCATCCACCGCGCGCACTCGTACTCGCGTCGACCTTTACCTCGGTTCCAAATCTAGGCGCCACTATCTATTGGTGGCTGCCCGTGCGTCTGCTCGCACGCATCCACTATGACAACCTCGAGCGCATCGCGCAGATCTCAGCACCCGTTTTGATCGCGCACAGCCCTGACGATGACATCATCCCGTTCTCGCATGCAGAAGCGTTGTATGGCGCGGCGCATGAGCCCAAGCAGTTCATGAAACTGAGCGGGGGCCATAACTCCGGATTCCTGTACGGCCGCGAAGAGTGGATTGCGACGGTGCGCGACTTTCTGGAAAAACGCTGAAGCCGACGTCAGCGGACCTAATTGCGGCAACGCGCGCGCCGTTGTCTTAATCACATATCGTTTGCGACGAGCGCTGCGACGTAACGGCCAATCGCCAGCGACGAGGTCAGTCCCGGCGACTCGATACCGTATAGATTGACCATGCCGTTTACGCCATGTACGGTGCGATCCTGGATGACGAAATCCGCTGCAGCCTGATCCTTACCTGTAATGCGGGGCCGCATGCCGGTGTAGCCAGGTTGCAGACTGCCGTCTTTCAGGCCGGGATAATAACGGCGGATTGCTTCGTAGAACCGTGCTTCCCGGCTCTCGTCGAAGCGATAGTCGAGACTGTCGCGCCAACTGAAGTCCGGCCCGAATTTGCACCGTCCGCCGAGATCGATGGTGACATGCACGCCGAGCCAGTCATGGCGCGCGACTGGGTATACCAGATGATTGAACGGCGTTTTGCCGGTCATGGTGTAGTAGTGACCTATCGAGTAATAGTTAGGCGGCACAGTCTCAGCCGGCACACCAGTGATCGCGCGCGATAATGCGGGGGCGCCATGTCCCGCAGCGTTAATCACCGTGCGGCACACAATACTCATCGGCTCCTGACCGCCGACTTCGAGGCCTATGCCGTCGTCGGTTGCCGCTCCCGATAGCACGGGACTGTTGAGCACTAAGGATGCGCCCTGGTTTTCAGCGTCGCCCAGATACGCCAGCATCAAACCATGGCTATCGATGATGCCGGTCGACGGCGAGAAAAATCCCGCGAGGCTCACGACTTCAGGCTCCATTTTCACCAACTCGTCGCGCGTCAACATGCGTAGATCGTC
>Ga0070675_100004741_pt1 | contig 10377 bp, 8 predicted proteins | sample KBSM43metaG_FD_65343 | JGI IMG/M metagenome (GOLD analysis project Ga0070675, IMG submission 65343) | Miscanthus rhizosphere microbial communities from Kellogg Biological Station, Michigan, USA - KBS M4-3 metaG | ecosystem: Host-associated > Plants > Roots > Rhizosphere > Soil ...
AATCGCGACTTCATGCTGGGCGAGCGGTTCTGCCGCGAAGCGGGCGCGATCCTGCTGGACGACCCGGCGGTCCTGACGCTCCACGGCGAGCGGCTCGTCCTCAGCCACGGCGACGGCCTCTGCATCGATGATCGCGCCTACCAGCGCCTGCGCGCCCTCGTCCGCGACGACTCCCTGCGCGCTGGCTTCGCCCGATTGCCGATCGACGCGCGCCGGCGGCTTGCCAGCGAGGCGCGCGCCGGCAGCCGCGAGCATGTGGCGAACGCGGCGGGCTACATCACGGACGTCAACCCGGCCGCGGTCGAGGCGCTCTTCCGCGACACGGATGCCGCGCTCATGATCCACGGCCACACGCACCGGCCCGGCGTGCACCGCCCCGCTTCCGGCGGCGCCGATCACACCCGTATCGTTCTCGGCGCCTGGCACGATGACGCAAACGTCGTCCGGTGGGACGCTTCCGGCTGGCAGCTCATGCCGTGTCCTGCGTAGGGACTCCCGGCGCGGACTTCTGGCCGGCCGGGGTTCCCTCGCTCGCTCAGAAGATCGGAAATTCGCTCGCTCGGGACCCCGTCCGTCCCTTGGCCGCGCCGCAAGCGCGCGACGCGCAGCCGCGCGCCGCTACCGCTCGCTCTCGTCGCGCTCGAGTTCGCGCGCCGCGTCCAGCAGGTTGTCGGCAGTGGTGTAGCGGCGTTTCGGGTCCTTGGCGATGCAGTTGTAGAGGATTTCCTCGAAACGCTTGAAATCCGCCTTGAGCTCCGGCAGCGGCGCATGCGCGTGCTTGTAGATCACCTGCATCGGCGTGCCCGCCACATACGGCTTTCGACGCATCAGCATCTCGTAGAAGATGATCCCGATGCTGTAGATGTCGCTGCGCGCGTCGGTGTCGTGGCCATGCCCCTGCTCCGGGCTCATGTAGTAAGGCGTGCCGAAGATCTCGCCGCTGTTCGTCAGCGACGCGTCGAGTTCGATGTGCTTCGAGAGCCCGTAGTCGATCAGGGCAACGGACTGCTCGTTGCGCAGCATGACGTTGCCGGGCTTGAGGTCCCGATGCAGCACGCCGGCGTCGTGCAACACCTTGAGCGCCTCTGTCATCTGGCGCAGGAAAGTCAGAGCCCGCAGCGGCGGGATGCCCAGCTTGATGCGCCCACGCAGGTCGCCGAGCGGAAAATATTCCATCGCGATGAACGCGTGGTCGTCGGCGACGCCGAAGTCGAGCACGCGCGCGATGTTGGGGTGCACGATGTCGGCGGCGATCTGGTACTCCCGCAGGAACCGGTCGAAGTTGCGGACGCCCGCCCCCTCGTCCGGCGGCTGATGCAGCACCTTCAACGCCACCTTCGATCCGTTCTTCTCGCTCTCGGCGAGGTACACGCTCGAGACCGGGCTTTCGGCGAGCTGGCTCACGTAGCGAAAGCCGCGGATCGTCGCTTCGCCGAACTGGGTCGCACGCGCGGCATCGGCGGTTCGCGACGCCGGCCGGGAAAACTGGCCGCGCCGGGCGAGCGCGGAGCGCAGGGCCGCAATCAGGTCGCCGTGATCCACTTTCTTGCGCGCAAGGCAGGCGTGCGCCCCGGCATGGATCGCCACTTCCTCTATTTCCGGCGACGGCTTCGTCAGGAAGTAGATGATCGGCGGGAAGCCGTTGCGACGGCTGAGGTCGCGCAGCCAGTCGATGCCGAACTCGTCGCCCGGCATGTCCCCGAGCAGTACGGCGTCGTAGGCGCTCCCGGAGAAGTCGGCCGGCAGGCGCCCGCGCGCGGATGGCTCGTACTCGGCGACCGAGGGAGATTCGAAACCCGTGTGGATGTGGTGCGCCAGCAGCCGCCGGAAGTCGTTCTGGTCGTCAATGATCAGAACCCTTGCTGACATGCGGACATTCTACATGGCGGGCGAAACCGCCGGTTGGCACCGCAGCGCCAGCACGATATCGCCCACGTTCGTGCCGGTGGGACCGGTATCGAGCAGGTCGCCCGTCGCTTCAAGCAGCGTGCCTGAATCGCCGGCCGCAAGCGCAGCAGCCGCCTCGAGTCCCGCATCCGACGCCCTTTCGAGCGTTCCGCCGTCCACGATGGCGCCGGCATCCTCGCTCGCGCCGTCCCGCCCGTCGGTGCCGGCGGCGAGGAGCACGTAGTCCGCATGGCCCGCGATGCATTGCGCTGCCGCGACCGCGAGATGCTGGCAACGGCCGCCGCGGCCGGGATTCGCCGGCAATCGCACGACGGCCTCGCCGCCGTGAATGACGAGATCCGCTCGACCGACCGCGAGCTCGTGGCAGATGTCGCGTGCCGCCGCTTCGGCATCGCCGGCGAGTCGCTCGCTCGCACGCTCTGCCCGGATGCCGCGCGCGGACGCTGCGCGCAGGACGGCTTCGAGTGCATCGTCGAGCGAGCCGACGAGCCTCGGTGCGATGCCCGGGTCATCGAGCAATCCGGAAGCGAGCACCGCGGGATCGTCGCGCGGCACGTCGGAAATCATGAACGCCTCGATGCGGGCACCGGTGAAGAGTCCCGGCAGGCGGCCACCTTTGATTCGCGAGAGCGCGACGCGCTCGCGGTTCAGGCGCTCGATGTCGAGGCGTTCGGAGAGCGAGCGGTCGAACAGCGCGCGCAAATCCGCGAGACCGACGCCCGGCGCGGGCACTTCGAGGAGCGCCGACGCGCCGCCCGAGACGAGCAGCAGCACGCGGCTGCCCGCGGCCGTTTGCCGCGCGAACTCGAGCAACGCGCGGCCCGCGGCAAGGCTGCGCTCATCGGGACGCGGGTGCCCCGCTTCCAGGCACTCGATGCCCGCAAGGCCGCGCAGCTCGTCCGGTATCGCCCCATCGGGCGCAATGACGAGTCCGCGAACGAGCCGGCCGCCAAGCGCATCGACCGCGCCTTGCATCATCGCGGAGGCGGCCTTCCCGACCGCAAAGACGCTGACGGGCCCCACTGCGCTGGCGGCCGTCAGCGCGGCGCGCATGCGGCGTCGTCCGTCCACCGCGGCAAGGGCCGTGCGAAAGAGGTCGAGCAACAGGCTTCGGCGCGGGTCGGCAAACGATCTGTCCAAGGGGACGTTCACCTTGATCCGTCAAGGCATCGCGGGTTGCCGTTCGACGGCATGACCAAGGTGAACGTCCCCTTGGGCAGATCTAGACGGCGCGGGCCGTGCGTCCGCCCGGGAGGTCCAGGAGTCGCTGGGCCCGCACGCCGTCGGAACGCTCGTGCTCGATCCGCGCGAGGAATTCGCGCGTGACGTCGCCGGTCACGTACTCCCCCGAGAAGCAGGAGGCGTCGAAGGCCGTGATTCGCGCGTCGTCGTGCCGGCAGGCGGCGACGAGGTCTTCGAGGTCCTGGTACACCAGCCAGTCGGCTCCGATCGAGGCGGCGACGTCGTCTTCGCTGCGGCCGCTCGCGACGAGCTCGGAGGCGACCGCCATGTCGATCCCGTAGACGTTCGGGAACCGGACCGGCGGCGCGGCGGAAGCGAAGTAAACCTTGCGGGCGCCGGCCTCGCGCGCGAGTTCGATGATCTGCGCCGAGGTCGTCCCGCGGACGATCGAGTCGTCCACGAGAAGAACGTTCCGGTCGCGGAACTCGAGGTCAATCGCATTCAGCTTGTGGCGCACCGACTTCTGGCGCATTTCCTGGCCCGGCATGATGAAGGTGCGCCCGATGTAGCGGTTCTTGACGAAGCCCTCGCGGTATTTCACGCCAAGGGCGAGCGCGAGCTGCAGAGCGCTGGTCCGGCTCGTATCGGGGATCGGGATCACGACCTCGATGTCGTGGTCGGGCCGCAGGCGCGCGATCTTGTCGGCGAGCTTCTCGCCCATGCGCATGCGCGCCTTGTGCACGGAGATGTTGTCGATAATCGAGTCCGGCCGCGCGAAATACACGTACTCGAAGATGCAGGGAGTGTGGCGGCCGGCCGGCGCGCACTGCTGGGCGTGCATGCGCCCGTGCATGTCGATGTAGATCGCCTCGCCCGGACCGACGTCGCGTTCGAGCGTGAAGCCCAGCATGTCGAGGGCGACGCTTTCCGACGCGAGCATCCACTCCAGACCGCGCGCAGTCTTGCGCTTGCCGAGCACAAGCGGGCGGATGCCATTGGGGTCGCGAAAGCCCGCGATGCCGTGCCCGACGATCAGCATGACGACGGCGTAACCGCCGCGGCAGCGTCGAAACACGCCCTCGATGGCGCGGAACACGTCGGCCGCCGCCGGTCGCGCCGGGGTTGAACGCTGCAGTTCGCTGGCGAAGACGTTCAGCAGCACTTCGGAATCGGAGCGTGTATTGAGGTGACGCCGGTCCTCTTCGACCATCGTGCGCGAGAGCTCGATGGCATTGGTCAGGTTGCCGTTGTGTCCGAGGCCGATGCCGAAAGGCGCATTGACGTAGAACGGCTGCGCCTCGTCGGCGCCGTCGCAGCCGGCCGTCGGGTAGCGCACGTGGCCGATGCCTGCATTGCCGATGAGCTGGCGCATGTCCTCCTCGCGGAAGACGTCGCGCACGAGGCCGGCGTCCTTGCGCACGAAGAGCGCGTGCTCGTCCATCGTCATGATGCCGGCGGCATCCTGGCCGCGGTGCTGAAGAACTGACAGCGCGTCGTAGATTCGCTGGTTGACGGCGGAAGTGCCGACGATGCCGACGAGGCCGCACATGACTAGGTCGCCGCCTTCTCAGTCGCTTCGTCGTAGAGCTCGATGGCGGCCGGCCGCGCGTAGCGCTCGATCCAGTTCGCGACCTCTTCCGCGGCCCGCATCGAATGCGTCTTGTCCCACCAGGGTTCCATGTCGAGGTTGGCGGCGCGTCCTGCAAGCACGAGCAGCCCGATCACGACAACGCCCCGCACGAGGCCGAAGACGACGCCGAGCAGCCGGTCCATCGCGGCGAGTCCCACGGCGCGGCGCGCGAAATGCGAGACGATGCTGCCGATGAGCGAGCCGAGCAGGAGCACGAGCAGCAACACGATAGCCCGGCCCGTCCACTCGCGCACCCCGGGTTCCGCCAGCGCACCGCCGAGCCAGGGGTTGACGAGGTAAGCGTAGTGCCAGGCGAGCCACAGGCCGAGGAGCCAGGCCACGAGCGCAATAGACTCGCGGATGAAACCGCGGAAATACCCCACGGCACCCGAGACGAGCAGGATGATGGCGAAGATGTGATCGGCGCCGTCCATTGGACCAGGGGGCCCCCGCGAAACGTGCGGCATTCTATCCGATCAGGGGTGCCGGGCGACGACCGGCTGGAATCCGTCCTTGGCGAGCCGGGCCGCGATCTCCTCCGCACGCGCGCGGTCCTGTTCCGGACCGACGCGGACACGGTAGAGCACCTGCCCCGAGGCGCGATACTCGAGAATGAACGCCGAATAGCGGCGCTTTTGCAGCTCCGAGACCAGCTGCTCCGCTTTCGCGCGGCTCGAGAACGCGCCGAGCTGCACGGCCCAGGCCGTCGCGACCGCGGGCACAGGCGCGGGATTCGCGGTCGTCAATTTCGGTGAGGGGGGTGCTGCTGCCGGCGGTGGCATGGCCGCTGTCTTGGGCGCGGTCTCGGCCGTCTTCGGCGGAGCGGGCCTTGCGTCCGCCTCGCGTGGAACCGGTTCGGGAACCGGCTTCGGTGCGTCGCCTGCCGCCACGACGGCTCCCGGCAGCGCGGGTTCGGGCACCAGGACCTGCTCGTCCGGCGCCGGCTCCTGGCCGACGACGGGGACTTCGACGCGGCGAGTCTGTTGCCCGGACGGCTCTGACGGCGCGGGTCCGCGGCCTTTCAGGATGGCCGGAACGACGAGCACCACGATGGCAACCAGTACCAGCGCACCAATCAATCGTTCGCGCACACGCACTTCCATGGCCGCTGATTGTAGCCCCTGTGCCGGTCAATGCGCGGCACCCAGCGAGGCGAGCGCGGGCCCGACCGTCAGGAAGGAACCGAACACTACGACACGGTCGCCCGGCCTCGCTTCGGATCGCGCGGCCGCGATGCCCGCCGCAACGTCCGCAGCCGCCAGCACGGAATCGCCGCTGGCGCGTTCGACGCGTCGGGCAAGTTTGGCGGGCGCAAGCGCACGCGGACCCTCGAGTCCGACGGCGATCCAGCGCCCGACTTGCGGTGCGAGCGCGGCGACGATCTCCTCGACGTCCTTGTCGCCCAGGATCCCGCAGACCGCGATTGTGCGTCCGCGGGCCGGGCGCGCCGCGAGGCTCGCGGCCAGCGACTGCGCGGCCTGCGCGTTGTGGGCGACGTCCAGAATCCACTCTGGCTCGCCGGCGATGACCTGAAATCGCCCAGGCAACGCTGCCTCGGCGAGGCCTGCGCTCACTGCCGCGTCGGGTACCAGGAGCTTCGGCTCAGTCGCCTCGAGCAACGCCACGGCAACCGCAGCGTTGCCGAGCTGGCTTGCCCCGGCCAGCGCGGGCAAGGGCAGCTCGCGACGCCGCGAGCCGAGACCCACGTAGTCCCAGCCGTCTGCCCGCTCGACGAAATCGAAGTCCGTACCGATGCGCCGCAAGCGCGCGCCGACCTTTGCCGCATGTGCGGCGACGCTCTTCGGCATTGTGCGGCCGCCGAAGATGGCGGGCCTGCCGGCGCGGAAGATGCCCGCCTTTTCGGCGCCGATCGCCTCGGTCGTGTCGCCCAGGTACTCGCGATGGTCGATGCCGACCGAGACGATCGCGGCAACATCGGCGTCGAGGATGTTCACGGCATCGAGCCGGCCACCCATGCCGACTTCGAGCACGGCGACGTCCACGCGCGCGCGCACGAAAACCAGCAGGGCCGCGAGCGTGTTCCATTCGAAGAACGTGAGCGAGAGGTCGCCACGCGCGGCGTCGATTTCGGCAAAGGCCGCCAGCAGGGCGTCATCCGTGACCTCGCGTCCGTGCACGCGGATCCGCTCGTTGTAGCGCACGAGATGCGGCGACGTGAAGAGTCCGGTCTCATAGCCGGCGGCCGTGAGGATCGCGTCAAGGTAAGCGGTGACCGAGCCCTTGCCGTTGGTGCCGCCGACCGTCAGGACGGTCGCGGGAAATGCCGTTCCGAGCCTCCGCCAGACTTCGCCGACACGCTCAAGTCCAGGATCGATTTCGACGGGATGTGCCCCCTGTTGCCAGGCGAGCCAGGCCGCCAGGGTCGCGAAGCGCATGCGGACGGTTCAACCGGAAGGCGCAGGACGCCGCAACAGGATCCGGAGCAGGGAGGCAATGCGCTCGCGCAGGTCACGGCGGTCGAGGATCATGTCGATGGCACCGTGGTCCAGCAGGAACTCGCTGCGCTGGAATCCCTCGGGCAGGGTCTCGCGCACGGTCTGCTGGATCACGCGCGGGCCGGCAAAGCCGATGAGCGCCTTGGGCTCGGCGATGTTCACGTCGCCGAGCATCGCGAGGCTCGCCGATACGCCGCCCGTCGTCGGGTCGGTCTGGACCGAGATGAACGGCAGCTTCTCAGCCGCAAGCGCAGCGAGTGCCGAACTCGTCTTCGCCATCTGCAGCAGCGACAGCAGCCCTTCCTGCATGCGCGCCCCGCCGCTCGCCGAGAAGCATACGAGCGGCGTGCGGTGCGCGATCGCGTGCTCGACGCCGCGCACGAAGCGCTCCCCCACCACCGAACCCATCGACCCGCCCATGAACGAGAACTCGAAGGCGCCGGCGACGATGTCGATGCCCTCGAGCGTCCCGCTCATCACGACGAACGCGTCCCGCTCGCCGACGGCCTTCTGCGCCGCGGCGAGCCGGTCGCGGTAGCGCTTCGAGTCGCGGAAGCGCAGCGGGTCCTCGGGCGTGACGTCGGCGCCGATCTCAACCGCGGTCTCGGGATCCAGGAACTGCGTGAGGCGCTCGCGCGCGCCGATGCGCAGGTGATGTGCGCACTTGGGGCAGACATGGAGGTTCCGCTCGACTTCGGGCCGGTAGAGCACCGAGTCGCAGGCCGGGCACTTCATCCACAGCCCTTCGGGCACGGAGCGCGTGCGGCGCTCCGTCTTGATGCGCGACGGGATGATCTTCTCGAACCAGGTCATCTCACTCCCCCGCCAGGCCCGCGATCATAGCCCACGGGCGGTTGAAGACGACTTCCGGGACCTGCAACGACTTCGGGTAACGCACCGACCACAGGTAGAGGCCGCTCGCGGGCGCAGTAATCCCGGCGCGCGTACGGTCGCGGGCTGCCAGGGTCTCGGCGACCCAGCCGGGCGGACGCTCGCCGGCCCCCACCATCAGGAGCGTACCGGCGATGTTGCGCACCATGTGGTGCAGGTAGGCGTTGGCGCTGATCTCGACCACGACCAGCGGCCCGTCGCCCTTCACGGAGATTCCGTCGACGTGGCGCATGGCCGTCGTGGACTGGCATTCCACCGCGCGGAACGAGGTGAAGTCGTGCTCGCCGAGGAGCGCCTGCGCGCCTTCGTGCATCGCCTCGACGTCGAGCGGCGAGCGGATCCAGCACACGCGATCGCGCAGGATCGCCGGGCGCGTGGCCCGGCGCAGCATGCAGTAGCGATAGCTGCGGCCCTGCGCCGTGTGCCGGGCATGAAACGAGCGCTCGACTTCCAGCGCCCAGTTGAGCGCGATGTCAGGCGGCAGGTGGCTGTTCGCGCCGAGCACCCATCCGCGCACGGGGCGGACCGCACTCGTCTCGAAATGGGCAACCTGGGCGCAGGCGTGCACCCCGGCATCGGTGCGCCCCGCGGCGGTCACGGACACGGGATGGTCCGCGACTGCGGACAGCGCTTTCTGGACTGCGTCCTGGATCGTCAGAAGGCCGGGCTGGGACTGCCAGCCGGCGTAGCGCGAGCCGTCGTACTCGATGCCGACGGCCAGACGACGGGTCGGGCCGGTGCTTCTCACGCCCCCGGCAGGGTATCGATCAGCCGGCGCGCTTCCTGCTTCTGCGAGGCGCTGCCTTCGGCGAGCACCTCCTGCAGGATGTTGCGGGCGCCGTCAGGATCGCCCATATCCATGTAGGCGCGCGCGAGGTCAAGCTTGGTGCCGACTTCGCTCATCGTGACAGGCTCGAGGTTCGAAAGCTCCGGCATTTGCGCCGACTTCAGAGTGTCGCGCGTCGTCGGCGAATCGTCCGCCGCATCGGCCGGCGCACCGACGTCGAGGTCGATCTCGCCGAAGTCCACGCGGTCGAGAATGGCCGTCGCACCCGGGTCGCGCGGCATGAGGGCCGTGCCATCGTCCTCGTCCATCGCGTCGCGCGGCAAGACCTCGGTTGATTCATAGCGCTGCGCGATCTTGGTCACGTCCTCGTTTGTGCCGGTCGCGATCGCCGTCGCGTCGTCGATGTCCGGCAGGTTGTCAAGATTGCCGAGGTCGAGGCCGAGGTCGTCGATCGCCATCTCTGCGGTCGAATCCGGCGTCGCCGGGCTCATGCGGTCGCGCGCGGCCTGCCTCGCCTTGAGCGCCGGCGTCTCGACGGTCGGCGTTTCGGCCGAGGGCAACTCGAGCGTCGGCATCTCGACCGTCGCCCCGCCCTCGCGTCCCGTGATCTTCTGGGTCGTGGTGAACGGCGCGGAAGTTTCCGAAAGGTCGAATTCGAGCGCGGAATTCTCGCCGGTCGCCTCGTTGTCGGCGGACGCGGCAGCGACCTTGCCGAGGTCGAGATCGAGCCCTTCGTCGCCGTCCGGCGCCGAGAGCAGGTCGAGGTCGACCAGGTTGTCGCCGCCCTCGAGAGACAGGTCCACGCCCGCGTCGTGCACCGCCCCCGCGAAGATCGGTTCGTCCGGCGCGAGCTGGCGGCCCATGATGACGATACGGTCCCAGTCGCCGCCCGCGCCCAGGGACTTCTTGAGATCCCGGGCGACGGTCAGGAACTGGTTGGTGTCGCCCGCGACGAAATGAATCTCGGCGAGCTTCAGCTTGAGGTCATTGCGCTGCGGCTCTTTCTGCAGCGCCATGCGCACGAGGTCCACCGCCTGGTCGTAGAGACCGTAGGCCATGTGGAAATCGGCCTCGGCGAGCGGATCGGCCGTGTCGAGGTCGAGCGCGGCTTCCGTGCTGATCGTCTCCTCGTGGCCGGCGCTCGGGCGCGGCGATTCGGTCTTGGGGCGCGCGACGGGCCGCTCCTCGACGACAATGTCCGTGTCCTCGTCGTCTTCCTCTTCCTCGAACATGGGCGGACGGACCATCTCGGCCGTCTTGTCGCCGACCGCAATGGCGCGCAGGCGCATCGTTTCGGTCGGTATCGGCGCGCTCGGCGGAAGGTCGAAACCCTTCAGCGCGCCATCCACGTCCTCGTCGCGCCGGCGGCGGAAGAAGTTGTAGCCAAGCAGACCCAGCACGAGCAGCAATGCGCCACCGACCAGGATCAGCCAGTTGTCCGTCAGGGTGTCGACGAACGACGGGCCCTCCTCGGCCTTCGGTGCGGGTTTCGCTTTGGCGGGCTTCGGCTTGGCTTTCGCCGG
>Ga0070675_100004746_pt1 | contig 10372 bp, 4 predicted proteins | sample KBSM43metaG_FD_65343 | JGI IMG/M metagenome (GOLD analysis project Ga0070675, IMG submission 65343) | Miscanthus rhizosphere microbial communities from Kellogg Biological Station, Michigan, USA - KBS M4-3 metaG | ecosystem: Host-associated > Plants > Roots > Rhizosphere > Soil ...
GCTCCAGGCGTCTTATCAAGAATCGAGAGAGACCGTCGGGCAACCGGCTCAGCTTCAGCGTTCTTGCCCTGCAGGCGCTGCACCAGAACCAGGTTGTTGAGGCCGATCGCGACGTTGGGGTGTTCCTTTCCCAAATTTTTCTCGAGGATGGAAAGGGATCGCAAAAGGAGAGGCCTGGCTCCTTCGTAGTCTCCCTTTAACCGCAGAATCAGGGCGAGATTGTTCAGTCCGATGGCGACATTCTGATGGTCCGGGCCAAACGATTTCTCGAGAATCGCCAGCGACCGTCGCGCCGGCGGCGTTGCGTCGACATAGTTTCCACGCAGACGATAGACGGTCGCCAGGTTGTTGAGAACTCCTGCAAGGGCGACATTCTCGGGGCCCAGCTCTTTCTCCAAAATGGCAAGAGCTCGTTGGAAGAGACTTTCGCTCTCAGCGTAGTTGCCCTGCTGCAGATAGCCCTGGGCCAAACCGCTGATGCTGCCGGCGAGTCGCGGGTCGTTCCATCCAAGTTTTTCTGCCTCCCCAATGGCGGATTGGAATTCACGAACCGCTTCGGGAAATCGACCCTGCTCGAGTGCGCGCTGCCCGGCATCATTTGCGGCTCGCCAGCGTTCGGCGCCGGCAGACGGGGACTCAACCTGCGGAGGAGCCGACAGCGCAAGTGTGACGATACAAGGCAGCAGGATGAACGAAACCATTCCTCTCACAAGGATCCTTAATTCGGGCGATATGACCTGAACGGAGCGGCCGCCCGTGGTTTGAGAGTAGGGGCACTCTAACGCAACACTGCTAGCAAGGTCCAAATGTTTGCAATGAAGACCGCAAACAAGAATCCCCGGCAGGCTCCTCAGTAGCCTGCCGGGGATTCGCTAAACGGGAGTCTATTCACCCTCAGAACTGAAAACGCACCTGTCCCTGAAATGTCCGTGTGCCGCTCTTGGAGTCGTTGCACCCGCACAAAATTTCGCCGAACTGGCCGCTGCCGGTCTGGCCGCCGGGTTGCATATACGGAATGAACGGCGTGGGATGGTTCAACACGTTACTGGCATCAATACGAACGGTCAGCGACTTGGATTCGGTAATTTGGAATGTCTTCTGCATGTTGGCGTCGAGGGACCAATTTCCGAAACTCGTCAGGACGTTGGGCGACAGTACGCCGTATTCTCCAGGTTTGGGATTAACCAGCATATACACGGCTGCAACCTCATTCGGGTTCGCCGGATCCAAAAGGAACGACCCGGGTGTTCCGACGGGAACTCTCACGCCCAACGCACGCAGGGTACAGCCGAACGCGTTCGAGGCAAATGCATAGCCCTTACCGTCGGTTTGGGCGACCTGGCCTGAATCGTCGCACTGCGGATCGCGCACGTTGACGAAGGAGCCGATATTACCCACACGGCTATTTCCATAGTAGGTTGCCGTCCCGACAGGTGCGTCTTCAAAATCCACATGCCCTTTTGGAATCTTCCAGTGTTCCGTGGGGACCCAGCGGGAGAGACCAACGGGCTGAAAACCTCCATTGGCCGCATACCGCGTGTTTGCGGCGCCCGTGGCACTAACCGGACTACCAGTGGACAGATCGAGGATGAAGCTGGCTTGCCATCGTTCAATGAGCCGTGCGACCCATCCCGAAGAGTTGGCGAAAAGCAGCTTGTTGGGCCCCATGGGCAATTCCACGGTGCCGTTCATGCGGAAGTCGTGCGCCCGCTCGTTTCCCTGTTGGCGATCAAATTCACGGTTCAGCGGATCGTTGTAACCGGTACCAGGAAGTGTCATGGACTTTGCCCATGTATAGGTACTCTGGAAGCTAAACCCGTGTACGGGCCGCATACTGAGCTGAACCTGCAACGAATGGAAGTTATTCTTGCCGAAGTTGCCATTGAACGTCGCGTTGTTCAGTTGCGGATTGGCAATCAGATAGTTTTCCGGGAAGCAGCGGGTAGGAATATTCCCCTGTGTAACGACATTGAAGCCATTTGCTCCTGCTACCGGGTTCACTGTTGGGTAATCAGGTGCCGCCGTGGGATTGTACAGACCATTCGCGAGACGGTCGCAGCCATTGCGGAGAACTCTTTGTTGCGGAGTCGTGCCGCCAGCGGGAATCACGAGCGGCTGTAATCCACCCGTAGGAGCTGCGGCACCCGCCAGAACGTTCGCCAACGATGCGAAATTACCGTTCCCAAGCGGGCCGCTGGCGCCATAGGCGGCGGCGCGGCGGAGGGCATCTCCACCATAGTTGAACATCTGGCCCGGCGCGCAGTGGGGATCGTCCGGAAATCCCGTCGGGGTTGTGAATGTGACGCCGCCGGCAGGTGGGACGTTGGTCGCAAGCGCGGTGCAGGTACCGACGGGGCCATACATCCTGTCGGTCGGGTAAATCCCGGTGTTGTTGCCGAAGGTCCAGGTGGTGTTACCCGTGCCCGCAATGTCAACTCCCGCGAGCAACTGGTCGAGCACCGCTGGGTTTTCACCCCGGCGCGCTGCCGAGAACGCATCGAACAGCTCCTTGTTGTACATCGCTGTTGACGAGTTCAGATTGATATTGCCCGTCGACTTCCGGGTCAGATTTCCCACGTAACGGACATCCAGTGTCAATTGACGGCTGAGTGCCCGAGTCACTGACAGCGTGATGTTCTGCGAGTACGGGGTGGCTAGATCCGGGTCGAAAGCCGTAAAGGACGCGCTTCGGCCGTAAACGGGAACCGTCTGGCCGGGGGCGCGCGTCGGCGTGACCGGAACCAGCGTTGGCAAGTCAGTAAGCAGCGCTGCCCGGTTTTGCCCGGTAATTTCGGTAATGCTTTGAGAGGTAGGATTCGGAGAGTTTGCACTTACCGATTGGTTGAGAAAACCGCCCAACGCGGAAGCGAGCGTTCCCTCGCCGATGCTTACGCGCTGATACGTGAGTTGGTAGCCACCACGCACGGTCGTCCGCCCTTGCCCGAACCAGGGGACTTGCCACGCAAAACCAATGGCGGGGCCGAAGTTGTTTCGGTCCCGCGGGATAATGGTCTTGTTCGGATTCGGCGAGTTGGGACCGATGAACTCAATGTTGGAGAGCTGGTTCGGATCGCAATTCGGCGCCGGGAGCCGGCTCGCATTCGCTCCCACAGCAGTCGTAGAACAATTCAGCGACACCGCCCCCGAACCCAGACCGTTGGTGAATTGGCCCGTGCCGTTGGTGCCGTAACCGGTAAAGTAGAGATCTCCCGGGCTCAGCAAACTGTTAAAAGCTCCAACGCTCCGGGAGACTCCCAATAAACCCGATCCCTGATCCAAGACAGTCGACGTCAAACCTGACGTGATGTAGGGAGGCGCATAGTACTCATAACGCACCCCCAGGTTCAGCGTCAGATTGCGCGTTATCTTAAAGTCGTCCTTTGCGAACAAAGCGAAGTCGTCGTACACAGTTCGCCGAATTCGTTCCGGTTGGGTGGTAACGTCCTGCCACCCGGCAGTGCCGGCGGAGACCTGAGTATAGTTTTCTGCCCAATACGGCGTGTTAACGCTGCCGAGAGAGTTGGTCATGATGTAGGCCAGATTCGCAGCTGTCGTCCTTGCGGTTTGAGGAAAAACGTTTGAGGTCCATGCCGGACTGGCAGCGCTCGGAGTTCCAGTGGACCCCAGAGACCCCGAGTTGCTTACATTGGCGAAAGGACTCTCCGTGTTTGTTCCGCCCATGTTGCCGTTTGCTGCCACGGGAATGGGCTGAAGAGAATTTCCCTCGGACCGCGGAAAACGGAAATCGCCGCCAAATTTGAAGGCGTGCTTCCCGTGGGTCCAACTGATCGTATCCGCGACGTTGTATAGCGGGTTGCTGAAGCTAAGTTGCGTCGCGGTCGCAGTGTCCATAAGCCCGCCGTCAAAGTTCACGTTGCCGTTAGGGGCGGGGGCTAAAGAAGCTCCGGCAGCCGGCGAGACCAATATGTCGTAGATACTCCCATTCCCCGAATAGGACGGCCCGCCCTGTAGCATGAAGCTTCGAGCTTTGTTCCGGATGTCAGAATTGGAAAGGTTCCAAGGCTGAGTGTTATACGCGTTGTCTAAGTTAAGTCCAAACCGACCTTCGTTGAGCAGGGTCGTACTCAAAGTGGAGGTGACGTTTACCGTCAAAGTGTGCGGCTTCCGGAAAGACTCTCCCGAGACCCCGGTGGGCCAATCCGCCTGGGGATTGACGCTGTTGTCAAACTGATGGGTCCAGCCCACAGAGATGCGGTGCGATTTGAAGTTCTGATCAATCTTGATATTGATCTGCTTCCGATCTTGAAATGTTGCGGCGCCCACGACAGCACCGGTAGTCCCAGCCTCCCCACGGCGGGCCAGAAGCCATCGGAAAGCGGCAACGTTGAGGCCGTCGTTGGTACCCACCCCGAAGTCGCTTGCTCTCGGCATCTGCCCCATGAATTTGGCGAAGTAGCCCAGCGATGCTCCAGCCGCGTCGGGACGTTTAGGATCCCACAACACCGCGCCGTTCGGCGGCGCCATTGCAAGGCCATTATAAGCACGCCCGTTCTGGTCGACTCCACCCGGGCAGTCGCCGCCGCCGAACGGACTCCCATCCGCCTTCACGTTTCCAAAGAGGCTAAAACAGACCAGACGACCGGCGGGAACCCCGGGTTTAGAGCCATCGTAAGGGGAGCCATCCGGCCAGAACCGCGGTGCCAGGGGATTACCCCCGAAATCCACCGCAGCTGTTGTGGGGTTGGTACTCGTCGCGGAAAAAGCCGTCGTGGCTGTAGACGCATTGCCCGGAACCCATCCTTCCCAATATCGGAAGATTCCGTTGCGGGCCGAGTCGGTCAATACAGGATTAGTTTGCAGCGCGCGCGTCTTGGACATCTGCTGGTCCCACAGCACGTAGAAAAATGTTTTGTTCCGGACAATCGGGCCGCCGAAACTGATCGTGTACTGGTTGGTGTTTCTCCAGTCCGGCACTGTCGGCTGCCAGCACGGTGGAGTCTGCCCCTTAATCTTGCACCCTGTAAGTGCAGTGCCCACGTCGTTGTTGTTGTTCCATGTATTAGGATTCAGCGACGTGTTCTGGATGTTCCACACCGCGGCTCCAGAGTACTTGTTCGTTCCCGACCGGGTGGTGATCTGGACCTGAGAGTTGCCTCTCCCCATCTCTGCATCCACAGGCGACAGGATCAGCTTGATTTCGCCCACGAGATCAGGATTAAGCGTTGTCGTTGACAACATCTGATTGCCGCCGGTGTAATCCGAGAAGAACGCTCCGCTCTGAGCGCCCCCGGAATCTCCTCCGCTAACAGTGGTTCCTTGAAAAGTGCCCGCCTGCGCGCTGAACCGCTCATCTCGCGTAGGCAAACCATCGAGGGTAACGTTCAGCGAGTTCAGACCCTGGCCGGCTATGGTGTTCGCGTAATCGCCCATCCATTGGCCCGTTCCGTTGAAGCGAACGCCGGGCAGGATGTTTAGAAGCTCGAGCACGTTGTTTCCCACCAACGGCAGATTGTTTATCCGATCCTGGGGAAGCACGTCTCCAACCGACGACGACGATTGGGCCAGTGTTCCGCGCTCGACACTCACATCAACAGTTGTGACCGCCGTGGCGACTTGAAGCTCGAAGTTCTGCCGAGAGACCACAGCCGCTGAAAGTTGAATGTTTGTGTATCGGAGCGTTTGAAATCCGGGCAGTGCTGCACTCACTGTGTAACCTGCTCCCGGTTGCAGCGCTTGAAATATGTAGACCCCCGTCTCGTTAGTCAGAGCCGTTGTGGTCACTCCTGTGTCCGTCTTCGTTGCGGTAATCGTTACGCCAGGAATCAACGCTCCGCTCGAATCCGTGACAACCCCCGTTAACTGGGCGTTAGTCGAAGTCTGAGAGAATCCGGAGACTGAAACAAAGACGAAGAAGAACGCTATCGATACAACCTTGCTCCGCATAGGCCTCCTGATGGACTTTTTTGGCCTTCGAGGACGGGGGAAATCCTCTCGGTCGGTTCAATTGATTGTGCAGTGACGCTCTGTTGCTTGAGTTGGCGCGAATCTACATCCATGAAAAATGAGCGTCAACAAAAAAGCTTTCAAAGCGGGATTCCGCCAACGATGAAGGCCCAAAACAGCGGATTAGTGTGACGCCGCTCCTACAAAACGCGCTCCAGCGTGTAGCAGCGCGTGACCTTGAGCGAGTGAGTTCGCGTTTGGTGAGTTGCGGAGCGACTCTGTTTGAAGCTTCGTGAGATTCATTCCTCCTTGATTGTTCTATGAGAGTCGTGTCGTGCGTGTTTTTGAGAATAGCGTTTTGAGCTACCGCGCTTCTCCTTCGCGGATGGTGACGTACTGCCGCGTGTTCATGCCACTGAGAGTTTCAGTTTTGCCATCCGGCCATCGGATGCGGATTCGGTCTACACGCTGCGCTGAACCGACTCCGAAATGAATGCGCATATCATTGTGCGAGAGATAGCTTCCTCCACTGCGCACTTCGCCAATCTGTGTACGCCCTGCAGCTTCGATCTCGACACGCGCTCCGATCGCGTCACGATTGCTTGAGCTGCCGATTAGACGAAAGCCGATCCACGCTTTGCGGTTGCCTCCGTCATTCCGATAGAGACTCGGCCTGGAATTGACGTTCACCACAAGAACATCGATATCGCCGTCGTTGTCGTAGTCTCCGAACGCAGCGCCACGCCCGGGCTTAGGTGTGGAGAGATCTCCAGGCACTTTGCGTGAGATCTCGTCGAAGCGCCCATTGCCAAGGTTGCGATAGAGTTCCTTGGGCTGCAGGTATCGGCTGGTTTCTTTCAGTCGATCTGCATCGGGATAAACGTGCCCGTTCGCGACGAACAGATCAAGCCAGCCGTCATTGTCGAAGTCCGCGAACCCTGTTCCCCAGCCCACGTACGGGCGGGAGCCGATCGCGGCGCCCGATTCCGCAGTCACGTCCGAAAAGGTCATCTTCCCCAGGTTTCGATAAAGCGTGTTGGTGTCGTCGGCGAAGTTGGTGACATAGATGTCGAAAAGACCGTTGCCGTCATAGTCACCGACAGCGATGCCCATGCCCGCTTGCGGCTTGCCGAACAAGTCGAGCGCCGTCCCTGAAATCAATCCCACCTCCTGGAAAGTGCCGTCACGATTGTTCTTGAAAAGCAGATTGGGGACGGAGTCATTGGCAACATAGATATCGGGCCACCCATCGTTATCGAGATCGCTGAACACGACGCCGAATCCGTAATAGTTGGGTTCCTTGACGTGGGCCTTCACTGTGACGTCGGTGAATGTGCCGTCTCCATTGTTGTGGTAGAGCACATCGGCTTCCCCGACCAGCCCTTTGGGCCCGCAAAAAACCTTGAGCGTGCCCATATAGACACAATCCCGCGGACTGGCGTTTCCGTCAAAGGCCACGTAGTTCGCGACGTACAGATCCACGTACCCATCGCGGTCGTAATCTCCGAATGCGCAGCCGGTGCTCCAGCGTGTGTCCGCTACACCGGCTGCAGTTGCACGTTCTTCGAACGTGCCATCGCCTTTGTTGTGAAAGAGCAGATTAGGGCCATAAGCGGTGACGTAAAAATCTTCGTGTCCGTCGTTGTCGTAGTCTGCGACGCAAACGCCGAATGCCCAGCCGTTTTTGCGGAGGCCGACGTCTGCGGTGCGGTCGCGAAAAGAGCCGCCAACATTCTCGTAGAGCGCGACGACGGGATCTCCGCCCTCTTTGTAATGCTTCAGGGTGGATCCGTTAGTCACAAGCACGTCCATGTCGCCGTCGTTGTCGTAGTCCAAGAATGCGGCGCCGTTGCCGTTGGCCTCGATGATGTAGTCGTTCGCGCCCTCGCCGCTGACATTCATGAGTGTCAGTCCGGCTTCCCGCGCCACATCTTTAAAACCGGGGAAGTCCTCGGAAGGTGTCTGTGCGAGCACCAGAATGGAGCCGAACGTCAGCAGCAGGTGAGTCACTGTGGAGGCGCGTCTCATCTGCGGGTTAACGCGATGAATTCCGCTTCCCTCGTGTCGATATAGATCTGACGATGGCGGCTGCTGGCCTCTATATCGCCCAGGACCTTGTACTCGTCAGCGAGGTGCTTATGAATCAGGAAGCGTCCGGCATTCGTGCGCTTCAGCATGGATTCGAGAGTATCGACGGCCATCTGGTGTTGGCCCGTTCGGCTCAGGACCATGGCCAGATTCATGTGCAGCCGACTCGAATCCGGATGGGAGGCGATGCCCTGGATCAGTTTTTGGATCGCTCCATTTCCATTGCCCTCGCGAAGCGCGCGTATCGCCGCAAGACTGATGGCATCGATTTCCACGTAGCGGCGCTCGACTTCCTGGATACGCGATTCGATTTTCGAGAACTCTTGTAGACGTGTCTGTCCCTCCTCGAGTCGACCCATCCGAATGAGGGCCGTTCCCAGCAGATAAAGGGCACGCGAATTGGAAGAGTCGAGCTTGACGGCGCGCTCGGCCGCGGCCGCCGCCTGTTCCCACTGACCACGGGCGAGATAGACTCCCGATGCGCCGAGATGAGCGTCAATGTTCTTCGGCGTATCCCGGACAGCGCGATCGAATTCTCCCTGCGCTTCTTCCAGACGGTTGCCGGCAAAGTAGGTCTCACCGAGTTTGATCCGCGCGCCGGCGGACTCCGGGGCGATTTCCAATGCCTGCCGGTAGGCGGTAAGCGCGTCGTCTAAATGCGTCAACGCTGACTGAATACTACCGATGCGCTGAGAGATGAGAGCTCGCTGTTGTCTGTCCGTTGCGGCATCCATCCCCTCGGGCCGTCGAAGCCGGCTTGCCTCTTCAAGGATGTTCAACGCTTCCAGCGGCCGCCCGGTTCCCGACAGCACTTCGGCCAAATAGATTCGAAGAAGGCGCGACTCGGGAAACCTGGACAGACCCGTGCGGAGGACGATTTCCGTTTCCGCTTTCAATCCCACCCCGAGCAGAACTTCTTTTACCTGCTCATAAGACTGTTCGCGCAGCGGCGCCCGCGGCAACAGTTCGCGGATATCGGCGACACTCTGATCGAACTCGCGGTCCTGAAACTCCGCAAGGCTGATGACCGTCACAAGCCGGTCGAGCAATTGCAACATCAGCGATCCCTGAGACTCCTGCGCCGATGTCAGGACGATCTGCCGCACGGCTGCCTCGCCGAATTGTGGGAAAGCTAAGACAAAGGCGCACAGCGCCAGGAGAACTGCACCATACCTGAGAGCCTTGCATCTCAAATGCGGGTACATGACGGTGTCACAGTTGCGCGGATTCTAACAGAGTCAGGAATACCGCTCGAGAAAATCAAAAGCCAACGCTGCTCGAATCGCAACTGTACAGATTATGTGACGTGAGGTGTGAGGTTCCCGGATGCCGTAGCGCAAAGCACATTTGATTTTCGCCGTGCGCATTCATAGTATCAGCAGGCAATATCCACAAGATCTGAAAGGAGCGTCATGAAAAAGTTCAAGGCTTTGCCTATTGTCGGTCTGATTGCGGTGATGTGCGTTGCACTGTCCGCTCAGGGACCTCAGGGCACAGGCGTCCCCGGCGCTCCCGATGGGCCTTCCGCTGCAAGAGGCGGCCAGGTCCCCCCGGTTCCGGATGGCGCCGCCGGCGCTGCCGACGACGCCGGTGGAAGAGGCGGTCGGGGTAACAGAGGAGGCGGCGGAGGCGCAGGAGGAGGCGGCGGAAACGCCCCGAGAGGAGGCGGTGGCGGTGGCAAGAACATTCAGGTTCTTACCGGAGCCGACATTCCGGCAACCATGCAGGGCTTTGTGCAAGCATTGGGGCTTTTGGAGAAAGGAACGTGCACCTACTGCCACGTCGAGGATCGCTCCTCTGATGAAAAGAGGCCGAAGGTGGTCGCCCGACGAATGGTCACCATGATGCGTGCAATCAATGGGACCTTTCCGGATGGCAAGCCGCACGTGACTTGCTACACATGCCACCGCGGAAGCACGACACCGCTTACAGAGCCACCGCTGTAGAACGATCGACTTTACGCCAGTCCCCGGCTGCCTCGCAGCCGCGGATTCCATCCAGCGATTCTTGCCATTCTCGCTCTTCGGCAATTGGGCAATCCGTCATACAAACCGATTGCGAAAAGGAGCGGTCGTCGCGTAGCCTATGCGGAAAGAAAATCGCTAACTTTCAACGGAGTTTTCTGGGGCTCAACCCTTTTTTCCTGGGCAGCCATTTGCGTATGATTACGTCCGTGCAAAAGCACTTCTTGAGTGTTGCCGCATCCGTTCTGTTTGTTGCGCCCATAATTCTGGCGCAAGCACCGACGGTGGCCAATGCCCCGGCTCAAGCTCCGGCCAGTCCCGATGCTGCAGCGACAAGCCTGGTGACCACTGTCTGCGCCTCGTGCCACACGCTCGATCGCGTCAAGAACAAAATGGGGGACAAAGACGCGTGGACC
>Ga0070675_100004748_pt1 | contig 10371 bp, 6 predicted proteins | sample KBSM43metaG_FD_65343 | JGI IMG/M metagenome (GOLD analysis project Ga0070675, IMG submission 65343) | Miscanthus rhizosphere microbial communities from Kellogg Biological Station, Michigan, USA - KBS M4-3 metaG | ecosystem: Host-associated > Plants > Roots > Rhizosphere > Soil ...
CAGGCACGTTGCTCACGACGTTGGACAGCAGTGCGGTCACCGAAACGAAAATGGGAATGCGGTGAAGGTTCCATGACTCGATCGGACGCAGCAGCGTCGCGGTCAGCCCGGCGCGTTCGGCTCCGGCGACGATGACGAACAGGCCGATGAAGAAGACGAGAAGGCCCCAATCGACCTCGTCGTACACCTTGCGCGGTTCCACTGTTTGCGTGATCAGCAGCAGCGCGGCGCCGACCGCCGCAACGAGAGCCGGCGGTGTGCCCGCCAGGAAACCGACGAGAACCAGCGTCAGGACGACAACCGGCTTCTTGCGAAGCGCTGGCCGCTGGAACTCCGGTGCGGAAAGCGCCGCTGCGACTTCCACCTTGTCAACCGCGCCGCGCAGGCAGGTCCGGCGCAGTACCGCCCAGTTCAGACAGAGCCCGACGAGCGCGACCGGACCCAGATGGGCGATGAACTCCACATAGGGAATACCCGCCAGCGAGCCGATCAGCATGTTCTGCGGATTGCCCGTGATCGTGGCGACGCTGCCGATGTTCGACGCAGTGGCGACCGCAACGACGTAAGGGATGGGAGGCACGCCGAGGCGGCGCGTCATGTGCACCACGAACGGTGTCATCACCAGGCAGACGATGTCGTTCACCAGAAACGCGGACAGGAGACCGGTGGTGAAGATCACCGTCGGCATCAGATGATGCGGGTGGAGACGCTCGATGAGCCATTCCGCGATCCAGTCGAAGAACCCGGCCACGCGCAAGTTGGCGACGAGCAGCATCATCGAGAACAGCAGGACGATCGTCGCGAAATCGATCGACGCCAGCGCCTCTGGTGCACCCACAATCCGAAACGCCACCATGAGTACGCCGCCGATGATGGCCGCGCCCGGGCGATCGATCTTCATGCGCGGGAACTTTCCCAGCGCGAAGACCACATAACTGCCGATGAAGATGGCGTAGGCGGCAACGGTCCGGGCATCCGAGAGCAGCGCGGGGCTCACGGAGGTCATCTCGGTGTCGCCATGCTGATTTCGCGCCTAGAGGCGGACCTTCAGGTCCGCCTTGCTAATTGACGCGCCAGGGCGACGTGCCGGCCCACGTCCTGAGTGTCTCGCGGGCCCAGGTGGTGTCCCGATCCGTATGACAGTTCGTGCACGGATTCGGGATCTTGTACTCGTCACTCATCGACGGCGTGATGAACTTGAACGTGTGGCTCCGCACGTTGATGTCCGCAATCGTCTGCGCGATCTGCGGCATGTGACACGCCACGCACTCGCTCCCCCGGCTGCCCCGCTCGTGGTGCGTGTGCGCCTCGATGCTCGCCGCATGCGGACCGTTGGGTGAATTCGGCCCGTGGCACGTCGTACAGAGATCCTTCGCGGGTCTGAGCAGATCCGCGTTGTTGCCGGTCCCGTGCACGTCGTGGCAGCTGAAGCAGGTGACGCCGCGCGTGTACATCACGCTCTGCACGAAGTCGTTTCCCTGCATCCGGTTCTTGTGTGCGGTCCCGTCGGCGAAGTGCATGAAGTTCGTCTCACCCAGCTTGTGCTCCTCGAGCTCCCAGAAGTCCCGCAGGTTCAGCCCCTGCTGAAAGCCGACGGGCCAGTCGTAATACTTCCCTTCAATCGGGTTCTTGAGCGGCTTCCCCTGCGAGTGGCACTGGATGCAGGTATCGTTCGCGTGCACGTAGTCGAGCCGCGCGGGATTGACGATGTTGGCCGGCTTCGGGTCACGCACGTGCTCGCTGCCGGGACCGTGGCAGCGCTCGCACCCGACGTTCCACTCCGTCGGCCGCTTGGTCTGGATGTTGTAGTTCACCGAATGGCAGCCGTCGCAGAGCGGCCCGGTCGGACGCCCGTTGTTGTCGGCGGGATAGAACGGCACCCACCAGTCGGTGTTCGGCTGCACGAAGTACGCGCGCCAGATGCGATGCTGCACGTCCCACTGCGCCGGCAGTGGGAAGTAGTCGTCGCCGACCTTCTTGAAGTACCGCTGCTTCCATTTCGTTCCGTAGACGAACGCGATGTCGTCGCGCGTGAACGTGAGCAGCGGATCCGCCTTCGTCAGGTCGGGAATGATGACGTCGGGATGCTCCTTCGGATCGGTGACGACGTTGGCCATGCGCGTCTTCGACCAGCGCGCATAGACTGCGGGATGACAATCGCCGCAACGGGATGAGCCGACATAGGTCGCTTGTGGCGAGGCCTGGCCGGGATTCTGGGTTCGGGATTCGGGATTCGTTGCCGGAGCGGCGGGTCGCTGTGCGTTTCCCTGCGAATACACGCTCACGGAGACGGCCCCGGCAAACGCGAACGCGGCAACAGCCAGGCACAATCCACGGAAATCAGTAGCGAAGCGCATATTGCACCTTCACCAGGAACTGATTTGAATCGAGCTGCCATCGGTCGAGGATCGACCGGATGTTGTGATTGTAGACGATGAACAGATCGGCGACGGGGCGGAACGTCCAGCGCAGGCGCGAGTTGGTGCCCACTGACTTGCTGTCGGTGTCATACTGCACGTAGCTGGAGATCGACAGGTCCGGCGAGAGATTGATCCGTAGCCGGTTGCCGACCAGCGTCGTCGTGAAGTCACCGGTCGGCAGCCGACCCATATCGCGCTCACCGGTGAACTCTACCGTGAATAGCGCCGTCGGATTCCACGCTCCGGTCCAAATCGTCTGATCGAGCTTCCCCCCGTAATAGCCGCCGAACCACCACGTGAACTGGTTGTAGAGCCGCCGCTTCTGCGCAGTGGACAGCTCGAGCCGGTACTGGCGCCATTGGTAGGAGCCAGGTGGGATCGTGGCATCCGCAACCGTGAATGGCGCGACGAGCCGCTCGCCCGATGGATTGACGTTGAACTCTACGCGATCGCCCGAACGAAAGCGCCAGTTGAGCGGCGCCATGAAGATACGATAGCTCTCCCATCGTCCTGATAGATCTGTTGCGATGAACGGCTGGAATTCATGTGTGAGCTGCTGAAATGGTCCCCGCGCAATGCGCGTGTGGTTGTTCACCTCGATGTTGATCAATTGAACATCAGGCCGCGGAACAAACCCCAGTGAGGGGTCGAAATTCGATCCGATTCGCTTGTACTCCAGCAGACCCTCCCACTTGTCGTTTGGATAGCTCACCGTGAGGCCGGCCGCCGACCTGTCGCCATGAAGATCGTTCCGCGCGGTGAGGAGTCCCCACGTTCCGACACGCAGATTCTTGTTGCCGCGGAACCGCGACGTTGAATACGTGAAGTCCACTCCTCCCATCGCGCTGCCGCTGCGTCCGAGTGAATCGCCGACCGTCGCCATCGCGCCGACCCACGATTCATTCCAGATGTTCTGCTTGACCCGTGCAACTCCCATCCTCGACGCCTGCGACACGACTCCGGACGTATGGTTGGTGCCGATCACCAGCCCACCGATGTTCGTATCGCCGATCTGGCCGTTGATCTTGCCACCCGCGATGATGGGCACCTCGACGCCATTGATGAGACCGATGCGCCGGCTGAAGAACGGGATGATGTCCTGCTCGAGTCCAAGCCCGAACGCAAACGTGTTGGCACCCTCGAGAAAGAAGGTGCGCTTCTCGGGAAAGAACAGCGGGAAGCGTGTCAGGTTTGTTCGGCGGGTATCGACTTCGGTCTCCGCGAAATCGGTGTTCACCGTCAGCGACGCCAGAACATTCGTGCCGACACGCTGCGTCACGTCGAGGCTCGGCTGCGCATCTCCTTCGAGGCGTGCTGACGGCGCCGGGACGCCGCCGCCAGCGGTCATGGCCGGACGGACGCTGAGGCCCAGTCCCTGACTGAAAACAGGCAATCCGGTCAGAAGCCCCGCGCGGCTGGTTTGCGTCACCAGATATTGACGCGCAGGGAACGCCCAGCGATCGGTTTCGAGCAGACGCTGAATGCGCCGTTGCACGTTGAACTGCCATTGGTGCAGCCCTCGCTTGAAAGCCAGTGTCTGTGTCGGGATACGGATCTCTGCTACCCATCCGGTCAGCGTTCGCTTCGTCGCAGCCTCCCAGATACCGTCCCAGTCCGCGTTTTCCGACGCGTCGGGGTTGATGAGCGCGTCATATCGCGCACCGCTCGGATTGACCGCAAACAGGTATCCCGAGCGCCCATCAAGAAACGGACCGAAGACGACGCGCACATGATCTTCGTTATTGAGGGGCGCGTCACGACGGACACTGAAGCTCACGATCTCCGACAAATTCGGATCGTCGCAGACGATTCCGATCGCAATCGCGTGTGTCCCCGCGAGCACACGTACGGTCGTACGTCGTGACGGTGCTTCGCCTTCAGCGGGATCGGTCTGCGCGAACGCATCGGCCGTAGGAGCCGTCATCCATGCAGCTTCGTCCAGAATGCCGTCGACCTTCAGCGAATCCGGTAAGGTGCCGGCTTCGAGAACAGGCGGCTGCGTCTCCTGACCGACTACCGGCGAGGCGAGCGCGGCTACAAACAGGGTGCTCGCAATGACAAACGCACGCTGCCACGGCGTTGGCTGGCGCCCCGAATCCCAAATCCCCAATCCCGAATCCCGGTTACTGGAACGTCTTGTTCTTCGTCGGCTGCCCGTTCCTGAACTCGTGCGCCAGATTGTAGAACCCGGCACTCTTCAGCGTGACCGTGACTTCCTTGTCGGTCGTGTTCTCCCAGTACCAGCCGTGGATGCCCGGAAATGGCGCGGTCAGCGTGCCTGACGCTTGCGTCTGCGCCGACTTCTTCTCGTAGGTCTGCGCGTAGCCGGCGGGCGCGCCATCGGGCTCGGCGTGAAATTCGAAGTTCACCGGTGCGCTGGCACTCCAGGCGTACAGGAGCGCCTCGCCTTTATCGAGCCGGTACTTGTATTCCATCCCCTCGCGCGGCGCGAGCTTGAAGTCGACACTCTCTTGCTGAAACGGCTTGTCCTGCGCGGCGACGATGGCGCCCTGCCCGGTTGTGGTTGCGGCAGTCTTGTTGAGCGCATCGACCTGCTGGCCAACCTCCCCGAGCGGCAGTAGCCCCAGCCGGGCACCGGTGCCAAGCGGATCGACGGCGAACTCTGCCGGCAGAATAAATATCACCAGGATGAGACCGGCGACGAGTACTGCGGCGCCGAGTGCGACCGCGATGCGCTGTCTGACTTCCGTCGCCGGCGCCCCTGGCGCTGACTCCAGTACATGCTGTGCTGCTGTTTCCATCATCTACACCATACCGAGGAAGTAACCGGACAACTGGTAGCCGACCAGCAAGAAGCCGCCCGTCATCACCAGTCCGTTGAACGCGAAGGCATGCCGGTGGAACGCGTCGTGTGTTCGCCACCACTCGAGACCGATAAGAATCGCCGTCAGCGCGAGCCCCTGGCCGATTTCAACGCCGATGTTGAAGCTCACGATGTTGGCGACGAGCCCGTTCTGCGACAGCGCGAAGTCCTGCAGCTTGGTGGCGAGACCGAAGCCGTGGAACAGACCGAAGATGAGCACCGCAGCCTTCGTGTTCGGCTGGAACCCGAGGAAGCGCCGGAACCCGTCCATGTTCTCGAACGCCTTGTAGACGACCGAGAAGCCGATCACCGCATCGATCAGATACGAGTTCGCGTGGATGCCGCCAAGGACGCCCGCCAGCAGCGTGATGCTGTGACCCAGCGTAAAGAGACTGACGTATGCGACGACGTCCTTCAGCCGGTAGAGGAAGAAGATGACGCCGACGAGGAACAGCAGATGGTCGTACCCCGTGACCATATGCTTGGCGCCGAGGTACATGAGCGGGATGATGGCGCGCCCCATCAACCCCTGAAGGAACACGGCATCCTTGCCGGACACGCCGTGCGCCTCGAGCGCCGCCGTAAGCGCGCACACGATAAACAGCGTGAGGACAGTTTTACTGGCGCGAATAGCGGGCATGGCAGTTGTCACAGGTGTTGTTGAGATCGCCGCCGGCCGCGACGATCCCGTCCTTGTCCTTCGCGTCGGCGGCCTTCATCGCTTTCTTTCCCTGTTCGATCATGTCGTTGGTCATCTTCACCCAGTCGCCCTTGTCGATCGCGCGGTTGCCCATCAACATCAGGTTTCCCGACTCGATGACGGCCGCGGCGGCACTTCCGACTTTCGCCCATTCCTCATCGTTCTGCGGCGCAATCTCCTCGACGCCTTTGGCGGTGCTTTTCGTGCCGACCGCTTCGTAGATGACGTACGCCGAGGGATTGGTGATCCCGATCATGATTTGCTTGACGGTGGCGACCGGCGCCACGTCCGGCGTGGCCGCGGCCGCCGCCGGGGTCGCCGCGCGTGCGGTTCGTTCACCCGCGATGATGAAGGCGATGCCGCTGACGAAAAGCGCAACGCTCACGACAAATAACCAGTAAACCGTTTTCATCTTGCCTCTCATTCTCTCATCCGAACAGTCACATTCCGCGCGACAGTCTCAAGCTCCGTGCCTCTGTGGCTGGCTCAGGCCGCCATAACGAAGGTACAAAGCCGGAACGACCGCCATATTCAGAATCGTTGACGTGACCAGGCCGCACAGAATGACGATGGCCATCGGCGTCTGAATCTCGCTGCCGGACTTGCCGCCGCCGAGCGCGAGCGGAATGAGCGCGAGTCCCGCAGCCAGGGCCGTCATCAGGATCGGAATCAGCCGCTCGCGCGCGCCTCGCTCGACGGCCTCGCGGAAATTGGTCACACCCTCTTCGGCAATCAAGTGCTGGATGTGTGACACCAGCATGATGCCGTTCCGGGTCGCAATCCCGAACAGCGTGATAAACCCGATCATCGTCGCCACGTTGAGCACGCCGCCGGCCAGGAATACGCCGGCGACGCCTCCGATCAGGGCCAGCGGCAGGTTCGCCATGACGATGAGCGCATCACGCGTGCGCCCGAACGCCAGCACGAGCAGCATGAAAATAGCAGCCATCACGATCACGCCGAGGACCAGCAGACGCTGTGACGCGCTCTCTTCGCTCTCGAACTGCCCGCCGTACTCGACGCGATAACCGCCCGGCATCGGAACAGCCGATGACACGGCGTTGCGGATGTCGGCGACCACACTGCCGAGATCCCGTCCTGCGACGTTGCACGAAATCACGATGCGTCGCTGAACGTTCTCACGAAGAAGCATATTCGGTCCCTGTTCGCGCCGGACATCCGCGAGCATCCGCACGGGAACGATCGCGCCCATCGGCGTGTCGACCGGCAGATCGACGACACGCTCGAAGTCGGCGATATTGGACGCGTCCAGCTTGACCAGGAGATCGAACGTCGTGCCGCGGTCGAAGATGCGGCCCACCGTTGCTCCGGCAAAGCTCGTCTCGATCGCTTCGGTCACATCCGCGGGACGCAGCCCGTAGCGGGCGATGGCCGGACGATTCAGCACGAACCGGACGAACGGAACATCCATCTGTTGCTCGAGCGACAGGTCCGCCACGCCTGGCACTTCAGCCATCGTCGCGCGCACGCGCTCGCCGAGGCGCCGCAGCGTGCCGAGATCGTCTCCGAACACCTTGACGGCGATATTCGCGCGCGTGCCCGACAGCATGTGATCGATGCGGTGCGAAATTGGCTGCCCGATCGTGACGTTGGTTCCCGGCAACGTCGAGAACTGCCGGCGGAGCTCGGCGAGCAGGTCTTCGCGGGTGCGACCCGTCTCCTTCAGGCCCACGTCGATTTCCGCGGCTTCGACACCCTGCACATGCTCGTCGTACTCTGCGCGACCCGTCCGGCGCGCGGTCGCCACGACTTCGGGCTGCGACAGTAAGATCTGCTCGACTCGTCGTCCGATCTCGTCGGACTTGGCGAGCGACGTTCCGGGCAGCGTGTTGGCCTGCACGGTCAGACTGCCTTCGTGGAATTCGGGCAGGAACGACGTCCCCGCGCGCGTGAGTCCGAATGCAGCGCCAATAAGAAGGACAAGCGCGCTCGCGATGACCAGGCCGGGTCTATCGAGAATCCGCGGCAGGTCCTTCGCATACCTCGCCTTCAGCACACGGGTAAGCCAGCCATCATGCCCACGCTCGATCGAACGCGCGTTCGGAAGGAAGGCGTAGCACAGCGCGGGCGTCACGACGATGGCAACCGCCAGCGAGGCGAGCAGCGCGACGATGTAAGCGAAGGCCAGCGGGGTCAGCAGTCGCCCTTCGATGCCGGTGAGACCGAAGACCGGCAGGAAGACCAGGACAATGATCACGGTCGCAAAGACGATCGACGAACGAATTTCGAGCGTGGCATCGCGCACGATGTCAGACGCGGACCGGCGCTCCTCGACGGGCTTCGTCTGGTTCTCGCGTAGCCGCCGAACGACGTTCTCCACGTCGATGATGGCGTCGTCGACGAGCGCGCCGATGGCAATCGCCATCCCGCCCAGCGTCATCGTATTGATGCCGACGCCGAAGGCGCGCAGCGCCAGTACACCGGCAGCCAGCGACAACGGCATCGCCGTCAGCGTGATGCCGGCGGCGCGCAGGTTGGCGAGGAACAGCAGCACGACCACAATGACGAGAATCCCGCCGTTGCGGAGCGCGTCGACCACGTTATCGACGGCGACCTGGATGAAATCGGACTGCCGGAAGATGCGCCGGTCAATCGTGATGCCTGACGGCAACTCCTGCTGCAGCGTGTCGAGCTCGCGGTCGAGCCGTCCGGTCACCTGGATGGTGTTCGCCCCTGGTTGCTTCTGCACGCCGACGATCACGGCAGGCTTACCGCTCCGGGAGCCTTCGCCGCGTTTGAATGCCGCCGCCTCGCGCACGTCCGCAACGTCACGCACGAGCACGGAACGATCCCCGCGCAGCGCAATCACCGTGTCGCCAATCTCGTCAACGCTGCGGACGCGGCCGATCGCTTCCAGGACGTACTCCTGCGAACCTTCGGTGTAGACGCCTGCGGACGTGTTCTCGCTGGCGCCGCGCGCCGCGTCGAGCAGCTCGGTCAGCGAGATGTTGTTCGCGCGGAGCGCATCAGGATGCGCCACGATCTGGAACTGCCGCTCCGCGCCACCGATCGGCGTGACCTGCGACACACCCGGCACGGCGAGCAGCCGCCGTCGAACGGTCGTGTCGGCAATCGTGCGGAGCGACAACGGATCGACCTGATCCGACGAGAGCGCGAAAAACAGGATCTCGCCCATGATCGACGACACGGGCGCCAGAACCGGACGATCGGCCTGCGGTGGCAGGACGCCGCTGGCCAGCGACAGCTTTTCCGACACGAGCTGCCGCGCCATGAAGATGTCGGTTCCCCAATCGAACTCCACCCATACGACCGAAATGCCGACGGCGGTTGCCGATCGGACGCGGCGCACGCCCGAGGCGCCGTTCATGGCGCTCTCGATCGGGAATGTGACCAACGACTCCATTTCTTCAGGCGCCATCCCATGGCCTTCGGTGAGGATGGTGACCGTCGGAGCCGTCAAGTCGGGGAACACGTCGATCGGCATCTGCCGCGCCGTCCATGCGCCTGCGGCGAAGAGCAGCAGCGAGAGCCCGATAACGAGCCAGTGGTGGTCAATAGACCATTGAATGATTCGTTTCATATCAATGCACGTGACCTTCTGCGGGAAGGCCCTTCGCCGCTGATGCGAGTTGAACGTCGTAGGAACCTCGAGTGACCACGCGTTCGCCCGGCATGATGCCGGTCTTCAGCCCGACGAGATCGCCTTCGCGAGCGGCGATCTCCACGAACCGGCGGGCGAAGCGTTCGCCGCCGGTCTGCACGAATACGTACGGACGCCCGGCCTCCATCAGCACGGCTTCCTTCGGTACCGCCGGCACGCGCACGCGTCGCGTCCCGTAGAGGAGTGCCGATCCCGTCTGTCCGATCAAGAGCTGATTGCCGCGGTTATCGAGCTCGAACTGCACTGTCAGCGCGCGTGTTTCCGGATCGAGCACACCCGCGTCGTGCATGTGGTGGGGCTTGACGACAAACGGCTCAGGACGCCCGGGCAATTCGAGGGCGATGGTGTCGACGTCGCGCGTCAACTCGACGTCCGCCGCCGGCACGAGCGCCTGCAACTCCACTTCATCGGTCCTGACAATGCGGAAGAGGTGATCGGCTTCCGCGTAGGACGCGCCGAGCGTCGCCCACACTTCGGTGACGCGTCCCGTCAGCGGCGCGCGAAGAACGAATGCATTACCCGCAGCCGCACCGCCGCCCGTGCCGAGCGTCTGATCGCGCTGCGCCAGCCTCGCCTGCGCCGCGCGCAGCTGCGCGTCCGCCACAGTGACTGCGCGCTTCGCGTCTTCAACGCGGCGCCCCGGGACCGCCTGGTCGGCGAGCAGCCGCTCTGCCCGACCCTGCTCTGCCTGCGCCGCCTCAAGCTTCGTCTCCGCTTCCGCCACTTCGGCCGCGAGCGTCGCGCGATCGTTGCCCGCCGCGGCGAGCCGAGGCTCGAGACGGCC
>Ga0070675_100004754_pt1 | contig 10368 bp, 7 predicted proteins | sample KBSM43metaG_FD_65343 | JGI IMG/M metagenome (GOLD analysis project Ga0070675, IMG submission 65343) | Miscanthus rhizosphere microbial communities from Kellogg Biological Station, Michigan, USA - KBS M4-3 metaG | ecosystem: Host-associated > Plants > Roots > Rhizosphere > Soil ...
CCGTGACGGGCGAGCCGAGGTTGATCTCCCAGAGCACCTTGCCCGAGCGCTGATCGAGCGCGCGGAAGCGGCCGTTCACGTCGCCGCCGAACAGAATCCGCCACCCGTCGCGACGAGGGACATCGTGCCGGCCCGCTGCTCGAACTTCCACGCGGTGACGCCGGTCTCGGCGGAGATGGCGTAAATGGTGCCGACGTTGCCGCCGCTGTTCGGCGCCACCTGGGCCTGCTTGTAGGCGACCCCATAGAGCGAGGTGTTCTTGCGGGACTCAGCCACCGCCGTACCCTGGGCGCAGGTGTTGCGCAACGGCACATACATGACGTTGGTCAGCGGGCTATAGGCGCTGGCTTCCCAGTTCTTGCCGCCGTTGGTCGTGGGGCAGACGAACACGGTCTGGCCAGCCCGGGTGAAAAGCGTGTCCGGATTGACTTCGACGTCGCCGGTCGCACCGTTGATGCGGCTGACGATCGTCTGGAGGACGGTGGGTCGCGCCCACAGGAACTCGCCCGTCTCACGGTCGAGCGTGTACACCAATCCCGTCTTGCCCGGCACGCCCGTGATGACCTTTCGTCGCTCACCCGGCTTGATACGCGGGTTGATCCATCGCACTTCGTTTGCGTTCGGGGTTACGGCCGTATCGACGAGCAAACGCTCGAACGGGTGGTCGAGATCCCAGTGGTCCACGACGTGCTGGTAGTACCACACGATCCTGCCGGTATCCGCGTCAATCGCCAGCGTGGAGTTGTGATAGAGGTGCTTGTTGGCCACGCCGCCGATGAGGTACTTCGGGGCAGGCGAGGTCACAGACGTGCCGATGTAGATGAGGTTCAGCTCGGGATCGTAGCTGGGCACCATCCAGGTCCCCACGTGCAGGCGCTCTTCATACGGCACGTCCCCCCACGTTTCGCTGCCGGGTTCTCCCGGCTTGGGAATCGTCCGCGTGCGCCACAGTTCCCTGCCGGTGCGGGCGTCATGGGCCGTGATGACGCACGCCTCCGGGCCGCCTTCGGGCTCGCATCCCCGTCCGGAAATCACCTTGCTGTTGGCGACGATGGGGCCGGACGTCTGCTGGGCGCCCCTCTGGTAATCCAGGATCTTCGTCTCCCACGCAAGCGTGCCAGTCTGGGCGTTCAACGCGAAGACATAGTCGTCGGCACTCGTGTCGATGATGAGGTTCCCGTAGATCGCCAGGTTCCGGTTGATGGCGGGCACCGGGAAGAACTTGGCGAGATCCTCGGGCAGCTTCCGCCGGTACTGCCATTTCAGATCGCCTGTCTTCGCGTCGAAGGCTTCGACGACGTCGAGGGGGTTGGGGAAGTACATCACACCGTCGTGCACGAGGGGCGTCCCCTCCTGGATGCCTGGCCCGAGCGCGCGCGTCCACACCATCCGCAGAGTGCGGACGTTGTTCGGGGTGATGTCCTGGAGCGGGCTGTAGCCCCAGCTGTTCAAGGTCCGCCGCCACATCAACCAGTCGGCGGGAGGCGGGTTCCTGAGAACGGCGTCGGTGACGGCCTGGAATGGCCGGGCCTGCTGTGCGTCGAGCCAGCTGGTCGGCCACAGCGTTGCCGCAGCCAGTGCAGACGCGAAAACGCGCGAGCCGAGCGTCGACCATCGAGCCCTCGTCACTGAGCGCCTCATGCCTGTCCTCCCGAAAAAGGTGTACCGAGCCGGCGGAGCGCGCGCCTATTAGAGCCCAAAGCGGCTAACATTCGTGCCCGCACAGGTACGACGGCCCGTTGTCGGCACTGCCAGGCTGTCGCAAGGAGGCGCCGTCCATGAAGCTGCCGCGATTGTTTCTCTTGACGATGGCCGGAGTCGTGCTCACAGGCGCGATGTACCTGTCCGGCGTGCTCAGTGCCCAGTCGCTGGCGACCCCCAACTTCACGACGGCCCAGGCTGCAGAAGGTAGAGCGGCCTACGAACGGAGCTGCGCGTCGTGCCACGGCACCAATCTCGACGACGGCGAGTTCGCCCCGCCGCTCAAGGGCGTGGAGTTCCGGTTGCGCTTCGGGGGCAAGCCACTCGACGCCCTGCACGAGGACGTGCTGCGAATGCCGCCGACGGCGCCCAACAGCCTTGGCGACGCGGTGCGGGCGCAGATTCTGGCCTATCTGGCACAGGAAAACGGCGTGACGGCCACCAACCGTGAGCTGTCGACTGACGCTGCAGTCCTTCGTGGCGCGGCCATCCCGGGAGCCGCGGGCGGACCGAGCGGCGGCCTCACGACCGGCGTGCCCATTCCGCCGCCCCCGGCGCGGCTGAATCCGCTGGATCGGATCACAACCGTCACCGATCGTATGCTCACGAACCCCGCCGACGGGGACTGGCTGACGTGGCGCCGGTCCGCCGACAACATGGGCTTCAGCCCGCTCACGCAGATCGACCGGCAGAACGTCGCCGATCTGCGTCTCGCCTGGAGCTGGGCGCTGCCGAACGGCCCCAATGAAGCGCCGCCGCTCGTGCACGACGGCGTGATGTTCGTGCACGGCTTCGGCGACAAGGTGCAGGCCATCGATGCCGCGACGGGCGACCTCCTCTGGCAGTACTCGAGGCGGCTGCCGCGTGACCGCGCGCCGACGGTCAAGCGCGGCCTGGCGCTCTACGGGGACAGGTTGTACGTGCCGACGTCGGACGTCCACCTGATGGCGCTCGACGTGAAGACCGGCGATGTCGTGTGGGATCACGCGGTGGCCGACGCCGGGGCCGGCTACGGCATCACGGGGGGGCCGCTCGCCGCCAATGGGAAGGTGATGATCGGCACGACCGGCCGAGCGCCGGGCGGCAACTTCATCGTGGCGCTGGACGCGCAGACCGGTGCCGAAGCCTGGCGTTTCAACACCATCGCAAGGCCGGGCGAGCCCGGCGGCTCCAGCTGGAACGGACTGCCGGTGAACCAGCGCAATGGGGCGTCGGTGTGGGTGCCAGCGAGTTACGACCAGACCCTGGATCTGGCTTTCTTCGGACCTGCGCAAACCTACGATACCGGGCCGCTCCGCATCCCGTCGGACGCCGAGGGGATCACCAACGACGGGCTCTACACGGACTCGACGCTGGCCATCAATGTGACGACCGGGAGGCTCGTGTGGTTCTTCCAGCACCAGCCCAACGATCAATGGGACTACGACTGGGCCTTCGAGCGGCAGGTGCTGCCGCTGCCGGTGAATGGCAGGACCAGGCCCGTGGTGGTCACCGGCGGCAAACAGGCCATCTTCGACGCGATGGAAGCGGACACCGGGAAGTACGTGTTCTCGTTCGATCTCGGCGTGCAGAACGTGGTGAAAGCCGTCGACCCGACGACGGGCGCCAAGGCCATCGACGAGTCGCTCGTGCCCGGCGACGGTACGACGAAGTTCACGTGTCCGCACGCCGGCGGCGCCAAGTCGTGGCTTCCGTCGTCTTACAACCCACGCACCCGCATGCTGTACGTCACGCTCGTCGAGGCGTGCATGGACCTGACGCCGGTCGCGCCGGGTGGGCGCGGCAGCCTCTCCACGGGAGTGCGCTGGAGCCTGCGTCCGCGGCCTGGCAGCGACGGAAAGTACGGGCGCGTGCAGGCCATCAGCCTGGACACCCGCAAAACCGTCTGGATGGAGCGGCAGCGGGCGCCCCAGTCCACCGGCGCACTGGCCACCGCCGGCGGCGTGGTCTTTGCGGGCGCGCTCGACCGTTCGCTCATCGCCTACGACGACATGACCGGCAAGGAACTGTGGCGGACGCGCCTGGGCGACGTGCCGAGCAACGCCCCCATCAGCTACGCGGTGAACGGCCGGCAGTACCTGGCGGTCGTGGTCGGCAACGGCGGCGCTCAGGCCAACACGTTCCCGGCGCTCGTGCCGGAAATCAGGAACCCACCCGACCGGGGCGCGGCGGTGTTCGTGTTCGAGTTGCCGAACCGCTCGCGCCGATAACAGGGGACACAATGCGGCGGAAACTGGCGTACCTGATTTCGTTGTCGGTCATGGCATGGTGCCTCGTACACATCCAAGTTCCTGTGGTTCACGCGCAGGACCAGCGCTGCGCCAACCCCAAGGACGGCAAACCCGCCGACTGCGTACCTTCTACCTTCACGACCTTCGATGTCCCGTTCGCGACGCTGCCAGGCGGGCGACTGAATGCCAAGGGCGAGCTCGATCCGACCGCTTCGCCTGAAGACGCGCACAAGGGCGCCTTCGTCGCGGCGCGCAAACTCGGCTTGTTTCGCAATTTCGAGTGGCTGCACTGGGTGCCGACCGCGCCGTCGAAGAAAGACCCGGCGACCGGCAAATGGGGCGGCGGGGATCTGGATGGATTTCCTACGGGCTGGGGATCGAGCGGCTTCGGCATAGCCGGCAGTTGCCTGTACTGGGGACGCAGCAACTCCACGAACACCACCGGACCAGGTGTGACGATCGACGTAAAGATCTTCCGAATCCAGCCCAATCCCGAGAAGGACCCGCCGATCGAGGTGGGCGCCATGCCGCAACTCACGGTGGACGACGGCCGGACCGCCGTGCGCGACCGGGAACTGCGGCCATACAACTACACCTCGACGGACGGCGTCGAGCGGATGCTGATGGTCCGAAGCGCTGGAACCGGCGCCGGGGGCGACGTGATCACCTATACGGTGAATCCCAAGACGTGCCTTCCGACCGACGATGGCGCCAACAGCGATGTGCTCGCGCACGAGTTCTATCTCTGGCACGACCCGCAGAACGCCAACCGCTTCCTGGTGCTCTCGCAGACGTACGCGGCACAGCCCGACGATCTGGTGGTCACCGCCATCACGGACGAGAAGACCGGGCTCGTACTGAAGGAACCGCAGTTCCTCGCCTCGTTCACCCTCGAGGACATCGGCGGTCCGGTGCGCAATGAGCGGCCCGACGCGACGGGCCTGTTCTCCTCCGGCCGTTTTGTGGACTACCGCCGACTGACGGACCAGTGGGGCCGTCCCGGCGCCTCTCAGGCCTCGATGGTGAACAACCTGCACTCGGGAACGATGTCCGATGACGGCGAACGTTTCTACGCCGCCAGCACGACGGCAGGTATGTTCATCCTCAACACGGAGGCTCTGGCGCACCACACCAACGCGGAGATCGTCTCCGGCAAGGTGTGCAACCAACGCTCGTCGAACGCCTGGATCGACGAGAAGGTGGGCGGCGTGGTCGACGTGAGGAAGCTGCCCGCGATTGCCACTGATTGCGTGCACCCCGTGCTCAACTCCGACCCCGGTGTGCTGGCCATGCTGCGCTCCGATCGATCCGAAGCGGACAAGCTGGCGCGCTACACGCGGCTCGAGACGCGCTCACGCTTCAGCTTCAATCCGCCACTGGTCGCTTCGACGGCCACGCACAGTGCGGTGCCGGTGCCGGATCGCCCCTCGCTCACCAGCGGTAACATTCGGAATCGCCCCGCATGGGTGGTGGTTACGGAAGAGCACCCATTCGGCCCGTGCCCCGAGCGGGGATTGAGGATCCTCAACGTTGAGTCGGAAATCACGCCGACGGTGATCGGCGCCATCGCCCAGTCCGATAGCCTGGTCGAAAACTGTCTCAAGCAGCCGAGGCCTCCGGGCGCGCTCACGCGTCCCAACATGCATGCGCACAACCCGACCGTGCTGCCTCGTCTGGTGTTCGTGAACTGGCAGGGGCATGGCGTACGTGCGCTCGACATCTCGAATCCCTTCGCCCCCCGCGAAGTCGGGCACGCCCGACCAGTGCCCTGGGGGGAGATCGTGACGTATCCGGACATCCACGACGGCCTCATCTACGTCGGCGACAACAATACCGGCCTGCATGTCTTCAAGTACACAGGGCCGTACGCGGACGAAGTGCCGAAGGCGTCGATCTATTCGTCCAACCGCACCAGCCCGCATCCATCAGCCCGGGGCGGGCGCTGACGGTGCGACTCTGCGTCCCGCTGTTGCTGTTCAGTCTGGCGGGTACGGCCATCGGGCAGGAGTTGCACGCGGCGAGCCACGTGACGCCGTCGCAGGTGGGCGCGCCTCCCGCGACGCCCCTTTACACCAACGAGGACTTGGCGTTCCTGACGCACATGATCGTGCATCACCAGCAGGCCATCGACATGGCGGCGCTGGTCCCGGCACGCAGCCACCGCAAGGAGTTCCTCACGTTCGCGCGATATATGGCGGGCGCCCAGCAAGCGGAGATCGATCAGATGACGGCGCTGCTGCAGGTGGCGGCCGATCGCGGTCAGGAGCCGCCTCACCATGAGATGGCCGGCGACCCGCCGATGCATGGGATGTTGTCGAAGGCGCAGATTGCGGCGCTGGAAGCGGCGAGCGGCGCCGAATTCGAGACGCTGTGGCTGCAGGGAATGATCCGTCACCATCAGGGCGCGCTCGACATGGCCTTGGCGCAACAGCAGCGTGAGTTCGCGAGCCAGCGCCAGCCCTATGGAATCGCCGGGATGGCCGACGATATCTTGACGACCCAGCGGGGCGAAATCGGCATGATGAGGACGTGGCTCACCCGGTGGGGCCTCGCGGACCCGGCTCCCGACCGCTAGCCTCCGCGGAGAACCTTATGGCCACCTTGCGTTGTCTCTGTGTTGCGGTTGCATTCGTCGGTGGTATCGCGACGTGCTTGGGGGCCCAGCAACCCCAGCCTGCACGCCCCACTGGGGTTCCTCGTCCACCGGACCCTGGACCTCTCTTCTTCAGTGAACACTGGAAGAATCCCAAGACCTACGCGGCCGGCGCGCTCCCGCTGACCAGCGTGACGCAGGACGTCGTCACGACGCCTGACATGGAGCTGACCGTCTACGATCCCAACGCGAAGTACATCCCTGAATACAGAAAGTCATTGCGCTGGGGTTCGTGGGGCGAGGACTGGGAGGGACCAAACTGTCTTCGGATCTACGGTGTCGAGAGGCCCGAGATCTGGGCCGGCTCGTGTGGCGCAGTGACCGTGACGCTGCGGCACAAGCGCAATTCCGTGGATCTGTCGAACCGCGGTCGTGTGATCTGGGGCACGTATGTCTCAGGGTTTCACGTCGCCCGACTCGTCGTGAAGCTGGCCGACGGCACATTCCTGGTCGGCGACCCTGGCACCGGTACGCCCGACGTCTCACATATCGAAAACGAGGTCGTGTTGTCGTCGCTTCGCTGGCTGAAGCTTCAGGTACCCGAGACGGTCACCCGCGGCAGTTGGGTGGAGAGGCCCGACCTGTCCAAGGTGGACGAAATCGGCTGGACTCAGCTCATGCCAGGTTCGGGGCACGGCGTCGGTGGCTTTGTGGCCGTCTCCAAGTTCGAGGTCTGGGGCATGCCTGTTCCGCGAACGAGCGCGCCCTCACGATGATGGGCCGGATGCTGCTGTGGCTGTGGCTGGCTGCGGTGCCAGTGCGCGCGCAGATCGCCGTGTCGGCCAACGACGCGACCGAGATCATGGTGGATGGTGTCCACGTCATGGTCCCCAATGCCCCTCCGGACACCGTGACGATCATCGACCTGAGTGCGCGCCCTCCGAGAGTCATCACGGAACTGAACGCGCCGTCCAGTTGGTCCGGGCCTCCGCAGATGGTCGCCGTGACGCCGGATGAATCCATCGCGCTCCTGGCGAGCTCGCTCAAAGCGAATCCGGCCGACCCGACGCAGACGACGCAGGACAACAGGATTTCCGTCATCGCCCTCAGGTCCTCCCCGCCCGCCGTCATCAGGACGCTCGAGGCTGGCCTGTTCCCGAACGGCATCGCCATCAACGCGGCAGGCACGTTGGCGCTGGTCGCCAACCGCGGCGACAGCACCGTGTCGATCTATACGATCTCGGGAACCAGCGTCGACCCTGCCGGTAGCATCTCGTTGCGGGACAGGAGCTGCGGACCCAGCATGCCCGCATTCACGCCCGATGGCGCCACGGCCTACGTGACGTGCACCGACACCCACAGGCTCGCCATCCTCTCGATCAACGGAACCGAGGTGCGCGATACAGGCCGCTCCGTCGTCGCGAATCTGCGTCCTGTCGGTATCGAGATCACGCCGAAGGGAGATCTCGCGATCGTCGCCAACATCGGCAACGGACCCACTGGAGGAGTGGACACGCTGACGATCGTCGACATCGCGTCTCCCAATCCCCGAGTCGTTGATTCGGTGGCCGTGGGCGTCATCCCGGAAGGACTGGCGCTTTCCCCCAGGGGCGACTACGTCGCGGTGAGCCTGATCAACGGCACCAGCTTCCCGAGATCTTCTCCGTTCCATCACGACGACAACATTCTCAAGATCCTGCGTCTCTCGGGCTCCCGTCTGACGCCCGTCGCCGAAGCGCGCGTCGGCCCGTGGTGCCAGGGCGTTGCGTGGAGCAACGACGAGCGCACGGTCGTGATTCAGTGCATGGTCGAGCAGCAGATCGACGTGTTCGAATTCGACGGCAAGACGCTCACGCGCAAGCCTGCCATCAAGGTGTCCGGCGGCCCCGCCTCCATTCGCACGGCGTGGCGGCCGCTGAACCGGCCGTGATCGGCCCGCTTCGCGCTGATGAATCTGGTGGTCGAGACAAGCCGGTACACGGGAGGCTGACATGATCGTGAAACGGACGCTCGTGGCGGGTGTCGCCATCGTCGCGTGCGGCCTGGCGGCGCACGCCCAGCAGACGCGCACCGCCGAGACGCCACGCCCGGAAGTGACGAAGGCCCAGGTCCAGCGCTGGATGACTGAGCTGTCGAACTGGGGGCGGTGGGGCAAGGACGATCAACTCGGGACGCTCAACCTGATTACCCCGCAGAAGCGCCAGCAGGCCCTCGCTCTGGCCAAGCGTGGCGTCGTCGTCTCGCTCGAGCAGCCGGTGGCGCTCGTGCCCATGCCGGACGCCACCAAGCGCGACGGCCGTTCCCACGCCATCTCGTTTTACGAGATCCGGTTCCGGACGTTTCCCGATCCCGACCTCGAGACGGGCAATCCTGGCTTCAGCAGCGACATCAAGGAGTTCCACGTCCACGGCCCGATGACGCATCTCGACGCCTTGTGCCACGCCAGCTACCAAGGCAAGTGGTACAACGGGTTCGTGCTCGCCGAGGGGTTCAGCGACCAGGCGGGCTGCTCGCGCTTGGGCACCGAGGCGGTGAAACAGGGCATCGTGACGCGAGGAATCCTGGTGGACATGACCCGTCTGAAGAACCCGTCGCGGCCGCCAGGGGCCCGTGCCTACGTGGAGGACCTCGAGGCCTGGGAGCGGCAGACCGGCCTGAAGGTGTCGCCTGGCGACGCGCTGTTCGTGTACAACGCCCCGGCACCCAGAGCGCAGGGCAGCGGCGGTGGCCTCGGAGGCTCGATGGACATTTCCGTGCTGCCCTGGATGAAAGAGCGCGGCGTTGCGATCACCAGCGCCATTCGGTCAATCCCTGAAGACCCGCGGGCCAACCACGTCGTCCCGCTGGTGGCCATGGGGCTGCATCTGCTGGACGGCCCCCGGCTCACTGAGCTCGCCGAGACTACCGCGCGGCTCAACCAGTGGGAGTTCCTGCTGGTCATCGCGCCGCCCAAGGTGCCGGGCAGCACCGGCGAGCTGGTCAATCCCCTGGCGATGTTCTGACGGCGGTCGGGTCGGCGGGGCACAACACGCCGCTCGGGACGGCGGCACCGGGAGAACCCACGACTGGGGAAGCCGGACAGCAGGATTGATGCCGTTCTGCGCGAAAATAGAGAGCGGTCCGGGCACGCCGCAGGCGTAAGATCCCCTCGCCATGGGTCCATCCAACGGTTGGGTGAAAGTGTGCCTGGCCCCGGCCTTCGCGTCCGTGATTGCAGCCGGCGCGCTCGTCGTTGCGCAGGTCGCCCCGTCACCGGCGCCGCCGTATGGGGTCACGGGCGCTTGTCACGTCAGCCCGATTGTCGACGATCTCGACCGCTCGGCCCGCTTCTACCACAACCTGATCGGGCTGGACCTCGTCCCCACGCCTTCGCCGGGGCCGCTGCCGTGGGACGAGGACCCCGGCCACCTCCACCTGCACGGCATGCCGCAGGCGTGGCTCCGTTTCATCGGCGCGCGAATGCCCGGCATCCGCTGTGGCGTCGAGCTGGTCGAGATGAGAGGCATCGACCGCAAGCCGGTGCGGCGTCGCATCGAGGATCCGGGAGCCGTCACGCTGATCCTTCTGGTACGCGACCTCGACGCCGCCTTCGCGAAGCTCAAGGCCGCGGGCGTCCCGGTGGTGTCCACGGGAAGCGCGCCGGTGTCGATGGGCAGCACCAGCCGGACGCGGGCGATCATCGTCCAGGATCCCGACGGCCACTTCGTGGAGCTTGCCCAACTCGATCCACAGGTCGAGACATCGGCACCGGCGTCGAGCAACGTCATCGGCATCCGGCTGCGCGTCACCGTGAGCGACATGGACGGCACGCTGGCGTTCTACCAGCAGCGTCTCGATCTCAAA
>Ga0070675_100004757_pt1 | contig 10362 bp, 7 predicted proteins | sample KBSM43metaG_FD_65343 | JGI IMG/M metagenome (GOLD analysis project Ga0070675, IMG submission 65343) | Miscanthus rhizosphere microbial communities from Kellogg Biological Station, Michigan, USA - KBS M4-3 metaG | ecosystem: Host-associated > Plants > Roots > Rhizosphere > Soil ...
GTGGCGCGAGAGTTGTCTTGGAGCTGCCTGTCCCCATCCCCAACCAGGCACCCCATGAGAAAACTCGTATTGCCGATCACACTGCTCGCCCTTGCCGCGGCGACGTTCACGGAACCGAAACCGAAAGCCACGCTGCTATTCACGTTGAAGGGTCACGAGACGCGCGACCCCGCGGTCTCGCGCGACGGGCGTCGCGTCTACTACCTGCAAGATTCGACCGACTTGTACATGTTCGACCGCACAACCGGCCGGTCGACGCACGTGCTCGGCAACATGCTCGGGGCCGGTGCCAATGTCGCCGTCTCGCCGGCGAATGATCGGCTGGCGTTCAGTCGTTATGCTGAGGACGGACACGCGGCGCAACTCTGGACGGTGACGCTCGAACCGGCGACGGGTCTGCCAAACGGAGCGCCGCGGCGTGTGAGCATCCTCAGGGCGAGCGCCCCGGTTTTCTCCCCGGACGGGCGTTCGATCGCTTTCGCGACGCCAACCAGCGCGGGAGCTCAGAGCATCGCGGTCGTTCCAGTCAACGGCGGACCGGAACGAATTGTCGCCGAGACGCGTGGCGAGATCTGGCCTCTGCAGTGGGTGAAGACCGACACGCTCTACTTCGGCCTCTCCTTTGGCTCGAAGGCGGACTTCGCGAAGAACGGCATGTATCGTGTCGCCGTTTCCGGAGGGACTCCGCAATTCATCGCGCGGACGGCTGACTGGGGTCAATGGCCCGGCAGCACGCCAGATGGTCGTTTTATTGTCAGCTATGACTCGACCTGGGATTCGGTGCTCGTATTGAACGCTTCGGGCAAGCGTCTCCATGCGTACAAGCCAAGCGATCGAGAAGTGACGGCCGACGTTTGGTTCGGCAACGCGCGAGCGATTGGATGGAAAGGGCACTGGATCAGTGCCGTTCGCGCGATCGATCTTGCCACAGGCAAAGAGCGCGTTCTCAGCGACACCTCGGCGCACCTCGAACCTTCCTGGTCGCCGGACGGACGACAGGTCGCCTTCATTCAGGTCGCGCCCACCGCCCTGGTGATCATGAACGTGGACGGGAGTGGGCGACGGAAAGCCGCGGCCGCACGGATCCCGATGCCGAACACGCCGCTGCTTTGGTCGCCCGACGGTCGCTCGATCTTCTATCGAAACAATCTGACCGACGGCGGGATCGATATCGTAGATGTCGCGACGTTGCGAACGCGGCAAATTGCCCGCATGGCGACGGCAGAACCGCTGCCGCGCTGGCGGGCCGACTCGAAGGCGATCCTGTACGGCGTGGTCAACGGTACGGAGAACACTGACTCGCTCAAGAAGATCGAGATTCGCGAAGCGTCGCTCGACGGCGCCGACCGCTCGCTTCACTCGATCCAGGCCCGCTGCATTGGCGGCGCTCATTGCGGGAAAATCGTCGACGACAGTTTGCTCGCGACCTGGTCTGGCGCGACGGGCGATTACGCCATGACGAATTTTCGTACGCGCGCCGCGCCGCGCATCGTTTACCAGCGCGATGCGACGCAGCAGCAGCCGGTCCCGACGTTCTCGAACAACGGGCGTTGGATGGTGGTACGCCGCCAATCAAAGACCGATCGCCGCTGGTCGATCGAGGTGATGCATCCGGATGGTTTGGCCCGCCACTCGGCACAACTCGCTTTCGGCCCGGCGCCGGGTCTCATGAACGCGTGGGTGAGTGACGACGGATCGCAGGTCGTGATCGTCTCGCACGACTGTCCGGCGAGCAACGAGCTTCGCTGCAGCAGCGATGAAAACGCGATCTATCGTGTGGACATCGCATCGGGCAAAAGCACCCCAGTTGCCGTCGTACCACGGGTTCAGCGTCCGGTTGCCGGCCCCTGGGTTTCGCCCGATTCACGGACACTGGTCTACACGCGCGACATCGAGGCGCGTGTCGAGTTCTACGAGGTCGATTACTCCGAAGTATTCAAGGGCCGCTGATTGGGTGGTTAGCGACGAGCTTCAGCGTCGCCGAGCGCCCTGAACTGGCGGTGCGCCGACTTCGGCGTAGAATCCGGGCCATGGACGCCAGAGAGTGCAGTGGATCTCCGTAGCCAGCTGACCGAGACGCTCGGCGCCGCGTACACACTGGAGCGCGAGCTCGGGGGCGGCGGGATGTCGCGCGTGTTCGTGGCGCACGAGACGCGGTTCAAGCGGCGCGTCGTCGTGAAAGTCCTCTCGCCGGAGCTCGCCCAGGGGCTGAACGCCCAGCGCTTCGAGCGGGAGATCGAGCTGGCCGCGTCGCTGCAGCAGGCGAACATCGTCCCGCTGCTCAACGCCGGCGAGAGCGGCGGACTGCCGTTTTATACGATGCCGTTCGTCGAGGGCGAGAGCCTTCGGGCGCGGCTCGAGCGCGGCCCGGTCGCGATCGCCGAAGCGACGAGTGTGCTGCGCGACGTCGCGCGTGCGCTGGCCTACGCGCACGAGCGCGGCGTCGTGCATCGCGACATCAAGCCCGACAACGTGCTGCTATCCGGCGGCGCCGCGGTCGTCACCGACTTCGGGATCGCGAAAGCGCTCGCGGCGGCGCGCGGTGAGGCCGCCGCGACGAATGGTGGTGCGGCTCCGCTGACGGCGCTCACCGTCGTCGGCACATCGATCGGCACGCCCGCGTACATGGCGCCCGAGCAGGCATCTGGTGATCCAAACGTCGATCACCGCGCCGATCTCTACTCGTTCGGCTGTTTGGCGTACGAGCTCCTCGCCGGTCGCCCGCCGTTCACGGCGACGAGCACACAGCGTCTCATCGTCGCCCACCTCACCGAGACGCCACCGTCGCTCGCCGGGCTTCGTCCAGACGCGCCGCCGGCACTCGTCGCGTTGGTGGCGGGCTGTCTCGAGAAAGAACCCGACGCGCGACCGCAGACCGCCGGCGAGATCGTCGGGCTGCTCGACGCCGCGAGCAGCCAGCCGAGTTTTTCTTCCGCGCAGAGCCACTTCGCCGGCCGGCGAACGCTCGGCAAGGCGCTCGCGATCTACGCCGCGACGTTTGTGCTCGTTGCGCTCGCGGCATGGTTCGCGATCGGCGCTATCGGCCTGCCCGATTGGGTCTTCCCCGGCGCGCTCATCGTGATGGCGCTCGGACTTCCAGCGATTCTGTTCGCGGGCTACGCGCAGCGCGCTGCGCAGCACACGCCGACGAATACGATGGCGACGCTCGCCGTGAAGGCCAGTCCGCACATCACCTGGCGCCGGGTCGCGCTCGGCGGCGCGTACGCCATCGGCGCGTTCGCGTTGGGCGTCGGCGCGTTCATGGGTCTTCGCGCGGCGGGTATCGGACCGGCCGGTTCGTTGCTCGCGCGCGGCAGCATCAAGACGCGCGAGCCGCTCCTCGTTGCCGATTTCACATCGCGCGGCGACTCGAGCCTCGGGAACGTCATGACCGAAGCCGTGCGCGCGGACCTCGGTCAGTCCAAAGTCGTTTCACTCGTCGCGCCCGCCGCGGTCGCGGCGGCGCTTCAGCGCATGCAACGGCCCGCCAGTGCTCGCTTCGAGCTCACGCTCGCCCGCGAGATGGCCCAGCGCGACGGCATCAAGGGCATCGTGGACGGCGACATCACGCCGCTCGGGACCGGCTACGCGTTGTCACTGCGGCTCGTCTCCGCCGATTCGGGGAACGTGCTCACGTCCTTCCGGACGAGCGTCGACAAGCCGTCGGACCTGATCGACGCGATCAACTCACTGTCGCGCAAGCTGCGCGGCAAGATCGGCGAATCGCTCAAGTCGGTGAACGGCTCGCCCGCGCTCGCCCAGGTGACGACGTCGTCGCTCGACGCGCTGCGCAAGTTCACCGAGGGATCGCTCGCCAATCGACGCTCCGATTACAGCCGGGCAGTCGTTCTGTTTCGGGAAGCCGTGGCCATCGATAGCACCTTTACGGCCGCCTGGATCGGGCTCGCCGCCGCCGCGGCGAACGGCAATGGTTTCTCGCAGTCCGAGATCGATCACGCCCTGTCCATGTCGTACCGGTTTCGCGGACGCCTGGATCCAACGGCGCGGTTGCTGACCGAAGCACGGTACTTCAACGGCGGCCCCGGTCGCGATCGGTCGCGGGCGCTGCAACTCTACCAGCGCATCTTCGCCACCGACTCCTCACCCCCCCTGGCGAACACGATTGCCCTGATCTATGTGGGAATCGGAGAGTTCGCCCGCGCCGAGTCGCTTTACACCTGGGCGATTCAGCGTGATTCCAACTTTACGCTCGCGCACGGCAACATCGTCGGCCCGCAATTCGACGGCGGCAAGTTCGCTGCCGCCGAATCGAGCGTCGCACTCGCCCGCCGCCGGCACCCGGGCTATTTGACCGGCGTTCTGCTCGCCGCGGTGCTGAGGTATCACAAGGGAGACTTGGCCGTTTATCGTCGAGCGCTCGACAGTCTCCGCACCGCCAAGGCGCCGCGGCTCCGCATCACGGGCGGCTATTATCTCGCTGACCTCGACCTGATCAACGGCAGGCTCCGCGACGCCGAACGTGTGTTGGCGGAGACACGAACCATCGACGCGCAGAATGGCCGCGAGGTTCCGCCCATCGTCGATTCGATCGCGCTGGCGCGGAACGACGCCTGGTTCCTCGAGCAACGCGATCGCGCGACGAAGCGGCTCGACGCCGCGCTGGCCGCGCATCCGCTCAAGACACTGCCGGTCGTCGACCGGCCGTACTTCGCGCTGGCCTCGGCGTATGCGCTCGCCGGTCATCCCGACCGGGCCCGTGCGGTTCTGCGCGAGTTCGAGTCCGAGGCCGACACGACGCTCCGCCGGGGGCGCACGCCGGACACGGAGGTGGCGCTGGCCGATATCGCGCTGGCCGAGAACAAGCCCAAGGACGCGCTCGCACATCTGGCGCGGGCCGGCGGCGAATCGATGGATCGCGACCGTCTCGGGAAGGAGCACGAGTCGGACTACGCCCGCGCCGGTTTCGCGTACGACATGGAACAGAACGCCGACTCGGCGATCGCGTCGTTCACGAAATTCCTGAGCACCCCGGCGCTGCATCGCATCATCGGCCCGAACGATCCGCTCTATCTCGCGGCGACGTACAAGCGATTGGGCGAGCTGTACGAGGCCAAGGGCGACGCGAAGAACGCGGCGACGTACTACACGAAGTTCGTCGATCTGTGGAAGAATGCCGATCCAGAGCTGCAGCCGAAGGTCGCCGAGGTGAAGAAGCGCCTCGCGCGGTTGGACACGGAGCGGCGATGAGTCCGACCGCTCGAAGTCCGGCTGGTTTGACCAAATGCTTGCATCGAACCGGCGGCGTCCTTACCTTCAGTAAGGATCAAGAGAGAAGGTAAGGATGCCGGATTCTACGTTGACGAGCAAAGGGCAAATCACTATTCCCAAAGCGGTGCGCGAGGCGCTGCACCTCGAGGTCGGAGACAAGATCTATTTCGAGATCGGCGACGACGGATCGGTCCGGCTCGTGCCGCGAAATGCGCCGGCTGAGTCGCTCTTTGGCCTCTTGAAATCCAAGTCCCAGCGAAAGCGGCCGATCTCGATCGAGGAAATGAACCCGGCGAGTGCCGACGACCGGTGATCGCGCTCGACACGAACGTTCTCGTCCGGCTCCTCCTCCACGACGACCCGCGGCAGGCGAAGGCCGCCGAGCGCGTGTTCATCAACGCGCGACGCGACCAGACGCCGCTGTGGCTTTCGGATATCGTATTGTGCGAGCTCGTGTGGGTCCTGACGCGACGCGCAGGCCTGGCGCGCGCCGAGATCGCTCGCGCGGTCGACCAGCTCTTGCGCACGGAGTTGATCGTGGTGAACGACCCACGTGCGGTGGATCGCGCGCTGACTGCCTATCGCGACGGGCGTGGCGATTTCGCGGACTACCTCATTCGTGAGCAGGCCGTGGCCGCGGGGGCGACGGGCGTGGTCACATTCGATCGCGTCCTCAAGGGCGAATCGGGCTTTCAGTTACTTGGTTCGTGAAACGCCGCGACACCATCCTCATTGTTGCGTGTGGAGTCAAGTCGTCCGACCGGTCAATCCGCCAGCAGCGCCTCGAGCTCCTCTCGCCCGATCTTCGCCAATACGCCATTATCCGCGGCGAGAATCGCGTCGGCTAGCGCACGCTTCGACGCCTGGAGCGCGAGGATCTTTTCTTCGATCGTGGCCCTGGCGACCAGCCGTGTAGCGATCACGCGGCGCGTTTGGCCGATGCGGTGCGTCCGGTCGATCGCCTGCGCTTCGACCGCCGGATTCCACCAGGGATCGAGCAGGTACACGTAGTCCGCCGCCGTGAGGTTGAGTCCGTGCCCGCCCGCCTTGAGACTCACGAGGAAGAGCGGAATGGATGCGTCGGACTGAAACCGATCGACCCGGGCCTCGCGGTCGCGCGTCTGTCCGTCGAGATACTCGTAGCGAAGCCCGTCCTCGTCGAGCCGGCGGCGCACCAATGAGAGGAAGCTCGTGAACTGCGAGAACACCACGGCCTTGTGTCCCTCGTCCACTACCTCGGCCAGCGCCGGCAACAATGCGTCGAGCTTCGCGCTCGGCAGCTCGGGGCGCGACGGATCGGCGAGGACCGGATGACAGGCCGCTTGCCGAAGACGCAGCAACGCCTCGAGCACGTGCATACGTGCGCGCTGGATGCCGACGCTATCCACTCGTTCGAGCACACTGCGGCGGTAACGCGCGAGCAGCGCGTCATAGAACTTCCGCTGCGCCGGCTCCAACTCCACTTCCAACGTCTGCTCGACGCGCGGCGGAAGCTCCGGCGCGACCTGGTCCTTGGTGCGGCGGAGGATCACCGGGCGCATCGCTTTCGCCAGGAGCTCGCGGCCGTCGTGTTCGTCCGGCCCCTCCCCCGAGGTCATGAGTCGGGCGACCGCGCCGAACGTCGAGGATGGCCCGAGCATTCCTGGATTCAGAAACTCGAACAGACTCCATAACTCCTCGAGTCGGTTCTCGATCGGCGTGCCGCTCAGCGCGAGACGATGGCGCGCCTTGATCAGGCGGGCCGCCTTCGACGACGCCGTCTTCGGGTTCTTGATCGCCTGGGCCTCGTCGAGGATCGCGTACTCGAACTCGACCGACGCGAGCGCCAGCGCGTCGCGGCGTAGGGTGCCGTAGGTCGTGATGATGAGGTCCGACGCGTTCGGATTCACCTCCGACCGCCCCGCGCCGGTGTAGTCGGCCACGCGCAACAGCGGGGCGAAGCGCTCGGCTTCGCGCTTCCAGTTGAACACGAGCGACCGCGGTACCACGACGATTGATGGCCCCGCCCCTTCGGCGCGCAGCTCCTCGAGGAGCGCGAGCACCTGGACCGTCTTGCCGAGGCCCATGTCGTCGGCGAGGCAACCGCCGAGGCGAAAGCGGCGCAAGAAGTGGAACCAGCCGAGTCCATCGCGCTGATACTCGCGGAGCGTGCCATGGAATGTCGGCGGCGGATCGCGTGGCGTTATTCGCTCGAACCCGCGCAGCTCGGCGCGCGCCGTCTCGAACGTGTCGTCGACGGAAACGTCGGGAATCGTGGCGAGCAGCGCGTCGAGCAACGCTACCTGCGACCGCGCGAAGCGTGTGACGTCTCCGTCAGCGGCGCCGGTGGCGACGATTGGCCGAAGGCGGGCCAGCCAATCCGTCGGCAAGAGGCCGACGCTGCCGTCCGAAAGGGTGATCGTCGTCTCGCCTTTGCCCAGCGCGTCGAGCAGCGCGGGGAGCTCGACCTCTTCGTCGCCGAAGCGCACCCGCGCGTCGAGCTCGAACCAGTTGATGCCGTGCACCGAGCGCACCTCGGCGTGCGTTCCAGCCGGGGCGCGATACGCCGCGCCGTCGGTGTCCACCTGCCAGCCGGCCCGCACCAGTTCGATCACGGCGGGCAGCAGCTTGGTGCGCGTGAAGACGAGACCGTGCTGCCGCCGAGTGTAGTCCCATTCCTTCTTGGCGCCGAGCTCCACGAGACGCGCTTCGGCCGCGGCTTCGGCGGCGCGATCGCGGCGATAGACAGTGAGCGACTCTGGATCGAACACCGTCGCCGTGAGCAGCGCGCCATCGACTCGCACGCGTCCGTAGCGAAAGGAGAGACGCAGCCAACTTCCGTCACGGCCGCCGGTCAGACCTGCTTTACCGCCGATCGTGAGGCAGGGGACGGGATCACCGTCGACGACCGTCACCGCGCTCTCGCTCGTCGATTCGATCGGTGGCAGACGCGGCAGACCGTAGAGCGCGCCGAGGAAGTCGGGCAATTCTTTCGCCGTGAGACGAAGCGACGACGTCTCGCGCAAGAGCGGGACGAAGGGGAAGGCGCCCGAATGCTCGAAGCGCGCGAATTCTCCCCGTGCCAACAAAATGCCGGACGAGTGAAGCAGCTGCGGCTCGGACAGCGGCATCTCTTCTTCTCCGCGGCGCAGCGTTCCCGTCAATTGATAGCCGCCGTTGCTTCCGTCCGGCCGGTCGATGCGGAGGTGCAACTGCCAGGACGGTCCGTCGTCCCAGCGCACCGGCTCGAGCGGCTGCTCGCCGGCGACCAGGCGCACGCGGCAGCGTCCCGTCTCGCACATGAGGCGAAGCGTCGTGTCGAATGCCGCCGCGCCGAGGATGAACCCACTCGTCCGCGTCGAGCGATCGCCTGCGGTTGGCCAGTGCTCGTTCGACGGGGCTCCGATCAGCATCTGCGCGATCTGGCGATCGGTGGGATCGGGCGCGCCGAGCCAGACCTGCGCGCCGAATCGGAAATGCGTCGGCGCGTCCCACGATCCGTCGTCCTCCTGTTTCTCGCTGGCCAGCTCGATCACGAGCCCGGTCGTGTTCGCGCTCGCGGGGACATCGACGATGTAAACGAGCCGGCGATTGGCCGGCCATTTAGTCTGCCCGTCGGCATGTGATTCTGAGAACTGAAGCTGTCGCCGAATTCCCTCGAGCTGTTGTCTCCACTCCGGACCTCGCGGCGCCGCCGCGGGCCGCGTGGAGAGATCTGTGCGGAGCTCGGTGCCGGTGGAAAAGCTGGGGCGCGGGCCCGCCGAGGCGAGAAGCAATTGGAAGCGTCCCTTGCGCTCGGCTTCGCGCACGGTTGCCCATTGGTGTTTGCAGATGCCGTTGTCGAAGGCGTACGGACAGGTGCAGCTCAGCGTGATGAATCCGCGGCCCGCCTCGAGTCGGACGAGATAGCGCTCGCCGCCGGTGACGCGGGCCTCGAGGAGCCGCGTCGTCGCGGTGACGATGCGAACGCGGCGCTGGACGAAGTACTCCTCGCCGCGGGCGCGGACGCCGGGGCGGAAGAGGTCCTGAAGTTGACTGGGGATCACTCCGGTAAGCTAGGCGGCGGCTCGGCGGCTCGGCGGCTCGGCGGCTCGGCGGCTCGGCGGCCGAGGTCAGGTTGAATGTCGTAGAGCTTGCAGCGCGGTGCACCAGTCGGCCAGGTTACGATGACAAACTCAACGCGCGATGGCCCATTATGAGCGATATGGGAACGTTTCGTACGACGATCATGATCGAGAGTGCCGAACGTCGCGGCGAGATGCGTACCGTCGACTCGGCGCTCGTCGACACCGGCAGCGAGTACACCTGGGTTCCTTCCGAGGTACTCGGTGAGCTGGGAATTCGGCCAGAACACGTTCAACGATTCATCTTGGCGGACGGACGCCAGCTCGAGCGACCAGTCGGAATCGCCATCGTCCACGCCGCGGGCGCCAAGGCGCCAGACTATGTGGTCTTCGCGGAGCCGGGGGACATGATCTTACTTGGCGCGCGCTCGCTCGAGGGACTCAACGTCCGCGTGGACGCCCAGCGGAAGCAGCTTGTGCCGGCCGGGCCGATCCTGGCCGGCGCGGCCTGAACAGTCCGATCGTATCGACGACGACGCCGAGGCGTCCGTAGCAATCCCGCCCCGCCGGCGCCCAGGCGAGCGGGTCGAAAGGCCGTGAACCGCTCTTCTCTCCGTGCGGGCTTGACAGAGAATTGTAGGCTGGCGACATTTCGAATTGTAGGGATTCGACACTTCGAGACGGGCTCATGGCTGACGACCGAACAGAGCTCCTGCAAGGCACGCTCGAGCTCCTGATCCTCAAGACGCTCGCGATGGCACCGGAGCACGGGTGGGGCATCGCGCAGCGCATCCAGCAGAATTCACGCGACGCACTCTCCGTCAACCAGGGGTCGCTCTATCCCGCGCTGCAACGACTCGAGCGCGACGGCGCCATCGTTGGCAAGCCCGGGTTGGCCGCGAACAATAGACGCGTGAACGTCTATCACCTCACGCCGGCCGGCCGACGGCTCTTGGTTCGGCAGGTCGAGAACTGGAATCGCTTCACGGATGCGGTCGGGTTGATTCTGAGCACGGCGTAGTGGGGAGGGGGAGGCCTCATGCGACTGCAGCGGCTGATCTACGACCTTCGGACGTTCGCGACGCGCAAG
>Ga0070675_100004758_pt1 | contig 10361 bp, 6 predicted proteins | sample KBSM43metaG_FD_65343 | JGI IMG/M metagenome (GOLD analysis project Ga0070675, IMG submission 65343) | Miscanthus rhizosphere microbial communities from Kellogg Biological Station, Michigan, USA - KBS M4-3 metaG | ecosystem: Host-associated > Plants > Roots > Rhizosphere > Soil ...
TTGTACCGTCGCGTCGACTGGAACTGGGCACGGGATGGCGGCCCCACGTTGACGCATGGATGGCGGCCCGAAAGTGGGTTTATCCGGCAGCGTTATCAGGGTTACGACGAAGGTTTGCTGCTGTACATCCTAGGCCTCGGTTCTCCGACGCATCCGCTGCCGGTCGAGAGTTATCAGGCCTACTGCGCCACGTATCAGTGGAAGAAGATTTACGATCGTGAATTGCTTTACTCGGGACCGTTGTTCACGCATCAGATCTCGCACATGTGGGTCGATTTTCGCGGTATTCGCGACTCATTCATGCGCGAGCACGGCAGCGACTACTTTGAGAACAGCCGACAGGCAACCTTTGTGCATCAGGAATACGCGATCCGAAATCCGCTGAATTTTGCCGGCTACGGCGAACACTGCTGGGGCTTCTCGGCCTGCGACGGGCCCGGTCGGGTGAAGCGCAGCATAAACGGTATCGATCAGGAGTTCTTCGACTATGCCGCTCGAGGCGCGCCCTTCGGTCCCGACGATGGCACCGTCGCCGGATGGGCCGCGGCCGCATCGATCCCGTTTGCTCCCGAAATCGTCATTCCGACGCTGCGGCACTTTGCGGAAATGGATCTGGGAATGACGAAGATCTATGGATTCAAGCCGGCTTTCAATCCGTCGTTTGCCGTGCCGGAGAATCCGAGCGGCTTTTGGATCACTCCTTATCACTTCGGAATCAATCAGGGGCCGATTGTGCTGATGATCGAAAATTATCGCACCGGCCTGCTCTGGAATATCATGAGGCGTTCCCCTGCAGTGGTAACCGGCCTCCTGCGAGCAGGTTTCAGTGGGGGGTGGCTCTAGCGAACAGACTCTGCCGGATAACAGGAGTTTCTATCCGGCTCTTCCCTTAACTCTGCGTATGAACAGCGTAGACGATGACGCACCTAAAAATCCTCCTGCTCGAAGATGCCGAGCCAAATCTTTCCCTGTTGCTTCAACAAAGGCCGGAGTACCAGGTTTTCACCGCATCGGATGGATTCGAGGCCGTTCGGAAGGCCGCAGAACTGAACCCGGATCTAATCTTGCTCGATTTGGGATTGCTCAACCTGAACGCAGCGGCAGCTGCCCGACAAATACGCTCCATCGCACCCAACGCAAAGCTCCTGCTCCTCAGCCAGGAGTCCGGCCCGGAACTGGTACGAGAAACTTCTCGGCTCGGCGCCCTGGGTTGTGTTCATAGACAAACGGCCGACACGGACTTGATTCCCGCCATCGAAGCGGTTCGAGCGGGCAGGCGCTTTGTAAGCTCCAGCATAGAGTTGAGCCACGACACGGAAGGCCTTCGATCACGTCTCGCCGCGATCGTGGAGTCTTCGAATGATGCGATCATCTCCAGGAACCTGTCCGGCGTTATTGAAAGTTGGAACTCCGGCGCTCAGCGCATGTTCGGATACACGGAGGAAGAGGCGGTTGGACAGTCGATCACCATCATCATTCCTCCTTCATTGCGCGTTGAGGAGAGGACGGTCCTGAGGCGGTTGCAAGTCGGTCAGAGCATTGACAACTACGAAACGCGCCGCGTCACGAAAGATGGACGGACTATTGACGTCTCGATTACCGCATGGCCTCTCAAGGACTTGGAAGGCCGGATCACAGGCACCGTCAAGATGGTCCGGGACATCACCGAAAACAGGGGAACTGCGGCGGCGTTACGCGAGAGCGAGCAACGCTTCCGGCTGGCCATGAGCAATATTGCCGCCGGGGTGTATACGCTCGATCCTGAGGGAGTGGTCACCTACATGAACCCCGCCGCCGAAACGATGCTCGGGTGGAAGTACTTTGAGGTGCGGGGCAGGAACATGCATGACGTCATGCATTACAAGTACGCTGACGGTACTTCCTTTCCTGCAAGCGCCTGCCCGGCCCTGCGAACCTTGCAGGATGGAATCGCAATACAAGAGCGCGAAGACCTCTTTATTCGCAGGAACGGGAACTTCTTTCCCGTTGTCTACAGCGCATCGCCGCTCAAGAGGGGAGGCAAAACGATCGGCATGGTCGTCGGATTTCGAGATGACACGCTGCGCCGGGAAGCGGAGCGCGCAATCCGCGAGAGCGAGGAGAGGTTTCGCATGGTTGCGAATACCGCTCCCGTGATGATCTGGATGTCGGGCGTGGACAAGCTTTGCACGTACGTCAATGAGGGCTGGCTTGATTTTACCCGTCGGCCACTTCAAGCAGAGTTGGGGAACGGCTGGGCGGATGCAATCCATCCCGAGGATTCGGAAGGTTGCTTCGAAATTTACTCAAGAGCCTTCGACAAGCAGAAGCCGTTCCATATGGAGTACCGCTGCAAGCGATATGACGGAGAAGAACGCTGGCTTCTGTCTCGCGGGGTGCCCAGATTCGATGCTAACGGTACCTTCGTCGGCTACATCGGCTCGGTCACGGACGTCACCGAGCGCAAGCAGGCTGAAGATGTTCTATCCAGGATGAGTCAGCGCCTGCTCGAAGCTCAGGAGGAAGAACGTCGCAGGATTTCGCGAGAGCTTCACGACGATATCAGTCAGCAGCTCTCCTTAATGTTGCTCGGCCTGGAACGCTGGCGTGTTCATCAATCCGTTTTGACTGAAGCCCGGGACGGCATTGCCGTCGTAATCCAGCAGGCCGTGACCCTTGGCCGCGACCTGCGCGCCCTGTCGCATCGGTTGCACTCCTCGAATTTGGACTACCTTGGGCTTGCTGAAGCAGCGTCCGGCCTTTGCAGAGAAATCTCCGCCCAACACAAAGTGAAAGTTATCTTTCAAGCGGACAACGTAAATGCGGACTTGTCGCCCGACATCTCTCTCTGTCTCTTCCGGGTCTTGCAGGAAGCCCTACAGAATGCGATCAAATATAGCCGCACGCGAGACTTCAAGGTGTCGCTCGTCGGTGGACTCCATGAAGTCCAACTGACAGTTCTGGATTCGGGAATCGGCTTTGATCCTGATGACGCAATAAAAAAGGGCGGGCTGGGACTGACCAGCATGCGGGAACGGTTGAAACTGGTGAATGGGAAGCTTTCGATCGAATCGCAATCAGGTCTGGGAACAACCATTCACGCTCGGGTCCCTCTCCGCACGAAATCCAGAGAGCATACGGACAAGAGTGTCCCGAATGCCGCTTCTTAGTTCAGCGTTCCCCGCCTTGGTCAGCTTGGGGTCCCTCTCTCGGGACTGATGGCATTAGCCGCTTTCCAAGGGAAGCCAGATATCCCCTCCTTAAGGAGGGGTCGCTGAGCCCTATAAGAAAAATGCAACGCTACCTTAGCCAGGGCGAAGCGGGGGAGGTCAATACCGTTGTCCGACCTCCCCACGCCGCGCCGATGGCGTTGAGGTAGCGTTACATTTTTTGATCGGCGCGGCTGCCCCTCCTTAAGGAGGGGAGATTGCCTCGCCATAAATTCACACTAACCCAACACCGGAACGTTTGTCCCCCGGCTCACGCCAGACACCGCTGCGGCGTGGTAAAGTACCGGGCAAATGAGCGAATGGCACAGCCGGCCGGAGGATTTGCCCACCTCTGCTGACGCAACGTACGCGAGTCCGGAAGCAGCAACCACCGCCCGGCAACCATCCATCGGCCAGGTCGGGCGCTATACGATCACGCGCCTCATTGGCGAGGGCGGAATGGGCGCGGTTTACGAGGCGGAACAGGATCAGCCGCGCCGCACCGTCGCGTTGAAAGTGATCAAGCCGGGACTGGCGAGCCCCGAACTCCTCCGACGGTTTGCGCAGGAATCCCAGGCCCTTGGGCGACTGCAGCATCCGGGCATAGCGCAGATCTACGATGCAGGAACTGCGGATACGGGCTACGGACCACAACCCTACTTCGCCATGGAATACATCCGAGGCGAATGTTTACGCGACTATGCCGAAACGCATCGTCTGAACACACCTCGGCGCCTGGAGATTTTCGTCAAAATCTGCGATGCAGTTCATCACGCGCATCAGCGCGGCCTGATCCATCGCGACCTCAAGCCCGGCAATATTCTCGTGGATGACACGGGACAACCGAAGATCCTCGACTTCGGCGTTGCACGCGTCACCGACAGCGATGCCCAGGCGACCATGCAGACCGATGTCGGACAACTGGTCGGCACCCTCGCGTACATGAGTCCCGAACAGGTTCTTGCCGATCCTCTGGAGCTTGATACGCGAAGCGACGTCTATGCACTCGGCGTCATTCTTTACGAACTGCTCTCGGGCCGTCTGCCGTACAGCATCAGCAAGAATCTTCACGAGGCGCTCCAGACGATACGTGAAGAAGATCCTGCGAAACTCAGCTCTATCAATCGTACCTTTCGGGGTGACCTCGAAACCATTGCGGCCAAGGCGCTCGAGAAGGACAAGACGCGCCGGTATGCATCGGCTGCCGAGCTCGCAGCCGATGTTTCGCGCTATTTAAAGGATGAGCCCATCGTGGCTCAGCCGCCGACAACGGTTTATCAGCTCAAGAAATTCGCGCGGCGGAACAAAGCGCTGGTCATCGGCATAGCGGCGGTATTCGCCGTTCTCGTGGGTGGCGTTGTCGTCAGCACCTGGCAGGCGATTCGCGCGACCCGGGCGGAAGACGTGGCGATCCGGGATCGCGATCGTGCCTCCGAGGCGGAGCGCACGGCGACGATCGCACGCAACGAAGCGCTCGTTTCCCGGGGAAAGGCGGTCGAGGCCGAGGGCCAGGCCCGGGTGGACCGTGACAAGGCCATTGCGGAAAAGCAGCGTGCCGACGTGGAGTCGGCAACCGCGAAAGCCGTGAGCGAGTTCCTGCAGAAAAATCTCTTTGAGCAGGTAACCGGCGGGGCGCAGCGCGGCGCAGCTCCGGATCTCAGCGTCAGCGGCGCGCTCGATCGCACTGCCGCACGAATCGCAGGAACCTTTGACGAGCAGCCGCTGGTCGAAGCAGGTGTGCGTGAAGCTGTCGCCAGTGCCTATACGAGCCTTGCGCTCTACGACAAAGCCCAGCCGCAACTCGAACGCGCGCTGGATTTGCGACGCCGCGCTCAGGGTGAAGAGGACGCGGACGTTCTCAGAACGATGAACCTGCTGGCTCTGACCTACGCAAACCAGAGAAAGTTCACAGAGTCCACGAACCTGCTCGGTAAGGCGCTTGCCACACAACGACGCACGTTCGGACGAGATCATGTAGACACGTTGAAGTACGCGTTTCAGCTCGCCGCGATTCATTCTGCTGACGAAAAGCCCGCAAGGGCTGAACCGTTCGCCCTGGAGGCGATGGAAGGGCGGCAACGGGCACTGGGGCCGGGTCACAAGAACACGATCAGCGCCGCGCTTCTTCTGGAAGGCATCTACGAGCAGCAGCAAAAGTTTCCGCAAGCCATGAAAGTGGCGACAACGGCTTACGAATCGTCCCGACGGGCGTGGGGCGAGAACGATCCGATCACGCTCGCGGCAAAGTCGACATTGCAGGGTGTAACTCCCAAGGCTATTCCCAATGCACCCGTCGACAGAGCAGCACGTAACGAACGCTTCGAAAACGCGGCAAGATCCCTGAGCGGAACGACGGCGACTTCCTTGCCGGAGATGATCCAACTGGCTGCCACTCGCGCGGAGGTTGCAATCAATCAGGGCCAGCATGCTCAGGCCGAGGCGGCGCTTCTCGAAGCCCTCGAAGCGGCACGACGCGCCGGCCAGGAAGAACCCAACCTGACGGCCTTTCTCGCGGGCACCTACGCACTCGAAAAGAAATACACGGAGGCCGAAGCGACGCTCCGCAAGGTGCTCGAAAACCCACGGGCGGCGAAGGACATGAATCCCGCGCTCATTCCGTTCGCGTTGCGAAGCCTGGCGACGGCCTACAAGAACGAGGGTAGATTCGCGGAAGCCGAACCGCACTTCCTGAGGCTGGTGCCGCTTGTTCTGGTGACTCCTGGTGAAGGCGTCTTGCAAACTCGTATCGATATGTTCCTGCTGGCGGAGAATTATGTAGGCCAGCGGAAATATGCGGACGCCGAAAAAACGTTCAATCAATTGCTGGAAGTTCAGCGTCGCGTGACAGGGCCGGAGGTGATCAACACCGTCGTCACGATTTCCAATATCGGCTGGGTCCGGCTTCAGCAGGGGCACTATCCCGAAGCCGAACGAACGTTCCGGGAAGCCGCGTCCATACTACAGCGCACAGAGCCGAACGCCTGGGAACGGTCCAACGTGGACAGCATGCTGGGCGCGAGCCTCGCCGCTCAAAGAAAGTTCGAGGAAGCCGAGCCACTCCTGATCTCCGGGTACAACGGCATGGGCACAGGCCGGCCGTCGACCAACGCAAACATGGTCAGCCGATTCACGCGCGAACAAGCGGGCGCCGCGGTCGTCCAACTCTATGCCGACTGGGGCAAATCCGAAAAGCAAACGGAGTGGATCGAGAGACTTAGAAACCTAGAGAAGTAACGACTCTGTCCCTCTCCCTTCGGGAGGCATCAATATACTTGTCGAATCCGTCCAAAATTTTGAAAGGCAAGGACTCTCAACTGGAAGCGTCGATCCAGCACATTCGTGGACTGAAGCCGGCGCAATGAAGTTCCGGCGGGGTGAGCCTGCTTATAATGTGTACTTGAAAGGACGTACACCGTGAAGCGAGTCGTACTCATCCTGTTTGTCATTCTTTTTGTGCAAGCAGCAGGGGCGCAGGAAACCCAACTCCTTAACGCGCCTGCGCCTCCCTCCCCCGGCGAGCAGGCAATGCTCATCGAAGCCGTCCGGAATGTCGCCGTGCAATACACGGCCAACCTACCGAACTTTATTTGCACTGAGACAATCCGGCGTCAGGAACTACCGAAGGATTCGCGGTCGTGGAAGGCGGTGGATACGTTGGCGCTGGAAGTTACGTTCTCTGACGGCGCTGATATCCCCAGGGTGGTCAGCATCAATGGTAAGTCCACCAAGAAGAAGTTGAATGACGTGGGCGGCTTTACCAGCAGCGGCGACTTCGGGAGAACGCTCCATATGATCTTCAACCCAAAGTCAGAAGCGAAGTTCCAGTGGGAACGCTGGACAGAACTGCGCGGCCGCACAACCCATGTGTTCTCCTATTCGATCGACAAAGAGCATTCGGAATACCACGTGGGCTTCAAGGATGGTTCAAGGAGCAAGAATGATTTCTTCGCATGGCATGGTCTGGTTTATGTAGATCGCGAAACTCAGACCGTGATGCGACTGACCCATGAAACCGAAGGAATTCCCGCCGATTGGACGATCAGCGCGTCACGCGGAGAACTCGACTACGATTTCACCGAAATTGAGGGGAAGCGGATCCTTTTGCCAGTCCGGGGCGTGGCCGGCGCTTCATGGAACAACGGAAGTCAGAGTCGCAATCTGATGGAGTTCAGCAACTATCACCAGTTCTCCACGCAGACGATCATTCGCTTCGAGAAGTAGAAGGGAATTCGAGGGACGTTGATCGAATTCCCTTTTTCATTTCTTCGAGTTGTTAATGGATTCTTCCCGCCGTCGTTGTTTGATGTGGAGGTTGCTTGAAACCAGCAGTCCTTGCGGCATTCCTCACTGTGGTTGCCTTCAGTTCGATCGTCGCCCAAGCGCAACAGCCCGCGAGAGCCACGATCGAAGGTATCGTTGTGAACGCAACGACTGGCGAGGCCGTGCAGGGAGCGCGCGTGATGCTTTCTGCGGGCGGCGGAGCCGCTCGGCCTGGAGTTGCCGAGCTAATCATGGCTGCGCTGGCAAGCAACGGACCTCCCAATCTGCCAACTCTTATTGGAGGCGGTTCTAACCCATCGGTCACCACTCAGGCGGACGGAAAGTTCTCTTTCTCTGTCGATCCCGGAACCTATCGAGTCGCGGCGGACTCCAACGGTTTTGCTCCCAAGGGAGAACTGCCGGTCACTCTTACTGGCGATCTCGACAATCTCGTCCTGACGATCTCTCCTCCGGGAGTTTTGGAAGGCCGACTGACGGTCAACGGCGAGCCACCATCCAGCGTGCCCAATCTTGACCGCGTGCGTCTGGGACTCTGGCCGTCGGACAGCGGCGGAGTATTCCCGCTGGGACCTTCCGCGCAGGTGCCGTCCGAGGGAACTTTCCGTTTCGATAAAGTTCCAGCAGCCACGTACAAATTCGGAATTGCCGGGCTTCCCGCAAGTTTCTACGTCGAAAAGGCAGAGCTAAACGGCGTCGACATGCTGAGTGATGCCGTCACGTTTTCGAGCTCGTCGTCAGGAATCTTGAACGTAGCGCTGCAGCGCGGCACCGGCGCGATTCGCGGAGCCGTCACGGATGCGCAGTCGCGTGCGGCGATCGGTGTTGAAGTTGTGCTCGTTCCCGAGCAACGCCAACGCATCGATCTCTTCAAGACCGCAATCACCGACAAGAATGGACGATTCACGATCACAGAAGTACCTCCAGGAAATTACCGGCTCTTCAGTTGGGAAGCGATCGATCGGTACGGCTACTACGATCCGGATGTCCTGCGCCGCGACGAAGCACGCGGTACTGCTGTTCGAGTGTCTCCATCGTCGAACGATTCCGTCGACATGCGCATCATCCCTATCGAACCCTGAATCACGTAACTTCGCCCCCTGGCTCCGCGTAATTCCCTTCAGAAAGACGGAGGCATCATGCGAGTCAGGGAATGGCTGACGGCCGCCGCGCTGGCCGGAGTCTTAACAGTCTCAGGTCTTGCGCAGGCACAAACAGGCGCCCTCCGCATTAGCGTGAAGGTACCCGGAACGCTGGCGCCGGTACCCGGCGCACAGATTGCGCTGACCGCGCTTCAGAATTCGGGCAATCTGCTCGATCTTCCCAACAACGAAGCCGACCTGCTGGCATATCTGGAGAGACTCGCTGCAGCGCGCGGGATCCCACCTAGCAACGTGATATTCGTTTCTCATGGCGGGCAGGCCATAAGTTCTTCAACCGCAAACTGCAATGGTCCAAGTCCCTCTTCGGCCAGGATCGCCTCGCCGGCAGCAGTGACCGACGCGGATGGCATTGCCGTCATTCCCAATCTCAAGCCGGGAAACTATGCCGTGCGTGTGGGACGCGAGGGTTATCTCGGTATTCTGTCACCCGAATCCTTCGCACCTATCGCACCGTCTGTAGTTTCATCGGATGTAGTCGTGTCCGGGACTGTCGCGACACAGGTTGCTCTTTACCTGAACCCTGCCGCCACAGTCAGCGGTCGAGTCGCGGATGCGAGCGGCGCTCCTGTCGTCAACGCATGCGTCATGTTGGGCCTGATGAGACAGCAGCAATCCGGAACAACGTTTGTACCCGGGCCACGAGCGCTGACGGACGACAAAGGGAATTACCAATTGCAGTCGGTAGGTCCCGGAGAATACGCGATTCGCGCAGAACTGCCGTCCTCGGTCATCTGGTACTACCCTGGAGTCGCCGACCTTGAAAGGACCACAGAGCTATCCGTTGAGGCGGGCAGCAACACCGTCGGCATTGATTTGAAGCTTCCCTAATTTCCTTTGCGAGTGCCAGAATCCCTCATGCGAAGCATCCTTCTTCAAGTGATGGTACTGACCCTCGCGCAGGCAGGGGCCTCCACGATTCGCACCGGAGATGTCGCGAGAAGCGTGACCGCCGAAGACATTGCCAGTATCGAAACAATGGTTGGCGCGAAACCCTGGCTCGTGGATGGCAGCCGACCCCTGGGCCCACCTGCTGCATCTCAAACCATCAGGGCATACTTCGCACCGACGACCGCAACCTCGACGCTGCGGCGCGGCGCCTACATGACCTTTTCACGCGATTTGAATCCCGGCCCGGGACCGTGGAGAGGAATGGGATCCGCGCAGCCCTATGTGCAAGTCGCAATTCCTGGCCGCCCTTTCGATCAAATCGAAAACGACGACGATCTGAACCGCCCGTTTACGGTTTCGGGAAGTTTTCAGAATGAGGAGCTCGTCGAACTGGTTAGCTTCGTGCGTTCGAATCCCGGAGTGGTTACCGGTGGCCGTGGCCAGGGTAGCGTGGGCACGCGGCCAATCACCACCGTGCAACGCGAGCTGGATGGATCCGTGAGTGTCGGCTGGCGGTTCGATCTCAATCAGGGACAAACCGCCATCTTGGAAAAGCGTGGCGCAAACTGGGTCGTAACCTCTCTGAGAAGGCTTCAGATTCTCTACGCCGCAGCGGACTAGCGTCCTGAGTTAGAAGTCCGTTGCAGGAGGGGTGTCTCCGGCACTAAAGAAAGACGTGCGAGCGACCTTATGTCTGGAGACGGGGTGGTTGCTCAAGATCGAAAGGATTTGTTGAAATTGAACCACCACCCCGTCCTGGCCGGGCCTGTTGCTGAACCGCCAATTTCTCCTCGCACGCCTCCGGCGTGCGGTTCTCCAGGATTCACCAACCCCCGGTGGCTCG
>Ga0070675_100004760_pt1 | contig 10358 bp, 5 predicted proteins | sample KBSM43metaG_FD_65343 | JGI IMG/M metagenome (GOLD analysis project Ga0070675, IMG submission 65343) | Miscanthus rhizosphere microbial communities from Kellogg Biological Station, Michigan, USA - KBS M4-3 metaG | ecosystem: Host-associated > Plants > Roots > Rhizosphere > Soil ...
TGGCGGTATGCCTTTACCGGCAAATGACGACTGGTTTCCGGGATCAAATGGGACCGGAATATATATCATTGATACGACTGGTGCCGCGGCCATAATGCAGGGGTACATTGCCGATTCATCGGCGCGTAACGCGTGTTTCACCCGGCACATGAATTATCCGGTTTACTCAATTGTCAATGGCAGATTACTTTATGACGCGCTTTACGTACGTGACCATCACAACTATGATTCAACCGCATTTATAAGCGGAAATAAAAACGGGCAAAGCGCCGGATTGTGGAATGGTGGAGCTACCCCTGTTCCGAATAAAAGCGACCTGAACGACATATTGGTACATATTCGTCGGGATGGACCTGCTCTTTCCGACTCTCTGTGGTTTTTTGCCGGTCTCTCCTTACACGGAAACACTGGCAATCGTTATTATGATTTTGAATTGTACCAAACGGATATCTATTTCAACAGCGCGGATAATAAATTTTATAATTATGGTCCCGACGCCGGTCACACCTCGTGGAAATTTGATAACCTCGGGAATGTCATATCTCCGGGAGATGTGATCCTGACGGCAGAGTTCAGCTCTTCATCTCTTACCTTGCTCGAGGCACGTATCTGGATAGATAAAAATTCTTTATCAATAACACCCATCCCGTTTAGCTGGGGAGGACTATTTGACGGTGACGGCGCAGGTGCTCAATTCGGATATGCCAGTATAGTACCAAAAACCGGAGGTACATTTTACAGTGGCATGCAGTGCGCGGATAGTACATGGGCGGGGCCCTTTGGTTTTGCGGATGTCACGAATATAGCAAAGGTCACTTACGATAGCCGTAGTTTTATGGAAGTCAGTGTTAACATGACTAAGATCGGTCTCGATCCTTACACGCTACTTGGAACATCCGGCTGCAATCTTTCATTTAGAAGGTTCATGGCAAAAACCAGGTCTTCAACTTCCTTCACTTCTGAATTAAAAGACTTTGCCGGTCCGTATCTTATTGCCAGGCCCGCCCCCGCGGTTGTGATAGGTGACAGTTCCTTGTTTTGCGGAGAAGAGCCGGATACCAGTACTCTTTCTGTACAAAACCCGATAGCCACTTCTGAATATATATGGACCACTATTGGTGGGCACATTATTACGTCGCCTGCAACAGGTCCTTCAATCCTGGTAGATATGCCAGGCACCTATATCGTTACACAAACTCTGTTTGGAGGATGTACGCCATATTCTACTGATACCATTATGTTGGAGCGGGATTCAATGGGATGTAAACCGCTGGCAGTTGAAAATCTAAGCTTTACCGGTAATTATAATTATCCTGATATTTTGTTGCAATGGACCACTCCGGATAAAGATATTGTAAGCTTTGACATAGAAAGAAGCACTGATGGAAGACACTTCAGTAAAATCGGCAGTTTAGTTCCAATCGCCAATTCTGATGCGGCCCAATATTATCGAGCGACCGATCCTGCCGGAAATTTGAACTATTCAACCTTTTATTACCGGCTAAAAGTGATCAAACAAAGTTCGGCTCATGACTATAGCCGGGTGATAGTGGTTAGAAAAGACTATGAAAGCAAGGAAGAATTTCGCTTACTACCTAATCCGGCGAAGAATTACGTCCAGATTTACTCCAGGCAGAATAACGCGTCTCCCCTACAGGTCGAAATATATAACGCCTCAGGTCATAAAGTATTTGTATCAAAACTGAGCAGTGCCAATGAAAAAATGAACCTGGAAAGACTTCCGCCTGGTCTATACATCGTACAGATCTTCACAAATGACCATTATACAATGCAACAAAAGAAACTGTTGATCAGCAGGTAATTTCGTCCATAAAAGTTCGCCTCTCTAAAATTCAATTTGGAGAGGTTTTCTTTTTACCCCGCTGTCCCGTTAAATAAATTTTCACCGCGATTCCTCCGGATTTCAGCTACTGATCCAGATGTTCCAGTTGTTCGGCAAAATTTTACTGAAAGGACAGAATTTTTTTTCATGGTATGATCTCACATTGTCGTAACTTTTGTGTCCTTCTAAATTTTTTAACCTTTAAACTTTTATTTATGCCTGACTATGCTCAACCGGATGTGCTGGTATCGACCGAATGGGTAGACCAACACAAGTTTGATCCGCATGTTGTAGTAGTCGAAGTTGATGTTGATACACAGGCTTACAGTGAAGGCCATGTACCCGGCTCCCTGGGCTGGAACTGGCAAACACAACTGTGTGACACGCTCCGTCGCGACGTAATTAACAAGCCTGAACTCGAAAAATTACTTGGCGAAAGCGGCATTGACAATGACACTATCCTGATCCTCTATGGTGACAACAATAATTGGTTTGCTGCCTGGGCTTTCTGGCAACTAAAAATGTACGGGCACAATGATGTGCGCATCATGAATGGAGGCCGCAAAAAGTGGTTGGCCGAAGGCCGCGTGGTGACGAAAGACGTTATAGCTCCGAAGGCAACAACTTATGATGCTAAGCAACGCGATGAATCTATCAGGAGCTACCTGATGCAGGTACAAAAGGCAATGGATACCTCGGGGTACTCACTGGTAGATGTAAGATCTGCCGACGAGTTCACCGGTAAAATACTTTCCCCGCCAGGCCTTCCTGAAACATGCCAGCGCGGAGGGCACATTCCCGGCGCCATAAACATACCGTGGGCCCAGGCCTGCAATGAAGATGGTACTTTCAAAAGTCGTGAAGACCTCGAAAAATTATACATGGGAAAAGGGATAAAGCCCGAAGACAATGTGATTGCTTACTGCCGTATTGGCGAACGTTCGAGCCATACATGGTTTGTGCTAAAATACCTGCTCGGGTATCCAAACGTTTCAAACTATGATGGTTCGTGGACAGAATGGGGCAATTTAGTTGGTGCGCCCGTGGAAAAGGAAGCTTCCACGCAAAAAGAAAAACAGATGGCAATGTAGAATAAAGGTGCCTTGGCGTTTTTAAATTGAATTAGTGAAAACCGAAAATTTCAAGGAAGAGATCGCTGAAGTCAAGGGCGTGCTCGTCCGGGTGACTACTTATAAAATTGGCGAAAACTTTTATTGTCATGTCTACAATGTTGACCCAGGAGCCACCATTGCCAGGTCTACAGCAGCCACCAGGGAAAAGGCTGTCGAAGAAGCTATGCTAAAAGTGACCCAGAGGATCCGGGTTTAATCATTTGTGATTTCCATCTTAATTGAAACCGGGCAGGATTTATTATTCCTGCCCGGTTTTTTGCTAGTAGAAAAATATGATACGGTCAATAACGTAACAAAGGATGCCCTGCAACTTGTATAAAAACAAACACAACCACGGCGAAAAAAATTACAAGATTCATAATTATTTTTCGCTTTGACCTTACCCGGTAATAACGGGCCAAAGGCAGAAATTGCAATGAATGAATTTCTAAAAAGTGTGCAATCCGGAAAGTGAAGGCACTCCGGGTGTGCTATTGCTTAATTGGCGTAAACATACGGCGACAGTTTTATACCCCAAACATATCCTTCATGATTCAAAATTTCTTTGACGAAAAGAAATCGATGCAAACAAATATAATTAGTGATGGTGAACGCCAGTATAAAGACCACAATCAAATCGAATTTTAATACATGGGTCACAGTGCCGAAATTAAAGTGAGAAGTTTTTCCCGGATTAACTACGAAATACTCAGCCCGTTCTCTGCTCCCGGTAATTATTAGCCCGTCAGTATTACAAATGAAAACCTTAACAACATTCAAATTTACCCTGGGGTGATCTTTCAATATATTTGCACCAACCGGCCCAGCAGGAGATATTGTTCTGAATAAAAAGGTGCAGCGGACAAATATAGATCAATGAATCAACATCTGAAGCAACTCGCCGATGAACTGGAGGGTGACCTGTACGACGATAAAACGATGCGGATATTGTATGCCACCGACGCGTCGGCTTACCGTGAAATGCCACTGGCAGTTGCTGTCCCAAGGTCTGTTTCAGATATTAAAAAATTAATTCATTTTGCAAAAACGCACAAGACATCGCTAATACCGAGAACAGCGGGCACGTCGCTGGCGGGCCAGGTCGTTGGAAAAGGAATTATAGTCGACGTCTCAAAATATTTTACCCGTATTATTGAGCTGAATAAAGAACAACGATGGGTCCGGGTTGAACCGGGCGTCATTCGCGATGAATTAAACTTGTTCTTAAAACCCCACGGATTGGTCTTCGGCCCTGAAACATCCACAGCTAACAGGGCCATGATAGGCGGAATGGTGGGAAATAATTCATGCGGATCAAATTCGATTGTATACAGGAGCACCCGCGAACACTTGCTTGAAGTAAAAGCATTATTAAGCGATGGATCCGAAGCAGAATTCAAATCGCTTGACGTTGACGCTTTCCATCAAAAATGCGAAGGCAATAGCCTGGAGGCGTCGATTTACCGTTCTGTTCGAACCTTGCTCAGCAATTACGAAACCCAACAGGAAATTAGAAATGAGTTCCCGAAAAAATCAGTAGAAAGAAGAAATACGGGGTATGCGGTTGATGTACTTATGGAATCTGCACCATTTGTTGCAGGTGAGCCGGATTTCAATTTTTGCAAACTAATTGCAGGCTCGGAAGGCACGTTAGCATTTATAACAGAGATCAAAGTAAACGTTGTTCCACTTCCACCAAAAGAAGCCGGACTCCTCTGCGTGCATTTCAATTCCATCGACGAATCGTTGCGGGCCAATCTCATTGCGCTGAAATACAAACCGACTGCCAGTGAATTGATCGATCATTACATCCTCGAATGCACAAAAGATAACCTGGAGCAAAGAAAAAACCGCTTTTTTGTAAAAGGTGACCCCGGGGCTATCCTGGTTATTGAATTCTCACGCGATACACGTGAGGAGGTAATAGCATTGGCCCACCGGGTTGAAGTAGAAATGCGGGCAGCAGGCTTGGGTTATCATTTTCCCCTGCTGTTTGGCGAGGATACAAAGAAAATTTGGACATTGCGGAAAGCAGGCCTGGGACTATTAAGTAATTTGCCCGGTGATGATAAAGCTGTGCCCGTAATAGAAGATACAGCAGTTGACGTTAACGATCTTCCTGATTTCATCAGTGATTTCAACAAAATTCTTAATAAACACAATTTATTTTCCGTGCATTATGCACACGCCGGGTCCGGCGAAATTCACCTGCGTCCTATTATAAACCTAAAGACAAATGCAGGCAATCAATTGTTTCGTATAATAGCCGAAGAGATTGCCACCCTGGTAAAAAAATACAAAGGATCATTAAGCGGTGAACATGGTGATGGCAGGCTGAGGGGCGAATTCATAAGACAAATGATCGGCGAAAACAACTACTTACTCCTGAAAAGAATTAAACAAACCTGGGACCCTGATAATATATTTAATCCAAACAAGATTGTCGACACGCCATCAATGAACACGATGTTGCGCTACACGCCGGGCCAACAAACGCCTGAATTCAAAACCGTCTTTCGTTTTCACAACCAAAATATTCTTCAGCACGCAGAACAATGCAATGGTTCCGGTGACTGCCGCAAAACCGAATTGTCGGGCGGAACCATGTGTCCTTCATTTATGGCTACAAGAAATGAAAAGGATACCACGCGGGCGAGAGCCAATATCCTTCGAGAGTTTTTGACTAATTCAGATAAACTAAATCGTTTTGATCACAAGGAAATTTATGATGTGATGGACCTTTGCCTCAGTTGCAAAGGTTGCAAATCTGAATGTCCCAGTAACGTTGACGCGGCAAAACTAAAGGCCGAATTCCTGCAGCATTATTATGATGCCAACGGCGTTCCCTTTCGTTCAAAACTGATAGCGAATTTTTCTTCCTCGGCCCGGCTGGGAGCCATAGCACCGGGTATATACAATTTAATGATGAATGGAAAGGGTATTGCCTGGCTGATCAAAAAAATTTCCGGATTTGCTGTGCAGCGATCGATGCCAGCCTTGTATAAAACCACTTTGAAGCGTTGGTACACGAAACATAAAAAAGAAATAGGTGGACACGATATCAATAAACCAATAAGTAAAAGAAAAAGAGTTTATCTTTTTTGTGATGAGTTCACTAATTACAACGACACCGCGATCGGCATCAAAGCCATTCTGTTGCTGGAGAAATTGGGTTATGAAGTGATCATTCCCGATCACATCGAAAGTGGAAGGACATGGTTGTCGAAAGGTTTAGTAAGGAAGGCAAAGAAAATTGCTAACGAAAATATCCGGCTGCTTCATTCGCTGATTACCCCGGAAACGCCGCTAATTGGCATAGAACCGTCCGCAATCCTCACTTTCCGGGACGAGTATGTCGATCTGGCCAATGATCAACACCTGGTTGAAGCACGAAACCTTGCTTCCCACGTTTTCTTAATCGACGAGTTTATCGCAAAAGAAATTGAAAAAGGACATATTACCGGCGAAAATTTTACGAAAGAGAAACGAACGATCAAACTTCACGGGCATTGCCAACAGAAGGCATTGTCTTCTGTAATGCATTCGCACCGGTTGCTGACATTGCCGCAGAATTACAAAGTTGAAATCATTCCGTCGGGTTGTTGCGGAATGGCAGGATCATTCGGTTATGAAAAAGAACATTATGAACTTTCGATGAAAATAGGAGAACTTGTGCTCTTCCCCGCAGTTAGAAGTGCAAACGATCATACGGTCATTGCAGCACCAGGCACAAGTTGCCGCCACCAAATAAAAGATGGTACAGGCAGAGTGGCATTACATCCCGTTGAAGTGCTATATGAAGCTTTAATTGGATAGATTTCCAAAATAAAAGGAGGTCCAGGTTACACGGGAGTTACCGTTTCCGGCGCAATATAACGGCTGAATTTTTTTGATAATCCCCCGAAAATCTTATATGATGGGTTTCATCACCATCCTGTACGATTAACAAGCCTGTGTTGGGAGGAATGCGACCGAGATTTTCGGCATACATGACCAGACGAACAGAATCTTCCTGGCCGCGTGGTACATACACCGTCGCCTTAATTGCATTAATGCCCAATCCCTGTCGGGCAATAATTATCCTGTCATTCATAACCACGCTTACGGTATCGCCGTCGATCTCCCCGTTGTCATAAAGACTGAGTACAAGGCTGTCCGACTGAACGTAAATGTTGCGGATGACTTCGGTTTTGCGGGATGCGATATCTTCTGCAACAGCGCGCGGAGCTACACCTGGTTTTGCCACACCACCGGGTAAGGTTCCAACGGCTATTGTTTCTTTTTTGAGACCCGGCAAATCCGCCACGTCTGATTTATTAATCGGTTTGGGGACGGCCGCAACTTCTGTATCCGTATTGCTAACTACACCCGGTTTTGTCGTTCCTCCGGGCAAACTGCCAACTGCGATCGTTTCTTTTTTGAGACCGGGCAAATCCGCAACATCTGATTTCTTTATCGGTTTGGGAACGGCCGCAGTTTCTGTACCTGTATTGCTAACTTCACCCGGCTTTGTCGTCCCCCCGGGCAAATTGCCGACTACGATCGTTTCTTTTTTGAGACCGGGCAAATCCGCAACTTCTGATTTATTAATCGGTTTGGGAACGGCCGCAGTTTCTGTACCTGTATTGCTAACTTCACCCGGCTTTGTCGTTCCTCCAGGCAATGTACCAACAGTTATTGCCTCCTCCTTTTTGGCGTTCGGGAGATTTGCAACATCCGTTTTATTCACCTTTTTACTATTCGTCATCGCCACTTCAGTTTTCAACACTGTTGAATCCTTTAAGACTGCGTCGTCGTTTGCAGCTAAGGACACTGTTGATGCAGTTGCTGGCGTCGACTGGATTTCAGGAATGGACAGCGCCGCCCACAAATCCATTTTTCTCAGTATTGGTACCATCCGAGCTTCGCCGAAAGTTTTATTTTTCTCCAGTCGAATTGTGCCGGTATAACTCGACCGATCCAACGACCTGGTAAAAAATGATCCCTCCAATACAAAAACCGAATCTTCTTCTCCCAATGAAAGTGTGCCATATAATACAACGCGTTTTGAACGTTGGGTATAGTCATTAAAAACCAGGTCGTCATCTTCAATCGAAATCTTGCTTTTTTTGGCTTTCACCTTCATGGTCTTGACCCCGGTGTTTTCCACATTGTTAATGTTAAAAACTGTGAGAGAATACCCTTTTAATTTATTATTTGATTCACTTATTACCAACTCATATTGTACACGGACATTGGAAGTAAACATAAACCCCGTCCAAACTCCGGTAAAATCCTGTGAGAAGGCGCGCAATGGAAAAGCGATAATCAAAAAAAATAATAATCTCATAATGTCGTCAAAAGTCTCAGGTAGCGTGCATTGTGGAAATGCAGGTCAAAATATGTTTTTAATATACAAAAAAAATGGTTGGATAACGAAAAGGAAGGCAGAAATGATTGCCAGAATTGCACATTGGAATGATTTCGGAACCAGCAAATTGAAGATCATTCCCTGTGATAACCTTCCGCCTTGATGACCTTCAATTTCTTATCGAGATAGAAAGAAAAATTATACGCTGTCCGCACAAGAATTCTTTTATCGGAAACATATTGCGAGTCCATGATCTCAAATTGATGGGTGATTGACCACGCAACATGGCTTTCCCTGTCAAGTTGAGATTGAAGGTCGCCGTACTGCCCAGCTGTGTATGCCTGGTTTTTGAATAATTTCTGAGAAATATACTCCTGGATGCTTTCGCGGGCAACCTCGTTTGCCGACCTGTTTATTTGCGCACTTGCAAAAAATGGAAGAGTTAATAAGGAAACCAGCAGTATCCGCATAACAAAAATTTTATTAATTGGAGTTTTGGATTGTTTCGGCGCCTTTTTAAAGCTATCATTTATGTCACGAAAATCATCGTACAAAATGATGAGTGGCAATTTAAAAAGGCACGATCATTTCAAACTGTTCATAGCAAACATTATAAACATGAAGGGAAATATCAAAATTTCATTGACGAAGAATCCCTTATATTAGTAGATTAATCACATGACAATACCCCGCCAATTTCGAAGGGAACTTATTACGTCTGCCTGGATCATGCCACCCTATATCCTGGTATTGAACATACTGATGTTTGGGTCATGCATCTTTCAATCTGTCGCAGAGTTTGGTAAAAGTTTTTTCTATAGCGGCTTCTGCCTGCTTGCCGCTTACTTCCTTTTCAGGAGCGTTGCAACATTTATCCGGATCAGTTTTCCCGCAGCGGGCGATTTGTTTAAACGAATCGCCATAATGCTGCCCGTGTTTTATTTGATGACGCTCATCATGATCAGCAGCCTGTTTTCAATCTATGAAAAACTCAGCCTGCTGAACTGTCCCCTTCGCCAGGCTATGTTGTGGTGGGCTATTATGTACGGGTGCATCATCAGCACCGTGCTGACGTTTATCAATGAAGGCGTATCAAACTGGGCGGAATGGAAGGCTTCACTTGCCGAAACAGAAAGACTTAAGAATGCATATCGCCGAAGTAAATTGCTTGGCCTGAAGGGCCAGATAAACCCGCACTTTTTATTCAATTGCTTTAACACCCTCTCAGGTCTAATCCAGGAAAATGAAAACAAAGCTGAAAGATTTTTGGATGAAATGACGACGGTACATCGCTATCTCCTGCGCAGCGATGACGCATTGCTGGTGCCGGTCGCGGAAGAACTGAAATTTGCAAAGTCATATTTATACCTGTCAAAAGAAAGATTTGGCAATGCCCTCGAAACAACGATCTCGATTGATGACGATTTCCTGCACAAGTTAATCCCGCCCCTCAGTATGCAGGTGATACTGGAAAATATTATCTATACCAATGCATTGAACAAAGAAAAGCCACTGCACATTCGTATTTACGGAACCAGGGACAACCGGCTCTGCATTGCTAATTCCAAACAGGAAAAAATAATGAGGCAGAACCTCAACGTGGATGAGGGGCTCGACAACCTCGTAGTCAAATACAAAATGCTGAACGCACCTCCTGTCACCATCATCGACGAATCAAATGAACGAAAACTACTTTTAGCTTTTATCGACCGGCAGGAGGGCGAGACATGAAATTCGCAAAGCCAAAACGATTTTACGTATGGTGCTTCTGGCTTTCCATGCCCCTGATTTCAATGGCGTGGGTGTATATTCTTTACGATGATCGCATGTGGAGCGACTGGCGGGTCTGGGCAGCTACTTACCCAATTGTTTACCTTTTAGGGTATGGCTCATGGTTTGCGCATGTGCAGTACAATGAATATGTTGACAGGAAATTTCCATCGCTTCAGCAAACACTCAAAAGAAATCTTTACAAGATCGGCGTCAATTTGCTGGTGATGACTCCCTCCGTGGTTGTGATTCTTTACGTTTTTGAGTTTTTTCACATCCTTGG
>Ga0070675_100004762_pt1 | contig 10354 bp, 9 predicted proteins | sample KBSM43metaG_FD_65343 | JGI IMG/M metagenome (GOLD analysis project Ga0070675, IMG submission 65343) | Miscanthus rhizosphere microbial communities from Kellogg Biological Station, Michigan, USA - KBS M4-3 metaG | ecosystem: Host-associated > Plants > Roots > Rhizosphere > Soil ...
GTCGTCAACCGCCTCTAGCCACGGCAGCTGCTCATCATAGGCCGGCCGGCTGTCGCTCATTACCGCTACCCCTCGCCCCCGCCAAATCGACGACCAGGCAGCTTTGCCCAATCGACCTCATACGCTGGCAAAGCACTTCGGAATGGGCCTGTGAAGTGGTCCCGACCTGCAGCCAGTAATAAATGCGGCCGGTGCGCGACGGGAGATCGGTTACGACCGCCGGAAGCCGCTTGAACGACGGAGACAGCTGCGCGAGCTGGGCCCAGGCCTTCTTGCCCTTCTCCAGGCTGCCATAAGCGCCGATGCGGACCATCCGGCCCGAGACACCGTCCGACTTCCACGGGTTCGAGTAGGTGACCGCCTTCTTCTTCTCGGCAGCCTCCTTCGCTGACGCTGCCTTGGCGGGCATTGTCTTGGTACGACGCTCGCTATGAACGGCCTTCCGCTCGCGCGCAGCGGACTCGATGCGGATCTCTTCCTGCTGGCGGATCACGACTGGCGCCGGCACAGGGGCGGGCTCGACCTGAGGCATCGCCGGCTCCGGCTGAATCGGCCCGGGCTCGGACAGCGGGTTGGCAGCCGGGGGCAGATTGACGCGCGTTTCCGGCTGCGCCGCGGGCTTCTGCGCAAGCATACCGTTCATTCCCAGCCAGAACGAAAAGGCCGCGATGATCGCGACCGCGGAAGCCGCAAGAAACGCCACGACCCAATTAGCCGAACGCCTCGGTTTCGGCCGTCGCCTGACCTCGTCAGTCAGCCAGGGAAGCCGCTCGAAATCCCGCGCAATTGTGTCCCCCATAGGCTCAGCGCATCTCCTCGGTGGCAGCCACGCCCATAAGAGCGAGGCCACTGCGTATGACCTGCCCAATGCCTAGCGCGAGTTCCAGCCGTGCGCGAGAAAGTTCTGGGTTGTTTTCAACAAGAAAACGGCGTTCCGGATTATCGTTGCCGCGATGCCACAGCGCGTGGAAGGCCGCCGCCAGATCGTAGAGGTAAAATGCGATCCGGTGAGGCTCGTGAGCAATGGCCGCAGCCTCGACCGTCCGCGGATATTGTGCGGCCAGTTTGACAAGTGCGATCTCCTCGTCGTCGAGGAGACCAAGGTCGGCCGGAGTATCAAGGCTCAGGGCCGCTTCCGCCGCCTTGCGCTTCAGCGAGCTGATCCGGGCATGCGCATACTGCACATAGAAGACGGGATTGTCTTTCGACGCCTCGACCACCTTAGCGAAGTCGAAATCGAGCGGAGCGTCGGCGCGCCTGGTGAGCATCATGAAACGCACGACGTCCTTGCCGACCTCGCGCACGACGTCCGCAAGCGTGACGAACGAGCCCGAGCGCTTGGACATCTTCACCGGCTCGCCCGCTCGGAAGAGGCGGACCATCTGGACGAGCTTCACGTCCAGGTCGACGCGACCGTCGGTCAGCGCGGTCACTGCCGCCTGAACGCGCTTGACCGTGCCGGCATGGTCCGCGCCCCAAATGTTGACGAGGTGGTCGGCGGCCTGTGCCTTCTGCCAGTGATAGGCGGCGTCGGCGCCGAAATAGGTCCAGCTGCCGTCCGACTTTTTCATCGGGCGGTCCTGGTCGTCGCCGAACTCGCTCGAGCGGAACAGGGTCAGCTCGACCGGCTCCCATTCGTCGTGCGGATCGAGGCTCTTCGGCCGCTCGAGCTCGCCTTCGTAGACGAGGCCCTTCCCGCGCAGCACCTCCATCGCCTTCTCGACCGAGCCGGATCCCTGAAGCTCGGCTTCCGAGGCAAAATGATCGTGATGAATGCCGAGCAGGCCGAGGTCGTGCCGAATGAGGTCGAGCATCGCCGACACAGCGCGCTTGCGGAAGAGCTCCAGCCAGACGTCGTCGGGCTCGTTGACGTACCCGTCGCCGAACTCCGCGGCGAGCGCGGTTCCGACGGGTACGAGATAGTCGCCTGGGTACAGACCTTCGGGAATCTCTCCGATGTCTTCCCCGAGTGCCTCGCGGTACCGCATGTGCAGGGAGCGGGCGAGCACGTCGACCTGCGCTCCGGCGTCGTTGACGTAATACTCCTTGGTGACCCGAAACCCCGCCGCCTCGAGCAGCCCGGCAAGCGCATCGCCGACCACCGCGCCCCGGCAATGGCCCATGTGCATCGGGCCCGTCGGGTTCGCGGATACATATTCGACGTTGACCCGCTCGTTATTGCCGACCTTCGACAGGCCGTAGGCCTCGCCCTCGCGGATGATGGCTTGCAGCTCCGCGCGCCAAGCGTCGGACGAGAGGCGGATGTTAAGGAAGCCGGGACCGGCGATCTCGACGGAAGTGACGCCCGGCAGGGTCTCCAGCTTCGGCGCGATGGCAGACGCCAACGCTCGCGGGTTCGTCCCTGCACCCTTCGCAAGAACCATTGCGGCATTGCTTGCGAGGTCCCCGTGGGAAGGATCGCGCGGCGGCTCGACGGCGACGGCGCGGCGGTTCAGCTCGGCCGGCAGCGCGCCTTCGGCCTGAAGTTCGTCGAGCACTCCGTCGAGGAGCGCGGCATAGCGGGCGTAAAGGCTCAATTTTTCACCAAGATCCGGAAAGCGGCGGCTCTAGCGCAGCAATGCAGGTGCGTCACGCCCGCTCCGGATACCTGTTGTAGCAAGGGTTCCGCGGGGCCCGCCGAAACCTGCGGCCCGGTTCTCCGCCGCCTCACAAATGCGGCTCGATCTCATTTTCGGACAGATTGTTACCGTTGTTTAAAGAATCGTAAATAAAGAGTTAACAAGTTGCCCGAAAATGCGATAAATACAGGGAGCTAGACGATTCGCCCCTGTTGAAGGTGTCGAGTCCCAGGGCCAAGTACCAAAGGGGACTGAAATGAAGTTTTCGATCAAGACCGCGCTGGCGGGCGTCGCGCTGGCAGCCGCAGTCCCGGCGTCGGCCGCAATCGTTTCGTACAACGGTACGAATTATCTGCCTGGTGACACCCTTACCATCAACTTTGGCGGATCCTCGGGCGGCTCGACGGTCGCCGGACTTACGTCGACCCTGACATTGCTCTTCAGCACCGTGAACGGCGCGGGTGATTATGTCTTCACCTATGCGTTGACGAACACGTCGAACGCAGCGCTGCAGCCTTCATCCGAGGTGACGGCGTTCGGGTTCAACACCAATCCGAACCCGGATACGGCCGCTTCCTCCATCACGTCGACGGCGGCGGTCGCCGACGACCAGCTGACCAAAATCTCGTCCGGCTCGATCAGCGGCGGTACGTCCGTCGAGATCTGCGGAACTGGCGGACCGAATTGCGCCGGTGGCGGTAGCTCCGGGCCGGACGTCGGCGAAACGTCCGGTGGCCAGTTCATCCTGGCATTCATGGGCGGTGATCCGGGAACCGTGACCCTGACCAACGCGACGGTCCGTTATCAGTCGACCGGCCTCAATGGCAGCGGTTCGGCCATCGGCACGCCGACCTCCAACCCGCCCCCGCCGCCCCCGCCGCCTGGCGTCCCGGAACCGGCGACTTGGGCCATGATGCTGTTCGGCTTCGGCGCAGTGGGGTACTCGCTCCGCCGCCGCCGTCGGACGGGCATTGCACAGCTCGCATAGAATTTGCGTGCCGCTTGAAGCGGTCGCTTTTGTCTAGCACGCAGTGAAATGAGCCCGCCTCTCCAGTAGAGGCGGGCTCAAGTTTGTGGGGCCCGCCGCCTCCTACGCGACACCGGGGTGGTGGGTCCCACCAAGTTCTGACGCCACCCGAAATCAGAATCGATCCGGCAGGTCCACCGGGCCCACCAACTCGCGGTGACGAGCGACGGCGAACCGATCCGTCATTCCCGCAATGAAATCGCCGATGGTACGCAGCCTTTGGACTTGGTCCTCCTCGCTCCGCCAATCGACCGGAAGCAAGGATGAGTCGTCACGATAGGCAGCGAAGAGGCCGGCAACGACGCGCTGAGCCTCCATCCTAACCGGCACCAGCTCGGCCGCATTGTAGAGACGCGTGTAAAGGAAGCGCTTGAGCGCCCTTTCCTCCTCCGCCAGCTCTGAAGAAAACCCGACCAGCTGCCTGCCGGCCGAACGCACCTCGTCGAGGCTGGAGACGCCAGCTTCGGCGATCCTCCGCCGGGTTTCCGCAATCAGATCGCCGACCATCGTGCCGATCTGATCCCGCACCAGCGCCCGAAGCTTCTTGTTGGTGGAGAGGCCAGGATGGCGACGCTCGATGTCATCCCAATGCCGGCTCACGATCGGGACGTCGATCAACTCCTCCAGATCGAGCAGCCCTGCCCTAAGCCCGTCGTCGATGTCATGGTTGTCGTAGGCAATATCGTCGGCCGCCGCAGCGACCTGAGCTTCCAGCGAAGGCCAGCGGTCGAGCTCTAGGTCGAATGCCGCATTCGCCTCGGAGAGCGCCCATGCCGGCTCGAGGATCGGCCCATTATGCTTGGCGAGGCCCTCGAGCGCTTCCCAGCTGAGATTCAGGCCGTCGAAGCCAGGATAAGGCGCCTCTAGCTTCGTCACGAGCCGGATGCTGTGCGCATTATGGTCGAAGCCGCCGGCGCCGGCCATCGCATCCTGAAGCGCGTCCTCGCCCGCATGGCCGAACGGAGGATGACCGAGGTCGTGAGCGAGGCAAAGCGCCTCCGTCAGATCCTCGTTGAGTCCCAGCACTCGCGCGACCGTGCGTCCGATCTGGGCGACCTCGATGCTGTGGGTCAGGCGGACTCGGTAATGATCGCCGTCGGGTGCGACGAACACCTGGGTCTTGTGACGAAGCCGGCGGAAGGAAACGGAATGGACGACGCGGTCGCGGTCGCGCTGGAAAATGTCGCGAGGCCCGCGTGGAGCGGCATCAAGTTCCGGATGGGCCCTGCCGCGCGACTGTGATGGCTGCGCGGCAAGAGGGGAAGTCATTCGGAGGGCAGTTTCCTGATCGGCTGGCCGGGTTTGCTGCTCCACGTAAAGGCGTCAATGCGGACGGACGCAAGGTCGCTGGCGAAAATATCCGCCTCCTGGCCGTTCCGGAAAGGACCGATCAGCAGGCGGGCCCGGCCCGGCTCCTCGGCGACATAGCCGCTGATGCCTTCGAACAGGTCGCGATTGCGCTTCTTCATCCGGTCGAACTGATCGGGAAGCTCGTTCGCGTTCGGACCGCTTGCGAGCTGGATCCAGAGCTTGCGGGTGCCTCCCGCGACTGCATCGGACCTTGCACGCTGGGCTGTGATCGCGGGTAGAGAGACTGACGCCATCTGCTGCGGGGCCGGTTCCCGCGCCACCTCCGGCGCAGGTTCAGGAGCGCGCGCGGCGTTGTCTGCGTGCGTCGCCTGCGTCAGCCACTTTTCGATCGAGCCGATACGGTCCTCGTCCTTGGCCGGCTCGGGAGTCGGATTCCGCTGAATGATCTTTACCGGGGTAATCGTGACGGGCTGCCGCGTGGCCACCTGCGCGTCGAGCGAGCTGGGGAAGATGCCGAGATTGACTGCGGCTGCCTTCTGTTCGGACCGAAGCGCCGGCAGCTTCCTGAAGAAATAGGCCATATTCGAAGACGAGCCGGGCATAGCCGCTTCGATCGCACTCTTGGCGGCGCTTGCGTCGCCCGTCAGCGCGAGGACGAAGGCGCGGCTACGCGCTCCGGCTGCATCGCCGCGGGCCATCAGCGGGGACAGAAGCGAAAGCGCCTCGGCCTTCTGGCCCGAAATGGCCAGGCTGAGCGCAAGGCGGCGGCGCGCCTCGTCTCCATCGCGGCCAGCCAAAGCAGCGCGATAATCTGCCTGCGCCTGCGCATGCTGTCCGACGAGATCGTAGGCGAGGCCGCGGTCCGCGCCGATCATCACCTGCGTCGCGCCACGCTGTGTCGCGCGGGCAAAATATTGGAGCGCCGCGGCGCCATCACCCTCGATTGCGAGCGCAGCCCCCATGCCTGCCTGCGGAAGCGGACTGGCGGGCCATACCTCTTCGGCCCGACCGAAAAATCCTGCCGCGGCTTGGCTGTCCCCGAGAGAGAGCGAAGCGCGTCCGGCGCCGATCAGAGCGTCGAAATTATTGGGGCTGGTGCTGAGCACTTTCATGTTGCGCGCGAGCGCGTCGGAAGGAGCTTCCGCCCTTCCGCCGACCGAAACCTGAGCGTCCGCAATTGCAGGAACACCTGCAAGGACCGCACCCACCACTGCTAAAACCACCGACGCCACGCGTACGCGGCCGGATCCACCCTTCGCCATGCAAACCCCCATGGCAGAACTGAGCTTACGCAAAGCTTGCTGCCTAGAGAGTTAACGCCAAGTCGTTGCCGAAGGGCGGCGAGCCGCCCCCACGACCGCCAGCCTACTGGTTGTTCTGCCGATTCAGGAAGCGCGGAATGTCGATCGGCTCACGGCGATAGCTGGGAGCCGAATCCTCCTCGTTGACCTGGGCCTGCGCCGCACCCCGAGCGATGTTGGACATGCGTTCGAATAGCGTGCCGGTCTCGCGGACCTTCGGCTTATCTTCAGCCGCAGGAGCTTCCAGCTCGGAGGTCTCGTCCTCATCGGCCGGCGGAGCGATCGGCGCAGAACCGACCGGAGCGGTCAGAACGTCGTCGCTGTCGAGAAGGAGCTCATCGCCCTCGTCCATCTCGTCGGAAAGCTCGAGCGTGTTCTCGTCGTCCGTCTCGTCATCCATCACGGGAGCGGGCGGCGGAGTAACGGGCACTGCCGCGACGGGCGTTGCAGTCGTCGCGCGCGGGAAGGCGAAAACCTTGCCGGGCTGCGGCTGCTGAGCGATCTCCGCCTCGATGCCGGTGGCCACCACGGATACGCGTATCTTGCCGTCCAGGTCGTTGTTGAAGGCCGAACCCCAAATGATGTTGGCGTCGGGATCGACCAGTTCCTTAATATGGCTGGCGGCCTCGTCGACCTCCATCAGGCGCATGTCTTCGCCGCCGGTGATCGAGATGATGACGCCCTTGGCGCCCTTCATCGAAACGCCGTCGAGGAGCGGGTTCGAAATGGCCTTTTCTGCCGCCTCGATCGCACGATTGTCGCCCGATGCCTCGCCAGTGCCCATCATCGCCTTGCCCATTTCGCCCATCACCGAACGGACGTCGGCGAAGTCGAGGTTGATGAGGCCGGGCATGACCATGAGGTCGGTAATTCCGCGAACGCCCTGCTGGAGGACCTCGTCCGCCATTTCGAACGCTTCCTTGAAGGTCGTTTCCGAATTGGCGAGCCGGAACAGGTTCTGGTTCGGGATGACGATGAGGGTGTCGACGTGCTGCTGCAGCTCCTCGATGCCGGTATCGGCAGAGCGGCCGCGGCGAGCGCCTTCGAACGCGAACGGCTTGGTGACGACCCCGACCGTCAGGATTCCCTTGTCACGGGCGGCCTTGGCGATGACCGGAGCCGCGCCGGTGCCGGTGCCGCCGCCCATTCCGGCGGCGATGAAGCACATGTGCGAGCCTTCGAGCGCGCGCTCGATCTCGTCGAGGGTTTCCTCGGCGGCAGCGCGTCCGATCTCCGGCCGCGAGCCCGCGCCCAGGCCCTGGGTGATCTTGAGGCCGAGTTGTATCCGCCGGTCGGACATCGAGGTGTTCAGCGCCTGCGCGTCCGTGTTCGCAACGATGAAGTCGACGCCCTGCACATCGGCGCGCATCATGTTCGCGACGGCATTGCCGCCGGCGCCGCCGACGCCGATGACGCTGATCCGGGGCCGAAGCTCGTCGACTTCCGGCCGGATGAAATCGATGCTCATGGACAAACCCCCTTCAAGCGCACCTATCGCGCTGATCCTCCACCGTGATTCTTCTGAATCATCGCGAGTCGCAAGCCAAGCGAAAAAGTTAACGCGCTTCAAAAAAATTGAAAATGCAGTGGCTTCAAAGACTCAGTCTCGGGACGGTTGTTCCCGGCCGAAGGCCAGCTGTTCGATTTTCGGAACGCCGATAATCCACCAGAGCCCGCCGGCAGCGATGACGGCCGCTGCGGCGATGAACGCGTAGTCGTAACCGGCCGCATCGACGATCAGCCCGGTGAGGACGGGCCCGAAGACGCCCGAGAAATTGCCGAGCGCATTCTGGACGCCGACCCATGTGCCCGTCGCCCGCGGGCCTGCGAACATCTGCGCCACCGCGAAAATGTTGAGCGAGAGAGACCCGGTGGCGATGCCCGCTAGGCACAGCCAGATTGCGAGCACGGGAATGTTTCCGGAATAGAAGATTCCCAGGATCGCCGCCGCCTGCATGAACTGGGCGACGATCATCATCCAGCGGCGGATGAAATCCTCAGACTTGCCGGACCTGGTCCAGCGGTCGGAAATCGCACCGAATACAAAGGCCGCGACCGCCTGCGCCGCATAGCCGAGCGTCGCAAGCAGGGTCATCTCCGGGATCGACAGCCCACGCTCGTTCACCAGGTAGAGCGGCAGCCAGGCGAGTACGAAGTAGAAGCCGTAGTTGCTGGCAAAATGCGCGATCGACATCGACCATAAGGGCCAGCGGCGGATCAGCTCGCTGACCGGAACTCGCGGAGGGCCGGTTGCCGGCGCCTCGCTCCTTAGCCCCCGCGTGACCCGCTGCCACGGCAGCAGCCAGATCAGGGTCAAAAGACCGAAGATGATGAACACGGGCCGCCAGCCGAGCGATGCGAGGATCGCACCGCCCGCAAGCGTTCCGAGTGCCGGGCCGAGAGCGATGCCCATCGAGACGGCGGCATTGGCCATGCCACGCCCTTCCGGCGGCACCTGCTCCGCGATGATCTTGGAGCTTGCGGGAAAGGCGAAGCTCTCGCCGACGCCGAGCAAGAGCCGAAGCACGACGAGCGACAGGAAGCCGCCGACGAAACCGCTCGTCAACGTCGCCGCCGCCCAGAGCGCGACACCCCACCACAGCAACCGGTAGACGGAGAAGCGATCGCACAACCATCCGACGATCAGCTGGATCGGCCCGTACACCCAGAAGAAGGCGGAGACGGCGATCCCGAATTGAGTCGCGGTCAGGCCCAGCTCACCTTTCAGCAGCGGCGCGGCGACCCCGATGGCGTTGCGATCGACATAGTTGAGGAAAACCGCCACGCCGAGCAGCAGGACCAGCCCGCGCGCCGCTCTAGACCCCATAGACAGCACCCCTGTTTCCGAATGAAAGGTCCGCTTCCGCCCATGACGGCATTGATCAGTCGCGCACCGCCTCTTTCGGCGGCGAACGATTTCCCAGGACGTATCCGGCGATACCGCTGAGAAGAGCGATCACGGCCTCACCGGCAATGATTCGCAGAAGACCAAGCAATGAAGCGGCCAAGACGATCAGAATGATGGTCGCCAGCTTTGGAATATCCGTTTGATTTAATATCTGGGCAATGCTCGCGCCCGAGAAGTTCCCCTTCCAAAACAAGGTCGTGTAGACCAGCGCCGCACCCGCGATCATGATTCCGAACGCGATGAGCATGAACTGAGAAAGCGTAATGATGAAATTCAGCAGCTCTGGGGTGACTTCATTCGGCATGACCCGTCTCCTCCGCTCTGTTCGCGAAAGTATCCGATTACTGCCGTAGTCACCAACGGATTAGCCGAGCCTAAAACCGACCCTCTTTTCGTATACCCAGCGCCGAATGGCGGACATCCCGCTGCGTCCGGTCCAAGCCGTGCACCCGGATGTCCGCTTTCGACCCATGCGGCCTCTCAGTCGCGGCGGATTGCGCCCGCGATGCTGATCGTCATGGCAGTCCGGCTTCCGGAAGGAATCCCTGCCACGGAACGCGCCTCCGCCAGCACGCGATCCAGCTGCGAGCGCGCGCTGGCCCATGCGGCAGACCTGCAGATCCGCAAATCGGCAGCATCGATCGGGGAATAGTTGATGCCCTCGACGCAGAGGTCGCGAACCGCGAACCTGATGCGGGACATCAACGTCCTCTCTCCATGCGCCGTCGCAAGGTTCAGATCGGCGTACCGGACGATCCTTTGATTTGCGGGGTCAATCCTGCGGCCTTCAACCTCCACGGGTGACTGGCTTAGTGCAGGAACGGAAAAACCAGCGGCTGCCACCGCGCACGCAACTGCCATGTGATGCTTAAGCATCGGCGCTGCTCCTCGCTTCGGTGACTTCCCCGCGACCTTGCTGGTCTCATGTCCGATGATTCGCGTCTATTCGGGTATTTTCCCATCAGGGATTCAGGCGAAGCTAAATTCCGCCCTTCATCGCCGCGAGCAGGCGGCCCATCATCCCCGAAGCCTGCTTCTTCTGCGAGCTCTTGCTCATCGCGAGGTCGCGGATGTCTCCGCTTCGCGAGGATGCCAGACAGGCGAGCCCGACCAGAGTCGAGAAGGCCGGACCGCTGTGCGCGTCCGGAAGCCCAGTGAGCTGCTTCGGACGGCCGACCCTGACCGAGCGGCCAAGCACGCCCTGCATGTAGTCGGCGATGTTCTTGAG
>Ga0070675_100004764_pt1 | contig 10352 bp, 9 predicted proteins | sample KBSM43metaG_FD_65343 | JGI IMG/M metagenome (GOLD analysis project Ga0070675, IMG submission 65343) | Miscanthus rhizosphere microbial communities from Kellogg Biological Station, Michigan, USA - KBS M4-3 metaG | ecosystem: Host-associated > Plants > Roots > Rhizosphere > Soil ...
CTTGCCTCGTTCTTTGCTGCCGTAGAAGAAAGCGTCCTGAACCTTTCGGGGAAGTTGGTCAAAGGGGGTTGAGGCATCGATTCCGATTTGATCTGCAATTCGTCGCGCGTGTCCTTCGAGTTCGTCGTCGAGCCATGTATTGGTGGACGCAAGCCCGCCCTGAAGCAACGGCCGGGAAGGATCCACCACGATCCGCGCAGGATCGAAGTCGAAGCGAACTCCTAGCCCATGGCAGGTCTCGCACGCGCCATACATGCTGTTGAAGGAAAACGTGCGGGGCTCTATCGCGGGGATGTTGACGCCACAATCCATGCAGGCCATCTTCTCGGAGTAGAGTCTTTCTTCTCCGTCGACGATCGCCACCAGAACAATCCCTTTCGTCAGCTTTATCGCCTGCTCAACGGATGCTTCCAGCCGCCGCTCAATGTTGTTCTTGATCAAAAGGCGGTCTACGAGAATCTCGATCGTGTGATTCCTCTTTTTATCGAGCTCGATGGGTTCATCGAGACTGTGAAGAACTCCGTCGATCCGAGCGCGGACGAAACCGCTTCTCGCCAATCCCTGAAGCTGTTTCTTAAACTCTCCTTTGCGGCCCCGCACGATGGGCGCGAGAATCATTACCCTCTCGCCCTCCGGCAAGCTCTTCAGATGGCGGACGATCTGATCCGGCGTTTGCTTTGAAATGGGCTTACCACACTGATAGCAATGAGGTATTCCAACCGATGAGAACAACAGGCGGAGATAGTCGTAGATCTCCGTGACCGTTCCCACGGTGGAGCGGGGACTCCGCGATGCGGTCTTCTGTTCGATCGAGATTGCCGGTGAGAGGCCCTCAATGGAGTCCACATCCGGCGGTTCCAGCCGATCAAGGAACTGGCGCGCATACGCTGACAGAGACTCGACATAGCGGCGTTGTCCCTCCGCGTAAATCGTGTCGAAAGCGAGGCTCGACTTCCCGGAGCCGCTTAACCCCGTGATAACAGTGAGCTGATTCCGTGGAATCTCGACATCGACGCTCTTCAGATTGTGTTGCCGAGCTCCACGCACGGTGATGTTTCGAATGTTGGCCATAGACAGCGATTCAAACGGCAAGAGAGCCTGTCATTTTAACTCAAAATCGGATCACCCCAGCAATTCCGAGAGTTGAGCAAGTTGTAAATACAAGCCATCAAGGGACTTCTGAATCTCGGCGTGTCTTCGATGGAGGTCGGCCCAGTCCCTGCCTGGATCAGGGTTGCTGAAACTCGATTCAATGGAAGCTAACTCCGTCTCCAGCGCTCGGATCTGCTCCTCCGTTCCCGAAATCTCTCCTGCAAGCTTCTCGCGCCGGTTCTTGCTCATTGCAGTTACTGAAGCTGGCTGTGAGGCCGAAGTTGCCTCAGCCGGCACTGAGCTTCCTCCATCCGAAGGCTTTTCCGAGTCGCGCTCAAGCCATTCTTCAAAGGCGGTGAGGCGGTCAAAGAGGTAAGCGGCTTGATTCTCGATGTAAAGCAGATGGGTCGCCAGCTTCTGTGCCAGATAGCGATCGTGAGTCACAAAGAGGATGGTGCCCGGATAGTCCATCAACGCGGTTTCAAGAGCTTCACGTGAGGCAATGTCAAGATGGTTCGTCGGTTCATCCAGAGCGAGAATCGTGGGAGCCTGATAAATGATCTTCGCCAGCGCGACGCGAGACTTCTCGCCTCCGCTGAGATTACCCACCTTGTTGAAAACATCTTCCCCACCGAAGAGAAACTGAGCGAGATAGGAGCGCAGTTCGCCATCAGACGCCGTGCTGTCGAGCGACCGGATCTCATCGATCACCGTGGAGTCTTTCTCAAGGTCCGACAATTGTTGGTCGTAATACCCAAGACCGACGTTTTCGCTCCAGTCGATCTCTCCCGAAAGGGGAGGTATTGCTCCGACCAGCGTCTTCAGGAGAGTTGTCTTGCCCGCGCCATTTCCTCCAAGGATGGCCCAGCGTGAGCCGCGTTCAACTTCCAGCCGCAAATTCTTCACGAGAGACACCCCGTACCCCACGTTCAAATTGCGTGCCTGGACTACAAACCGACTCCCTCGTTCGGCTGGAAGAAAACGAAATTTGACTTCAGAGGATGTGGATTTTGGCTTCTCGATACGCTGGACGCGAGCGAGCATTTTGCGGCGGGATTGCGCCTGTTTCGTCTTTTGCCCGGCGATGTTTCTGCGGATGTAATCTTCCTGGTTCGCAATCCACTCCTGTTGCTGACTCCACTCCTTTTCCTGCCGTGCCAGCCTTTCGCCGCGCTCCCTGACATAGGCCGTGTAGTTGCCCCGATAGTCATATAGGCGGCAATTTGCGATCTCGAGAATCCTCCCGACAACGCGATCCAGAAAAATCCGATCATGAGAGACAACAACGACGGTCTTGGCAGTTTCTCGAAGAAATCGTTCAAGCCATTCGATGGACCTGATGTCGAGATGGTTTGTGGGTTCATCCAACAGCAAGAGATCGGATTCGGACAGAAGCAGTTTCGCAAGGGCCAGCCGATTCTTTTCGCCGCCGGACAGAAGCCTGCTGGGTCGGGTCAGAGTTGGTTTCGCAAAACCTACTCCCAGCAGCGCGGCTTCAGTCATCGCGCGAAATTTGTAACCGCCCTTCAGCTCGAATTCGTGTTGGAGGGTGGAGTAACGTTCAAGGGCGTCCTCCGCATGAGTGGTCGAAATTTCGTGCTCCAGGCGCGCCATTTCGCGCTCGACGCCAATCAGGTTGGCGAAAGAGCGTAATCCCTCTTCGAAGACGCTTGTTTCTTCCTCGAAATCCGGAATCTGATCGAGCGTCCCAACCTGAAGCCCCGTCCTTCTGCTGATAGATCCTTCATCAGCTTCCATCCTGGAAGACAGCATTTTGAGCAACGTCGTCTTGCCGGACCCATTCGTACCGATGAGCCCAATCTTTTCCGAAGGATTTATTTGAAAGGAAACGTTTCGAAGGACCTCCCGGGAGCCGAAGGCCTTTGAAACATCGTTGAGTTGAACGAGCACGGACCAGAGCGGACTTAGGCGGCCCTCTTCGCGTCGGGTATGCAGCGTTCGAGTTCGACCTTATTGCGCGTGCATACGAGGACCTGTATGGCCTTCTCGAGTTGAATTTCTTCCTCAGAGCGTGGATCCGCTGTGCGCACGGGAGCTTCCAGCGTCGCAGCGGAATTCAAGTCAGGACCGCTTCTGTTCTTCGACGCGATCATATCCGGCGCTACACCGTCCATTTGCAAATCCTTCCCGGACGGACTGTAGTACTTCGCATCCGAAATCAGGAGCGCAGCGCCGCCATCCAGAGGGATCAGAGCTTGCCGTGAGCCGGTGCCAAACGTATGCGTCCCTACGAGGGTTCCGCGCTTACTATCCTTGAGAGCTGCTGCTGCAATTTCAGCCGGACCGCCCGTCCCGCCATCCACCAGCACAACGAGAGGAGCCTTCGTGATCGCAAGCTTGGGATCCGCAGGGAAGAGCTTTCTCGGAACCTTTTGCCCTTGAAGATAACCAAGGCTTCCGGTGTCCACAAAGAAGTTCGCCAGCTGATAGCCTTCCGTATCTTTGCCGGCAGCGCTTGACCGGAGATCGAGAATGATTCCAGTCGCGCCTTTCTTTACCAGATCTTCAACCTGCTTCTTCACATCGTTTGCCTTGCCTTGTGTGAGAAGAGGAACGCGGACGTACCCAATTTCCATCGGAAGTATCTTTGCTTCGACGGCAGGGGGTCGCGTCACTTCACGATTTACCTTAAGGGTTTCCGGTTCTGAGCGATTGTTTCCAATCAGAGTCAGTGTGACGGGTTTGTCGGCCGGATTTGCCAGGTAGGCGTAAGCCTGGACGAGGTTCATCTCGCGCGTAGGAACGCCGTCGATCGCTTCAATCGCATCAAACGTCTTCAGGCCGGCCTTTGCGCCGGGCCCTCCGGGGATAGCTTCAAGCACCAGCGGGTATCCATTGGCTCGCGTGAGCACAACGCCGATACCTGGCGTTTTTTCAAAACTGAAGTCCTTGTAAAAGGCTACATCCTTGGCGTTAAGGTAGCCGGAGTAGGGGTCCACCTGCTCTAACAGGCCGCGAATCGCTCCAAGGGTTGCGTTTGACATGGAGGTCTGGTCCACATAGTCGTTCTTCACCTTTTCGTAGACCTGGGTGAAAACCTCGAGTTGCGGCAGAGAGGTATCCTGAGCGCTCACCCGCCCAAACTTGCCGCCTATAATCGCGTAAACGACAAGGACTGAAGACAACAGCAGGGCTGCATACTTACTCTTGGAACTCAAGGGGAACCTCCGGAGGGTAATTATAGCTGCTGAACGCCGTTGTATCATGCAATTTCATGCGCGTCATGGCATTGGACGTCGGAGACAAGAATATCGGTGTTGCTGTAAGTGATGCCCTGTTGATGACTGCACAAGGGCGGTCGACCCTCCGCCGGAGCAGCTGGGAAGCCGACCTTCAGCACCTGCGAAAGCTGGTCGAAGACGACGAAGTCAGCAAAATCGTTGTAGGTAAACCACTTCACATGGATGGACGCGACAGCCCTCAGAGCCGGAAGGTCGCCAAATTCGCAATGAAGCTATCGAAATCATTAAGTCTTCCGGTTATCTTGTGGGACGAGCGGCTGACAAGCTTTGCGGCCGAACAACACTTGCAGGAGGCGGGCCTTAACTGGCGCAACCGGCGAAAACACGTGGATAAAGTCGCAGCCATGTTCATTCTTCAAGACTACCTGGACAGTCTGAAGCCGTGAGACCCAGTCGATTCCTGGCTAGATGCCTCTTAATTCTGGTCGTTCTCGGGCTGCTGGGTTACCTCTATGTCCAACGCGAGATCAACACCTTTCATACCCCCACGTCTGTTGAGGCTTTTGAGATCCCTCCGGGCTTGAGCGCTCGAGCCGTTCTCGAGATGCTTTCCGAGCGGGGACTCATCGCCAATGAACGCCTGACCATGACCTATCTGGTTCTTTCAGGCAACCGGAAATCCCTCAAGGCCGGCGAGTACTTGTTTGATCAGGCCGTGACAACCCATCAGGTCATCGACGCATTAGTGTCAGGCGCCGTATATCTCCACAAATTTACCGTGCCTGAGGGCCTGACCGTTACGGAGGTCGCTGCCAAATGGGAAGAGCAGGGGTTCGGCAAGGCTGAAGAATTTGTCGAGGCAGCCAAGGAATCTGTGGACCTCGTGGATTTTGAGGGCGGCGACAGTGGTGCCGGAGCCTCTGTGGAAGGCTACCTGTTTCCTGAGACCTATTCTTTCGCGATCCGTACGACGCCTCGCCAGGCTATAGAAACGATGGTGGGGCGCTATCGCTCGGTCATCGAGCAACTCGGCAATCGATTTCCGGCGGAGTCGTGGACTCTTAACGCTCGCGATACCCTGATTCTCGCTTCCCTGGTGGAAGCAGAGGCGGCAGTCGATGACGAACGCCCTCTTATCGCCTCCGTGTTTCTCAATCGCCTCAAGCAGAGGATCCTGCTGCAGTGTGATCCGACCGTCGTTTACGCTCTCGAAAAGTCCAACCGCTATCAGGGCACGCTAACCCGAGCGGATTTAAGGTTCGATTCTCCGTACAACACCTACCGTTATGCCGGTCTGCCCCCGGGCCCGATCGCCAACCCCGGAATGCGTTCTCTTGAAGCCGTTATTCGACCCGCTTCAAGTCGATACCTCTACTTCGTGAGAACAACTGGAGGACGGCACACCTTTTCCGAAAACCTCGCCGCGCACAATCGCGCCGTTTCCGCTTATCGCGCAATGAACGGACGTAAATAAGAGGGCCTTCACGCAGGAAAGGCTGGGCGTTTCCTGTACTCTGCGAGCGACTGCAATCGAAGGTCTTTCGGTGAAAGGGTCGGGCTCGAGTACGGCCAGGGAATATTGACTTCAGGATCGTTCCACGCGATGCCGCCTTCAGCCTTCGGATTGTAAAATCCGGTCTGCTTGTATTGGACCTCGCAGTAATCCGACATGGCCGCGAAGCCGTGAGCGAATCCGACCGGAACATACAACAGGGACTTGTTCTCTGCTGTCAGCTCGAGGCCAAACCATTTCCCGAACGTGGGAGACGACATTCGCAGGTCGATTGCGACATCGAAAATTCGTCCAACGGTGCAGCGAACCAACTTAGCGATGGGCGCGGTCATATCCTGGTAGTGCATACCTCGGAGAACGCCATAACTGGAGCCGGAATGGGAGTCCTGAACGAAGTCATCAGTTATGCCCGCTTCGGCAAAGCTTGCCTTATTCCAGGCTTCGATGAAAAAGCCACGTTCATCCTTGAAGTAATCGATATTGACGACGAGGAGACTCTCGAGGGGAGTTCGGGTGACGTGAACCTTCATCTCTGATGTGCATCATAATACAAACAGATGGGGATTTATCTTGGACTAGGCTCAAACGTCGGCGATCTTGAAGCACAACTTCGTTTTGCTGTCGCGGCATTGAAAGACAAAAATGTTATCCCGTGGAAGAGCGCCTCGCTGTATTGGACCCAGCCGAGGGACGTCGAAGATCAACCATGGTTCCTCAATACCGCAATCGAAGTGAGAACCCTCCTGGAACCCGAATCTTTGATGGAGGCGTGTCTGGAGGTCGAGAGGATGGCGGGCCGCATCCGCGACGTCCCCAAAGGACCGCGTCCTCTCGACATCGACATCCTTATTTATAAGGACCGGATTGTGGACACGCCGCACTTATCCATTCCTCATCCGCGTTTTCGGGATCGACGCTTCGTGCTTACCCCTCTGGCCGAAATCGCCCCCGACCTCCCCGATCCCATCTCGGGACTCACCATGACTCAACTGCTGGACCTGTGCACGGATGAAGGCGTCGTTCGACGCGAGAACAAGGGACTACTTTAGGATCTCTCGAATCCGATCCGCCAGGCGGCGGCTTTCTTTGGCAGACCCAACGGCAATGAAGACCGTGTCGTCGCCGGCAAGGCTGCCGACGATTTCCGCCCAACCCGCTTCGTCGATTGCCCTGGACACTGTGGAAGCGTGACCCGGCCCTGTCTTCAGCACGACGATGTTCTGAGCAACGGCTACATCTTCCGTGAGAAATTCCCGCAGTGTGCGCCGGATCGTTTCGTCTGAACTGCGCGGCGGTTCTGCACCGATGGTGGTGTAAACGCCGCCACTCTTGGCGAGGCCCAGTTCCTGAATATCGCGGGACAAGGTAGACTGCGACACGTCGATCTTGCGCGCATGCAAGCCCTCCAGCAGTTCCTCCTGGCTGGCAATTTCCTGGGCGCGGACCAGGTCGAGTATGGCCTTCTGACGAACCTTCTTCATGACTTGCCTCTAAAGATCGTGCGGATTATAGCAAAAAAGGATTTGACCCCCGCCCGCCGTGTCCGCATACTTATTCAAAGCTATGCATAACTATTCAGACTTTCTCACAATGTCGCAGTTGTCCGTTGAGGAATTTGCATATCTTCTCTCTTCCGCCGCCGTACAGCGATCCGACACGAGTCAGCCCCTGAACGGCCGGAATATCGCCCTTATTTTCGAGAAGCCGTCACTGCGTACACGTGTGACGTTTGAAGTAGCCATACGGAAACTGGGCGCATGGCCGATTCTCCTTGGTGCCAAGGAGAGTCAGCTGGGCGGACGGGAGACGGTTCCCGATGTTGCCCGCAACCTTTCTCTGTGGGTGGATTGCATTGTGGCCCGCGTTTTCCGGCATGTCGATCTTGAGGAACTGGCGACATTCGCCTCAATCCCTGTTGTGAATGCCCTGAGCGACTGGGAGCATCCCTGCCAGGCGCTGGCTGACATTCTGACGCTGACCGATGTCTGGACCGAGTTTGACGGCAAGACAGTTGCTTATATCGGCGACTGGAACAATGTTTCCCGTTCCCTCTGGAAGGCCTGCGAACTGGCCGGATTCTCCTTCCGTGCAATTTGCCCGAGTGGTTATGGGCCGGCGGAAAACGAGAAAGTGGAGTGGTACACAGAACCGGATGCCGTAGAGGGAGTGGATGCACTCTACACGGATGTGTGGGCCAGCATGGGCAAGGAAGACGAACTGGAAGAGCGCACAAGGATCTTCAAGCCTTTCCAGGTCAACGATGCACTGATGGCGAAAACGGGCAAGCACACCTATTTCATGCACTGCCTTCCCGCGCACCGCGGTCTCGAGGTGACGGACTCCGTTATGGATGCGGACTATTCCCTCGTGTTTCATCAGGCGGCCAACAGACTGCCTGCCGAGAAAGCTGTTTTGATATCGGTTTTGGAGAACCATGATGAAGCAACAAGTAAAGAAGGCGGTGCTCGCGTATTCGGGCGGGTTGGGAGCCTCGATCATTATCCCATGGCTCAAAGAAAACTATGGGTGTGAGGTCGTTGCCATGGTCGGCTACGTCGGCCAGGCAGATGAACTCGAAGGGATAGAAGAAAAGGCCCTCAGGTCCGGAGCCACCAAAGTTTTCGTCGAAGACCTCCGGACTGAGTTTGTTTCCAACTACCTTTGGCCTCTGGTTAGCTCCGGAGCGAAATACGAAGGCTCCTATCTCCTCGGGACTGCGATTGCGCAACCGCTCCTGGCTAAGCGGCAGGTTGAGATTGCCCTGGAAGTGGGCGCTGACGCCCTGATTCACGGTTGCATCGACAAGGGCAATGACCAGGTCCGCTTCGAGCTCACTTACAAGGCATTTGCGCCTCAGCTGAAAATCATTGCTCCATGGCGAGAATGGGACATTCGCTCGAGGTCCGAAGCCATTGCCTATGCCGAATCGCGTCATGTTCCCGTGACTGCCAGGCAGGAGAGAATCTACAGCAATGATTCGAACATCTGGCACGTCAGTCATGAGGGCGGCATTCTCGAAAACCTCGCGGAGTTTCCCCCGGAGGATGTCTTTGATCTGACGCTCGATCCGCGCTCCTGTCCAGATGGCGACAGTGAGATCACGATTGATTTCGCAAACGGGGTCCCAGTAGGTCTCAACGGTCAGCGGATTCCACCTGTTCAGCTCCTTGAAGATCTCAACGAGATCGGTGGAACCAATGGCATCGGCCGCGTCGATATCGTTGAGAATCGTGTAGTCGGAATGAAATCACGCGGAGTCTACGAAACACCTGGCGGAACGCTGATCATGGCCGCTCATCGTGAACTCGAATCGATCTGCCTCGATCGACAAACTCGATACCAGAAAGACATATTGAGCATCACCTATGCGCAACTCGTATATGAAGGACACTGGTTTACCCCGCTTCGGGAGGCGCTGGATGCATTTTTCGCCAGGACACAGGAGTTCGTTACCGGATCGGTCACGCTTGCGCTCTACAAGGGCGGCCTGAGCATAAAGAGCCGCATTTCACCCCACAGCTTGTACCAGGCTGATGTTGCATCGTTCGAAACGGCAAACTTCAACCACCGCGACGCCGAGGGGTTCATCAATCTTCTGGGACTGCCTGCATCGGTACGATCCCGGCTTTATCGGGAAAAATATGAAACTTTGGCAAGGACGGTTTGAGGAGGACCAGGACCCCGTCTTCGAAAAGATGAATCGATCGCTCCCGGTCGATGCTGTCCTTCTCGAAGTTGACGTGCGCGCCAGTCGCGCTCATGCGAAGGGTCTACTGGGCGCCGGAATCCTCACTGAGGAAGAATGGAAGGCTATCGATCGCGGCCTTGAGAACATTCTCGGGCAGTATTCTCCCGACGAAGTCAAAGCGATGCCCTATGAGGACATCCACACGTTTGTGGAGGCCACTCTCGCGGAGAAGGTTGGCCCGGCCGCTCTCAAGCTTCACACCGGCCGCAGCCGCAATGACCAGGTGGCAACGGATTTTCGACTTTTCACTCGTAAAGCGATCGAATTGATTCTCGCTGATCTCGAAGCGCTGGAGCTGGCATTCATCGAAAATGCCGGCCGAAACCCCACGGTATTGCTCCCGGCGTATACGCACCTGAGACGCGCGCAGCCGATTCGCTGGTGCGACTATTGCCTCGCTTACGTAGAAATGTTCAAACGGGACCACGAGCGATTCACGCAGTCTCTCTCGCGTGTGAATGTTATGCCACTGGGCTCAGGCGCCGTCGCGGGATCGAACTTCGCTTTGGATAGACAGGCGATTGCGAAGGAGCTGGGATTCTCGAAGGTATCCGCAAACGCTCTCGATGCTACGTCTGACAGAGACTTCGTCGCAGAGTTCCTCTTCCAGGCCGCTATCACGATGGCGCATGCGAGCCGTCTCGCAGAAGACTGGATTCTTTACTCGTCGACCGAGTTCGGATTCCTTGAACTTTCAGAAAAGGTCACAACCGGCAGCAGTCTGATGCCGCAGAAGAAAAATCCCGACGGTCTCGAGCTGATTCGCGCGAAGGCTGCGATGACCTCAGGTCTCCTT
>Ga0070675_100004766_pt1 | contig 10351 bp, 7 predicted proteins | sample KBSM43metaG_FD_65343 | JGI IMG/M metagenome (GOLD analysis project Ga0070675, IMG submission 65343) | Miscanthus rhizosphere microbial communities from Kellogg Biological Station, Michigan, USA - KBS M4-3 metaG | ecosystem: Host-associated > Plants > Roots > Rhizosphere > Soil ...
GGACTGGTCGTCGCGCCCGGTTTCATCGATCTGCACGAGCATGGTCAGGCACCGAAGAACTACGAGTTCCAGGCGCACGACGGCGTGACCACTTCGCTCGAGCTCGAAGCCGGGACGGCCGATGTCGCGGGCTGGTATGCGGAACGCGAAGGCAAGTCACTCATCAACTTCGGCGTGAGCATCGGGCATATCCCGACGCGCATGAAAGTGATGAAGGATCCAGGCACGTTCCTGCCCACGGGCGACGCAGCTCATCGCGCGGCCACAGACGCCGAGCTTGCGCAGATCGATCAACGCATCGACGCCGGGTTGAAGCAAGGCGCGCTGGCCGTCGGCATGGGCATCAACTACACCGCCGCGGCGACGCGCGCGGAAGTGCTCGATGTCTTCCGAGTTGCGGCCAAGTACGGCGCGCCAGTGCACGTTCACTTGCGTTACGCCGGCGACAAACCTCCTGAGACCGGTCGTGCAGCACTGGAGGAAGTGATCACCGCGGCCAGCCAATCCAAAGCTCCCTTGCACGTCGTCCACATCACCAGCATGGGATTACGCGATACGCCGGCACTGCTCGCAATGATCAAAGCCGCGAAGGCGCAGGGCACCGACGTGACGACGGAGTGCTATCCCTATGTGGCCGGCAGCACGGGCCTGGAGAGCGCAGTGTTCGATCCGGGTTGGCAGGAGCGCATGCGGATCAGCTACGGCGATCTGCAATGGGTCAAGACCGGCGAACGGTTGACTGCCGAAACCTTCGAGCGCTACCGGAAAGAGGGCGGCGAGGTCGTCATCTTCATGATTCCCGAACCGATCGTGCGCCTCGCGATCGCGGATCCGATCGTGATGATCGGCAGCGATGGCATGCCGACCACGGGCGCAAGCGTTCATCCGCGGGGCCAGGGCACTTTTTCGCGAGTGCTCGGCAAGTACGTGAGGGAGGAGAAGGCGCTCGATCTGATGACTGCGCTGCGCAAGATGACGCTGATGCCTGCTCAGCGATTGGAGAATCGCGCGGCAGCGTTCAAGGCCAAGGGCCGCATCAAGGTCGGCGCCGATGCAGACATCACGGTCTTCGACGCGGATCGCGTGATCGACAAAGCCACGTTCGAGAAGCCGCTGCAGTACTCGCAGGGCATTCAATTCGTGCTGGTCAACGGCACTCCGGTGGTCAGCGACGGAAAACTCGTAGCAGGCGTCCTTCCCGGCCGCGCCGCGCGCGCGGCACAGTGAGACCCGAGCTTCACGGATAGGGCATCCGTCGCAGTCCGCTCGTCAGCTTTAAACGGAGAAATCGCAGCGGACCGAGGAGCGCGGTCGAGCGTCCGACTGGCTGTTGATCGTTGGTAGTCGCTTGCAGTGCCGGGATATCAGTGAGGTCACTCTCGTCGCTGCGTTGGGATGAGGGCAACCAGCTCACCGCGCCCAGAGACCAGCCGCGCTGCGTTCTGATCTCGTGCAACGCCTTCTCGTAACCGACCTCGATATCGCGATGGTGTTCTTCCAGGAGCGCGCGGCGCCAGGCGAACAAACTCTGCAAGCGTGGGTGATCGCGGAAGAACGGCACGACCGTCACCGGCCGCAACAAGGATGCGAGCGTGAGATCCGCAGCGGTGAACGAAGAGCCGACCAGAAAGCGACGTGAGCGCAACCGCCGTTCGGCGAGGAGCAGATACTGCTCGAGTTGCTCGAACACGCGATCCGTGCGGTTGTGCAGAAAGCGGAAGCGCTGCGCGAGCACACCAGAGATCGTCATGCTGGCGGCGCGCCGAGCGAGCTTGCTGCCTTTGCCATCTGCCAGCTGCGGAATGAACAGATCCACGAGATAGCCGGGCCGCTCCAGGACGATCTGCGTGTAAGCCAGGCGTCGCGTCGCGAGACCGACGGTCGAGTCCAGCCACAGCAGCCAGCGCTCCACTTCCCGGCGCTCGCTTTCCTCGGCGGGAAAAAGCGCCGGAGTGGGGCAAGCAGCCTCGAGGTAACGCAGGATGGCTGAGGACTCGGCGACGACAGCGCCGCTGGCGTCGTCGTGAATCATCGGCACAAACAGTTGCTGCCCGCTGACAGGTGCTGTTGCGCTCGGCAGCTCGCGCAATTGCTTCTTCGTGAACGGATCCACGTCGACCGCCGACCAGGCGCACCGCTTGAAATCGAGTGCCCAGCGCACCTTCTCGACAAAATGGGACCAGTGAAACTGGTACAGCGTGATCATCTCTGACTGCAGCTTACTTCTCGGCCTCGCGCCGGTGAAGCTCGTGAGCCGGCGGCAGTTCAGCTCGGGGGTGGTGGCGTTGAGGTACGAGCAGCGCGCTGCAGCTTGAAAATCTGCGGGCCTGCCGACCATCATCCGTGTGATAGCCTCACGGGAGAAGGAGGGTCGACATGCGCGCCATCTTCATCAGCTACCGCAGGGACGACGCCGAGGGCCAGGCGGGCCGTCTGTTCGATGATCTCGTCAAGCATTTCGGCCAGAGCGCCGTGTTCATGGACGTGGCCGGGATCGAGCCGGGCCGGGATTTTCGCCGCGTCATCGACGAGCAGGTGGCGTCCTGTGGCGTCCTGCTGGCGCTAATCGGCAAGGATTGGCTTGACGCCAAGGATCAGTCGGGGGCACGCCGTCTCGACGACCCCGCCGATTTCGTCAGGCTCGAGACCGCCTCGGCCTTGAAGCGGGACATTCCGGTCGTGCCGGTGCTGGTGCAGGGCGCGAAGATGCCGCGGGCAGAGCAGCTTCCCGATGTGCTGAAGGAGTTGGCCTATCGCAATGGTGTCGAGCTGACCCATGCACGCTGGGATTCCGATGTAGATGTGCTGGCCAAGCAGCTGGAACGACACGTGGAATCGAATCCGAAGCGCTCGGGCTCCGCGGGCTCGGGCTGGATGTCGAGGCGAACTGCCATCGTCGTGGCGTTGAGCCTGCTGGCAGTCGCCGCCGCGGGCTGGTACTTCTCGGGTCCCAAGCGTGAGATCGCACCGGATGTCGCAGTCGATGCCGCGGCGGCAGAGGCAGTGCCAGCCGAGGCGGAGCCAACTCCCGCCGAGACGGAGCAAGCTCCCGCCGAGGCGGAGCAAGCTCCCGCGGAAGAACCCTGAAATCTGCGATCAGTGATGGGACGCGCCGTAGCGACCGATGAACATGTCAGCTACTTCTCGACCGCACGCTTATAGCGCACAGCGTAAGTCAGCGGCTTCGGCAAACGCGGACTGGTGACCTGGACCTCTAGCGTCAGGCGCTGCGCATCCTCTGCGGTGAAAGCGTTCACCCGCTGTCCGTCCTCCGCCTTGAATGTCTGCACCAGGCGGCCATCATCGGTCCGAGCGAACACGTCGAACTGCTCGCCGTCTTCGCCGGTCCATTTGACTACGCGGCCGTCGGCCGGCATCTCGGCCGGCTTGCGCTCGTCGAACCTCACGGTGATCGTCTCGGCCTGGCGAGTGATGGCGATGCGGTGAGCCAGCGTGTTCGTCTTCTTCAGCCGGCTGCGCGCGACCGACCGGGTGATGAAGTTCATGTCCGCTATCGCGGCCTCGATCGCCTTCTGTACGCCGGCGTCGGACTGCTCGTCGTTGACGTAGATTCCGACCCAGGAGGGCTCTTCGGCGCGAGCGGCCGAGCTGAGCTGTAGAATGAGCAGCGCGGCGCAGGTGTATGCAAATCGTTGCACGACGGCCTCCTGTTGCAGAGTATCGGAGAATTCGGCGGCATGACGACACAGCGGGAACTGGCTTCGGCCTTGGGCGAGCTGCTCCCGCAGCACTCCATCCTGTGGCAGACGGAGGATACGAGGCCGTACGAGTGCGATGGCCTCATGCTCCATCGTCAGCTGCCGATGATTGTCGTCCTCCCCGAGACGGAGGTCGAGGTCGTCGAGGTGCTTCGGCTCTGTCATGCGCGCGGCGTGCCAGTCGTGCCGCGTGGCGCCGGCACTGGCCTGTCGGGCGGTGCTTTACCTCATAGCGCTGGCGTACTGCTGTCGCTGGCGAAGCTCAATCGGATCATCGCCATCGATCCCCGGGCCCGGACCGCGACCGTTCAGCCCGGTGTTCGCAATCTTGCCATCAGCGAAGCGGCCGCACCGCACGGGCTCTACTACGCACCCGATCCGTCGAGCCAGATTGCCTGCACGATCGGCGGCAATGTCGCCGAGAACTCGGGCGGGGTGCATTGCCTGAAGTATGGACTCACGGTGCACAACGTATTGCGAGTGCGTGGTGTGACGATGGAAGGCGAGTCGGTGGAGTTCGGTAGCCATGCGCCGGATGCGCCGGGTCTGGATCTGCTAGCTGCGATCATTGGCTCTGAGGGCATGCTCGCTGTTACGACAGAGGTCACTGTGCGGCTCGTGCCGCGCCCGCGCCTTGCACGATGCATCATGGCGAGCTTCGCGGACGTTGGGGACGCCGGCGATGCAGTGGCTGCATTGATAGCGGCCGGCATCATCCCCGCAGGACTCGAAATGCTGGACCAGGCTGCAAGCCGCTTGGTCGAGCCATTCGCGAATGCAGGGTACGACCTCGAGGCTGCAGCGGTCCTGTTGTGTGAGTCCGATGGCACGCCGGAGGAAGTCGACGCAGAGATCGAACACATGTGCGCCGTGTTGCGATCGGCACGCGCCACTCGCATCCAGGTATCGAACAGCGAAGCGGAGCGGTTGCGCTTCTGGGCCGGTCGCAAGAATGCGTTCCCGGCGGCCGGCCGCGCTTCGCCCGCGTACTACTGCATGGATGGCACGATCCCGCGCAAGCGACTCGGCGAGATGCTGCGGACTATTCAAGCGCTGGAGGACAAGTATCAGCTGCGTTGCCCCAATGTCTTTCACGCCGGCGACGGCAACCTGCATCCGCTGATCCTGTTCGACGACGGCGATCCGGAGTCGGTCGCGCGCGCCGAAGCATTCGGCGCCGAGATCCTGGAGCGCTGCATCGAGATCGGCGGCACGATCACCGGCGAGCATGGCGTGGGCGTCGAGAAGCTCGATCAGATGTGCTCGCAGTTCGATCCGAACACGCGCGAGGCGTTTGTCGCCGTCAAGCGTGCCTTCGATCCGGCGCAGTTGTTGAATCCAGGCAAAGTGATTCCGACGCTGCATCGCTGCGCGGAGTATGGCCGCATGCGCGTGAGCTCGGGAAAGCTCCCGTTCGCAGAGCTGCCCCGGTACTGATGGTCGCCGAGGTGAGCACTGAGGGAGCTGTTACCGCTTTGCGCGAGGCGGTGCGCGAGGCTGCGTCGAAGCGGGCTCCTTTGCGAATTCGCGCCGGTGGCACGAAGGATTTCTACGGCAATGCCACCACCGGTTCCGTTCTCGATCCGCGCAGCTACTCGGGTGTGATTGCGTACGAGCCCAGTGAGCTGGTCGTCACGGCGCGTGCTGGAACTCCGTTGACGGAGTTGGAGAGCACGCTGGCCGAGTGCGGCCAGATGCTTGCGTTCGAGCCGCCGCATTTCGGAAGCACTGCAACCCTGGGCGGATGTATTGCTGCGGGGCTCGCTGGTCCGCGCCGCACGGCATACGGTCCTTGCTACGGCGGCGTGCGCGATTTCGTGCTTGGGGCTCGGATGATGGACGGGCGGGGTGAAGTGCTCACCTTCGGCGGCAGCGTCATGAAGAACGTGGCGGGCTACGATCTTGCGCGTCTGCTCGTCGGTTCGCTCGGCGTGCTCGGCGTCATCCTCGAAGTATCGGTGAAGGTCTTGCCGCAACCGTCCACAGAGCTCACGCTGAGTTTCGAGCTGAACCAACGCGAAGCGCTGGATCGGCTCAATGACTGGGCAGGACAACCTTTGCCGCTTTCGGCATCGGTGTGGCACGCAGGTGTGTTGAGCGTGCGATTGTCGGGGAGTCGTGCCGCCGTCACAGATGCGCGCAGTCGCCTCGGCGGCGAGCTGATGGTTGCATCGAGTGCGGCCGCGCTCTGGCACGACATTCGCGAGCAGACGCACCCGTTCTTCGCAGGCACGGAGGCGCTGTGGCGCGTGAGTGTGCCCTCGACGCTGCCAGCCCTTGAGTCGCACGGCAGACAATTGATCGAGTGGGGCGGTGCGCTCAGGTGGGTGCGAACGTCGCAGGCAGCGCAGGAAGTGCGAGCAGCTGCGCAGCAGGGAGGAGGACATGCAACACAATTTCGAGGCGAGGCCAGCGGCGATGTGTTCACGCCGTTGTCCGCGCCGTTGATGACAGTCCACAAGCGTCTGAAAGCTCATTTCGATCCAGCGGGCATCTTCAATCCGGGCCGTCTCTACCGAGAGCTCTAGTGAAAGTACAGCTTTCGAAAGATCTGCAGCACGATCCGGATGGCGCCATCGCAGCCGACATCGTGCGCAGCTGCGTGCATTGTGGATTCTGTACGGCAACGTGCCCGACCTATCAGGTGCTCGGCGACGAGCTCGACAGTCCGCGCGGACGCATCTATCTCATCAAGGAAGTGCTGGAGGGAGTGCAGCCGAGCGAGCGAACGCAGCTGCATCTGGACCGTTGTCTCACTTGCCGGGCGTGCGAGACGACTTGTCCGTCGGGCGTCCAGTACGGCCGCTTGATCGACATTGGCCGGCGGATCGTCGAGGAGAAGGTCGATCGTTCCTGGGGAGACAGACTCAAACGCTCAGCGCTGAAACGCGGATTGACGGGAAAGCTGTTCGGTCCGGCGCTCAAGCTTGGGCAATGGGTTCGCCCACTGCTGCCGCAAACTTTGCGTCGCAAGGTTCCGGTTCGGCGAAGCGCTGCAACGGCGGTGCGTGGGCGTCAGCACGCGCGTCGGATGTTGCTGCCACCAGGTTGCGTTCAACCATCTCTGGCGCCGGAGATCGACGCTGCAACGATGCACGTGCTGGATGCGTTGCAGATCGAAGCAGTCACACCGAAGCCGGCATGCTGTGGAGCGCTTCGCCATCATCTTGGTGACGATGCGCTCGATGAGATCCGTCGCACCATCGATGCCTGGTGGCCGCACATCGAGAGCGGAGTGGAGGCGATCGTGATGAACGCTTCGGGCTGTGCTTGCATGGTGAAGGAGTACGCACACCTTCTGCGCAATGACCCGGTGTATGCGCCGAAGGCAGCGCGGATCGTCGAGTTGACGCGCGACCTTGCGGAAGTGTTGCCGCAACACGTCGAACAATTGACGCAGCAAGTCAGGCGGCAGGAAGAACGAGTCGTGTTTCATCCGCCCTGCACGTTGCAGCACGCACAGAAGGTTCGCGGCGAAGTGGAGAAGGTTCTCGAATCGCTCGGCGCAGTCGTGGTGCCCTTTGCCGATAGCCACCTTTGTTGTGGCTCGGCGGGTACGTACTCGATCCTGCAGCCGGCGGTGGCCGAACAGTTGCGCGATCGCAAGCTCGAAGCGCTGCAGGGCTCGCGCCCGGATGTGATTCTTTCTGCCAACGTCGGCTGCATCGTCCACCTCGCCGGCGCCTCAGAGATTCCCGTGCGTCACTGGATCGAATGGATTGCGGCGCGACTGCCGGCGAGAGAAGTCTGAATGTTCCACCAGCTCGTCACGCCGATCGGCGGAAGTCTGCTCTGGTCGTGCGTGATTGCATCGATCCCTATAGTCACGGTGCTCGTCCTGCTGGGCGTGTTTCGCCGGCCAGCATGGCAGGCCTCGTCGGCCGGTCTCGCTGCGGGACTGATTCTGGCGATTTTTGCGTGGAAGCTGCCGACGACGAACGCTGTCAGCAGCGTGCTCGCCGGCGGCACGTTCGCACTGATCCCGGTGATGTGGATCGTGTTCAACGCACTGATCCTCTACAACGTCACAGTCGTTTCCGGCCGCTTTCAGAGCTTTCGCGAGTGGATGCTGCAGAATCTGCCGAACGACCGCCGCGTCGTACTCGTCGTGATCGGCTTCTGCTTCGGCTGTCTGCTGGAAGGCATTGCGGGCTTCGGTACGCCAGTGGCGATCACCAGTGCTCTGCTGATTGCGCTCGGTTTTCCGGCGCTCGATGCGCTGGTCTTCACTTTGATCTTCAATACAGCGCCGGTCGCGTTCGGCGCTCTGGGCGCACCGGTGACGACGCTCGGCGCCGTCACGCAATTGCCCGATACGACGCTGGCCGCGATGGTCGGTCGTCAGCTGCCTTTCTTTGCGTTGTTGTTGCCGTTCTATGCCGTCGGCCTCTATGGTGGAGTTCGCGCAATCAGAGGCGTGTGGCCGGTGTTGCTGATCGCGGGCGCGTCGTTCGCGAGCGGGCAGTTCGTTTCGTCCAACTATCTCGGATACGCGCTCACTGACGTCATTTCGTCGGCCTTCTCGCTGATCGTCACGATTGCGTTCCTGAAGGTCTGGCGGAGCAAGCCGGATCCGCAGTTCTCGCTGGCCGCGCAGTCGGTCACGACCACGCCGCAGTCGTCCGCACCGGCTGCAGGCTGGATTCCGTGGATCATTCTGGCGGCGACGGTTGTGCTGTGGATTCATCTCAAAGTGAACGTCGTGGGGCAGATGGCCGTGCAGTGGCCGCGGCTGCACCAGGAAGTGTTCATCACCATCTACGACAAGCCGTATGCAGCCATCTGGACGTTTCAGCCGCTCGGCACGGGTACCGCCATTCTGTTTGCAACCGTGCTGACTGCATTCGTGGTCGGACTCAAGCCGGGCCAGATCTCGACCGTTCTGCGCATGTCGCTCGTGCAGGTTCGCCTGCCTGCGCTGACGACGACGCTGATCGTCGGGCTCGCGTACTTGATGAACTACTCGGGCATGACCTACACGCTCGGTGTCGGAGCGGCGTCCGCGGGCGCGATCTTCCCGCTGTTATCTGCATTCCTCGGCTGGCTCGCGGTGTCGCTCTCGGGCAGCGATACGTCCGGCAATGCGTTGTTCGGAAATCTGCAAGTCGTGGCCGCGCGGCAGCTGGATTTGAATCCGGTCTTGATGGCGGCCACCAATTCCTCCGGCGGCGTCTTCGGTAAGATGATCTCGCCGCAGAACATCAGCACCGGCACATCGACGACCGAACTGAAGGGCAAAGAGGGTGACGTGTTCGCGCGCACCTTCAAGCACAGCGTAATGCTGGCGTTCTTGTTGGGCCTGCTCGTGTTGCTGCAGCAGTACGTGTTTCCTTGGATGATTCCCTCGTGAGATCAACTATGAATCGTTTCTGTGCTGTCGTATTTGGCAGTTGCGCGCTCCTGCTCGCACAGGCGAGCTTCGCCAAAGACGTCGTGATTCACGCGGGCACGCTGATCGACGGTGTCAGTGATACACCGCGCCAGAGAGTTTCGATCCACGTTCACGATGACAAGATCACTTCGGTGACTGCAGGTTTCGACGCTGATGCCGGCGCCGAGGTCATCGATCTCTCCGGCTACACGGTCCTGCCTGGGTTGATCGACTGTCACGTCCACATTTCCAGCTTGCTGCCGAGTCGTACCAATGCCACCGAGTATGCCGTCACTCACTCGGACATCGATCGCGCCTTCGATGGCGCCGTGTTCGTGCGGCGGATGTTGCAGCAGGGGTTCACGAGTGCGCGGGACGTGGGCGGCGGCGACGAAACTGTCGCGATCCGCAGCGCGATCGACGAGGGCAAGATTCCGGGGCCGCGCCTGATGGTGTCGCTCGAACCGCTCGGCCCGACGGCGGGCCACGGCGATCCACTGACTGGCGTCGATCCGAAGATCACGATTGCGGGCTCGCAGAACGGCATCGTCGATACGCCCGAGCAAGCGCGCATTCGCGTGCGTGAGCACAAGCGCCGCGGCGCTGATCTGATCAAGATCATGCCTTCGGGCGGCATTGCCTCGACCGGTGACGACCCGCGGCAGCAGCTCATGACGATGGACGAGATGAAAGTCACCGTCGAAACAGCTCATGCGCTCGGCATGAAAGTAGCCGCGCACATCTACCCGGCGCAGGCAATCGAGAACGCTGTCCGCGCCGGCGTTGATTCCGTTGAGCACGGTTCCTTTGCTACCGAGCAGACGTTTGCGCTGATGAAGCAGCACGGCACCTATCTCGTCCCGACGCTGACGGTGTACGACATTTTCTACGCCGTGGCGCGAGACCATCCCGAACTCCTGACGCCGGGAACGGCCGCGAAGGAACTCGCCAACGACCTGCTGCCGAAGAAGAACCTGCCGCTGGCGGTCAAGTCGGGCGTGAAGATTGCGTATGGCACGGACATCGGCGAAGGCGATCACGCCATGGAGTTCGGTCTGCTGGTCGGTGCGGGCATGAAGCCGATGGACGCGATTTTCGCCGCGACTCGCAACGCCGCCGACCTGCTCGGCGCCGCGGACCGCGTTGGCTCGGTGCAGTCGGGTCGCTTCGCCGATCTCATCGCGGTTAAACAGAATCCGCTCACGAGTCCAGATGCGCTGGAGCAGGTTGCATTCGTGATGAAGGGCGGCGTCGTGTATCG
>Ga0070675_100004767_pt1 | contig 10347 bp, 8 predicted proteins | sample KBSM43metaG_FD_65343 | JGI IMG/M metagenome (GOLD analysis project Ga0070675, IMG submission 65343) | Miscanthus rhizosphere microbial communities from Kellogg Biological Station, Michigan, USA - KBS M4-3 metaG | ecosystem: Host-associated > Plants > Roots > Rhizosphere > Soil ...
GCGACGCAGGATCGGCCGAAGAGATTCGCACGCCTGGTCTCGATCGACTGTTGTGGCTATTCCTGCGTCTGCTGATGTCGAAGAACGCGCTGGACCGTTTCCTCGCGACGATGAGCCGCGAGGAGATCAGCACGAGGCTCGAGCAGCTGAGGAAGGATCTGGCCGGCGCGCAGCAAGCTGCCGCCGGCGGACCGGCGGGCGACGAACGCATCGTGCGCTCATTGCAGGACAGCATTGCGATGGCGGAACTGCGCCTCGACAACTACGAGCGCGCCAAGAAGAACGCGCAGTTCGTCAGCATCGAGCTGGACCGCATGGAGAGCAAGATTCAGGCGCTTGCCGAGATGGCGGTCAACCGGCAGGACCCGGATCTGATCAGCAGCCAGGTGGACTCCGCGGCGGAGAGCATGCGGCAGACCGAGAAGGCCGTCAGCGAACTGCAGCATCTCACCGGCCTCGCCGACGAACTGCAGGACCCGCCGCCGATTCTCGACGCGGATCTGCGACAGGTGCTGCGACATGATTCCTGACCACGTGACCGGAGCCGACATCACGAAGCCCAAGGAACGCCGTCAAGGCGCTCCTGGAGACGCTGGCGCGGTCGGGGCGCTCTCCGATCTGCCATCGTCATTCCCGCACTGGGCGACGCAACTCGCCGAGCTGTATTTCTCGGGAACGACCTCAGCGTTCGTGCTCCATGGCAATACCTACGACTACATCCGCAGCCCGCGCGGTGAGAAGGACGAGTACGTCGGCCTCGCCGAGTTCCTCTCCGAGCAGCTGTTCGGCCGTTGGTCGCTCGTGCTCCACTACGACCTCGGACGCGGCCTTCGCGTCGCCGCGGGACGCGACGAGCAGCGGCTGAAAGAGATGGTCACGCTGGCCAATCGCAAAGTGGGCGATCTCAGCGCGCTCACGAAGGAACCATCGGCCACCATCGCGCTGCTCGATCGGTTCGTGCGGAACAACCTGATGGCCGCCGAGGCCGACCGCCTGAGCATGGCGGTGATCGTCGATCAGGCCTCGTACGTCTTTCCCTCTGGCGATCCCGGGCGCCTCAGCCCCCAGGCGTCATCACAACTCGTGACGATGATCAACTGGGCGACGAGCCCGCACGTGAAGCGTTTGAACATGGCGTTCGTGCTGGTCGATGAAAAGCGCGCCGATCTCAGCGAGCGGCTGACCAGCAACCCGCATGTCGCCTCGATTGAGGTGCCGCTGCCAGTTGAGTCCGAGCGCGTTCGGTTCATCAACGCGACGGTGGAACCGGCCAAGCTGAAGACCTTCTCTGACTACGACGCCACGCAGCTGGCCGCCCTGACCGCGGGGATCTCCCTGACCGACCTCAACGTCATGGTGCAGTCAGCGCGAGAAGGCGGACGCCGGCTCGATTCGAACGTGTTCCGCGAGTTGAAGAAACTGCTGATCGAACGGCAGTGCCACGGGCTGCTCGAGTTCATCGAACCGAAGTGGACGCTCGACACCGTCGTCGGACACCAGGCCGCCAAAGAACGGCTGCGCGAGGATGCGGTCCTGCTCAAGCGCGGCTCGCTCGACAGCATGCCGATGGGGTATCTCGTCTGCGGACCGGTCGGCACGGGCAAATCGTTCCTGGCGCAGTGCGTCAGCGGCGAGATTGGCGCGCCGTGCGTCATGCTGAAGAACTTCCGATCGAAGTACGTCGGCGAGACGGAGGGCAATCTCGAACGCGTGCTGTCGGTGCTTCGCGCCATGGGCCCGGTGGTCGTGATCATCGATGAGGCCGACGTCGCGCTGGGCGGACGTGAGCAGGACGGCGACTCGGGAACGTCGAGCCGCGTCTTCGGCATGATCGCCTCGCAGATGGGCGACACGAGATATCGCGGCCGCATCATCTGGATGCTGCTGACGGCCCGGCCGGACCTGCTGCCAATCGACTTGAAGCGTCAGGGCCGTGCCGAGGTGCACATCCCGCTCTTCTACCCGACAGACGAGAGCGAAATCCGCCAGATGTTCACGATCCTGGCGAAGAAGATGGGATCGAAGGTCGCACCAGAGGACATCCCCTCGATTCCGCAACGGGGACATCTATCGGGCGCTGACATCGAAGGCATGGTCGGCCGCGCGTGGCGCAAATCCTTGCTCGCCGGTAATGACCGCATCACCAAGGACGCACTTGCCGACGTCGTCGCGCAGTTCATGCCGTCAACGCAGGGCATGGAGCGCGAGCTGCAGGAGGTCGCCGCCATCATCGAGTGCACCGACCGCCAATTTCTGCCGGCGCCGATCCTCGAGCGCATGGACAAGGAAGGCGGACGGGCCAACTTCCAGACGCGCCTCACGGCGCTGAAACAAATTCTGAAGGATCTCTAACGTAGGGCCGGTCCTTTCGGACCGGCCAGGAGAAGGACCAATGGCAAAAACGAGCTGGTTCGACGAACAGGCGCAACATCCCACCCTGCACGAGCGCGTCGAGAAGCTGGAGTCGTTCACCGCGGCGATGGCCGACGGCGTCGTAGACAAGAAAGAAGTCGAAGGGCAGGAACAGCGGCTGGCGGCTGCGATGAAGGCACTCGAGCCGAAGCTGAGCGATGAGCTGCACGCGCAGGTCACCGGCGTCATGATCGAGCTCACTGCCTACAACATCATGCGGCTGCTCCACGAGTTGCAGACCGAGCGCGCCCGGGTGGCGTTCTCCTAAAGGTCCGCCGGAGCGTCCAAAGGACACATCGGCTATCGCCAGCGCTGAGCCCAGACGAGCGAGACGCCCGCCTGCTGATCCCATGCCGGGCGCTGATAGCTCTTGCGACTCACGAAGCTGCTGCGCAACGTGAGCGCTGGGGATAGACGGTAGCCGACAGTCGCCTCCGTTGTTTGGAGGGTCGGCCGGGGACCGACGATCGGAGCGGTCGGCAAGGACGGAGCAGCAGCGCCCTCTTGACGTGCCGCGACGAACCATCGGGGCGTCAAGGTGTGCATGCCTTGTAGGAACCAGGTGTAGGCCTCCTCTGCGCCGATCGTGGTCTCGAGCCGATCGCGCACGACCTCACCGCTGAATTTCGTGTAGCCGAAGGAGTACTCACCTTCGATCGCAGCCATTCGCAAACCGCGACCCTCCGCCTGCGGGACCGTTAACTCCTGGCCGGTCACGTAGTCGCCGGTCGCGAAAGCCATTCCCAAACGAAGTCCTGCAGCCGGAGTGATGCCGGCGCCGGCCACGACGACCGGAGTGGGCCGCGGATTGACGTCGTTGTGGATGACGTACTGTCGATTCGGCGCAGAGTTGACGACAGCCATTCTCGCGTCCCAGCGCGACGTGGACATCGTCAACTGTGCGCCCAAAGGGTAGGTGCCCGCTATGGGCGCCACTCGAACCGATCCAGGATCGAAGACCGGCATCGCCGAGACGTACGCAAGGTGCGTCATGATCGTCGGATTGATGCCTGGTCGCGAATCCATCAGCCCGAGGCCAATCGGCGACACGATGTAACCGGCGTCAACCCGCACGGCGATCGGGCCGTGGCGTTCATACTGAAGTGCGGCCTGATAGATCTCGTTGTTCCAGACCTCGGTACGCGGATCATGTCGAATCCATGGGCGGACGTACACGATCCATCCATCCGCAATGCGCGCCACAACCGTCGCATCAATCACGACGCTGGGAAGGTGCATAGCCCCTTGCCCAACGAACTTGTCAATCGCGACCACGCTGTCGAAGCTGACTCGGTCGGTCGACGGCGGCTGGGCAGCCACCGGTGCCGCCACGCAAGACAGCAACAAAGCCAGCCACAGACGTGAGGCGACAGCACCCATCACCCTAACTCACCAGCTCCAGCTTTCTGTCACGCTCGTCGATCTGCGAGGTGACACCCGGCAACGCAGTCGCAAGCGCCCCGACGATCTCCGCATGGAACATCGTTCCCGCGCAACGCCAGAGCTCGCGCAGCGCGTCGCCGGACGAACGCGCCGTCCGGTACGCGCGCGCACTTGTAATGGCGTCGTAGGCGTCAGCGACGTGCACGATGCGCGCCGCCAACGGAATGTCTTGGTCTCGAAGTCCGTGCGGGTAGCCCTGACCGTCCGGCCGCTCGTGATGAAGCTCGACGATCGGGATGTGGCTCGCCAGAAACGGCACCGATCGCAGGATTCTGGCACCGAGGACCGGGTGTTCCTTGATCTTGTCGTACTCGGCCGGCGTGAGCGTTCCCGGTTTACTCAGCACATCGTCAGGGACGCCGATTTTTCCGATGTCGTGTAGAAGCGCGCCGAGGCGCAGGATTTCGAGCTCGGCGGGCGGCAAGTTCAACGTGCGTCCGATCGCTACTGACAGGACGCTGACACGCTCGGAATGACCGGCCGTGTAGGGATCGCGCGCGTCGAGTGCCAACGCGAGGGCGCGAATGGCCCCCATGCACGCGGCCTCTTTCTCCGCTTCGGCTGCGGAAAGAGATGCCATCTGATCGTTAAACGTCTCAGTGAGCGCATCGAGCTCCAGACTGGAGCCGGTGAGTGGCAAGCGCGCGTCGGCTCCACGCGCCGATGCCATTTTTCCAAGGGCCGCCGATAGCTCTCCAATGGGTCGTGTGAGAAGTCGAGCCAATCGAAAGCTACCGGCGAACGCGAGCACCATGGCGCCGGCGGCGATAAAGGCCAGGCTGCGCATGGCGTTCCGCGTCGCGTTGCGAGCCGACTGATCGATCGAGCCGAGCGCATAGAAACTGGTGTCGCCGATCTGGACGAGTCGTCGAAATGCGTGTGACTCGCCGCCCAGGTCTACTGTGCCGTCAATGCTGCTCGATTTCGCGATCCACGCCTCGAATTCGCGCGCAGCTTCCGGCGCGAGGCTGCCGGCCAGCAGCAGGCCATCGCTGACGATCACGATGCTGGCACGCGAAAGGTCCGCGAGCGCTTTGGCGTACTGTTGATCGAGACTGGTCGCGAGGTAGAGCGTACCGATCGAGACGTCGTTGTTGAGCAGCAGCGGCACCGAGACGACTCGAAACGTACTGCTGCCGACATGAACCACGCCGTCGTAGTTGCCCTGGTCGCCGCCGCTCGAAATGACGTTCACCGTACGGCCACTCAGCCACTGGTGAGCGTCGCGGCCGGCCGCCGCGAGAGTAGATTGGTGTGTGTCGACCAGGACGATCGCATCGGCTTCGAAGCGTTCGGCCAACTTCTCGAGCTCGTTGGCGATCGTGCTGAGCAGCTGCGCGCGCGTCGCCCGATCACTCGTCTTCAGCTCGGCAACGTACGTATCGAGCGCAGCCTTGAGCGTGGGACTTTCGGACAGTGTGACCGCCTGTGCCCGGAGCTCGCGCTGCCTGCGTGCCTCGAGCGTGGCGAACATTCGTTGGCTCGATTCGAGGTTTTCGGTCACGCCCTCACGAACCCGGTCGCGAACGCTCAATGTGACGACGAATACCACCACGAGGAGCAACGCCATCGTGACGAGCGTGACGGCGATCGTCGTCTTCACCAGGAGTCGCGGTGGGCGCCGATTCCTTTCAGACACGTCCACACCACCAAGCCAGTCGGGCGGTCATGGCGCGTCGCCCAACGGAAGGGACAGCTCGACGGACGCCGTTCGGCCGGCTTCGATCTGAATGGTCGATGTTTGCTCGCCGACTCGCTCGTGCCAGCCAACGATCGTATAGCGGCCTTCGGGCACCTGCGGCAGCGTGAATGAGCCGTCAAGACCGGGCGTCGTGAAGTACGGGTGATCGAGCACCATGATGGTGGCGCTCATGTGAGAGTGGATCTGGCAGTACACCTTCACGAGGCCCGCCCGTGTAAACGTGCGGCTCTTGCTCTTGCCCTGCGGATAGCGACCCAGGTTGAACTCCGCTACGCTCGACAACGAGAACACGTTGTGGAAGTACGGGTCAGAGTTCGGGAAGTCGACAGTCGAGCCTCGGGTAACCGCCAGGACTCGTGGTGTGAACGCTTCGTCCTGCTGTTGGATGACACCGTGCCCGGCCGGCAGCGCGCCGCGATACGCAGCGTCCTTCAAGAAGACAACGACGTTCCTGATCTCTGGTGTGCTGCCTGCATCGTGGCGATGAACGGCGCGAGATTGGTACGCGTTCGACGGGAGCGGCACGCCACGCACACGTGAAGTCAATTTCACGTGGCCGCTGATGCTGCCGACGTCGAGTGCGCCACCGGCAGGGCGGGCGGATAGCGCAATTGACAGCAGGCTCGTGGCCGCCAGTCCGGTCAAGACACCACGCATCTTCGCGGATCTTTATCGGCGGGACCTGCAAAGGTACAGATGGAGGGACGGACGGTTCTTCTCAGCCTTGCACTCAAACAAGCCGTAGGCTCCGTCCTTTCTGCCTTGGGGTCCGCTTGAAGGCGGACACTACACGGCACCCCCCTGGGAAGAAAAACGGTCTAAAGGGACAGGGCTATGGAGGATCGCGTACGATCCGGAGAGACCGCCTTGTCCGAAACGCTACGAGAAATTCCCGGTCCAGCCGGGCCGCTCGAAGTTCTGATGGATCTGCCCGCGGGGACCCCCCGGGCCGCCGTCGTCTTCGCACATCCGCTGCCCACGCAGGGCGGGACGATGCACACGAAGGTCGTCTTTCAGGCGGCCAAGGCACTGACCCGCATCGGCTGCGCCGTGCTGCGCTTCAACTTCCGCGGCGTCGGTCGAAGCGCCGGCACGTGGGACGAAGGGCGCGGCGAGATGGCCGACTATCGCGCCGCCGTCGATTTCATGGCCGCGCAGTATCCTGATCTGGAGCTCTGGGCGGCCGGCTTCTCCTTCGGTTCGTACATCGCGATGACGGCTGGTGCAGACGACGATCGCATCTGCACGCTCATCGGCATCGCCCCGCCTGTCGATCGCTACGAGTTCGCGTCGGTCAAGCTCTCGACCAAGCCGACGTTCATCATCCACGGGGAACGTGACGAGCTGATTTCGCTCAAGGCCGTGCGTGAGTTCTACGCGCGACTGCAGGAACCGAAAGAGCTCGTCGAGATCGACCGCGCGACTCACCTCTTCGATGGACAGGCCAGCGAGGTGGGCGACGCGCTCGAGGAATTGCTGTCGGACTACTCATGCAAGACGCTGTAGTCGTTGCCGCCACCCGCACCGCCGTCGGCAAAGCGCCGAACGGCTCGCTCAAAACCGTCCGGCCGGACGAGATGGCCGCCGCCGTGATCGGCGATGTCCTGCGCCGCGCGCCCGACATCGATCCACGCGACGTGGACGATGTGATCATGGGCTGTGCAATGCCCGAAGCCGAACAAGGCTTGAACGTCGCACGGATCGCGAGCTTGCGCGCCGGCGTGCCTGTCGACGCGTCCGCGGTGACGATGAACCGCTTCTGCGCGTCGGGACTGCAGGCCATCGCCTCCGGTGCCGAGCACATCATGTGCGGGTTCGCCGACATCGTCGTTGCCGGCGGCACCGAGTCGATGAGCCTCGTGCCGATGGGCGGCAACAAGGTGTGTCCGAACCCGACGCTGGTCGATGAATATCCGGACGTCTACCTGAGCACGGGGCTGGTCGCGGAGAATCATGCGCGCGACTACGCCATCTCGCGTGAGGAGCAGGACGCCTTCGCCCTGCGCAGCCACCAGCGCGCCGTTGCGGCGATCGAGGCGGGACGATTCGCGGAAGAGATCACCCCGCTCACATTCAAGGTATCTGTACCGCAGAACGGCAGGCCGGCCGGATTGCGTGACGTGACGTTCGCGCAGGACGAAGGTCCGCGGCGTGACACCTCTCCGGAGGCTCTCGCCAAGCTGCGCCCGGCATTTCACACGACCGGCACCGTCACGGCCGGCAATTCCTCGCAGACGAGCGACGGCGCTGCAGCCGTCGTCCTGATGTCCGCCGCGGCGGCCAAGAAGCGCGGGCTCCAGCCGCTGGCCCGCTTCGTCGCGTATGCGACGGCCGGGGTTGCACCGGAGCGCTTCGGCATCGGGCCGGTGCCCGCGGTACGCAAGGTGCTCGAGCGCGCGGGTCTGACGCTCGATCAGATCGACCTTGTCGAGCTGAACGAGGCATTTGCGGCGCAGGTGCTCGCGGTCCTGCGAGAGTTGCCCATCGATCCCGATCGGTTGAACGTCAACGGCGGCGCGATTGCGCTCGGGCATCCGCTGGGATGCACCGGCGCAAAACTGACGACGTCGCTGCTCTACGAGATGCGCAGGCGAAACGCACGGTACGGCTTGGTCACGATGTGTGTCGGCGGCGGCATGGGCGCTGCCGGGATTTTCGAGCGACTATGACGACTGTACCTCCTTCAACGTCCCTCTCGCACAAAGGCGGCTCGTGGCTACTCGACGAGACACCAGCGTCGGATGTCTTCACGCCGGAGAAGCTCTCCGAAGAGCATCGCTTAATGGCGAGGACCACGACCGAATTCGTCGATAACGAGGTGTTACCGAGTCTTGAACGACTCGAGAGCAAGGACTGGCAGCTGGCGAGAGCACTCATTCGCCGAGGCGGTGAACTCGGGCTGCTGAGCATCGCCGTACCCGAAGAGTATGGTGGGCTCGATCTCGACAAAGCGTCGTCGCTCGCGGTTGTTGAACGCATCGGACTATCCGCCTCGTTTGCGACGACGTTCGGCGGCCAGGCCAATCTGAGCATTCTGCCGCTGGTGCTGTTCGGCACGCCGGAGCAGAAGCAGAAGTATCTCCCGCGGCTGATGACCGGAGAACTGATCGGTGCGTATGCGCTGAGCGAATCGGGCTCGGGTTCGGATGCCCTGGCGGCGAAGACGCGAGCGACGAAGCTTCCGGATGGAAACTGGTCGCTCAGCGGCGAGAAGATGTGGATCAGCAACGGCGGCTTTGCCGATCTCTTCATCATCTTCGCGAAGGTTGACGGCGAGCAGTTCACTGCGTTCATCGTCGAGCGCGCGTTTCCGGGTATCAGCTCGGGCAAGGAAGAACACAAGATGGGTCTGCACGGCTCGTCCACAACGCCTATCCTGCTGCAGGAGGTGCATGTGCCGGCCGGCAATGTGCTCGGCGAGATTGGCAAGGGCCACAAAGTCGCGCTGAACACCCTCAATTACGGACGCTTCAGCCTTGGCGCTATGTGCAGCGGTGGATGCCGTGCGGCGATCGGCGAGGCGGCGAAATACGCGGCACAACGGCGGCAGTTCGGGCAGCCGATTGCAGGCTTCGGCGCCATCAAGCACAAACTCGGCGAGATGACGGCGCGCACCTACGCGCTCGAGAGCCTGGTGTATCGAACCGCGGGACTCATCGATGCGACGCTGGGGCCGGCGCCACACGACGGCGCAGCCATCGCCAAGGCGTTCGAGGAGTACGCCGTCGAGGCATCAATCGCCAAGGTGGCGGGCAGCGAAATCCTCGACTACGTGCTCGACGAGAACGTGCAGATTCACGGCGGCAACGGCTTCGTGAAGGACTACGCGGCCGAGCGGCATTACCGGGACGCACGAGTCAATCGCATTTTCGAGGGAACGAACGAGATCAACCGCCTGCTGATTCCGGGCATGCTGATTCGGCGTGCACTGAAAGGCGAGCTGCCGCTGATTCCCGCGGCGAAGCGTCTGCAGGACGAGATGCTCTCGCCGTCGGTAGCCACCGGTGGCTTCGCAGAGCAGGGCGTCCTGGACGAGGAGATGCGCGTCGTCGCCGCGTTCAAGAAGGTGGCGCTGATGGTGCTCGGCACGGCGATGCAGACCTACGGCGAGAAGTTGACCGACGAGCAGGAAGTGGTCAGCTTCGCGGCCGACATCCTGATCGACATCTATGCGTCGGAGAGTGCTGTGCTGCGGGCACACGAGGTCTCGTCTTCGCGAGAGCCCACTGCCGATTTGCACGTGAAGGCGGCGCGCGTGTTCGTGAACGATGCGGCACAGCGGGTTGAATCCGCCGCCAAGAGTGCGCTTGCGGCCATGGCCGAGGGCGACACACTACGCACGCTGCTCGCGGCGCTCCGCCGAGTCTTGAAAGCCAGCCCTGTGAACACCGTCGCGATGCGTCGTGCGCTCGCCGACGCGGTGGTCGCGCGAGGCGGGTATATTGTTGGTTAGTGGTTGGTGGTTAGTGGTTGGTGGTTAGTGGTTAGTGGTTAGTGGTTGGTGCCCATCTGATGCGCACAGCAGTTGTGGTGATCGCGGCGTTGGCATGCGCGTGCTCGTCGGGACCTGGCGCGCCGGATCGGGATTTTCTCCAGAACGAGCTGGCCCGGCGGGAAGCACGCGATCAGGCCTTCCGGGCGGACAAGGATCCCATCCCCGAGAACAAGCGCAATGCGCTGCTTCCGCTTCGCTACTATCCACCCGACCCGAGCTATAGCGTCGCGGCCGCGCTGCGTCTTGGTCAGGAGCGGCCGGTCGTGTTGATGCCGACCTCGACCGGCACCATCCG
>Ga0070675_100004771_pt1 | contig 10340 bp, 9 predicted proteins | sample KBSM43metaG_FD_65343 | JGI IMG/M metagenome (GOLD analysis project Ga0070675, IMG submission 65343) | Miscanthus rhizosphere microbial communities from Kellogg Biological Station, Michigan, USA - KBS M4-3 metaG | ecosystem: Host-associated > Plants > Roots > Rhizosphere > Soil ...
TCCACGGCGTCCAGCACGTCCGACGCGGCCGGCCTTACGTCTACATGGCCAACCACGCCAGCCTGATCGACACCCCGGCGCTCTTCGCCTATCTGCCGCATCAGTTCCGCATCATGGCGAAGAAGAGCCTGTTCAACGTGCCCTTCATGGGGTGGCACCTGCGCACGGCCGGGCACTTTCCGATCGATCACGGCAACCCGCGGAAGACGGCCACGAGCCTCCGGCGGGTGATTGAAGGGGTGAAGGCGGGCCGGTCGCTGGCTGTGTTCCCTGAAGGGCGCCGGACCGAGGACGGTCAGCTGCAGGCGTTCGAGCCTGGCGCCTTCAAGATTGCGCTCAGAGCCGGCGTGCCGATTGTCCCGGTGACCATTCGCGGCACCTTTGCGATGCTGCCACGCACGTCGCTCGCGCCCCGGCCTGGCCGCGTGGACGTGATCATATCTGAACCGATTGATACCGCCGCGTACACGGAAAAGACGCTCAAGGATCTGATTGAGAGGACTCGAGCGGCGATAGCGTTGAATCTGTAGGTCAGGTGAGTCAGGTGGGTTGCTCTCCCTACCCGACCCACCTGGCCTACCTGGCCTACCTGACCTATTTGGTTTCGTCGAAGACGATCTGGACGTTGTTCTTCAGGCGCGCTTCGGCGGGCGCGGCGTAGCCCTTGAACTTCTCGGGAATCTTGTAGGCGGCGGCGATCTGATCGACGGTCTGGCCCGCCTTCTTGCCCGCCTGCACGGTGTCCCTGAAGTCGTTGTTGAACGCCGAGTACTCTTGCAGGTCGGCCACGGTCATCACGGTGCTGTGACCAGTGATGATGCTGTCCACGTTCTTCACGTCCTTGGCCGCCTTGGCCAGCGTGTCGCCGATGAGCACGCCACTGCCGCCGTTGACGGCGTCGAGCAGTGGAATGTTCTTGCCCGAGAAGATGTCGCCGGCGTGCATCACGCGGAGCGCGGGGAACACCACCCAGGCGTCGCCGTTGGTGTGACCGCGGCCGAAGTAATAGAGGTCCACCTGGTCGGCACCCTTGCCGATCGACATCTTGTCCTTGAACGTCTTCTTCGGCAGCCCCTTGCCGTTGTTGTCCTTGAAGATGTTCGCGGGAGTGCCCGGCGCCGGCGTGATGCCGGTGGGGCTTTTCATCTCCTGCATGTTCTTCGCGGTGTTCTCCTGCGTCACGACTTCGACCGTGGCGGGGAACTCGACGTTGCCGCTCACGTGATCGCCGTGCGTGTGCGTGTTGATGATCCGCACGATCGGCTTGTCGGTGACGCTCTTGATCTTCTCGAGGAGGGGCGCGCCCCAGCCCGGGTTCTTGGTATCGACCACCGTGACGCCGTCGGACATGATGAAGACGGCGCTGTTGCCGCCGCCGCCGCGCATCATGTAGAGGTTGTCTTTGAGCTTGTCGACCTCGACGACGCGCGCCGCGGGCTGTCCACCGGCCGCCGGCTGCTGAAGAGCCGTTACGCCTATCGACGCCGCGCCGATCCCGACCAGAACACCGAGCACCAGCTGTCTTCTCATGAGCCCTCCGCGGCGCCAATCATAGATCGGCCTTAACGTTCGACCAGCGTGAACATGAGGGCGGCGCCCCCCGGCACGGCCGTTGGGCCCATCGTCACCTTCCTGGCGCCGTGACCGATCGTGACCGTGCGTCCAGCCGCCGTGCCGACGGCCGCGCCGAAGACGACGTCGCTCAGGAAATGCCGGCCCAGCTGCACGCGGCTGGCGCCGACCCAGGCGCCGACCGCCGACGCGGGCAGGCCCACCTTCCAACCGAAGTGGCGCCACGTGACTGCGGCGGTCGCAAACGCGCTCGACGTGTGGCCGGACGGAAATGAATACGAGCCTCCGGGATTTCCGGGCCGCTCGCGCCTGACGGCGAACTTCATCCCCTGCGTGATGACGGCGTTGATGGCCTGTGCGCTGACGAGGTCCGCCCCGAAATGCGCCGTCGCGCGATGATGCGCGATCACGCCGGTGGTGTAGGTGCCGACCGCAAAGCCGATCTGCGCCCAGCCCGAGCCGATGGCGCTGCCGGCCTTGTACGGCTGGCGCGGACCACCTTCCGTCGCGTGCTCGGTCACCGTGTCGTCAACGGGATGCACGGCGAGCGCCAGGCCGCCGCCGATGCCGAGCGTGATCGCCGTCTCGACGGATGGCAGTCGCTTCGCATCGCGTACCAGGTTGTGAAACGCGTAGAGGAATGGATCGCGGTCGGGCGGGTCGGGTGGCGCGGGTATCTGCGCGAAGACTGTGGTCGAAGTCGCGGAGACGAGGACCAGGATCGCCACGAGTGGCGTGCGCTGCGTCATGCGGGAGACATCATACAATCGGAGGCTGATGTCGTTCTGGCGCCGCGTCACGTACTGCGCGCTGGTCGCGCTGGTGGCGTGTGCGGCGGATGCCGCGGCGCAGACCGGTCTGGCCACGCTCTCTATCTCGGTCACTCTTCCCGATGGCGCTCCCGCGACCGGTGCGCGGATCGAGGTGGCGCCGCTTGGCGCCGGCGCGATCCGGACCGCGGTCGTGGATGCCGCACATCCGGTCGCGGTGCTCCCGGTCGCGTCCGGGCCGCATCGCGTCCGCGTGGAGCTGGCCGGTTCCCGCGTGGCCGAGGACACGCAGGATCTCGCCCCCGGGAGCGAGCGCCGGCTCGCGGTGCGGCTCGCTCCCGAAGGCGGCATGGGCCGATCGACCATCTCGATGGAGGGCCGCTCGGAGGCGACCTACCAGACGAACCTCGGCCGCGAGTGGCTTGCCGACCTGCCGAGCGGACGCACCGTCTGGTCGCTGCTCGATACCGCCCACCCCTTCGTCATCACCGATCGCATGGACAACGGCGGCCTGTGGAGCGCCCGCGCCGCAAGGCTGGCGGGCTCGGGCCCGTCGTGGAACCAGACGCAGTTCCGCCTCGACGGCCTCGACGTCACCGACATGCGCGACGGCGGCGCGCCCGCCATCTATCCCGATCTCGGGCTGTTCGACGCCGTGCAGGTCGAGACCGCCCGTCTCGCTATCGACACCGCGGGCCCAGGCCTCGCCATCTCGCTCATTCCCAAACGTCCCGGAGACGTGTGGAGCGGCACGGGCGAGGCGTTCGTGACGCCGGGCAGCTGGCAGCCCGATCCGTCGCCGAGCGTCGCGGCGCCGCTCGGCCGCTACGACCATTGGACCGACGCGTCGCTGTCGGCCAGCGGGCCGATCACCGGCCGGACGGGACTGTTTGCCTCGATTCGCGGCACGAACGGCGGCCGTTTCGAGGAGCGGGATGCTCCGTTCGAGCTCTCCAACAACCTCGTGTCGCTCTACGGGCACCTCGTTGGCACGGCCGGCGCCGATCGAGAGCTGCGCATCACCACGGCGCTCAGCCGCGCGACGCGGCCGTTCGAGGGACGTGCCCGCTACGCCAACCGCGACATCGACGAGCGCGGCCTGATGGTGCTCGGGCAGGCGGCGGTGGAGCAGGTCAGGGGCGGACAGCTCGTGGAGGTCTCGGGCGGCTTCCATCACGTCTCCAACGACCCGCAGGTGATTGCCAACGCCCAGGCCGCCAACATCGAGCGGCTCCTCGACGGCCCGCCGCTCGCATTGGGAGACGATGCGAACACGGTGAGCCAGCGATGGACGCTCGCGGCGTCGATCGCGCCCGCGCCAGGCACCTGGCTGCCCGAGCCGCACCAGCTTCGCGTCGGTGCTTCCGTCAGCGGCGCGCGGGCCACGAACGAGGCCATCTTCCAGCCCGTCTTCGGCGAGCTCGTGGACGGCCAGCCGGCGCGGGTGTGGGATATCCGCTACAAAGGCTTCGCGTCGAAGTGGGCCTCCACCGCCGTGAGCGCCTTTGCTGGCGATCGGTGGGCCGTGTCGCCGCGCATCGCCGTGGATGCCGGCTTGCGGCTGGACCACGACTCCGGTTCGGCCGATGGGGCGGCCCATGGGATCGGCTGGACGACCGTACTCCCGCGGTTCACGGTGCGGTGGGCGCCGCGCGAGAACAGCCCGCTGACGGTCACCGCCGGCTACTCGTGGTACCGCGACCGGCTGCCGCTCAACTACCTCAGCGTGGGCGATCCGAATGGGTCCACCGGCACCGTGTCGCGGTGGGACGACCGCAACGCCGACCTGTTCTTCGCGCCTTCCGAGCTGACCCCCATTGCCTACATCGGCTCGTGCTGCGCCAACGAGGTGGCCAGCACCATCGATCCCGATCTGAAGGCGCCCTACGCGGCCGAGTTCTTCATCGGCGCCGAACATCGCATGGGGGCGTGGCGCATGCGCATGACCGGTGTCGATCGGCGCGAGCGCAACCTGGTGGCGCTCGTGAACACCGGCGTCCCGGCGAGCGAGTATGTGACGCTCGACGTACCTGACAGCGGCATCGACGTGGACGGCGCCTCCACCGCCACCACGCTGCGTCTGTACGGGCGTACGCCGGCGATGCTGGGCCGCGACCGCTATGCGTTGACGAACCCCGATGGCCTCAACGCGGTCTATCAGGGCGTGGACATCACCGTGGATCGTGAGCTCTTCCGCCGCTGGTTCTTCCGCTTCGGCGGGTCGGCGTATCGGATCGAGAGCACGGGTGCGAGCCGCGGCTTCCTCTCGGACGAGAACGACCACGGACTCCTGGGCGAGGCGTTCCTGTGGCCCAACGCGCTGACGTCGGCCGAAGGGCGGTCGTTCTTCGATCGGGCCTTCGTGATCAAGCTCTCCGGCGCCTACCGCGCCCCTGGCGACGTGCGCGTCGGCGTCGTGGCGCGCTACCAGGACGGCCTGCCGTTCTCGCGCATGGTGCTCACCGACGCGTTCATCCAGGGCCGCGATCTGGTTATGGCCATTCCGCGCGGCGCGCAGCGCTTCACCTACATGTTCACGCTCGATGCGAAGATCGAGAAGAACCTGACGTTCGGGCGGCGGCAGGCCGGGGTGATTTTCGAGGCGTACAATCTCACCAACGCCACCATCGAGGCGGAGGAGTACGTCGTCACCGGACCGGATTTTCGCCGGGTGTCCGCGGTGCAGCCGCCCCGGGCAATGCGAATCGGCCTGCGGCTGGCCTTTTAGAGAGACAGGGTTCCGATGGCGACGAACGTCTACGACTTCGACGTGACCACGCTGGACGGCCAGCCGAAGCGGTTGTCCGACTACCGCGGCAAGACCCTCCTGATCGTCAACGTCGCGAGCGCCTGCGGCTTCACGCCGCAGTACACGGGGCTCGAGGCGCTCTACCGCACGTATCACGACCGTGGGTTCGAGGTGCTCGGATTTCCCTGCAACCAGTTCGGCGCGCAGGAGCCGGGGTCGGCCGACGAGATCGCGACGTTCTGCAGCACGAAGTACGACGTCACGTTTCCGTTGTTCGCGAAGATCGACGTCAACGGCGCCCACGCGCATCCGCTCTTCGAACACCTGAAGTCGGAGAAGCCGGGCGCCCTCGGCACCAAGGCGATCAAGTGGAACTTCACCAAGTTCCTGGTGAACGCGCGCGGCGAGGTGGTGGAGCGCTACGGCTCGTCCACGACGCCCGATCAGATCGACGCCGACATCGCGCGGGCGCTGGACAGCACCCCCTCCGGTACGTAGACTCTAGACAGGCCGGCACCGCCGGCCCGTCAAAGCCGCCACCGCAGCCCATGCCCGCACCAAGTGCGGGCAATCAGGGACTGCCCGGCGGCTTTCGTGTTTTCAGCAGCCTGGAGGAAAACATGTCTCAGGACCCGCCCTATCGCCATCTGAGCGAGATCCCATGGGTGTACCCGCTGCCCGAGGCGGACCAGGTGCTGATACAGGCCGGCCTCGAGTACGCGCGGAGCGAATCAGGCCCGTTGCCCCTGGACGTCTATGCGCCGGCACGGCGGACGTCGGCGGTGGCCCTGCCGGCGATCGTGCTCGTGGCGGGCTATTCCGACAACGGCTACGAAACGGTAACCGGCTGCCGTTTCAAGGACATGACCATGTGCACGTCGTGGGCGCGGCTCGTCGCCTCGTTCGGCATGGTGGCGGTGACCTACGGCAACTCCCGCCCGACGGAAGATCTCGAGGCACTGCTGCGGTATGTGCGCGAGCACGCGGCGGAGCTCGGTATCGACGCCGAGCGGCTGGCGCTGTGGGGGCTCTCCGGGAACGGCGCCCTGGCGCTTGCCACTCTCGCGAGCTCGCCTGCGGGCAGCTTCCGATGCGCCGTGTTCAGCTGCCCCTATCTCGCGGACCTCGACGGCGCCACTCACGTCGCCGACGCCTCGCGGCAGTGGAAGTTCACCTATCCGGGCGGTTTCCGCGTCGAGAACATGCCCGTTGATCTGCCGGTGTTCATCGCCAGGGCCGGGCAGGAGCAGGACCCGGGTCTGAACCATGCGGTGGATCGGCTGGTGGCGGCGATGCTGGCCTCGAACCGTCCGGTGACGTGCGTGAACTTCGCCGCCGCGCCGCACGGGTTCGAGCTCTTTCACGACACGCTCGAGACGCGCGAAGTGATCCGGCAGATGATGCGCTTCGCGCGCTTCCACCTGGCCGGTACTGCGGCCGATGGTGTGAACGTGTAGCTACTCGGCGAAGATCACGGAGAGTCTCAGCTCGAGCCCCGGCAGAAGTGGTGTGGTCAGCACGTCGCCGTGATCGAGCGACAGTTCGTGCGCGCGCTGATACTTGCCTTCGACGCGACGATAAACGCGCACGACGTCGACGTCCGGATCGACGACCCAATACTCAGTGACGTCGAACCGCTCGTAGAGCTGGTGTTTGAGCTTCTCATCCCGACGCCGCGTGCTCGGTGAACCGATCTCGACCACCAGGTCTGGCGCGCCCTGTACGTTCTTTGCCGTCAGCGCAGTGTGCCGGGCGTTGCTGACTTCGGTGGATTCCAGAAACCGGTCACCGCTTCGATGCGCCCGTGGTGACCGAGCGCGAAGACGTTGGTGCCGCGGCCGCGCTCGCTGCCGTCGACCGTCCGCGCGACCCAGTCGGCCAGTACCGTGCCTTGACAGTGCCGGATGTCGCCGTCGCGCTCGAGGCGCATGCCGGGCATGAACTTGTGCACGGCCGCCAGGTGTGGACGGAGATCGGACAAGCCGTCGATCAGGCTGAAACGGTCGCGGAAGCGCACCTCCTCGGTGACGAGGCGGTCGAGCAACGCTTCGCGCTTCGCCGTGTCGGGTTCCGACCACGTCGCGAACCAGCCGTCCACTGCCGTGCTCGCGCCCGCGTGGACGTCGTTGGCCACGAGGTTCCCGAACAGAGACAGTTGGAACCGCCAGCCTTGCACCATCTCGTCGCGCACCTTCTCGTCGGCGAACACGTGCGAGAGGTCGAGTCGCGTCCCCTGTTGATCGTCTTCGAGCCGGATTGTCACCACCGAGGCGCCGACCGGCATCGGCGTGCCGCTCACGTATCCGTAGGTGAAGACCAGGCGGGTGGGCGGATCGATTTCGAGGATTTCGCCCGCTACCTGAACTCCGCCCGGATGGACGATCTGCACCGCGCCGCCGGCGCGCGCATCGATGGTCGAGCCCTGTCCCCACCAGCGCGCCCACCGCGTGCTGTCGGTGAAGTAGCCGAAGACCGTCTCGCGGGATGCGTTGATGAGGATGCTGCGGTCGAGTCGATGCGGCATCGCAAGAGTGGTCGTCATGTCAGTTCGTCTCCTGTCGCCGGCGCGGACGGGGTCCGCGCCGCGTGCTTTCGAATTCGGCCTGGATCTTGAGACGCCACAGCGCGTCGGCCCACATCTGCTCGAGCAGATCGCCCACCGGGCCGAGCCGTTCGCGGTGGACGCGGTAGTAGCGGTGGCGGCCCTCGGGCCGCACGCTCACGAGCCCCGCCTTCGCCATCGTGCGCAGCTGCAGCGAGACGGCTCCGAAGGTGACGTCGGGAAAAGCGGCGTTGATGGCGCCCGCCGTGAGTTCCTCGTTCCACAGCAGTCGAAGGATTTCCCGTCGGCGCGGGGAGGCAATCGCGGAAAGAAGAGCCGGATCCAGGGTCACGCTCTATAATTTATATAAAACTAAAATGTTGTCAAGTCCCACCTGCCCACCCGCTTACCTGCCTACCTGCCTCTTTTGGGCGTTGAAATTTCCAGAACGCCCAACGTACAAAGGTGGGTCGTGCCAGCTACGGAATCGCTCACCTCATTTCAGATGTTCATCGACGGGCAGTGGACCGACGCGGCTCGCCGCGACGTGTTCGAGTCCGATGACCCCTTTACCGGCAAGCCCTGGGCGCTCATCCCGCGCGGCACCGCCGACGACGTGGACCGGGCGGTGCGGGCGGCGCACCGCGCGCTGACGACGGGGGAGTGGCCGAAGCTCACCGCGTCGAAGCGGGGCGCGCTGCTGCGCCGGTTCGGCGACCTCATCACCGAACGATCGGCGCACCTGGCGGCGATCGAAGTGCGCGACAACGGCAAGCTCTATGCCGAGATGAGCGCGCAGTGCGCCTACATGGCGCAGTGGTACCACTACTACGGCGGCCTCGCCGACAAGGTCGAGGGCGCGGTGCTGCCCACCGACAAGCCCGACACCTTCAACTTCACGCGCTACGAGCCGCTGGGTGTCATCGCCGCCATCGTGCCGTGGAACTCGCCGCTGCTGCTCACCACCTGGAAGCTGGCGCCCGCGCTGGCGGCCGGCTGCACCGTGGTGATCAAGCCGTCGGAGTTCACGTCGGCCTCGACGCTCGAATTCATGAAGCTCGTCGAGGAGGCCGGCTTCCCGCCCGGTGTCGTCAACGTCGTCACCGGATTTGGTCCGGACGTCGGCGCGCCGCTCGTCGAGCACCCGCTCGTGGCCAAGGTCGCTTTTACCGGATCGGATCAGACCGGGCAGCGCGTCTACGAGGCGGCCGCGCGCGGGTTGAAGCACGTGTCGATGGAACTCGGCGGCAAGTCGCCGAACATCGTGTTCGCCGACGCCGAACTCGACAACGCCATGAAAGGCGTCATCTCGGGCATCTTTGCCGCCACGGGCCAGACGTGCATCGCCGGGTCGCGCCTGCTCGTGCAGGAGAGCGTGCATGACCAGTTCCTCGAGAAGCTCGTGGCGTTTGCCAGGACGGCGCGCATGGGCAACCCGATGGAGCGCGACACGCAGATCGGACCGGTGACCAACAAGCCGCAGCTCGAGAAGATTCTCAAGTACATCGATATCGCCAAGGGAGAGGGCGCCAAGACGGAGATGGGCGGCGCCCGGGCGTCACGGCCGGAATGCGGCGACGGCTGGTTCGTGGAGCCCACCATCTTCTCGGGCGTGCGGAACTCGATGCGCATCGCGCAGGAGGAAGTGTTCGGGCCGGTGCTGTCGGTGATTCCGTTCAAGGACGACGACGAGGCGATTGCCATCGGCAACGACGTCGTCTACGGGCTCGCCGCCGGCGTGTGGACCCAGAACATCCGGCGCGCGCTGGTGATGGCCGAGAAGCTGCAGGCCGGCACCGTGTGGGTGAACACCTACCGCGCGGTGAGCTATCTGTCGCCCTTCGGCGGCTACAAGCGTTCAGGCCTCGGCCGCGAGAGCGGTCAGGAGATGATCAAGGAATATCTGCAGGTGAAGAGCGTCTGGATTTCTACCGCGACCGACGTTCCCAATCCTTTCATTCAACGATAGCTCTCAAGGCCGAAGCCCCAAGGTCCAAGGCCAACAGCGGAGGAGTATTTGTGGCACTTCTAGGTTTCGTCGGTGTCGGTCGCATGGGCGGCCCGATGGCGTCGCGGCTGCTCGATGCCGGGCACTCGCTGGTGATCTTCGACACGAATGCGGCGGTGATGAAGCCGCTCGCGGATCGCGGCGCGACGATTGCGTCGTCGCCCGCCGAGGTCGCCTCGAAGGCGGAGGTGGTGTTCTTGAGCCTGCCGACGCCGCCGGTGCTGCAGGCGGTGGCCATCGATGGTGTGCTCACGGGCACGGCGGTCAAGACGATGATCGACCTCTCGACCACCGGGCCGAGCGTCGCCAAGGTGGTCGCGAAGGCCGCCGCCGAGAAGGGCGTGGCGTGGGTGGATTCGCCGGTGAGCGGGGGCATCACCGGTGCGACCAAGGGCACGCTGGCGGTGATGGTGTCGTGCGAGAAGGCGGTGTTCGAGCAGGTGGACCCGCTGCTCAAGACCTTCGGCAAGACCTTCCACGTGGGTGAGAAGCCCGGCCTGGCGCAGATCGCCAAGCTTGCCAACAACCTGCTGGCGGCCTCGGCGATCGTGCTGACGTCGGAGGCGGTGGTGATGGGCGTGAAGGCCGGCCTCGACGCCAAGGTGCTCATCGACATCATCAACGCCGGCAGCGGCCGCAACAGCGCCTCGCAGGACAAGTTCCCGAAGGCCATTCTGCCGCGCACGTTCGACTTCGGGT
>Ga0070675_100004773_pt1 | contig 10339 bp, 7 predicted proteins | sample KBSM43metaG_FD_65343 | JGI IMG/M metagenome (GOLD analysis project Ga0070675, IMG submission 65343) | Miscanthus rhizosphere microbial communities from Kellogg Biological Station, Michigan, USA - KBS M4-3 metaG | ecosystem: Host-associated > Plants > Roots > Rhizosphere > Soil ...
CGCGGCCGGTGTCCTTGTGACCGAGGCGGCCGCGCGACGGCATCGAGTGGCCGTCGACCAGGATCGCGTAACCGAAGCGCTCCCGCGCGCGAGCCAGGGCCCGCGCCAGCGCTTCATGGTACGCGGCATGAATCGCCGTCCGTTCGCGCCACTCGGCAAGCGCGAGCGGCCGCGCCAGCGTCGGCATGCCGTTGGTCGTGATCGCCCATATGAAGCCGCGCCCGTCGCTGTTGCGCGGGGCAGGGTGCTCGGGCACGGCGCCGGGGCTGACGTCGTCGGCGTCGCGGTTCAGATCGCACACGAAGCGTGATAGCCGCGCCGCCGCGTAGACATCGGGGCCGCCGGCCTCGCCGATGCGATACAGGTGATCGACGAACATGTCCGCGTCGCAGCGGACATCCAGCTCCGGGTTCATCGGCGCCTCGAAGCCCGCGATGCCGATACCGGCGTGCGGCACGCTGACGACGACGGGTGACTGCGGCTCGGACGGTGCGCGCAGGAAAAATGCCGCTTCGATCATGTCGAACATGTGCCCTCCCTCAAAAGCTCATCCGGTAGCCGATGTCCCCGATCAGCCCCGCGCTGTTGCCATCGATGACGTCACCTTGCGAAGTTCGTCCCAGTCGTATCCAAAGATACCGCAGGCCGATGACCAGGCGGCCCGGTCTGAGCGCCAGCGCGACCTCACCGCCGCCTCCCACGGCAGGCGCCCGCGCGGTGCCGCGCGCTTCGAAGCCGACGTTACCCGCGACCGCGGAGATCTTCGTCCGCGCGAACGACACGCCGGCCACCGCCTCTGCTCCCAGCTCGAACCGCGTCGCCAGCGGCAGGCGCGCGCGGATCACCGCCATGACAGGGACCTGATCCGTCTCGAGCCGCGTCGTGGTCATCACGGTCGGTCCACCGCCCGTGACGTCGCCGCGCAAGTAGCCGGCGGTGACGCCGAGCAGGAACGGGACGCGCCCGATGAGCCATGGCCGCATGGCCTCGACGAACACCGCCGGGCCCGCGGCGTGGCCGAGGTTGTAGAACAGGCCGGCGCGCGCCTCGGCGACCAGCCGCACGGGTGGCGGCGTGACGTCCAGCGTGGCGTTCGCGCGCAGCGTCTGCGACGCCATGACGCCGACCGTCTGTCGCTCCGCCTCGCGCGTCCGGTCGGGGACGTATTCGGCGATGTATTCGCCGTCGCGTGGCACGCGCACGCGGCGCACGCGCCCGTCGGGTGTGTCCCAGCTGAGGCCCGGCACCACGGTCGGCGTGCCGTTGCGATCGATGGCCAGCACGCGCAGCTCGGTCCCTTGCTTGCCGTCCGCGACCAGGCGCGTATCACGCACCGCCAGCGTCAGCCGCGCCGGCGCGCCGCCGGTGACGCGAATCGTTTCGCTCGCGCGCAGGTTGCCCAACGTGGCATCGACCGTGATGCGCTCGTGGCCGTCGAACTTGTCGGGGGCGGTGACGGTCACCGACGCTGTGCCGTCGATGCCGGCCACCGCCGGGCGCGGGACGCCGTCCACTGCCACGGCGACGCCGAGCGCCGACGTCGGGTTGCCGAACCTGTCCTGCGCGACGATCGTGACGCGCGTCGTGTCGCGCGCGCCGACGATCAGGCGATCGCTGCTGGACGTCATCACCAGGCGCGCCGTCGCGCCGGCGCGCAGGGGAACGGCCAGGTCGGCGCGCGCCGGCGTCGCGCCCGCCGCTGTGGCCGTGATCGCCAGCGCGCCGCTGCCCACGCGGCGCGGCGCCTCGAACAGGAAACGCGCCTCACCCGACGGTCCCGCGCCAACCGGGTGCAGCAAGCCGGCCGACGCGCTCATCGTCAGCTGCCCGGGCGCGATCGGCGCGCCGTCGGGCTCGACGGCCAGCACGACGATCTCGGCGAAGCTGCCGGCGTCGAGCGCCGTCGGCGCCAGCACGACCAGCCGCGGGAAGGGCGCCAGTTGCAGATCGACCTCGGTCTCACGCACGGCGCCGGCGTGGTCGACCGCGCGGGCGACAGCGGTGCGGACGCCGGGCGGCACCTGGATCGGGATCTCGACGCGCCCCTGTCGGTCGGCCACGACGGGGCCGAATTGTCGCCCCGCCACCCGCATCGTCACCGAAGTGCCGGCGGTGGTGTGGAACGGGAACACCGTCGAGCCGTCCAGCGCGATGCGGGCGGTGGCGTGGATGCGGCGCACGCCGCTGCCCAGCTCGACGACCAGCAGCGCGACCTGCGGAAAGCGGTCGACCGGCGCCAGATAACGCGCCGAGAACCGTCCGGGGGCACCGCTCACGCGCGGCGTCTCCAGCGTCCCGACGGTGGCGAACACGCGCATGGGCGTGAAGCTTCGCGCCTCCGGGCCGGTGATCTCGAGGTTCACCGCGACCTCGGTGTCGGTGCCCAGCAGCAGGCGCGCGCGCGCAGGCGTCAGCGTGGCCGTCGTCGTCGCCGGGGCAGGGGTGGGCGGCGCGGCGGCGGTGGGCGGCGCGGCGGCCGCCTGCGATCGCGGATCAGCGGCGCGCGCGCGTCCGGCTGTCAGCAGCGCGATCGCGATCCATGCCGCAGCGATCGTCCTCGTGGGCGACGTCGTCAAAGCTCCTGCGATACCGGGACCGTCACGCGAAACACCGTTCCGGCAGGCTCGCTCCACGTGCCGACCTCGTCCAGAAGCTCCAGATCACCGCCGGTGCTGCGCGCGATCTCGCGGCTGACGGCGAGACCGAGCCCGGTGCCTTGTTCCTCCCCCTTGGTCGTGAAGAACGACTCGAACAACCGGTGCCGGACCGCCTTGGCGACGCCGGGGCCGTTGTCCGCGACGTCGATGATCGCGAAGCGCGGGTTGTCCTGACGCACGCGCGCCCGGACCTGGACGATGGGCTGCGCAATGCCGGCGACCGCGTCCAGCGCGTTCGAGATCAGGTTGATCAGGATCTGCTCGAGCGCGTGCGGCGAGACCACCAGCTGGGGCAGATCGGGGGCGATCTGCGTGCGCAGCGTCGCGCCGCTCTTGCGCAGGCGGAAATCGAGCAGCGACGTCACCCGCACCAGCACTGACCCGAGGTCGGTGCGGCGGACCGCGTCCTGGGTCGCCGGGATGGACAGCTGGCGCAGGTTCGACACCAGCGACGTCAGGCGCTCCGACTGTTCGACGATGTGGCGCGCGAAATCCAGCACCTCGTCCAGCTCGACGCGATCCTTCTCCAGCAGCAGCTGGCCGAGCCCCTTGATGGCGAACAGCGGCTGCCGCAGCTCGTGGATCTGCTGCGCGGCGAAGCGCCCGAACTCGGCCAGCCGGCCGGCCACCGCCAGCATGTCGCGCAGGCGTTGCAGCTCGTCGGTCGGGGCCTCGGCGGTCATGGTTTCCCCTGGCGCTTCCACAGGTCTGTCGCCTCTGGCGTGAGTGCGGGCGGCGGCGGCGCCCGCTTGGTCAGCGTGTTCCCGGCCTGGCGCGTGCGCCCGGTGAGGTCTTCCGCCTCGACCTCCACCGGGGTCTTGCCGCTGCCGATGGGCACGGTCACGGAGAACTGACCATCGGCGCCGACGGTGGCGGTCTCCAGCCCGGATGGCGCGCGCACCGTGACGATCGACGACGGCGTCGCCCGCCCCTTGATCTCCGCGCGTTCGCTGTTGCGGTCGACGCTCGGCCACACGACGTTGAGGAACACGTCTTCGGGGATGGTCTCCGGGTCGTCGGGTGGCGCCCCCGCCTGGCTCGCCGACACCGTCCCCGGCGCCAGCTCGACTGACTTTCCGGCCGCGGTGAACCGCGCGCTCCCCTCGATCGCCGCGACCGAGACGCGCCCCTTATCGTCCGCGAGAACGACGAAGCGCGCCGGCCCGCCCGTCGTCGTCCGCGTCTGCTTCGAGTTGATCGCCAGCGCGCCGGCGGCGCTGACGCGCGCGAGCACCTTGCCGCGACGGAGATCGACGTTGGCGCCCGCCGTCGCGGCCGGCTTGTCCGACTGGCCGTGCGTTCCGGCTGCTCCCGGCGGCGCGGCTGCGTCGGCCTCGCCCCACGCCGACAGCTGGATCTCGACGCCGGCGCGCAGCTCGATCTCGGCGGCGCCGCTCGCCAGCCGCAGCACCGCGGCCGACGCCGCCGACGTGCGCACCACGTCCAGACGCGTGAGCATGTCGCCCGGCTTGATCGGCGCCCAGATCCCGGCGTGTTCGGCTTCGACCTTGCCGGTCATCGACACGACGTAGAACGTCCGTTCCGCGTCCGCGTTGGGGGCGGGCGGCGCGGCTAGAGCGGCGGATTGTTCCGCGTCGCGCGCCCCGCCGACCGTGGTTTCGGGTACCTCGAACAGCAGGCGCGACACCCAGGCCGCCCCCGCCAGGGTGCCCAGTCCTGCCAGCACGAGCAGGGCCGTGCGCAGCCGCGAGCTCGACGGGCTCGTCATGCGCGGAACGCCCTCCCGGCATCGGCGGGGAACGTCAGCAGGAACTTCGTGCCGACGCCCACCGTGCTCTCGACCTGGATGGTGCCGCCGTTGTCCTCGACGATGCGGTGGACGAACGACAGCCCTAGCCCGGCGCCGGCGTCGGAGCGCCCGCCGGCCTTGGTGGTGAAGAACGGGTCGAAGACGCGACTCAGGTTTTCGGGTGGGATTCCTCCGCCGGTGTCGCCGATGGTCACGCGCACCAGCCGCTCCTCGAGCGGTTTGATCTCCAGGATCAGCTTGCCGCTCCTGCGGTGCGCCGCCGATCCGGCAGGCGGCGCCGCCGTCAGCATCGCCGCGCGCGCGTTCTGGATCAGCTGGATGAACGCTTCCTGTAGCTGCGTCGCGCTGGCACGCACGGTCGGCACCGGCTCGTAGTGGCGCACGACCTCGATCCCGGCCGCGGACAGCTCGTGCGGCCCACACAGCTCGACGGCGTCATCGACGGCGCGCACGAGGTCGACGGGCGTGCTGTCGTTGCCGCTCTGCTGCTGCGACAGCCGCAGCATGTTCTGGACGATCTTGCGGATGCGCAGCGCCTCGGTCTCCAGGTCGCGCAGCAGCGGCGTCGATGGATGGCCCGCGGGAAGGTCCGCCAGCAGCAGCTGCACGATCCCCAGCGCGCCCGTGAGCGGGTTGTTGATCTCGTGCGCCACCCCCGCGCCCAGCTCGCCCAGCGCCGACAGCGAGCGCGAGCGCAGCAACATGTCCTGGGCCTGGCGCAGCTCGTTCGACTTGTCCTCGACGCGCTTCTCGAGGGTCTGGTTCCACGCCATGATCTCGTTGGTCTGCTGCGTGATCTTCTTGCGCGCGCCGTCCAGCGCCGACGCCATCTGGTTGAACGACGCCGCCAGGTTCGCCAGCTCGTCGCGGCCGTCCTCGGTGATGCGCGTCTCCAGGTTGCCGGCGGCGATCTGGTTGGATCCAGTCGCCAGCGCCGCCACGCGATCGGACAGCCGCCGCGCGAACACGCGCGCCGCCAGCGATCCGACGACTACCGAGATCCCCATCCAGAACAGCGTCGCCCACGTGATGCGGTTGACCGGCTTCAGGGCGGCGTCGACTGTCTTGTCGACGACCGCGCCCAGCCCCCAGGGCGTGACGGGCGCGTAGGCGCCGATCAGGTGCCGCCCGCCGTTGGTGTATTCCGCGACGACATCGCCGACCGGCAGCTCGCCCTCGCGCGCGCCGGGCACGCGTTGCGGCTCCAGCTTCTCGACCCGTGACGCCGACCCCGACGCGAACATCCGGCCGCGCCCGTCGACCAGCTTGACGTCGATGTTGGGCGTCGACAGCGACGCGACGTAGTTCGCCAGCCGCTTCAGCGACACCTCGGCGGCCAGGATGCGCTTGCCGCCGCCGAACGTCGGATCGAACGCGACCGCCAGCACCACGTGCGGCAGGCGCAGCGGCCCGCCCAGGAAGATCGGTCCGATGCCCTGGCCCGACGACAGCGCGGCGCCCAGCGGCGCCATCAAGCCGACGCCCTCGACGTCGGTCGGGCGCATCGGTTCGTGGTTGCGCAGGGCCTCGTGGCGCGTCGGATCGTCGATGAACGCGGGCTTGCCGACCAGCGAGCCGTGCTCGTCGAACATTGCCACCGCGCAGAAGTCGTCGCTCTGGTGGTAGACGAGCTGCAGGAACTTGAGCAGCGCCTGCGGCGACGGCGCCGCGTCTTGCCCCGAACGCGTCAGGTCGAAGATGCGCGCGTCGACGCGCAGGATCGACAGCAGGTTGTCGATGTGGCTGGACGCGTAGCCGGCAACCTGCTTGGCCACCGTCAGCTCGTTCTGTTCCAGCGCGCCGCGCAGAGCGCTCTGGCCGATGCGCAGCGACGAATAGCCCGCGATGGCGACTGGCAACGCCGAAACGGCCAGCGCCAGCAGGGTCAGCTTGGTCAGCAGCCTCATGGACTACTTTCGTAGACGTACGCGCCGATCAACTGGTCGAAGCCGCCGATCTGATCGAACGCGACCACGTTCACGATCGCGACGGTGGCGGGGTTTGCTGGGACGTAGCCTTCGATGCGGTTGGCGCTCTTGTAGGTCTTCGCCACGAGCTCTGCCGGGTTGCCGCCACCGTCGGTGAAGAAGATCTTGGTCTCGGGCCGGAAATGGCGGCCGACGATCGCGACCAGGTTGCCACCGGACTCGGGACCGCTCTGCGGCTCGATCGCCTTGACGATCGGGGCCGGGTAGAACTGGAACATGATCGAGCGCGATGACGCGCCGCCCGTCCGCACGCTGACCAACCCGATCCCCGGATCGTGCGCGAGCGTCGTCGCCTCCAGCTCGGTGTCGCTCTTGAAGTCGGTCTTCAGCTCCTGACCGTCGACCAGGACCACCGTCCCGGAGGACGTGCCGTTGGAAGGGACGAAGCCTGCGCCGGTCACGACGATCGGCTGCTTGCCGCCCGCGGTGCCGTTGTAGGCCGACAGGGTGTTCAGCGTCGGCCGCGGCGCCAGCAGCAGCGGGATGATCACGGGGTCGGCGTTCAGCTTGCTGTCCAGGGCCGTCAGGACGATCGCCATCGGCTCCGTCCCTGTCGCCAGAGGCGGTGCGGGAAAATGAAACGAACAAGGCGCGCTGGTGGCGGCGGCGCCGACGTGACAGGTGCCGGTCTTCCAGTCTCCGCCGGACCAGGTCACCGACCAGGTCAGCACCGTGAGCGAGCCGACGCCATCATCGGCGAACACGCTCACCATCACCTCGGATCCGGCGCCGACGATCGTGTCGTCGTGCGGGAAATCGACCACGATGGCGGGTGGGTGCACGTCCGGACCCAGCGACGCGAACCCGCCGGGGAAGGTGATGACGGCTCCGCGTGGATCGGTGACGATGACGTCGTAGACCCCGGCGGCCACACCCGCGGGCACCTTGGCGCGAAGCACGTCCGCCCCGTCCCACGACACCGGGTTGACGACGACCGGGGCCAGCCCGGCGGCGGGCTCGACCGGCGACAGGACCGCGGTGAACGCCTCCTGCACGCTGGCGGAGCCGCCCATCGTGTCGAATTCGTACGCGGGTCGGAAATCGCCACCCTTGATCGTGAGCAACAGTCCCACGTCGTTATAGGCACTTGCGGGCGATACCGACTCGATCGTCGCCTTGAGCTCGGCGCGCGGGCTGCACGCCAGGCCGGCGCCGCACAGCGCGGCTACGGCCGTCGCGGTGCACCTCCAGGCGACCATCGCGGCGATTCTAACCCAGGGTGGCCGGCGGCAAGTGGCCGTCTCAGTCAAAGAAGGCCTCGGTACGAATGTGGGTCTTCCGGTTCACCCCGCGCGAAATCAGCTCACGTTTCAGCTCGGTGATCATCGCGCCGTTGCCGACGAGGTAGAAGGTGGGGGCCTCCAGCCCTGGCAGGTGATCCAGCAGCGCGGGCGTGATGCGCCCGTGACCGCCCGACCACCCAGGCCCGGGCGCGGTGAGATGAATCGCCAGCGTCGCACCCGCGCGGGCCGTCAGGGCTTCGATCTCGTCGCGGGCGAAGATATCGGCCTCCTGGCGCAGCCCCCAGTAGACGATCGTCTGCTTGCGCTCGGTCGCGGGACGAGCGGCCAGCTCGCCCAGCATCGGCATCACCGCCGCGATGCCGGTCCCCGTCGCGGCGAAGACGACGTCGCCGTGGTGCACCGGATCGAGCACGAAGAAGCCATGCGGTCCCGTCATGGCGACCTGCGCGCCCAGCGGCAGCGACATCAGGTAGGCCGACGCCTTGCCTTCGGGAATGACGCGGATGATGAAGCGCAGCACGTCGCCGGCGTCGCTCTGCGAGGCGATCGAATAGCTGCGGCGCGGCAAGACGCCAGCTTCATGGGCTGCCTCGCCCGGCGTCACGGCCAGCGACACGAACTGGCCGGCGCGGAAGACGAGCCGCTCCGGCGACCGCATGGCAAAGGACAGCTCGACGATGCCGGGCGCTATCGCGGCGCGCGCTGTCAGCTCGGCGAGCAGGGGTCCTGGCATGGCCGGCCCGATCATAGCCGGGGCGGTGTTCCGGAAGTCACGAGAAAGCAACCCGTTTTTCGCGTTCTCGAAACCACTCCTTGACCGTTTTCCCGCGATGCTGCGGGCAGGGGGATTCGTTACGTGCCCGAACTAACGGTCACAGAGCTGACAAGACAGGTCGCCGAGGCGCGTACGCTCGCGCTGGACGCGCAGACCGCGCTGAACATCGTCTGGACCCTGCTGTGCGGGTTCCTGGTCATGTTCATGCAGGCTGGGTTTGCGCTGGTCGAGACCGGGCTGACGCGGGCCAAGAACGTCGCCCACACGATGGGGATGAACTTCCTCGTCTATTCGATCGGCATCCTTGGCTACTGGGCGATCGGCTTCGGCCTGCAGATGGGCGGGGTAGGCGCGCTGGGGACGTTCGGCAACGACGCCACGCTGTCGAGCGAGTTCACGGTGCACCTGGCCGGCAAGGACTTCGGTCTGTTCGGCATGAACGGTTTCTTCCTGACCCCGGCGGTCTACACGTCGCCGATCGCGGCTCTGTTCCTGTTCCAGATGGTGTTCATGGACACCACGGCCACGATACCCACGGGCGCGCTGGCCGAGCGCTGGAAGTTCCAGTCGTTCGTGCTGTTCAGCTTCGTGGTCGCCGCGATCATCTACCCGATCTACGGCAACTGGGTCTGGGGCGGCGGCTGGCTTTCGCAACTGGGAAAGAACTTCGGGCTCGGCCATGGCCACGTCGACTTCGCCGGCAGCTCGGTCGTCCACCTGGTCGGGGGGACGGCGGCGCTGGTCGGCGCGGCAGTGGTGGGGCCGCGCATCGGTAAATACGGCGTCGACGGGCGGGCACGGCCGATCCCGGGGCACAACGTGCCGATGACGGTGCTCGGTACCTTCATCCTCGCGCTGGGTTGGTTCGGCTTCAATTCGGGGTCGACGTTGTCCGGGATGGACGCGCGCATCGCCGTCATCGCCACCAACACGATGCTGGCGTCGGCCAGCGGCGCGTTCGGCGCGTACCTGTGGATGAAGGCGCGCTTCGGCGCCCCCGACGTCAGCATGCTGTGCAACGGCATGCTGGGCGGCATGGTCGCCATCACGGCACCCTGCGCGTTCGTGACCGCGCCAACCGCGGTGTTCATCGGCATGGTCGCCGGCGTGCTCGTCATCAACTCGGCGCTGTTCATCGAGAACGTGCTGAAGATCGACGACCCGGTGGGCGCGTCGTCCGTGCACGGCGCGTGCGGAACGTGGGGGATTCTGGCGCTGGGGCTGTTCGCCGACGGCCGTTACGGCGAAGGCTGGAACGGCGTCCCCGGCAAGGTGCGCGGCCTGTTCTACGGCGATCCCGGCCAGCTCGCCGCCAATTGCGTCGGCATCCTGGCGTGTGTGGTCTGGGCCGGCTCGCTGACCTATCTGGCATTGCGGGGCATCGAGGCGCTGGTGGGCAACCGCGTACCGCCGGCCGACGAGATTGGCGGCCTCGACGTGCCGGAGATGGGGATGGAGGGCTACGCCATGGAGGCCGAGCCGCACATCAACGCGGGCGAGCTCGACGAGCGCGAGTGAGAGGTTGCAGAGCCAAAGGAGCCACGACGTGAAGCCGAGAGCACATGGAGCCAGCGACATCGACGACGAGGATAGGACCTCGCCGGGCGTGAAGCCGGGCGCGAAGCCCAGCCCGTCCGTCGGATTTCGCGCCAAGCTGGCGGGGGTCAGCCTGTGGGACCTGGTGCAGATGGAGTGTCTGGCGCGCTCGCGCGCGGTGGTGCTGGTGACGGGCGAGGCGGGGATCGGCTACCTCTACTTCGATCGCGGGCTCATCGTTCACGCGGTGACCGCCGAGCTCAGCGGTCAGCAGGCGGCGCTGGAGATCCTGAGCTGGACCAACGGATCGTTTCAGCCGTGCGACCGACCGTGGCCGGAGACCGGGACGATCGCGACGTCGCACGAGG
>Ga0070675_100004775_pt1 | contig 10338 bp, 8 predicted proteins | sample KBSM43metaG_FD_65343 | JGI IMG/M metagenome (GOLD analysis project Ga0070675, IMG submission 65343) | Miscanthus rhizosphere microbial communities from Kellogg Biological Station, Michigan, USA - KBS M4-3 metaG | ecosystem: Host-associated > Plants > Roots > Rhizosphere > Soil ...
TTCGTCATTCCCGTGGCCTGGGCGCTGATCGGCGGCAGCGCTGCCGTGCTGCTGCGCGTGCCGCAGGACTGGCCGCTGCTTCTCTCTCCCTTGCTGCTGGCGATCGTGGTGATCCGCGAGCGCCTGCAAGGAGGGTTCGGGACGAGGCTCGCGCGTCGCTAAGGGCCTGCTGACCGGCGTTAGTCCACGCGCCTCGGCGCGACGCGGGCACCGTCCTTCACCCGGGGCGGCGGGTAGACGACGACCGGCTGGCCGAGCGTCATTCCCTTGACGAGCCAGGCCTCGGCTCCGTTGCGCGCCCCGACTTCGACCGGGGTCTGACGGGCCCGGCCGTCGACGACGGCGAACACCGCCATCGGGCCGGCCGCGGCGCCGGGTGCCTCCGGCAACGGGAAGACCGCGCTCACCGGAACCTTGAGCGCCCCGTCGACGGCCATCGTCACGATCCGCACGCTGACGCGAAAGCCGTCGCCGAGCGCCTTCCAGCGCTCCGCCGGGCTGGTGATGTCGATCAGGACCCGGACCCGCTGCTCCTCGACGCCGAGCGCCGAGATCTTGGTGAACCCGCCCGGCTCGACCCGCCGCACCCGACCCTGCAGGACGCCTTCTCCGCCCCAGCGCTCGATCGTCACCGGGCTGCCGGGCTGGGCCCGCAGCGCGTCGGTCGTGAGCAGCTCGGCGACGATCTCCAGCGCGCAGGTGTCGCCGAGCTCGATCAGCGGCGCGCCGAGGGCGACCGGGCTCTCGCTCGGCTGGACGACGCGCAGGACCCGGCCGGCGACCGGCGCGCGCACCGGGAAGGTCCCGCGGTCCTGCCGGTCTGTGCCGCGCACCGCGAGCAGCGCGGCGCGGGCCTGCTCGACCTCGTACTCGGCGACGTGGCGGTCCTCGACCGCGGCGTCCACGTCCTTTTGCGCCGAGAGCGTGGAGAGCCGGTCGATGTCGAGCTTGGTCGCGGACACGAAGCCCTGGGCGGCGAGCTGCTCGCTGCGGAGCAGGTCGTGGTTCGCCTGCAGCAGGGCGACCCGGGCCGCCTCGAGGCGGGCCGTGGCGCGCTTGACCTGGGCGCCGGCGCCGTCGATCCGCGCCTGCTGCTCGCGCAGGGTGCGCTCGTCGAGCATCGGCGAGAGCGCCGGCGACAGCGTGGCGACGACGTCGCCGGCAGCGACGGCATCGCCCTCGCGCAGCGTCACCCGCGACAGCAGGCCGGCGAGCGGCGCCGCGACGACGTAGCGATCGCGCAGGCGCGTCTTCCCGTCTTCGTCGACCGTCGTCTCGAAGTGCCCGGAAGTCACCGTGGCGAGCTCGACCTCGATCGGCCGCGGCGCCAGCGCCCAGGCAAGAAGGCCGATCGCCCCGAGCGTGGCGACGGCGATGGAAATCCGGGTTCGCATCTTCATTTCAATCTCGTGTCTTGAGGGCCGTGACCATGTCGAGGCGATCGATCCGCCGGCGCACGACCAGGGCGCTCGCCGCCGCGGCGGCGAGCACGCAGATCGCGGCCCAGGCGAAGGTGCGCGGCCGGACGATGGCCGGGAAATGGAACTGGTCCGAGGCGATCAGCTCGGCGACGCCGTGCGAGAGGCCCCAGCCCAGCGCCATGCCCAGGGGCAGCGCCAGGGCAACGATGATGATCAGCTCGCCGAGCAGCAGGGCGGAGACCTCGCCGAGGGTGAAGCCGAGGACGCGCAGGCTGGCGAACTCCCAGGCTCGCTCGGCGAGCGCGATCCGGGCGTTGTTGTAGACGACGCCGACGGCGATCACGCTCGCGAACACGGTGAGGATCGTGCTCATGATGCGCACGTTGCGGGCGCTGATCTCCTGCATGTTGCGCAGCATCGTCGCCTTGCTCCAGGCGCCGGCCACGCCCGGCAGGCCCTTGCTCGCCTGCAGCACCGCGGCCTCGCGGCCGCGCTCGACGGCGAGCACGAAGCCGGTCGACAGGTCGCCGTCGCCGAGCGCGCGGTTGAGGGCGCCGCGCTCCATGTAGGCGTTGAGGCCCATCATCTCCCGCACCGTGGCGGTGACCGGCAGCTCGAGCGCCCGCTCCTGTCCCTCGAGCACCTCGACCCGCACCTTGTCGCCGGGGCGCAGGCCGAGCTTGTTCGCCAGGCGATCGGTGAGGACGAGGCCGCGCTCCTCGAGCAGGGTCTCGCGCCCGTCGATGTCGACCACGCGGTACAGCTCGGCCCGCCCGGCGTAGCCGCGGATCAGGCTTCGCTCGGAGCGATGACCGTTGACGAAGCGGACCGGGACGAAGCGGGTCGACTCGATCATGGTGGCGCCGGGAAGGCGCATCAGGTCGCGGCGCGCTGCGTCGCCGATCGGATCGGCGGTCCAGAGGGTGACGTCGCCGCGCAGGGCGAGGTTGAACTGGCTGTCGACGACGACGTCGATCGCGTCGCGGAAGAAGTTGCCCATGACGACGATCGCCACGGCCGCGGCCACGCCGGTGATCGACAGGGCCGTACGCAGCGGCCGCCGCTCCATGTTGCGCACGATCATGCGCAGCGCCGGGCCCGTCTTGTCGATGCCGAGCCGCTCGAGCAGGGTGCGGCGGTAGTTGCCCGGCGCTGGCGGTCGCATCGCTTCCGCCGGCGCCAGGCGGACTGTCGACAGGATCGCGTTGAGCGTGCCGGCGATCGCCGTGGCGACGGCGGTGCCGGCGCAGGTGGCGAGCAGCCAGGGCGCGATCTGGTGCTCGAAGGTCGGGAAATGGAACAGCTCGGCGTACAGGCCCGTGAGCAGGGTGCCGAGCCACTTGCCGACGAGCACGCCGAGGACCAGGCCGACGGCGACGATCAGCAGGACCAGCTTCAGGTAGTGCACGGCGATCGCCGGGTTGGCATAGCCGAGCGCCTTCAGCGTCGCGATCTGCTCGCGCTGCGTCGCCACCAGGCGCGAGACGACGACATTGAGGAGGAACGCGGCCACCGCCAGGAAGATGGCCGGCAGCACCGTGCCGAGGACGCGCTGCTCCTTGATCTCGCTGTCGAGCATGGCATGCGAGGGCTGGTCCGTGCGGCCGTGGGCCTGGCGGCCTCCGTACGGCGAGAGCTGGCGCGAGACGGCATCGATGGCCGCCTGCTCCGAGGCCCCCGGCGCCAGCCGGATCACCACCCGGTTGAAGGCGCCCTTCATGTCGTACGCGGCCTCGAGCGTGTCGCGGTCGATCCAGAAGATGCCGTAGCCGCGGGTGTCGGGCATGCCCCACAGGCCGGCGAAGATGAACTCCGGCGAGAGCGCCGTGCCGGCGACCACGAGCGTGCGGCGGCGGCCGTTGATCAGGGCCGTCAGGGTGTCGCCGGGAACGAGGCCGTGCGCCTGGGCGAAGCCCTCGGAGACCAGGGCCTCGATCCGGTCCGCCGAGCGCATCCCGCCGTCGGCGTCGAGCGGCCGGCCGCTGGCGACGGTGACGCGGTTCAGCCGCGGCGGGACCCGCGGGTCGAGGCCGATCAGGTGGCCGATGATCGGATCGGCGAGGCCGGCGATCTCGATCCGCACCATCTCCTCGACGCCCGTCTGCACGTCGGCGACGCCGGGCGCGGCCCGCAGCGTCTCGGCGAGCGCGTTCGGTGCGCGCTTGACGGCGGCAAAGAGGTCGGCGAAGCGCCCTTCGACATAGAAGCGGTCTCGCGCCAGTGCCAGCGAGTCCACCGCCGACAGGCTGGTGACGAAGCCGCCGACACCGCTGGCGACGACCAGCGCGATCGTCAGCGCCTGGCTCCACATCAGGCGCAGGTCGCGCCACAGCTTGCGGTCGAGGGCCTTCACCAGGAGAGCTCCGAGGGCTTGAGCTTGTGCGGGTTGGCGACGATCCGCTGGACCCGGCCGTCACCCAGGTAGACGACGCGGTCCGCCATGCCGGCGATGGCCGCGTTGTGGGTGATGACGATCGCGGTGGTGCCGATCTCGGCGTTGATGCGGGCGATGACCTCGAGGACGAGCTTGCCGGTCTCGTAGTCGAGCGCTCCGGTCGGCTCGTCGCAGAGCAGCACCTCGGGCCGCTTGACGATGGCCCGGGCGATCGCGACCCGCTGCTGCTCGCCGCCGGAGAGCTGCGACGGGAAGTGGTCGCGCCGCGGCGTCAGGCCGACCCGGTCGATCGCCTCGTCGACCGGCATCGCGTTGGCGACGATGTCGGTGACCAGGGCGACGTTCTCGCGCACCGTGAGGCTCGGGATCAGGTTGTAGAACTGGAACACGAAGCCGACGTGGCGGCGCCGGAACGCGGTCAGCTCCGCCTCCGAGGCGGCGCTCAGGTCCTGATCGCGAAAGCGAACTTCGCCGGCGCTCGGCACGTCCAGCCCGCCCAGGATGTTGAGGAGCGTCGACTTGCCGCTGCCCGAGGGGCCGAGGAGGACGATGAACTCGCCGGCACCGACGTCGAGGTCGACCTCGCGCAGGGCCCGGACCTCGATCTCGCCGGTGCGGTAGGTCTTGGTCAGGCCCCGTGCCGTGAAGACCGGTACGCCGGCGAGGCCGGCCTCAGGCGTCGATCGGGATGCCGCCTGCATACCGGCACGCCCACTGCTCCCAGAAGTCTTCGTTGAAGGTGGCGAAGCTGCGTTGCCAGGCCTCCAGCGCGTCCCACTGGAGGCGTTGCATCCGCGCCCAGCTCTCGGCGAGCGCAACCGGCCACGTGCCGACCAGATTGACGACCGGATTGCCCGACGGGGCGGGTGTCGTGCGGGTGGTTTGCGCCATGATGGTCTCCTCGGTGAGCACGCCATCAATCTAGGGCGGCCCGTCGCGGACGGTCTTGACGCAGGTCAATCGTCGGCCGGGGCAACTTGCGAGCATCGAACCATGGGCAGCGAAGAGGAAGCGGTGGCACGGTCTCGCGTGGCGGCGCTGCGTGCCGGCCTCGAGACGCGCGAGAAGGCGCCGGTGCGGCTGATCGAGACCCACATCTCCTGGGTCCTTCTCGGCGCTCGCGAGGCCTGGAAGGTCAAGAAGCCGGTGCGCCTGCCCTTCCTCGACTTCACCGCGCTCGACGACCGGCGCCGCTTCTGCGAGGAGGAGCTGCGCCTCAACCGGCGCCTCGCGCCGGAGCTGTATCTCGATGTGGTCGCGGTGCGCGACGGGCCCGCGGGGCCGTCCCTGGACGGACCGGGGACCGTGGTCGACTACGCCGTGCGGATGCGCCGCTTTCCCGACGGCGCGCTCTGGAGCGAACGGCTCGCGGCCGGAGTGCTGCGCCCGGCCGACATCGACGCCTTCGCCCGCCGGCTGGCGGGCTTTCATCGCGACGCCGCCGTGGCGACGGCCGGGCTCGGCTTCGGCGGGTCCGCGACCCACGCGCGGGTGACCCACCGGCTCGTCGACGGCATCGACGCCTGGCAGGCGGGCCTCGCGCTTCCCCATGCCGGCTGGCCGGGCCTGCGCCGATGGCTGGACGAGGAGCGCGCGCGCCTCGAGGACCACTGGCCGACCCGCCTGCGCTCGGGCCGCGTCCGCGAGTGCCACGGCGATCTCCATCTCGCCAACATCGTTCAGCCGGGCGCGGAGGCGACGGGGTTCGATGCGATCGAGTTCGACCCGGAACTGCGCTGGATCGACGTGCTCGACGACCTGGCCTTTCCGGTGATGGACCTGCTGGCCCACGGTCGGCGCGACCTCGCCTTTCGCCTCCTCGACGGCTGGCTCGAGGCGAGCGGCGACCACGAGGGGCTGCGAGCGCTCCGCTTCTTCCTCGTCGAGCGTGCCCTGGTCCGCGCGCAGGTGGCGGCGATGCGCGAGTCGCCGCCAGCGGCGCCGGCCGCCGCCTGCGGCGCCGATGCCTACCTGGGGCTGGCGGTCGCTCTCGCGGCAGGAAGCGACCCGCGGCTGCTGATCACCCATGGACTGCCCGGGTCGGGCAAGACCTGGCTGTCACAGGGGCTGCTCGAGTCGGCGGGCGCGGTGCGCATCCGCTCGGACGTCGAGCGCAAGCGGCTGTTCGGGCTGTCTGCGCTCGAATCCTCGCGCCAAGGGCCGGGGGCCGCCCTTTACGACGCGTCGGCCACGCAGGCGACCTACGGCCGTCTGCTGGCGGCGGCTCGGGCTTCGCTGCAGGGCGGCTGGCCGACGATCGTCGACGCGGCCTTCCTCAAGCGCGGCGAGCGCGCCGAGTTCGCGGCCCTCGCCGCCGCATCGCCGGCGCCGTTCAGCCTCCTCGATTGCCGAGGCCCGCTGCCGCTGCTGCGCCAGCGGATCGAAGCGCGACAGCGCCGGGGCGGCGATGCTTCCGAAGCGGACGTCGCGGTCCTGGATCGTCTTTCGACCGTCGTCGAGCCGCTCGACGGGCATGAACGCGAGCGGGCGATCGCGGTCGATGCCGCGCAGCCGGCGTCGCCGATCGACCTGGCCGGGCGATGGCTGTCGGCGTCTTGAGCCCGCATCCGGGCCTGAGCGAGGAAGAGGCGGGCGTCCGCCTGCAGCGCGACGGCCTCAATCGCCTGCCGCCGCCGCAGCACAAGAGCTTCTGGGCGGCGCTGCTGTCGGTGCTGGCGCAGCCGATGGTCCTGCTGCTCCTGACCTGTACCGTGCTCTATGCGGTGCTGGGCAGCACGACCGACAGCGTCGTCCTGGGGCTGTCGATCGTCGGCGTCGCGGCCATCTCGGTGTACCAGGAGCTGCGCACCCAGCGCGTCCTGGAGGCGCTGCGCGACCTGGCGAGCCCGCGCAGCACCGTCGTGCGCGGCGGCGTCGTGCGCCGCATCGCCAGCCAGGAACTGGTCGCGGGCGATCACCTGATCGTCCAGGAAGGCGACCGCATGGCCTGCGACGCCAGGCTGCTCGAGGCGCACGGCCTGCGCGTCGACGAGTCGCTCCTGACCGGCGAATCGGTGCCGGTCGACAAGGGGCCGGCACTCGACGATCGCGACGCCGACCTGCTGCACGCCGGCACGCTGGTCGTGCAGGGGGACGGCGCGGCGATCGTCGAGGCAACCGGCGTGCGCACGAGCCTCGGCCGGATCGGCGGCGTGCTCGCGTCGATCGAGCCGCGGCCCAGCCGCCTGCACGAGCAGCTGGTGCGCCTGGTGAGGGCGGTCGCCTTCCTCGCGGTCCTGACCTGCGTGTTCGCGGCCAGCGTCTTCGCCTGGCGGGACGGATCGTGGACCGCCGGCCTGCTGGTCGGCCTGACCCTGGCGATGTCGATCATCCCCGAAGAGTTCGCGGTGGTCTGGACCGTGATGCTGGCGCTGGGCGCCTGGCGCCTGGCGCGCGAGAACGTGCTGACGCGCCAGCCCCAGGCGGTCGAGGCGCTCGGTGCGACGACCGTGCTCTGCGTCGACAAGACCGGAACCCTGACCTGCAACCGCATGACGGTCGCTTCCGTCTTCGACGGCGTCGACGAGGGAAGCGCCGTCGAGGGCCGGTTCGCCGCGCTGCTGCGCGCCGCTGCCCTGGCGAGCACGCGCGAAGGCATCGAGCCGATGGACCAGGCGATCTTTCGCGTGCTTACGGGCCCAAGCCTTCCGGGGCGCGCGCAGGTTCGGGCGCGCACCGGCGTGCTCCCGGGAAGGCCATTCGTCACCCAGGCGTGGCAGCTCGATGGCGAGGCCGACCTGCTGATCGCCGTCAAGGGAGCGCCGGAAGCGGTGCTGGCGCGCTGCTCGGATCCGCCGGAGCGCCTGCAGGCGCTCGCGAGCCGGGCCACGGCCTGGGCGGCGGCCGGCTGGAGGGTGATCGCGGTGGCCTCGGTGCGCTGCGCCGACGCGAACGCGCCCCCCGAGAGCGGATGGTCGTCGCACGGCCTGCTGGCCTTCGAGGATCCGATCCGCGACGAGGTCGGCGCGGCGCTGCAGGAGTGCAGGAACGCCGGCGTGCGCGTCGTGATGATGACCGGCGACGCCGCTGCGACGGCCCTGGCCATCGCCCGCAAGGCCGGCCTGACGGACGGCGCCGCCCTGACCGGCGCCGACCTCGATGCGATGGGCGAGGCCGAGCTCGAGCTCGCGATCCGCCACGTCGCCGTCTTCGCCCGGGTCTCGCCGGCCCAGAAGCTGCGCATCGTCCAGGCGCTGCAGCGCCGCGGCGATGTCGTGGCGATGACCGGCGACGGCGTCAACGACGGGCCGGCGCTGCGCGCCGCGGACGTCGGCGTGGCGATGGGCGAGCGCGGGACGGACGTCGCCCGCGAGGCCGCCGCCATCGTCCTCCTCGACGACCGCTTTTCCTCCCTGGTCGAAGGCATACGCGCCGGCCGCCGCATCTTCGCGAACCTGCAGCGGGCGATGGGCTACCTGTTCGCGGTGCACGTGCCGATCGTCGGCCTGTCGCTCTTCCCGCTCCTCGGCGGGCCGGTCCTGCTGCTGCCGATCCACGTCGTCCTGCTGGAGCTGATCATCGATCCGGCCTGCTCGCTGGTGTTCGAGGCCGAGCCGGCCTCGGCTCGGGAGATGCAGGTTCCACCGCGGAGCGCGGCGACGCCGCTGTTCAGCGCTGCGGCGGTCGTGCGGTCGGTCGGCGTGGGCGCCGTCGGCCTGCTGGCCGTCGTGATCGTGCAGGCGGCCGGCCGCGCCGCGGCACTGCCCGACGACGCGCTCCGGCTCGCAGGCCTCGCCACCATCGTCGTCGGCAATCTCGCGATCCTGCAGTGGTTTCGCGGCGGCTTCGGCCGCAGGACGCCTCACAACCGGGCCTTCGAGGGGCTGGTGCTGGCGGTATGCGTGCTCGGCGGGGCGGTGCTGCTGCTCGCGCCGCTGCGGTCCGCCTTCGGGCTGCCGCTCACGCTCGACACGGCGACCGTGCTCGTGCTGCTGAGCGCACCCGCCGCCTGGGCGCTGTGGCGATTGCTCGAGACGCGTCGACGCTCTCCGCCGGTTCCCGCGACGGGGGCTTGACGCCCGTCAAGGGCGCCGTGTCACCCCGCCCTCACACTGGCTACGTGCCGAAAGACCTTCTTCGGATCCTGCTCACGGCGCTGGCGGCATTCCTCGGTGGCTGCGCTTCCGGCCAGTTTCTGCCCGACGCCAGCATCGCCGTCCGCGCCGAGTTCGACAACTTCGACGCCGCGCGAAGCGCATTCGAGAGCATCGAGCCCTACAAGACGACGGTCGAGGAGTTGCGGACCCTCGGCTTCGATACCGCGTCGCCGAACGTGCGCCTGATCGGCTATCCCGACGTCGTCGGTCGGCTTGCTCCGAATTCGTCCCTGGGCCTCGACCAGCTCGACCCCGGCATCCGCGACTGCATCCTGGCCCGCCTCGAGTGCCGCGCCTTCGAATACCATGTCGGCAACGAGACCCGCGTGCGCACCGGCGCCTTCGCCCTCGACTGGTTCAACTTCAAGCGAACGACCGAGGTGCGGGGCTGGCAATTCGACGCCATCGTCGCGGTGCGCCAGGGCGTGGTCCTGTTCCGCAACTACGGCGGCGCACCGCACAACGAGCGCACCGAGCGCCAGGTCAATCCGCTCGGGCCCTTCCAGGGGGTGGGCGACTCGATGTCCGGCCTGCTGCTGAGGTGACGACGGGTTCGATCACTGGGCCGTCCAGCCGCCGTCGACGGGAATGGCGGCGCCGGTGAGGTTGTGCGCCGCCGGGTCGCACAGCCAAAGCACCATGCGCGCGATCTCGTCCGGCGTCGAGGTGCGGCCGCTGGGCTGCTTCTCGCGCAGCAGATCGCGGATGCCGGCCTCGCGGTCGCCGCCGAACTCGGCCGCCCGGGCCTGGATCTGCGGCTCGATGATCGCCGTCTCGGTCCATCCGGGGCAGATGCAGTTGGCGGTGACGCCGCCGCTCGCGCGGTTGCCGGCCTGCGCCGCTTCCAGGGCCGCCACCCGCGTCAGGCCGACCAGGCCGAACTTCGCGGCGACGTAGGGCGCTTTCTGCACCGAGGCCACCAGCCCGTGCACCGAAGCGATGTTGACGATCCGTCCGTAGCCGCGGGCCATCATGCCCGGCAAGGCGAGACGCATGGTGTCGAAGGCGGCCGACAGGTTGATCGCCAGGATCGCATCCCAGCGGGCCCGCGGCATGTCGGCCAGCGACGCCGTGTGCTGGATGCCGGCGTTGTTGACGAGGATGTCCAGGGGCCCGGCCTCGAGCACCTCCTGCATCATGCGCTGCACCTGCGCCGGATCGCCCAGGTCCTGGCCGAGGCTGGTGACCGGAGCATTCGAGATCTCGGCGATCGACCGGCGCGCTGCGTCGTGGGCTTGCGCATCGGGCAGGCCGTGCAGCACCACGGTGACGCCGTCGCGTGCCAGCGCCTTGGCCATGGCCAGGCCGATGCCTTGCACCGAGCCGGTCACCAGGGCGCGCTTTCCTTGCAGGGGGGTCGTGTTCATCTCGGTTCCTTTCGCCCGATGGGCTTGATTCACTGCGGCGCGCTCAGGCGCGTGCGCAG
>Ga0070675_100004776_pt1 | contig 10336 bp, 7 predicted proteins | sample KBSM43metaG_FD_65343 | JGI IMG/M metagenome (GOLD analysis project Ga0070675, IMG submission 65343) | Miscanthus rhizosphere microbial communities from Kellogg Biological Station, Michigan, USA - KBS M4-3 metaG | ecosystem: Host-associated > Plants > Roots > Rhizosphere > Soil ...
TCCGGGTTCGAATGATTTCACCCGCACCAGCACGTCGAGCAGGATCTCGTTCGCGAGCGCACTCGGGATGAAGCGCAGGCGCGCCTCTTTCTGGTCATCGTCGTTGGTGACCGGGCGGTCCGGATCGTCGGGGCTCGCGTTCGGGCCGCGGTCCGGGTCGCGCGGGTTATTGGGGTCGTCACCGTAAACCTGCTTGAGCGGGGGGTCGTTGTTCGAGACGCCACGCGGTCCCGAGCCCGGGATGACGGATTGCAGGCCGTACTGAAGTCCATCGGCATAGGCCCCAGGAAGGCCGCCGGTGAATGCCAGCTCGTACAACGGATAGACCCAGTTGGTGTATTCGTTGAACTCCCAATAGGCGTGGCAATCGCTCTGCTGCAGGCAGTTGTACGCGCCCATGCTGAGGAAGATGGGTACGACATTGGTCTTTTCGGCCGGGAAGTGATCTGCAGCGCTGGGAAACCGCACGTCCCTGCCATCGACTGTGAACAGCTTGCCGGGTGTGTTGTGGTGATTGCCCATGGCGGCAATCGCAGTGGCATCTGCTGCCGTCATGGTCGCAAACCGGGCGCGGCCACTGCTGCGCGGCAGCGCCACATCGGGGACCACGAGGTCATGGATCATCCAGCCCTCGTACCAGCCTGACTCGTTGTTGATGACGAACAGGCCCGAGATGTCCGAGAAGACGTCGATGAACGCCTCGACGTCCGTCGGGTCGGTTGGCAGTCCGGTTTTGGGCTCAAGCACGACACGCACGGCCCCTCTCGTGCGCAGCTGTCCGTTGGCGGCATTCGCGGCGGTGGGGATGGCATGGTCATTGATGCCGGGCACAATCGACGTGAAAACATTGGGCTCGAAATCGTCTGTGTCGAGCAGGAAATACTCGAATAGTTGGCTGGACTTGTCGGCCTCGGCGAAGGCGGGCATGGGCAGGAAGGTATGCGGCCGCCGGGCCATTTTGCCCAGCCGGTTCTTGAGTGGATCGGGAAGCTTGCGCACGTCCTGCCGATTCAGCACTGCCTGCTCGTCCTGATCGGCATTGGGATTCGGGTGGACATCCGCCCAGGCGCTCCCGGACAGCGTGGCTACACTCACCAGCACGGCAAGTTTCGTTCCCGCCAGGCGCTGTGTTCGTGCGCGACTCGCCATCGCCAAAGTTTGCATTCGCTCGTCGTTTTTCATGGCCTTCACCTTTGCGCATCTCTTGGAGCTCGTTGGAATGCCAGTCGGGGTCAACCCTGGCTTCCGATATCGAGTACGTTCCCGGTAGAGGCGAAAAAGTTACACGGCGAGTCGCACCCCGCCGCAGGCGACACACCGGGGCGCTGCCGCGGTGCGGCCAGACACATGGCGAATCAGGCAGATCGAAGGGGACGCGCCCCTTCAGTTTCGCGAAGGGGCGAATCAAAGGCGATGGTCACCTTTGGCGGCTAAAGGTGACCGTCCCCTTTGATTCAGGCGGAGCGCTCGGCCCGCTTGCGATCGCCTTCGCTCAGGTGGCGCTTGCGGAGCCGAATGTTCTTCGGCGTAACTTCGACGAGTTCGTCGTCGCCGATGTATTCCATGGCCTGCTCGAGCGGCATACGAATCGGCGGCGTCAGCAGGACGTTCTCGTCCTTGCTTTGAGTGCGGATGTTCGTGAGCTTCTTGCCCTTCAGCGGATTGACGACCATGTCGCCCTCGCGACTCGTTTCGCCGACGATCTGGCCCTCGTACACGAGATCGCCGGGGCCGACGAAAAGCGTGCCGCGCTCCTGGAGGTTGAAGAGCGCATACGCAAGCACCGGCCCGCGTCCGTTCGAGATCATGACGCCGGCCGAACGCTCGGCAAGCGCACGGTCGACCACCGGGCCGAAGTGATCGAACACGTGGTACATGAGGCCCGTGCCGCTCGTCATCGTGCGGAAATCGGTCTGGAAACCGATCATGCCGCGCGACGGGATCTTGTAGTCCAGACGAACCCGGCCCTTGCCATCCGGCACCATGTCGGTGAGCTCGGCGCCGCGCGCGCCGAGGGCTTCCATGACGGCGCCCTGCGCGGTCGATTCGACGTCCACCGTCAGCTGTTCCCAGGGCTCGAGCTTCTCGCCGCCCTCTTCCTTCACGACCACACGCGGCCGCGAGACTGCAAGCTCGTAGCCCTCGCGGCGCATGTTCTCGATCAGGATGCCGAGATGCAGCTCGCCACGGCCGAAGACGACAAAGCGATCCGGATCGTCCGTCTCTTCGACCCGGAGCGCCACGTTCGAGAGCGTTTCGCGCAAGAGGCGCTCGCGCAGCTGTCGGCTCGTGACGAACTTGCCTTCCTGGCCGAACAAAGGCGAGGTATTCGTCTCGAAGGTCATGCTGATCGTCGGTTCGTCCACGACGAGCGCGGGCAGTGCCTCGACCGTGTCGGGATCGCAGATCGTGTCGGAGATCTTGGGGGCATCGAGGCCCGCAAATGCAACGATGTCGCCGGCGCGGGCTTCCTCCACCTCGACGCGCTCGAGGCCCATGAAGCCGAACACCTGGCCAATCCGCTCCTGGCGCACAGCGCCATCGCGATCGATCACGGCGACCGGCATTGCGCGGCGCAGGGTCCCGCGGCGAATGCGGCCGATTCCGATCGAACCGACATAGTTCGAATAGTCGAGCTGACTCACCTGGAGCTGCAGCGGCCCATCGACGTCCACGTCCGGCGCCGGACAACGCGCGACGATGGTCTCGAAGAGTGGCGTCATGTCCGCCGTCATTGACGTCGGCGAATAGCCGGCGATGCCCTGCAGCGCCGACGTATAGACGATCGGGAAGTCGAGCTGGCGCTCGCTTGCGCCCAGGCGATCGAACAGGTCGAAAGTCTGGTTCACAACCCATTCCGGCCGCGCTTCCGGCCGATCAACCTTGTTCACGACGACGATCGGCGCGAGGCCGTGCACGAAGGCCTTCTGCGTGACGAAACGAGTCTGCGGCATCGGGCCGTCCACCGCGTCGACCAGGAGCAGCACGCAATCCACCATGGACAGCACGCGCTCGACTTCGCCTCCGAAGTCCGCGTGGCCCGGCGTATCGACAATGTTGATGCGGTATTCGCGCCACTGGATCGCCGTGTTCTTCGCAAGGATCGTGATGCCGCGTTCCTTCTCGAGCGCGTTGGAATCCATGACGCGTTCGGTCACGGGCTTGCGCGCATCGAGCGTGCCCGACTGGCGCAGCAGCTTGTCCACGAGCGTGGTCTTGCCGTGGTCGACGTGCGCGATGATCGCGATATTGCGAAGGTTTTGGATCACTGGGATGCCGGGGCGAAAAAGGCCGCGGATTGTAACCCGGAGACCGGGTCTAAGCTACGTCAGGAATGCCGCCTAATTGATTGATTTAGTTGTCTTCTGCATCAATCGCACTCAACTGCTCCTCCAACTCGGCAACGTGGCGCTCCCAGAACCGAGCTTCCCCGAACCATGGGAAGGCCTTGGGGAAGGCCGGATCGTGCCAGCGGCGGGCCAGCCAGGCCGCGTAATGCACCATCCGGAGCGCCCGCAGCGGCTCGATCAGCGTCCCCTCGATCGGGTCCATCTCGGCGAACTTCGAGTAGCCCTCGAGGATCTGAGCGAGCTGTTCGCGCATCTCCGCCGGCCGCCCCGCGAGCAGCATCCACAGGTCCTGGATCGCCGGGCCGGTCATGCAGTCGTCGAGATCGACAAAATGCGGTCCCGCCGCGGTCCACAGCACGTTGTTGCGATGGCAATCTCCGTGAATGCGGATGTAGCGCAGCGTGCCGGCGTGCTCGAAGCGCGATTCGACGAGGTCCAGCAATTCCCCGGTCACCTGTTCATAACGATGGCCGATGTACTCCGGGATGAGATCGCCGTCGAGCAGATACTCGACCGAGTCGCGCCCCATCGCCTCCGGCGAGAGTCGCGGGCGATGCTCGAAGCGCCGCGTGGATCCAACGGCATGAATGCGGCCGAGAAAGCGGCCGATCCATTGGCGATCGTCCTCGTTGCCGAGCTCCGGCCACTGCCCGCCTCGCCTCGGATAGACGGCAAAGCGGAAGCCGCCGAAGACCGCGACCGCGCCTTCGCCGAGTTCCCCGCCAATCTCAAGCTCAAGCGGCGCGATGACCGGAATCTCGGCCGCCGCGAGTTCGCGCGCGAAGGCATGCTCTTCCGCGATCGCCGCATCGCTCCAGCGCCCCGGCCGGTAGAATTTCACGACGACCGGATCCGCCTCCTCGAGCCCCACCTGGAACACGCGGTTCTCATAGCTGCCGAGCGCGAGAATGCGGCCGTCACTCGGAAAACCAGCCGCTTCGACGGCATCCGCGATCAAATCTGGCGACAGGTTCGCAAACGGGGCCTGATCGGCCGTTGGTATCATGGCCGCACGATATCGTGGAGCTTCGATGACTACCATCCTCGTCACCGGCGGCGCCGGCTACATCGGCAGCCACGTCGCACGCCAGCTCGGCGAGCGCGGCGAAAAGCTGGTCACGCTCGACAACCTTTCGACGGGTTTTCGCGGCGCCGTGTTGCACGGCGCGTTCGTCCAGGGCGACACCGGCGATGCCGCGCTCGTCTCGCGCGTCGTTGCGGAGCACAAGGTGGACACCGTCCTGCACTTCGCGGCGCACATCCAGGTGCCTGAGTCGGTCCGCAATCCGCTCAAGTACTACCGCAACAACACGGCGAACACGCGCACGCTCCTCGAGTGCTGCACCGCCGCCGGCGTGAAGCACTTCGTGTTTTCCTCGACGGCCGCCGTCTATGGCATCCCGGCGGGCGGCGTCGCGGATGAGAACACGCCGACGGTGCCGATCAACCCCTACGGCTGGTCCAAGCTCATGAGCGAGCAGATGTTGCGAGACATCGCCGCGGTGACGCCGCTCGCGTACGTGGCGCTCCGGTATTTCAACGTCGCCGGCGCCGATCCGGGCGGCCGCATCGGCCAGTCCACGCCCGAGGCCACGCACCTCATCAAGGTCGCCGCCGAACACGTGGTCGGCAAGCGCAAGGAGATCTCGATCTTCGGCACCGATTACGACACGCCGGACGGCACCTGCATCCGTGACTACATCCACATCGAAGACCTCGCGGCGGCTCACCTCCAGGCGCTCGATTACCTCCGGCGCGGTGGCGGCTCGACGACGCTGAACTGCGGCTACGGCCAGGGCTTCAGCGTTCGCGAAGTCCTGCGGGAGGTCGAACGGGTTTCCGGCACGCGACTGAATGTCGTTGAATCGGGGCGTCGCGAAGGGGACCCGCCGCAGCTCGTCGCGGCGGCCCGGCGCATCCGCGACACCCTGAGCTGGACGCCCCGGCATGCGGATCTGGCGGGAATCGTGGCCACGGCACTCGCCTGGGAAAAGCGCCTGCTGCGCCAACCCATGGCCTGACGGTTAACATAGGCGCATGACACGGATCCGCCCACAGTCTTTGAGCGGGCTGCTGTCGGCGGCACTCCTCCTGATCGTCCTGCCGCTGACGGCGGCGCTCGTCTACGGCGGCGTGCAGCTACGCGAGCTCTCGCGCACCAGCGACCTGCTGGTGCGGGACAGCATCACGCTCACCCAGCACACCCAGGTCCTGTTCCAGGACATCACAGCCATGGAACGTGCCGCCAACCTCTACGCCGTGCTGAATGACCCGCGCGTCGCCAAGGCCTTCGAGTCGAACTACACCGCGTTCAACCGGACTTTGGTGAAACTCGCGGAATTCGTTCCGGGGCCGGATATTGATCAGGTCCGGGCCGCGGGCGAGGCCAGCGCCTCTTTCGTGCGTAACGGCCCGACTGGCATGCGGCCATCATCCGTCGTGAGTCGTTTCGAGGCCCTCGGCGTCGAGGCAAACCGGCTCGCACAACGGGCGCGCCTTGGCATTGACGCGCGGCTCAAGGACGTCGAAAGCCAGGCAAGCGCGACGCAGCAGGGCCTCCTGTGGGCGATCATCGCACTCGTGCCGGCGGCATTCGCGATCGCCGGCATCTTCTGGTTCTACGTGCTGCGCCCGCTGCGCGCCATCGACCGCGCGATCAGCGACCTGGGCCGCGGCACGTTCTCGCAGGTGATTGCGATCAGCGGGCCGGCAGATCTTTCTGCCCTCGGTCGCCAGCTCGAGTGGTTGCGCACGCGCCTCCTCGACATCGCGCTCGAGCGCAACCGGTTCCTCCGGCACATGTCGCACGAGCTCAAGACGCCACTTGCGAACATCCGCGAGGGCACGGATCTCCTGCTCGACGGCGCCGTGGGGCCGATCGACGATAACCAGCGCGAGGTCGCCTCGATCCTGCGCGAGAACGCCCTGCGGCTGCAGCAGCTCATCGAGAACCTGCTGTCGTACAGCGCCTGGAAGTCGCGTGCGAGCAGCGTCGAACTCACGTCGTTCCGGCTGAGTTCGCTCGTCGGCACCGTGGTCGACAGCCAGCGGCTCGCCATGGCGGCGCGCAACATCACGCTCGACATGCACGTTGCCGACCTGCACCTCGTCGCCGACCGTGCGAAGCTCAAGCTCGTGCTCGAGAACCTGCTGTCGAATGCACTGAAGTTCACGCCCCGGGGCGGCACGATTCACCTGCACGCCCATCCGGAAGGCGCCACCACCGTCATCGATTTCGCCGACACCGGTCCCGGCATCGCGCCGGATGATCGCGACAAGGTGTTCGACGCGTTCTATTCCGGCGCGACGCCGCAGGGCGGTCCGCTGAAGGGCACGGGCATCGGCCTGTCCGTCGTGCGCGAGTTCGTCGAGGCCCACGGCGGCACGGTCGAGATCGTGACCGGCGAATATCCCGGCGCCCACCTGCGGATCCGCCTGCCTGCTGCGGCGCGACGGGAGGCTGCCCATGCGGCATGAGCGGCTCATTGCGTTCCTGGTCTTCGCGAGCCTCGTCGCGGGTTGCAAGAGCGTGGATGACTGGTCGGGCCTCAAGCGGAAGAAGGAAACGACTCCCGTCGCGCAGACCGATGACGGCCAGATCGTCGCCGAATACCTCGCGACGCTCGACCGCCTGGGCCGCGGCGGCGTGGCCGAGCAAGCCGAGATCGTCTCCGCCACGCGCGGCGCCTACCTGGCCGATCCCTCGACCCAGAAGCGGCTCCGCTACGCCTTCGTGCTGGCCGTGCCGGGCCACCCCGCCAGCGACCCGGCAGGCGCCCGGGCACTCCTCGGCGAGGCGCTGGCAACGCCTGAGACGATGCTGCCTTCCGAGCGCGCACTGGCCGACCTGATGGTGCGCGACCTCGATGCGCGGCTTGCCCTGACGCACGAGAACGAGACCCTGCGCAGCGGCACGACATCCCAGGACGACAACCGGATTGCCGACCTCAACCGCCGGCTCCAGGCCGAGACCACGGAAAAAGACCGGCTGCGCCGCGAACTCGAGCGGGCCGAAGCCAAGCTCGAGGCCATCGCGACCCTCGAGGGCGGCACCCCGGAGCCCCGGCCGTGAAAACGCCCCTGGGCCGCCGCCCGCGCATCGTCCTGGTGGACGACGACCCGGGCCTCCTGCGCCTCATCACGATCCGGCTGCGCTCCGAAGGCTTCGAAGTGGCGGCCTGCGAGAACGCCTCCCAGGCCCTGACGACGGTGCCTCGCTTCACGCCGGACGTGCTGGTGACCGACCTTCGCATGAAGGACAAGGACGGGATCATGCTCCTGAAGGAGCTGCAGGGGCGCTACCCGGCCCTGCCCGTCATCCTGCTGACGGCGCACGGCACCATCCCGGACGCCGTCACCGCGACCAAGAGCGGCGCCTTTGCATTCCTGACGAAACCCGTCGAGAAGGACCAGCTGCTCGAGCAAATCGGGGCAGCGCTCAAGGTCTCGGGATTCGCGAGCGTCACCGAGGACTGGCGCGCCGGAATCATCACGCGTAACCCCGTGATGGAAGAGCGCCTCTCACAGGCGCTGATGGCGGCAGGCTCCGACGCGCCGCTCCTGATCACGGGCCAGCCTGGCACCGGCAAGGCCCAGCTCGCGCGCGCGATCCACCAGGCGAGCCCGCGCCGGGGCGCCCGTTTCCTGGTCCTCGCCTGCGTCACCGCGACCCAGGAGTCCTTGCAGGCCGTCCTCGACGGTCGTGGTGAGCCGGGCGATCCGCCGAAGCCCGCTGATGCGCCGGCCGGCACCGTCCTGCTCGACGAAGTCGGCGACCTGCCGGCGGACCTGCAGATCGCGCTCAACAGCCTCCAGGACGACGAGCCCGGCCGCACCATCTCGACGACGGCGCGTAACCTGCCCGAATTGATCCAGCGCGGAAAATTCCGGGAAGACCTCTACTACCGCCTGAGCGTGAGCCGCATCGACCTGCCGCCGCTCTCGCAGCGTCGCGACGATGTGCCGCTGCTCGCCGCGCACTTCATGGACGAGCTCGCCCGCAACACCGGCAAGCGCCACGTGCTCGCGCCCGAGGCGGTCGAACTCCTGATGGTCGGCGAATGGCCGGGAAACGTTCGCCAGCTCGCGACACTTCTCCAGCACGCCGCTTCACTCGCGACCGGGCCCGTGATCAGTGCCGAGCTCGTGCAACGTGCGCTTGGCACGGGCACTGCGCCGCAGGTCTCGACCTTCGACGAGGCCCGCGAGGAGTTCATGCGGAACTACCTGGTGCAGCTCCTGCAGATCACGCGCGGCAATGTGACGCAGGCGGCCAAGCTCGCGGGCCGCAACCGAACCGATTTCTACAAGCTGCTCGCCCGGCACGGGCTGCAGTCCGAAGAATTCAAGATTCGATAACAAAAGGGGACGTTCCCCGATTCCCGTGGGGGGAATCGGGGAACGTCCCCTATTTCAAACGTCCCCTATTTCAGACCGGATCGGTCATCCGGCGACCGCCGCCATCGCGCCGGTCACTCATCTTGTGGGCGTGCGGATTGGCGAAATTATTGCGCCGGTCCCGGGCACTGCGCCTGTCCTTGTGGTGAACGTAGCGGCACTGGCATTTCGCCAGCGTGCAGCCCATGAGCGGCAGCATCGGCGCGGCCGAGGACAGGTAACGACGACCATCCAGCTCGCGAGCCGCGGCGCAAGACTTGATGCCCGACTCGATGCTGACTGCATGGTAAGGATTCGCGACCCGGCTGTGCTCGACGTGCCGGCCGGCATGGCGGACCTCGGCGCCAATCCTCCGGCGCATCAGCCATTCGGAGATATTGAAGGACATGGCCACCTCCTGTGTGCCGCGCATAAGTTTAACCACAACATCCGGACATAAAGCGAACGTTTTATGACGCGTGTCAGACAGGATCATTGCCCACGAAAGCGCAGGCGGATTCGGGAATGTCCTCCGAGTGCATTGAATTCCTGACTTTTTCGCGGCCGGCATCTCGAAAAATCGGTAGGCTTGCGCGGATGCATCGGGAACCCGTGGCTGTCGCCTACTCCATCGTGCGCAATTCCGTTGCGCTCATGGCTGTAGGACTGCTGGCGAAAGGCATGGGCCTCGTGCTCGCCGTCCTGATTGCGCGCTTCCTCGGCCCGTCGGCGATGGGCCTCTTCGCGCTCCTTTTCAGCATTGCCCTTCTCGTCGAATTCGTCTCCCCCCTCGGCCTCCAGGACGTGTTGATCCGAGAAGTCGCGGCCCGCCCACGCGAACGCGTGCGCTTGTGGCGGCAGGCAGCGACGCTTGCCGTCTCGGCAAGCCTCATTCCTTCCGCGGCCTTCCTGATCGCGGCCTTCATGTACCGCGACCAGGAGTCGGTGCATCGCTGCCTCGTGACGCTCGCGATCGGCATGCCTTTTTCCGCGCTCGCCCTCGTCGGTCAGTCCGCGCTCCAGGGCATGGAGAAGATCCTCTACCTCGCCTGGACGACTTTCATCACGCGCGTCGCAAGCCTCGTTGTGCTCGTCGTCATGCTGATGCAGGGCATGGGCGTCGAGTCGGCCTTCATATCACGCGTGCTGTTCCAGGCCGCCTCGGCCGCCGCTTTTACCTGGATGGTCCTGCGCAACGCGCCGCCGCACGAGGAGTCCGGCCGCCCGCATATTGATTTCGCGCGCACACTCCCGTTCGCGGTCAACCGCATGGTGACCGAGTCCACGACGCGCGCTCCGCTGCTCCTGTTGCCGATACTCTTTACGCTCGCGCAGATCGGCATCTTCGACGCGGCAGACCGCATCCGCCTTACGCTCGGGATCATGGTGTCCGTGGCGACCACCTCGCTCATGCCTTCCCTCGCCCGCAGTTTCGCGAACGAGTCTGGCGACCGCCATTCACTCGTCTCGTTCTCTTCCAAGTACGTATGCCTCGCACTCTCGGGTGCGGCCGTGATCATCAGTGTCTTTGCCGACGTGATCGTCCATCTGCTCTACGGTCCGAAGTTCGCGCAATCTGCCTTGCTCCTGCAGGTGCTGGTGTGGACACA
>Ga0070675_100004781_pt1 | contig 10328 bp, 12 predicted proteins | sample KBSM43metaG_FD_65343 | JGI IMG/M metagenome (GOLD analysis project Ga0070675, IMG submission 65343) | Miscanthus rhizosphere microbial communities from Kellogg Biological Station, Michigan, USA - KBS M4-3 metaG | ecosystem: Host-associated > Plants > Roots > Rhizosphere > Soil ...
CCCTCGACGTACTTTCGGAAGGGCTTCGGGCTCAAGTCAGAGGTGCAGGACGAGCTCGCAGCCGACTACGACGGACGGATCGTCGACTACCTGCGGTCGCACGAGTACACGCTCGTGTCCGGCGACGTCACCGTTCGGCTCGCCCGCGAGTTCGGCTTCTGCTATGGCGTCGAGCGCGCCGTAGAGTACGCGTATCAGACGCGCAGAAAGTTTCCCGACCGGCGGATTTTTCTGGTCGGCGAGATCATCCACAACCCGCACGTCAACGACCGGATGCGCGACATGGGGATAGAGATTCTCGCGCACCCCGATCCGACCGGCGCGTTCGACTTCAGCGGGCTTACACCGGAAGACGTCGTGATCATGCCCGCCTTCGGCGTGACGATCGACGACTTCTCGGCGCTCCGCGCACTCGGATGCATTCTCGTCGATACGACGTGCGGTTCAGTCCTGAACGTATGGAAGCGCGTCGAGAGTTATGCACGCGACGGCTTCACGGCGCTCATTCACGGCAAGTACTACCACGAGGAGACGCGCGCCACAGCGTCGCAGGTCCGAAAGTATCCCGAGGGCCATTACATCATCGTCCGCAACATGGACGAGGCGTTGATGGTGTGCGACTACATCGAGGGGCGCATGACGTCTGCCGCGCTGATGTCGTATTTCGCCAAAGCCGTATCGCCGGGCTTCGACGCCGAGCGGCATTTGCAGCGCATCGGGGTCGCGAATCAGACGACGATGTTGGCGCGCGAATCGTTGGCGATCGCCGACGTGGTTGGCGCGGCGATCGCCCGCGGTCGCGGCGACGATGCGCGCGCGACATCGTTCCGAAGCTTTGATACTATTTGCAGCGCGACGCAGGAGCGGCAGGACGCGGTGCGCGAGCTTCTCGACACGGGCGTCGATGTGATGGTCGTGATCGGCGGATTCAACTCCAGCAACACGATCTCACTCGCGGCGCTGTGTGCCGACGAGGTGCCGACGTACCACATCGAAACGTCGTCGGCGATCAATCCCGACGCGCGATCGATTCACTTTCGTGAGGCGGCGATCAAGCATAACGAGATGGAAGTCGTCGACTGGATCCCCCCGGGACCGGTGCGTGTGGGCATCACCGCCGGAGCAAGCACACCGAACAACAAGATTGGGGACGTGGTGACGAGAATTCTTGCGACCCGCGGCCTGAGGGCTCAGGTCTGACGACTGGCGATCAGCCAGCAACCAGCATGCTCCCCACACGCTACATCGCACTCGGCGACTCGATGTCGATCGACCTCTATCCCGCGCTGGACGCGGGGGAGATCGACGTCGCCGTCGCGCTCGAGCGCGTGGCCACCGCGGGTCGAGTCGCGCCGCTTGGCGCGGCGTCGCTGTTGTATAGAAACTCTGATGAGTTTTGGCCAGACGATGCAGGGGACGACCTCTCGTCGATGTTTCCGGGAATCGAGGCGACCAATCTCGCAACCGACGGAGCAACGATCGGCGAGGTGTTCGGCGAGCAACTGCCGCAGCTCGAGGATTCCGCTGAGCCGATGCTCATCACACTCACCATCGGCGGCAATGATCTGCTGAGCGCCTTCGGGAATCGCCCGCGAAAGGAGCTGCTTGCGCGGATCGCCGCCGACGTTGCCGAGGCGTACGATTTTCTCGTCGACCTCATGCGGGGCCGGTTTCCGCACGCGACGATGTTGCTAACCACTGTGTATGATCCATCGGATGGCCTGGCACGCATTCCGGGCGTGTTCGACGAAGTTCCCGAACTGCCGATCCACGTGCTCGGCCAACTGAACGATCACATTCGGACGCTGGCGGCTGGAACACCGAATGTGCTCCTCGCCGACGTGCACCGCCATTTTTTCGGGCACGGCATGTCGGCGGAGGAATCGGATCGGTGGTATTGGAAACGGTCGCTCATCGAGCCCAATGCGCGAGGGGCGAGCGAAATCCGGCACGTCTGGCTGAACGCGTTGCGGGGAGACACGGCATGACGGACGGCCTCATCGATCAATCCGAACCACTTCTCTCGAACGAACCGTCGGTCGCGCTCGCGACGTTGGTTGCGGCGACCGGGAGCACGTCGAAAAAAGTCGGCACGAAGATGATCGTTGGAGAGAGCGGGCGTCTGATCGGCGGCGTGACGATTGGAGGTTGTGTCGACGCGCAAGTTGTCGAAGCCGCTGATGCGCTCCTCGAGACCGGTGGGCGGCGCGTGCTGTCGATCTCGCTCGACGACGACGAAGCGTGGGAGATCGGACTCACCTGCGGCGGCACCGTCGACGTGTTGATCGAGCGCGTCAACGTGCACGACATCGTCGATCCCGTGGCCGCGGCACACGTCGCGGCGCGCGCATCGCTGGCACGGGGAGAGAGCGCGGTCATCGCGACGCCGCTCGACGGAGAACCCGCGGCGCTCGTCTTGAGCGAAGCCGGGGCTCGCCACGGAACGCTCGGTGACGCAGCGCTGGATGATGCGGCAGCGGAGATCGCGGCCGACGTGATGGCCGGCGGATCTCGCATCGCGCCGATCGAGAACGCTGGCGCTACACGCCAGTATTTTTTCGATCGCCAATCGCCGCCGACAACCGTTGTCATCATCGGTGCCGGGCAGATCGCGATGTCGCTCACGCGCATGGCGCGCGAGCTCGACATGCGGACGATCGTTGTCGACGGACGCGAGCGATACGCGACCCGCGAGCGTTTTCCCGATGCCGACGAGATTCGTGTGGGGATGCCCTCGGAGATCGTTGCGGCGATTGCGCCGACCAAGCGCGTGGCGGTGGTGCTCATCGCTCACGATTACAAGTACGAGCTGCCGGTGTTGCGCGCGCTTCTGCGGTCGCCCGTTGGCTACATCGGGATGCTCGGCAGCCGGAAGCGCGGCGACGCGGTTCGCGCGCTCCTCAGCGAAGAGGGGTTCACTGACGAAGAGCTCGCGCGAATTCACACGCCGATCGGATTGGACATCGGCGGAAAAAGCCCGCCCGAGGTGGCCGTATCGATCCTCGGCGAACTGGTCGCTGTGCGCAGCGGGAAGCGTGCGTGACGGCCTTTCGCGCCATCGTGCTCGAGCACTTTCGTCATCCACGCAATCGCGGTCCTCTCGACGACGCCACGGCGTCGGCAGAGGGCGCGAATCCGCTGTGCGGCGATCGCATTCGCGTGCAGGTGCGCGTGATCGGAGACACGATCCATGATGCGCGGTTCACCGCTGACGCCTGCGCGATCTGTATCGCGGCAGCGTCGGTATTGACCGCGCACGTGCGTGGCATGCCGGTCAACGACGCCGCGCGAGTCGAGCCGCGCTGGATTCACACGGCGCTCGAGGGTGAGCCGCCGGCGGGACGCGCCAAGTGCGCGACGCTGCCGCTCGACACGTTGCGTCGCGCGCTCGCGGCCTCGGGCGGCGTCGCGCCATGATCGCCGGGCTGTTGCTCGCGGCGGGTGGTGCACGCCGCTTCGGCTCGCAGAAGCTCGTGGCGTCGCTGGATAACGTGCCGCTCGTGCGCCATGCGGCCGAAGCGCTGGCGAGTGAGGTCGACGAGTTGATCGTCGTCGTTGGAAGCGAAGCGGCCGCGGTGACGAACGCGCTGGACGGGATCGTTGCTCGCATCGTCGAGAATGCGGAGTGGACGGTGGGCCTATCGTCCTCCATTCGGTGCGGCGTGAACGCGATGAAACCCGAAACCACAGCGGTCATCGTCGCGCTTGGCGACGAGCCTCGCGTCGATGGCCAGGTGTGTCGCGCGCTCATCGGCGCGTGGCGAGCGACGCGCCGTCCAATTGTCGTCGCGCGATACGGCGGGGAAATTGGCCATCCCATTCTGTTCGACGCGTCGGTCTTCGGCGAATTGACGACGCTCGAGGGCGATCGGGGCGCGCGCGGCGTGATTCAACGCTCGGCGGACCGTGTTGCGTATGTCGACATAGCGACGGCGCCGCCGCTCGACGTCGATGAGCCCGACGACTTGCGCCGCCTCGCCGGCGGGATATGGTATGCGCGGCGCGAGAACGCGCCGTGAATTCTCTCAGCCATCCGGAGATGCCTGATGTCGTATTCCCACGCGCGGCGAATGACGCTGGCGGTCGCCTTGTCGGTGTTCGCGTTCACCGCGGTCGGCGCACAGCGCGCTCCTACAATGGCCGGTAGATCGCCCGTGTACGCGCCGAACGGCGCCGCGGCGACGAGTCAGCCACTCGCGACGACGGCGGCGTTGGCCGTGCTCCAGAAGGGCGGGAACGCGGTCGACGCGGCCATCACCGCTGCCGCCGTCTTGTCGGTCGTCGAGCCGATGATGACCGGCGTCGGCGGCGACATGTTCGCGTTGATGTGGAGCGCGAAAGAGAAAAAGCTCGTTGCATTGAATGCGAGTGGTCGTGCTGGATCTCTAATGACTCGCGAAGAGCTCGTAAAGCGCGGACGCACGCGCATTCCGCGTGGCATCGAGACCGTGACGGTTCCAGGCGCGGTCGCGGGTTGGGACGCGCTGCTCAAGAAATACGGCACGATGACGCTCGCGCAGGTGCTGGAGCCGGCGATCAACTACGCCGAGCACGGGTTCGTCGTCACCCCGGTGATTTCGGGAGATTGGGCCGGTCAGCGCGCGATTCTGATGCGCGACGAGGGCGCGAAGGCGACGTTCCTTCCGAACGGCGAACCGCCAAAGGCCGGCGACTATTTCCGAAATCCCGACTACGCGGCGACGCTGCGTCAGATCGCTAAAGAGGGTCCGTCAACGCTCTATGGCGGTGCGCTCGGTCAGAAGCTTGTCACGCGCATTCAGCAGCTCGGCGGCTTTCTCACGCTCGACGATCTGAAGAAGAATCAGCCGACGTGGGTGACGCCGATCTCGACAACCTTCAAGGGCTATCGCGTGTGGGAGCTGCCGCCGAACAACCAGGGAATCGCCACGCTCGAGATGCTGCGCATTCTCGATCCGTACGATCTCAAGGCGATGGGTTTCAACTCGGCGACGTATCTCCATCATCTGATCGAGGCGAAGAAGCTCGCGTACGCCGACCTCACGCGCTTCGTCGGCGACGCGGACCATTTGACCATTCCGCCGAGTCGGATGCTCTCGGATGAATTCATCGCCGAGCGTCGAAGTCATATCGATCCGAAGAAGGCGCAGACGCAGGTGGCGCCGGGTCCGGAGCGCACGGCGAGCGAGACGATCTATCTGTCGGTGGCGGACAAAGACGGCAACATGGTGTCGTTCATCAACAGCCTGTTCGATGAATTCGGGTCGGGCATTGTGGTGCCGGGCACCGGCTTCGCGCTGCACGATCGCGGTTCTGGATTTACGATGGATCCCGGTCTGCCGAACACCGTAGCGCCGGGCAAGCGTCCGTTCCATACGCTCATTCCCGGCTTCGTCACCAAGCCTGGCCCCAACGCTGCGGCCGACGGAAGCGGCGACGAGCCCTACATGACGTTCGGCTTGATGGGTGGAGGAATGCAGGCGCAGGGCCATGCGCAATTCATCATCAACCTTCTGGTATTCGGCATGAACATCCAGGAGGCGATGGACGTCGGGCGATTCCGGCATGAGAACGGACTGCGCGTCATCGTCGAGTCGGCGGTGCCGGACAGCGTCATCAATCAGCTCAAGGCGATGGGCCACGAGGTCACCATCGCGCGGCCGTCGCAGTTCGGCGGAAGTCAGGCCATCATCAAGCTCTTGAAGGGGTACGTCGCCGGTTCAGACCCGAGAAAGGACGGACACGCGGCTGGTTACTAGTCGCCCGCGCTCGTGACGTCAGCGGTCCAACCCAAGGAACGCATGCAACGCATGCAGACACTTGCGCGGACCAGTCGCATTTCGCTGGTCTTGCTCACGCTCGGAAACACCGCGGTCGCGACATTGCCCGCCACCGTTTCGCGCACTCCGTACACGACGCTCATTGTTTCGGTCGGCGATGCGATGAACGGTGCGTTCATCGCCGACGCCGAAGTTCGGCTGCCATCGCTTGGGCGAACTGCGCGGACGAAATGGGACGGCGAGGCCAGTTTTGCCGGCCTCTCACCGGGACAATATCGCGTGCAAGTCAGAGCCGTCGGCTATGCGCCCGCGGACATCGATGCGCAGCTGACCGGTGACAGCATCGGCATCCATTTCGAGCTCGAGCGAATTCCGTCGGCCCTCGACACCGTTCGGGTCGTCGGGACAAGAACCGTGAGCCCACGACTCCAGCCATTCGAGGCCCGTCGTCGCGACGGAATCGGTCGCTTTCTCACTGACTCGATCTTGGCGGACGACAAAACCCGGAGCTTGCGATCGGTGCTTGTGTCACACTTCGGCGGGATCACCTTCAAGGATAAGGGGATTGTGTCGACGCAGCCGTCCGGGCTGATGGGCGACAATGAGTGTCCCGTGCTCGTCTACCTCGACGGCATGCAGATGGAGAATGTTGATCGCACGCCGCTTCGAGTCGCTCCTCAGAGCGGGCGTCGAGGAGGTGCCGGGCCTCAGCCGAAGGAACGGGTGATTCCCGACCTCGAGTCGATGCGCCCGGAGGAATTCGCCGGCGTCGAACTATACTCGCGGTCGACGGCGCCGCAGGAATACCGCCCGCTCGGAAACTATTGCAAGGTCTTGCTACTCTGGTCGAAATAGTCGGCCTGCTGGAGGTAGACGCGCAGGGTGTTGTGGCGGTATGCTGGATAGTGTAGAAACTCGAGTGCCAAATGCCCGAGCCTGAGCGGCGATTCAACGAAGCTGAAGTTGTCGCGATCATCGAGAGAGCGACGAAGTGGACGGAGCCGCGCTCGCAGGCCGTTCCGTCCGGCGCGGGTCTGACTCTCGATCAGCTCCAGGAGATTGGCCGCGAGATCGGGATCGCACCGAATGTCATTGCGGGCGCGGCTGATGTAGTCAAAGACGGCGGGAGGACGGTGATCCGTCGGTTTCTCGGGCTTCCGCTGCGCGTGGAACGAAACGTCAAGCTGCGCCGCCCCTTTTCAGAGTCCGAGTGGGACGAGGTCGTCGCCGACTTGCGAGAGATCTTCAATGCCGCCGGCGTCCTCAAAGAGGACGGATCGCTCCGGCAGTGGTCGAATGGAAACCTCCAGGTTGTGCTCGAGGTGAACGCCATCACCCAGCGCATTCGACTCCGCACCTTCAAAGGAAATGCGCTAGTTCTGATCGGCGCGGGCTTGGGCATCTGTGGTGCAGCCAGTGTCGCGCTTATCGCGACCTTGCTGAACACTGCGACAACCGACACGAGATTGGTGACAATACTCGCGTTCATGGTCGGCGTAGGCGCCACAGCAGTCGCCGTGACGGCGCTCCGGCTCACCCCTTGGGCCCGGCGACGGCACGAGCAAATGTCGGAGGTCGCGGCGCGCGTTATCGCACTGGACCGATCTCGCCCCCCGAGCACAGACGGACCCGTGGCGTCGAACATATCGTATTAGAATACGATCATTGGGTGGCCCGCGCTCTACGCTCCGCCATGCTTTGCTCTCTCCACGATCACACTCCCATCGCGAACGCAAAGCCGATCCGCACGGCCGACTACAGCGTCGAGCTACAGCGAAGCGGACCGGCCGTGCTCCCGGCGCTCTATCACAATATGCATATGGTGATGGTGTGTCTGAGTGGCCGGCCGTTCGTCGTGCGTTCGAACGGTAGGGAAGAGCGCGCGACGCCGTTCTCGCCCGGCGAAAGCAGCATTCATGCGTCGGGTCCTGGCGATCGGGTGACATGGCCGTTGGGAATGCACTGTCTGTACGTGCATCTCCATCCGCGGCTCGTGCGCCGAGTGGGGCAATCAGTTCACCGCTCGTCGAGTGTCGTCCTCGCGACGAGGCATCGTCTGCAAGACGTCGTGATTCGCGACATCGGGCTTCAGTTGTACAATTTCGTCAGTCGAGCCGAGTTCGCCGGCGACCGAGACGTGCGCGATCTCGTGTTGGCGCTGGCACATCACGTCGTCGTCAGCTACGCGGGGGAAGAACCCGCGACCCCCCACATCGGCACGCTCTCGATCGAGGAGGCGCTCGACGCTTTCCGCGAAGACACGCTCGACTGGAAGGGCGTGAGCGCGCTCGCCGCCAGGGCCGGGCTGACACGCTCCCATTTCTCGAGACGCATTCAGGCACTCATCGGGGTTTCACCGCACAGGCTTGTGCTCGGAAGCCGCGTCGAGGCGGCGAAGCATCTCCTCTCGCGGCGCGACACATCGCTCAGCGAGGTCGCGTACGCGACAGGCTTCTCCGATCAGAGTCATCTCACACGTGTGTTCAAGAAGTTTTCCGGCGTGACACCCGCCGCGTTTCGCGCATCGCACTGAATCGGCGACACAATCGTCCAAGACCGGCACGTGGTGACGCAATAGGGTGTCGCGTCCCCAACGTGGAGCACACATGCGCTCGGCGCTTTGTCTCGGTCTGGTCAGTGTGAGTCTGTTGTCCGCCGTCCCGCTGCACGCTCGAGCACAGTCACCTCGCCCGCCGGTTCGGGCGAACGGCCCACTCGCCGACAGCCTCCGCGCATTCGCCCTCCGAATGGGCGACGCGCTCCGAAGGCTCGATGGGCAAGCCGTCTTTGCGTTCTACGGTGACACGTTGCACTACGTGCACGTTGAAAACGGCGTCATGGTTCCCTGGTCACAACTGTCCGCGATGATGCGAACGTACTTCGCGACGGTCAAAAGCAACCCACTCTCCGTCACCGGCGAGCCGGGCGTGACGTTGGTCGATCGCGACAATGCGGTTGTGTATGTCGCGCATCATTTCGGGGCGAACGAAGGACAGCCCGCTCACGACGGCGTGTGGACCGGCGTTCTGCATCGAACCGCGAATGGATGGAGAGTCATCCACTCTCACAGCTCCGAGCGACGACCGTAGCACTCCAACGAAGCGTGATGGCGGGAGGGGCGCGCCGCTGAGATATTCTCGCGGTCTTCAACGCCGAACTCCGCACCAGGACTGATGCCCATCGCAACAGCCAACGGCATTACAATCGCCTTCGATGATCGCGGTTCGGGACGCGTGAAATTCGTCCGCCAGTTTCCCCATCGGGCTGGGGGCTGTTACTGGCTGCTCGAGCGGGTCGCAACGCTCGGCAGTGCGTGACCACGATGTATCGACTCCGACTCGTTCCGATTCTGTTTGCGACGCTCGCGGGGTGCGAAGACCGCCCACGCCGAGCGACTCCCACCGCGACAAGCGAACCGACGGCGGAGGTAACGCGTTGGGCTCGCGCTGTCGACAGTCTTTCCACCGGGATGTCGCCAAGAGACTTCGGATTCCCTTCGCGATCCACGGAGGGAGGCACGGGTCGCTTCTTTCGTCTGGCCGATAGCTCCATCCGCATCGACATCGAGGATTTCGGTGAGATCGGCAAGCACCGCGAGCGATACTATGCTCGAGACGAGGTGTTGCGACTCGCCGTGAGCTCAAACGACCGGTATGACTCGCCCATGTCCGGCCGCATCATTCGTAGCGCCGTCGACTCCGTCTGGTTTGACGGCGATTCCGCTGTTCGCTGGGTCGATTCGGTACAAGTGATTCGCGCCGGTACGGATTCAGCGGCCAAGGCATATGGGACCAAGGTGCGCGCTCAGTTCCTTTGGGCGGTCCGTATGGCAGGCACGAAACCGGCACCCAACCCGCAGCGTTGACTCGGGCGCTTCCGGCTTCAGCCGGCGTCGAATGACCGCCATCGCGACGGTCTCGCCGCTTCAGACAAAGCCAGTCGTCACCCGGACGTCGTCATGGAATGGGTACTGCAGGTTCTGACAGAATCAGGCTCCGCTGGTACTCCTTGCGCTGCTTCCCGGAGCGTCTCGTGTCAAAATTGCCACTTCTCGCATTAGCGCCACTTCTCGCCGGGTGTGACTACCGTCCGACGACGGCGACGCTCAGGTTCTGCCAGCCGACCGCGGAGGTCAGCCCCTTCACCCCGGCCATTCCGTTCAACGGGGTCATGCCAGTCGGCGCGTCAGTCACAGTTTCAATCACGCAAGAAGGGGGGTGCCCTGCGCCGCTCGTCCGGAACGACACGCCGAACGTGCTTCAGGTCGACAGCACATCCGCGGCGTCGGTCCTGATCAGCGGTCTAGCGGCCGGTAGCGGACGTGTGCGCTTTGTCTCCGGCCTCGACAGCTTGGTGTGGACGGTCTTCTCAGTGACCGTCACGCCGTAGGCCGGGCGCGACAATTCGCGATCGTCGGGGCCATCAAATAGGCCCTCCGCGCCGAGTCGTGACAATTATCAGATTTCCCCCCGCGAGTACGTCACCGTTTGGTGCAACGATGGCTCGACCCACGCTCGACGTCGCCCGCTCCAGTCGTACCTCGCGCACTGTCGACACGGGAATCATCCG
>Ga0070675_100004783_pt1 | contig 10325 bp, 9 predicted proteins | sample KBSM43metaG_FD_65343 | JGI IMG/M metagenome (GOLD analysis project Ga0070675, IMG submission 65343) | Miscanthus rhizosphere microbial communities from Kellogg Biological Station, Michigan, USA - KBS M4-3 metaG | ecosystem: Host-associated > Plants > Roots > Rhizosphere > Soil ...
GCCCGTACGTGACGGGCACCGCGAGAAGCGACTCCTCGATGTCGGCAGTGCCCGCGATCCGCTCGCCGAACTCGTGATTCGCAGCGTCTCCCACGAGGAGCGGCGTGCCGCTCTCGGCGACCCGTCCGGTGATGCCGCGTCCGACCTGCGTCGGCAGGAGCTTCACGGGATCCCCGGGGGCCGCGGTGATGAGGTCGCCGCGGAACGCGACCGGGAGGAGGTCGTCCTCGTCGCGGAGGAAGACGCGGCAGTTGTGGTAGTCGATGAGGAGCCGGAGCTCGTCGGCGATCGTCAGGCCGATCTGCTCGACGTCGTTGAGCCGCGAGAGCTTTCCCGAGAGGCTCTGCAGCATCTTCAGGTGCGCGATCGAGCGGACGTCGTCGCGCCGGACTTGCTCCTCGGCAGGACGCTCGCGCGCGCTCTCGTCGAAGGGCACGACGAGGCCCTTGCCCCGCGTCTTCGCCGTCATCATGGCCGCCTCGGCGCAGGCGACGAGCTCGCGCGGATTGGCGGCGTTCTCGGGGCCGATGGCGATGCCGGTCGAAACGGTCAGCTTCCCGACTGCCTCTGCCTCGAGCATGCCGAGCGCGGTGCCGATCCGCTCGGCGAGGGCGGACGAGCTGTGGATGTCGCCGGCGGGGAGGATGACCGCGAACTCCTCACCGCCGACGCGGCAGACGACGTCGGTCGCGCGCACGGTCGCGCGCAGGACGTCCGCGACCTGCTGCAGGAGGTGGTCCCCGATGCCGTGGCCGTAGACGTCGTTCACCTTCTTGAAGTCGTCGAGGTCGAGCATCACGACGGCGACGGTCTCGTGCGCCGCCGAGGCACGAAGCAGCTCCTGTCGGAGGCGGTCGTGGAAGGAGCGGTGGTTGTAGAGGCCCGTCAGCGCGTCGGTCTCGGCCTGGTGCTCGAGTCGTGCCCGGATGTGGGCGTTGTCGATCGCGAGCGCGGCCGCATCGCCGAATCGCTTCGCGAGCAGGAACTCCTCGTCCGTGAACGACGCCTCCTCACCGACCCGGTAGATGTTGAGCGTGCCCTTCAGCTGACCGCGGGCGATGAGCGGCACCGCGATGAGCGCCTCGGGCTCGATCGGCGTGCCCGGCACGAAGCGCACGCGCGGGTCGAGATGGGCCTGGTTCGCGAGGACGGCTTCGCGATGGTCGACGGCCCAGCCCGTGATCCCCTCGCCGAACGAGAACGACTCGCTCATGACCTCGTCCGCCCAGTCTCCACGGGCGAGGACGGCGCTCAACTCGCGCTTCGCCTCGTCGGCCTCGTAGATGTGCACGTCCTCGTATGGGATGAGAACCGCGAGCGCGTCGGCGATGCGCTCGAGCAGGGCGTCGAGGCTCTGCTCGGAGAGGACGTCGTGGAAGATCTCGGCCAGCCTGCGGTACGGCTCGGCCGAGCCGCTCGAGACGAGGCTGATGTGCGGCTCTGGAGCCGGTTGGATGGGTGCAGGGTCGGACATGCCGCCTGGGACCTCATCGGACGGGGACGAAGTCCGCTTGAGGGCGCCTCTGCGAAGATCACTCGTCGTGCACGTGTGCGACAGAGCGCTTTCGTGACCGGCGCCGTGGGCTTCGGGGTCTTCTCCGTCGGAGGCGACTCGCCGCGGGTGGGTTTTCGAGTGGGGCACGGCGTGCTCGATCTCGCGGCGCACGGTCTCGGCGCCGTCTTCGAGGCGGCGAGCCTGAACCCGTTCCTGGCTCTTGGCCGCTCGTCGTGGGAGGACACGCTCTCGCGCATCGCGCGGCTCGTCGACGCAGGAGCGGACATCGTGCCGCTCGAGGACGCAGAGGTCGGGATGCCGTTCGCGGTCGCCGACTATGTCGACTTCTATTCGTCACTCGAGCACGCGACCAACCTGGGGCGCCTCTTCCGGCCGGACTCCGACCCGCTGCTTCCGAACTGGCGCCACCTCCCCGTCGGGTACCACGGGCGAGCCGGGACCGTCGTCGTCAGCGGAACTCCGATCGTGCGCCCGTGCGGGCAGTCGAGGTCACCTGGCGACGAGACGCCGCGCTTCGGCCCCAGCCGAAGACTCGACATCGAGCTCGAGGTCGGCTTCGTCGTCGGCGTGGGTAGCTCGCTCGGCGAGCCGGTACCCGCGCCAGCGTTTCGCGACCACGTCTTCGGCGTCGTCCTGGTCAACGACTGGAGCGCGCGTGACATCCAGGCGTGGGAGTACCAACCGCTCGGGCCGTTCCTCGGCAAGTCCTTCTCGACCTCCATCGGGGCTTGGGTCACACCGCTCGCCCTGCTCGAGGACCGCTTCGTGCCCGCGCCTCCGCAGGACCCCGAGCCGCTTCCCTACCTGCACGTCGAGGGCGACTGGGGCCTCGACGTCGATCTCGAAGTCGAGCTCGGAGGCACCGTCGTGTCGCGCACGAATGCTCGTGGTCTCTACTGGACGATGCCGCAGCAGCTCGCGCACGCAACTGTGAACGGCGCCTCGATCGCCACCGGGGACCTGTTCGCGTCCGGCACCATCTCCGGTCCCGAACACGGCATGGAGGGCTCGCTCATCGAGCTGACGCGGAACGGGGAGCACCCGATCGGGTTGGCAGACGGATCGACGAGGACGTTCCTCGAGGACGACGACGAGGTCGTGCTCCGTGGCCGAGCCGGCGACCTCGAGCTCGCCGAGGTTCGCGGGACGATCCTGCCCGCGCGCTGTTAGGCGCTCGGGGGGAAGGCTCCGGCGCGGTAGAGCTGTCCCTCGAGACGCCGACCGAGTAGCCCCGACAGCCATTCCGACGTCGCGATCAAGCGGTCGACGTCGATCCCGGTTTCGACCCCCTCCCTGTCGAGGAGGTACACGAGGTCGTCGGTCGCGATGTTTCCGGTCGCATTCGGTGCAAACGGGCAACCCCCGAGGCCCGCGATCGACGCGTCGAGGATGGACGCGCCGCTCTGGAGAGCCGCGAGAGCGTTTGCGTACCCCGTGTTGCGCGTGTTGTGGAAGTGGCCCCCGACGGGTCGTCCCAGCGCTGCGACTCGCTCGGTCAGCGACGTGACCGCACGCGGGCTCGCGACCCCGATCGTGTCGGCGAGGACGAGCGCGTCCGGCTCGACCGCGGCCACCTGCTCCGCGATCGCCATCACGAGGTCCGGATCGACCTCGCCTTCGAACGGGCATCCGAACGCGACGCTGAGCGTAACCGCGCACCTGAGCCCGTCCCCGCGAGCCCGCGCGGCGATCCGGCGTGCCGCCGTCACCGACTCGTCGACGCTCGCCCCCTGATTGCGCCCGTTGAAGGTCTCCGTCACACCGAAAGCGAATCGCACCTCGTCGAGACCGCTCGCGAGGAGCCGGTCGTAGCCCCGCTCGTTGAGAGCGAGCCCCGCCCGGATCACGCCCGGCGACACGCCGACGGCAGCGACGACCTCCTCGGCGTGAGCCATCTGCGGAACCCGGCGCGGATCGACGAAGCTCGCGACCTCGATGCCGCGGAGGCCCGCATCGGCAAGCCGCCGGACGAGCTCTGCGCGGACGTCGACCTCGAGGACCTCGGGCTCGTTCTGGAGCCCGTCGCGCGGCCCCACGTCGTACAGAGTCACGCGAGACCCGGCCACTGACGACCCACTGTAGCCTGGTGACATGAGCGGCTCGATCGTCGTGGGAGTCGACGGCTCGGACGCGTCACGCGACGCGCTTCGATGGGCCGCCGAGGAGGCACGGCTCCGGTCGGCGCCGCTCGTTGCGGTCCATGCGTGGTCGTTCGTACCGGCGCAGCCGATCGGCGATCCGGGCATGCTCGCCGTGCCCGCCGGGGATCTCGCCGGTCAGCTCGGCGCGGAGAGTGACGCAGCGCAGATCGGGCTCGATCAGGCCGTCGAGGACGCGCTCGGCGCCGATTCGGACATCGAGCTCGAGCGGCGGCTCGCGGAAGGAGATGCAGGCGAGGCGCTCGTCGCCGCGAGCAAGGACGCGCAGCTCGTCGTCGTCGGCTCGCACGGTCGCTCGGGGTTCAAGGCCGCGCTGCTCGGCTCGGTGAGCCGGCACGTCGTCGACCACGCGGCCTGCCCCGTGGTCGTCGTGAAGTCCCTGCGCTAGAGCTCGCCTGTCTTCTCGGCGAGGTCGCGGTCGCGGTCGGTCACCCCGCCGGCGGTGTGCGTCCACCAGCGGATCGTCACGGCCCGGTAGCTGATCGCGATGTCGGGGTGGTGGTCCTCCGCCTCCGCGAGTGCGCCGACCCGGTTCACGAAGTCGAGTGCCGCCACGAAGCTCGGGAGCTCGAACGTCCGCTGGAGCGCGCCGTCGACCTCCGTCCAACCCTCGGTCGCCATGGAGGCAGTATCTACGATCGAGTGCGATGCCGGTCACGGCCGCAGCCGTCGAGGCGCGACGAGCCGGTCGCGAGCTCGTTCTCGAGCTCGTCTTCCGACCGCTCTCGAACCTGCTCGTGCCGCTGCTCGTTCGGACGAGAGTTCCGCCGCCCGCCGTCGTCCTCGCGAACGCGGCGATCGGGCTGGTCGCCGCGATCGTCCTTGCGCGCGGTGATCTCCTCGCCGCCGCGCTGCTCCTCCAGCTGAAGACGCTGCTCGACAACGTCGACGGCGCGCTCGCCCGCGCGACTGACCAGGTGACGCTCGCCGGTCGCTACCTCGACACCATCGCGGACCTCGTGGTCAATCTTGCGGTGTTCGTGGCTCTCGGCCGCGTGACCGAGGAGCCGGTGCTCGCGGCCCTCGCGTTCGTCGCTCTCACGGTCGTGCTCGCTGTCGACTACAACGTCACGGAGCTGTACCGGGAATCACGCGGGACACCGACGGCGCAGCCTGCGCCGACCGGAAGCATGGTCGAGCGAGCGCTCGCAGGCATCTATCGCGTCGTCTTCGGCCCGCTCGACCGGTTCGTGCGTGGATTCTCGTCGTGGCGCTTCTCCGGAGGTTCTCCGTACGACGACCTTGCCGTGACCGTCCTCGCGAACCTCGGGCTGACGACGCAACTCGCAGTGCTCGGCCTGTGCCTGGCACTCGGCGCGCCGAGTGTCTACCTCTGGCTCGCTGTTGCGTGCTTTCTCGTGCTCGGCGCGCTCCACCTCCGCGCCGAGGTTCGCGCTAGTACGCGCCGCGAAGCGTGACGCGCTGACCGTTCATCGAGGCCGCGTCGTCCGAGACGAGATAGGCGATCGCCTCCGCGATCTCCTGTGAGGGAGTGAAGGTGGAGAAGTCCTTGTCCGGGGACTCCGCGCGCATCTCCTCGGTGACGATCGCACCGATGACGACGATGTTCGCCGTCGCCCCCGTCCCCTTGAAGCGGTCGGCGAGCGCGAGTGTCCACGTCTCCGCGGCGGCCTTGGCCGACGCGTATGCAGCGTTCGGATGGGTCGGCGACTGCGCCTGCCCGGCGCCGACGATCGCGAAGCGACCGTACTCGCTCGCCAGGAGGTGTGGCGTGAAGGCCTGGGTCGCGTGCTGCAGCGTCCTGACGAGGAGAGCGCTGAGCACGTCCCAGTCCGCGAGAGGTGCCTCTTCGATGGGCGTGCCGCCGCGCCAGCCCCCGACGAGATGGACGAGGCCGTCGACGTGGCCGTCGTGGCGTGCGGCGAGGTCGGTGGCCCACGCCTTCGTCGCCTCGGCATCGAGCAGGTCGACGACGTCGGTCTCGATCGCGGGCTCGATCCGGGCCGCGAGTTCGTCCAGGCTGTCCTGGTCGCGCCCGCACGCGCACACGAGCGCCCCCGCCGCAGCCAGTCTCCGCACGACCGTCGGCCCGAGCGTTCCCGCGCCGCCTGCGACGGCGATCACGCGTCCGTCGAGCGCCTGCCCCACGTCGCCCACGCTAGCAACCGCGCGACGATGGAAGTAGCGTCCGCGCATGGCGGGACAGACGTTCGCCGAGCTCCAGGCCCAGTTCCGAAGCATCTGGCCGGCCGTGACGCTCCGCTCGATCGGGGACGTCGAGCGCACGGTCGTGGTCGTGCACTCGATCAGCATGGACATTCCGGATCAGCTGATCCCGATCTCCCCGGCGTACGAGGAGCGTTTCCTCTGTCTCGTCCTCAGCCTCCTCCGGGCGCCGAGGTCGCGCGTGGTCTACGTGACGTCCCAGCCGATCCATCCGCGCGTCGCCGACTACTACTTCTCGCTCGTTCCAGAGCTAGACACACCGGAGGCGCGAAGCCGCTTCGAGGCGGTCTCGCTCGTCGACGGGCGCAACGAGCCGCTCTCGCGCAAGTTGCTGACGCGGCCGGGCGCGGTGGAGCGCGTCAGGCGACTCATCGGCGAGCCCGAGGTCGGGATGATCATCCCCTTCTGCATGACGGCGGACGAGGTCGGGCTCGCCGAGGCTCTTCAGCTCCCGATCTACGGCTCCGACCCGGCTCTGAACGTGCTCGGGTCGAAGACGGGGAGCCGACGCCTGTTCGCCGACGAAGGCGTCCAGCACCCCGTCGGCCTCGACGTTCGGGGTCGCGGCGATCTGGCCGAGGCGCTGTCCGAGATCCGCGGGCGCAGCCCGTCGGTGACGTCGGTCGTGCTGAAGCTCGATCTCGGCGTCAGCGGGCTCGGCAACGCGCTGCTCGATCTCGACGCCGCCGAACGGGACCTCGAGGCCGCGATCGAGCTCGAGGACGAGGAGATCGACGTCGAGCAGTACCTCGCGCTCCTCGACCATCAGGGCGGCATCGTGGAGGAGCGGATCGAAGGCGACGACTTCCGTAGCCCGAGCGTCCAGTTGCGGATGAGCCCTGCCGGGCAGGTGGACATCATGTCGACCCACGACCAGGTGCTCGGAGGGGCGAACGGCCAGACGTACTTCGGGTGCCAGTTCCCCGCCGATCCGGACTACGCGGTGGCGATCGCGACCGAGGCGCTCAAGGTGGGACGCAGGCTTGCCCGCGAGGGCGTCATCGGCCGTGCCGGGGTCGACTTCGCGGCCGTGCGGCGCGACGGCAGATGGGAGCCCTACGCGCTCGAGATCAACCTCCGCTCCGGAGGGACGACGCATCCGCTGTTCGCCTTGACGAGCCTGACGGACGGTGCGTACCAGCCACTCGCGGGCGAATGGCGGACGAGGAACGGCGCGGTGAAGCACTACGTCGCGACCGATCACCTCGACTCCGACGCCTACCGGTCGCTGACGCCTGACGACCTCCTCGACGTCGTCGAGGAGAAGGGGCTCGGTTGGGACGACGAACGCGAGATCGGCGTCGTCCTGCACCTGGTCAGCGCCATCGCCGTGGCAGGTCGCATCGGGCTCACGGCGATCGGCGACACGCTCGACGAAGCGCGGCAGCGCTACTACGGCGTCAAGGCCGCCGTGGACGTCGCCGCGTCGTAACCCATCCGGTCGGCTTGCCGTCGTCTCAGCCGTCTCGGCGCCATTCGACGAGCTCGTCGTCAGTTTCGACGCGGAGGTGCGCGACCTCGGGCCTCACAGCCACCTCGTCGAGCAGTGTCGCCACAGGGTGGGAGTCGACGGGCCTCGAGGGAGACGATCTCTGCCGACCGATGCTCGACGGCACGGTTTCCGCCTCTGAGCCGATCGCATCGACCTGCTCCTGCGGCATCGTCAGCCGGAGGAGAAGCTCCTCGTCCGAGATCCCTCGACCGAACCGGGCACGTGCGCCTTCGAGATGCAGCGGCTCGAGCTCTCGGAGGTCGCGGGCTCGTGGTCGCGAGAGCACTCGCTCGGCGACGTCCGGATCCATGGGCGCAGGCGGCTCCCCGAAGTGACCGAGGAAGTAGCGGATCGTCTCGTCCGAGACGGTGGACCAGCGCTCGGCGTCGATGACGTTCCGCACCGCCTGTGTGGCGACCTGCTGCGAGACGGGCGTCACGATGATCGGGTAGCCCATCTCGGCGCGCACGCGTCCCACCTCGTCGAGCGCCGCGTCGAACAGCTCGGGTCGCCGCAGCTCCTCCAGCATCCGCCGGGTCGTCGACACCATCCCTCCGGCGAGCTGGTGGCGGTAGTAGGTGGCGTCGTACTCCTGTGGGCGGCCGAGCGGCAGGGCCTTCTCCTCTGCGATTCCGCGGAAGTACGCGGAGACCTCGGCGAGGGCGTCGAGGTCCAGGCCGTGCGCGAATCCCTCGGCCCCGAGGTTGCGGAGCGTCGTCTCGGCCGCCGGGTTCGAGGTGCCGCGCGCGAGGGGCTCGACGGCGGTGTGCAGAACGCGAAATCCCAAGCGCAGCCCTTCCATGTAGACGAACGGCGCGAGCCCGATCGTGCAGTGGCTGTGCAGCTCGGTCGGCCGCGCGCCCGCTGCCTGCAGAAACGATGGAGCGAGCTCCCGCACGGCGTCGACGGTCACGAGACCGCCGGGATCCTTCAGGTAGAGCCGGTCCATCTCCGCGCAGTCGGCGAGCGCGGCGGCGCGCTCGGCGTAGTACGCGTGCGTGTGCACGGCGCTGACGGAGTACGTCAGCGCGATCGCGATCTCCTCGACGCCCTCCTCGCGTGCGACCACGGCGACCCGCCGCAGGCGGGCGGGGTCGTTCGTGGGATCGGCGACCTGGATGCGGCGGATGCCGTTGCAGACGATGCAGCGGAATGCGAGCCGGATCACGTCCTCGTCGACCGGCGTCCACGTGATGAAGCGCATACCCGTGGTGATGAAGCTCAAGGGCGTCTGCGGCATGGCGGCGCTCACCAGCCGGAGCCGCTCCCAGGGGTCCTCGTGGTGGAATCGGACTGCGACCGCCATGTGCGTGCTCGAGGTGAAGTCCACCGCGTGGAACCCGACGCGGTCCATCGTCGGAGCAATCGCGACGAGGTCGCGAGTCGTCAGGCCCGTGGCGCTCCACAGGCTCTGATTGCCGTCGCGGGTCGTCGTGTCGACGATCTCGACGAGCGTGTCAGCGCGTCGCGCGCTCATCGATCCGGCCGGACCTGGAACAACGGCGCGCCCTCTTCGACGAGCTCGGCATTCTCGGCGCAGAGCTCGACGACCGTCCCGGCGACGCCGGCTGGGACCGAGTTCATCATCTTCATCACCTCGATCAGGCACACGATCGTGTCCGACTCGACGCGCATCCCGACCTCGACGAAGGGAGCGGCGCCGGGAGCCGAGGCACGGTAGAAGACGCCGAGCATCGGCGATGCGACCGTGTGCAGCGAGCCGTCCACGCTCACCGCGGCGATCTCGGGCACGTGCGGCCCTGTTGCCGCGGGCACGGTTCTGGCCCCGACTCGACGAACGTCGAGCGAGAACCGCTCTGTCTCGACGTGAAGCTCCTCGAGGTCGGACTCGTCGATCAGCCGCAAGATCTCGCGGACGTCATCGTCGCTCAGCGGCACGGGCTAGGACCGTGACTCGCCGGCATCGGGCGCGCCGAACGCGCCGAGAACGAGCGAGAGCGCCGAGGCGCGCTCCTTCGGCGCCGCCCGCGTACGCGCGGTGACGGGGCGCGCCTGGACGACCAGCAGAGCCTCCGGCAGAGCGAGCGAGCGGGCGATCGCCCACTCCACGTCCTGATGACCGCCGTAGTGGCGCTCGATTCGACGCGCGACCTCGACCAGCGCCGCGAGCTGGTCGTCCCGCAGGCTAGGAGCATTGCGGCGCTCCGCGGGCACGTCCCGACGGATCGCGCCGCGGCCGGCCGGGTCCGGCACGTACTCGGCGTGCTTGTGGCTCACAGTGCGGCGCACGACCTCACCCGTGACCTTGCTCACGAGGTAGTCGTCCGGCGTGAGCTCGCCTCCGACGACGCCGATCCCGAGGCCCCAGCTCGCGTTGATCGCGACCATGCTCGGATCGCCGCTGACCGGGTTGCACGTGAACAGCACGCCCGAGATCTCGGCGTCCACCATCGACTGCACCGTCACGCCCATGGCCGGCTCCTGCGCCGACCCGAGCGTGAGCCGGTAGCTGATCGCCTGCGGGGTGAAGAGGCTCGCCCAGCAGTCGCGCACCGCGTCGTCGACGTGCTCGATGCCGCGGATCCAGAGGAAGCTCTCCTGCTGGCCGGCGAACGACGCCTCGGCGCCGTCCTCGCCGATCGCACTCGAGCGCACGGCCACGGGCGGCTCCGCCTGGCCGGTGTCACGCGCGAGCTGCTCGTATGCCTGCGTCACCTCGACGCGGATGGAGTCGGGAATCGGCGCGAAGCGCAGCGCTTCGTCGATCGCCTTCGACGCGATCGTCAGCGTGTCGACATCGCCGGGCTGCGCACGAGCGAGAGCCGAGGCGATCGCTCCGCCCACGCCGGTGTCGTCCACGAAGGCGCGATACGCGTCGGCGCTGAGTGCGAACCCCGGCGGGACGGCGATCTCCGCGGCCAGGAGCTCGCCGAGGTTCGCGCTCTTCCCACCGAACGCGTCCGCATCGACCCGGCGCAGCTCCGAGAGATCTCGTGTGTAGGAGGTCGTG
>Ga0070675_100004786_pt1 | contig 10321 bp, 8 predicted proteins | sample KBSM43metaG_FD_65343 | JGI IMG/M metagenome (GOLD analysis project Ga0070675, IMG submission 65343) | Miscanthus rhizosphere microbial communities from Kellogg Biological Station, Michigan, USA - KBS M4-3 metaG | ecosystem: Host-associated > Plants > Roots > Rhizosphere > Soil ...
CTACGGGGAGCTGATCGGCGGGCGGATGTTCGACGTGAAGGTTTCCGAGAAGCCCGCGGCGAAGGATCCGGCGCAATACACCGTCGTCGGAAAACCGGTGCCGCGCCTGGACATTCCGCCGAAGGTCGAAGGCGCCTATCGCTACGTGAGCGACCTGAAGGTGCCCGGCATGCTGCACGCGCGCGTGATCCGTCCGCCCGAGGCGCAGGCACAGGTCGTCTCCGTGGACGAGGGCGCGAAGCTTCCCGGGCTGGTCCGCATCGTGCGGCGCGGCAACTTCGTCGCCGTGGTCTGCGAGCGCGAAGAGCAGGCGATCGACGCGGCGCGCAAGCTGCGCGTGGAATGGTCGCGGCCCGCGCCGGCTTTCTGGCCCGGCTACGACGAGCTCTACGCCGCGCTGCGATCGGCGAAGCCGAAGGCCACGAAGGAGGAGGGCGTGAAGGGCGACGTGGACGCGTCGATCCGGATGGCGGCGCGCGTCGTCGAAGCGCAATACGAATACCCGTTCCAGTCGCATTCGTCGATGGGACCCGCGTGCGCGGTGGCCGATGTCCGCGACGGGGGCGCCGTCGTCTGGTTCGGCGGCCAGAAGCCCTACCCCACGCGCAAGGGCCTCGCCGATCTCCTGGCGCTTCCGGATGAGAAGGTGCGCGTCGTGTGGATGCCGGGTCCCGGCTCCTACGGCATGAACGACGCCGACGATTGCGCGGCCGATGCCGCGGTGATCGCGCAGGCCGTGGGCCGGCCCGTGCGCGTCCAGTACATGCGCGCCGACGCAACGGCGTGGGATCCGAAGGGGCCGCCCGTCGCGTTCCGCATGCGAGCCGGCGTGAGCTCCGACGATCGCGTCTTTGCGTGGGACTACGAGGCGCGCGGTTTCTCCGGGCGCACGCGCAACAACAGCACCGACGTCGGTGGCGATACGCTCGCGGGCCAGTTCATCGGCGGCTTCAAGCCGAAGATCACCGACCAGCCGCAGTTCCCGTCGGAGTCGTACGCCTTTCCCAATGCCCGCAAGGTCAGCCACACCATCGACTGGAGCCGGTCGATGCCGACGGGGCTTCGCACCGCGCATCTCCGCGACCCGGACGGCATGGCCACCTGTTTCGCGTCGGAGTCGTTCGCCGACGAGCTCGCGTTCGCGACGAAGATGGATCCGGTGGAGTTTCGCCTGCGCTACCTCACGGATCCGCGCGACATTGCCGTGGTGAAGGCGGCGGCGAAGGAGGCGGGATGGGAAACGCGGGTCGGGCCGCGCGCGCGCAGTGGCCGCATCGCGAAGGGCCGCGGCATCGCCTACGCTCCGCGCAACCGCTCGGTGGTGGCCATCGTCGCGGAAGTCGAGGTGGACACGCAGACGGGCGAATATCGCGTGACGCGCTTCACCTGCGCGCACGATTGCGGCTTCGTCGTGAATCCCTCGAGCCTGCGCGGCACCATCGAGGCGAACCTGATCCAGGGACTCTCGCGGGCGCGGCACGAGGCGGTGCGCTTCGACGAGCGGCGCGTCCTCTCCAACGACTGGTTGAGCTATCCGATCCTGGACATGATGGAAGTGCCCGACGCCATCGACATCGTGATCCTCGGCAACAAGCCGGGAACGCGGTCGCTGGGTGCGGGCGAGCCTTCCACGCGACCGGTGGCGGCGGCCGTCGCCAACGCGCTCTTCGATGCGACCGGCGTGCGCCTGAGGCGTTGCCCGCTAACGCCGCAGGCGCTGAAAGCCCAGCTCACTCGGGCGTGATCTTCGAGTCCTTGATCACCTTCGCCCACTTCTCGGTCTCGGTGCGGTAGAGCTTGCCGAGCTCCTCGGACGTCATGGCGTCGGTCTCCACGCCCTGGTCGCGCGAGAGCTTCTCCTTCATCGCGGGCGCCTCGATGATGGCCGAGATCTCGCGATTGAGCTTGTCGATCACGGGTTTCGGCGTGCCGGCGGGCGCCACGAACGAGTACCAGGTGACCACCTCGTAGCCCGGGACGCTCTCCTTCAGCGGGGGCACATCGGGCAGCTGCGACGCGCGCTTGGCGCTGGAGACCCCCAAGGCGCGGATCTTGCCCGCCTGGATGTGCTGCAGCATCGACGGGAGCGCGTTGAACATGAACTGCACGTTGCCGGCGAGGAGGTCGGTGGTGCCGGGCGCGCTACCTTTATATGGCACCTGGACCGCGTCGATGCCGGTCATGAAGTTGAAGAGCGAGGCGGCGAGCCCCTGCGTCGTGGCCGCCCCGAGGGAGGCGAAGTTGAGCGTGCCCGGCTTCGCCTTGGCGAGCGCGATGAATTCCTTCGCGGTCTTGGCCGGCACGCTCGGGTGCACCACCAGCACCAGCGGCGTGAAGCCGATCATCGCCACGGGCGTGAAGTCCTTGAGCGTGTCGTACGGATGGTTCTTCATGAGCGAGGGCGTCATCACGAACACGGGGGTCGCGAGCCCCAGCGTGTAGCCGTCCTTGGGCGAGGTCGCCACGGTGCGCATGCCGATCGTGTTGCTGCCGCCGCCCTGGTTCTCGACGATGACCGGCTGCTTCAGGCGCTGCGAGAGCTCCTGCGCCACCATGCGCGCGAGGATGTCGGCGCCGCCGCCCGCCGCATACGGGACGATGATCTTGATCGGCTTGTGCGGATAGTCCTGGCCCCACGCGTGCGGCGCGAGGCAGGCGGCTGCGAAAGCGAAGAGCGCGGCGAGCAGTTTATTTGCGGTGCGGGTCATCGTCGTCATGTTGGTGCGTGTGGGTGTGTCGATGCGGTCCATGGCCATGGTCGTGGTCGTGCATCAGCTCCTTCGGCACGTCCGGGAACATCTCGCGAGAGGTGGGCGCCTTGCCGCCGGCCCATTCGACCCCGCCTTTCTTGCGCGCGGCCGAGAAGAAGTCGTCCCAGGTGACCTTCGCCGGGTCGCGCGCCACTTCGAGCCGTTGGGCCAGCGCGGCAAGCACAAGTTTCCGGATCCGGCGTCCGTCCCATCCTTCGCAGAGCTTCGCAAGCTCCGCGATCCGGGCCGAATCGCGCGTCATCGGCTCCAGCGCCGGCCATTGCACGGCGAGCTCGCGGATGGCGCTGGCCAGGATCGCGGCGATGGTCTCGACGTCGGGCAGCGAGAAGCGCATGACCAGGTCGGCGCGCGACAGGAATGCGCTATCCACGGCCTCGATGAAGTTGGTGGTGGTGACGAAGAGCACCGACGGCAGCTTCTTCGCGATCTCGTCGATGCCGAGCAGCACGGCGTCGGTGGCGCGGTGCACGTCCACCGGATTCGCCTCGAAGGAGGCGGCCGAGCGGCTCACCGCGAAGCTCTCCACCTCGTCGATGAGGACCACGGTGAAGGGACGGCGCGCCGCGATCTCCGGAACCGTCTCCGTGAGGAGCCGCGTCACGTTGCGCTGGCTCTCGCCCAGCATGTCGCTCGGGAACGCGTGCGGATTGATCTCCATCAGCGTCGTCGCCCCCTCGCGTGCGAGGGCGAGTGCGGCCACCTGTGCCAGGCCGCGCGCCATCGTGGTCTTGCCGGTGCCGGGCGGGCCCGCCAGCACGATGAGCCCGTGCGGCAATCCGGACAGCATCGAGAGCCTGCGCCCGTGCTGCAGCACGAGGAGCGCCTGCCCGAGGAGCCTTTCCTTCACTTCTCGCGGCACGATGATGGCGTCCCAGTCGCGGTCGTGGTGCTCCGCGGGCAGGACGTGCATCGAGAGCACGCCGGGGGGAAGGGCGGTCTTGCGATCCATCATTCAGGCCGCTTGTCGTCCGGCCACTGGATCTGCGAGAGATCCTGCATGGAAACGAGGGTGTCCTCCGCTTCCTCGAAGAGCACCATCGGGTCCATCAGCGCGCGCATGGTCTCGAGGATCGAATCGAACATGTGGATGCGCACGAGGCGGCACTGGTTGTCCGGGTCGTCGTTGAAGTGCTGGTGCCAGAGGAAGTGGTCGACGACGATGAGGTCGCCCTTCTTCCAGCGGTGGTGCTCGCCCTTGTCGGGCGCCGTTCCCATGAACGAGTGGCCGTAGCCTTCGACCACGTAGAGCCATGCCTCCCCCGGATGGCGGTGAAGCGACTGCGTCTTGCCCGGCGCGAACTGGATCATCACCTGCGTGAGGCCCGAGGCTTCGTTGCCGATGGCGCGGTCGTTCAGGAACTTGGTGCGCGTGCCGCGCGGTGTCGCGAGGATCTCCTGCTCGTCGTACGGCGTATGGATGCGTCCGGCGCGGCGTTTCTTCGTTTCCGTCTCCAGCCGGCGCAGGCGGCGCGCATACGCGTCATCGCCGGGGATGCCGCCGGAGAATTTCGGCTTGGGGGCGAGCTTGTCGAAGGGCGTGTGGCCGGCGTCCTCGATGAGGCTCATGCCGAGCGTCCAGAGCGTCGGCTCGGACGAATAGCTCATGAAACGGCCGGGCTTGTTGCCGTCATTGCCGTGGCGGTGCCAGCTCCAGGCCGGGATGTGGATCGCGTCCCACGCCTTCCAGTCGTAGCGGACACCGTCCACCTCGGTCCAGCCGCTACCCTCCACCATGAAGAGGATTGCGTCCCACGAATGGCGATGTACGGTGGTGGTCACGCCGGGATCGACTTCGTGGACCAGCGCGTCGAGGCTGCGGGTGGGCCGGTCGCCGTCCCAGCCCATGTAGACGCCGGTGCGCAGACCGCGCGCGGTCTTCTCGAGCCTCACATCCTCCTTCCGGATCACGGTCTGGCGGTAGTTGCGCCATTCCTCGAGGAATTCCTTCCGGCGTTTTTTCTGGATGTGGTAGTGCGTCGTGGTGGTCTGGGTCTTGGTGGACATGGGGCGAGGGCGTGGTGGCGAGGCAACGATGCGGGCGTGGCGATTCGGTTACAGGGAACGCCATTCAGGAGGCCGGAACGTTCTGCTATGAAGAACAGTGTTCCGTTTTGTTGCCCGCGAGTCGATTCAAACATAGAATGGGGGGACGGTCAATTTCGGTTCCCCCCTCCACGTGAAATCCCGCATCGCAGTCTTGCTCGCGGCGCTTTGCGCCTCCCTTTCGTTCGCGCAGGCGCCGGCGAAGAACGAAGAGGTGTTCCGTTATCGCGGCGCGGACCGCGACGCGCGCCTGGTGGAACGCGCGAAGCAGGAAGGCCAGGTCGTCCTTTATACGTCCCTCGCGCCGACCGAATCGAAGCCGCTCGCCGAAGCGTTCGAGAAGAAGTACGGCATCAAGGTGGAGTTGTGGCGCGCGCTCTCCGACAAGGTCGTGCAGCGCGTGATCACCGAGGCGCAGGGCAGCCGCCACACCGTCGACGTGGTGGAGACCAACGGCCCCGAGATGGAGGCCCTCGCCCAGGAGAAGCTGCTGGCCGAGATCCATTCGCCATACCTCGCGGACCTGCCCGCGGACGGCATCCCCCCGCATCGCAGCTGGTTCCCCGACCGCCTTAACTTCTTCGTGGTGGGCTACAACACGCAGAAGGTCCAGCGCTCCGAGATTCCGGCCACCTACGAAGGCTTCCTCGACCCGAAATGGAAGGGCCGCATCGGCATCGAGGCGACCGACAGCGAATGGATGGCGGCCATCGTGAAGAAGTGGGGCGATGCGAAGGGGATGGACTACTTCCGCAAGCTCGCGGCCATGAAGCCCGACGTGCGCAAGGGCCACGTGCTGCTGGCGCAGCTCGTCGCCACGGGCGAGGTGCCGGTGGGACTCACGATGTACAACGCCAACATCGAGTCGCTGAAGAAGAAGGGCGCGCCCATCGACTTCGTCCCGGTGCAGCCGGTGATCGCGCGTCCGCAGGGCATCGGCGTCGCGAGGTCCGCGCCGCATCCCAACGCAGCACTCCTCTTCGTGGACTTCGTGCTCTCGCCCGAGGGCCAGAAGCTCTACGAATCCATGGGCCGCGTCCCCGCCAGCACCAAGGTGAAGAGCGAGCTCAACAACTTCCCGTTCGTGATGACCGATCCCAACATCGTGCTGAAGGAAGCCGCGAAATGGGAAGGCATCTGGAACGATCTGTTCATCAATAAATAGATGGAAACCCTTCCCACCCACTGGCTCTCGCTCGTCGCCGTCGTCTTCCTGCTCGGGCTGAAGCACGGGTTGGACCCCGACCACCTCGCCGCCATCGACGGGCTCACGCGCTTCAACGCCGAGCGCCGCCCGAAGCTCTCGCGCTGGTCGGGGCTGCTGTTTTCCGCGGGACACGGCGTCGTCGTGACGCTGGTGGCCGTGCTGGTGGCCACGGTCGCCACCGAATGGCGCGCGCCGTCGTGGCTCGAGAATGCCGGGACCTGGATCTCCATCGCATTCCTCACGCTGCTCGGCATCGCGAACCTGGCCGCGGTCGTGCGCACGCCGCGCGGTGAAGTGGTGCGCGCCGCGGGCGTTCGCAGCCGCCTCTTCGAGCGCTTCACGCGCGCCGAGCACCCGGTGCTCATCGCCGCGGTGGGCGCGGCGTTCGCCATCTCCTTCGACACGCTTTCCCAGGCGGTGATGTTCTCCATCACCGGCTCCAACCTCGCCGGATGGCTCTTCGCCACGCTGCTGGGCCTCGTCTTCACCGCCGGCATGATCGCCACCGACGCCCTCAACGGCCTCTGGGTGAGCCATCTCGTGCGGCGCGCGGATGCGCGCGCAGCCGCCGCCTCGCGGCTCATGAGCCTCGCCATCGGCTTCACCTCGCTCGCCATCGCGGCGCTCGCGGCCGCGCGGCATGTCGTCCCGGGACTCGACGCCGAGGTCGAGTCGTGGGGCGTGGCGCTGAGCGCCGCCGTCATCGTAAGCGTCGCGTGCGGCTACGGCCTCGCGATGAGAAGGGCGGTGCGCGCATGAAAAGGGACCTACCCATGGACAAGCTGAAGAAGCCCAAGCCGCGGCGCATGCGCCTGTCCTCCGTGGCCAACGCCATACGGCTCACCAAGACGTTCTCCGAGCAGGATGCCGAGATGGGCATCAGCGCGCTCGCCTCGCGGCTGGGCCTCGCCAAGAGCACGGTGCACCGCCTCGCCACCACGCTCGTCGAATACGACATCCTCGAGCAGAACCGCGAGAGCGGGAAATACCGCCTGGGCCTGGCACTCTTCGAGCTGGGCACGCTGGTGCGCCGCAAGATGGACGCGGCGTCGGGCTCCCAGGAGCAGATCCACGCGCTCGCCGACGCGACGGGCGAGACGGTGCAGCTCGCGATCCTCGACCACCTTTCCGTCCTCTACATCCGCATCCGCGAAAGCCGGCAGGCGGTGCGCATGTCGTCCGGGCTGGGCTCGCGCGCGCCGGCGCACTGCACCAGCGTCGGCAAGGCGTTGCTCGCGTTCCAGCCGGCCGAGATCGTGCAGCAGGTGATCGACAACGGCCTCAAGCAGTTCACCGAGCACACCATCACCGACGGCGAGGCGCTGAAGGCCGAGCTGGCCTCGATCCGCAGCCGCGGCTATGCCATTGACGACGAGGAGATCGAGGTGGGCCTGCGCTGCGTGGCCGCACCCATTCGCGACCACAGCGGCCATGTGACCGCGGCCATCAGCGTGGCGGCCCCGGTGCAGCGCATGAGCAAGAAGAACATCCAGGCGACCATCCCGTCGGTGATCGCTGCGGCGGAGGCGATCTCGCGGCGACTCGGCTACCTGCCGTCCCTCGCGGCTGGCGGCGCGCACCTGGCGGAGTGATGCGAGACGTCCGCATCGAGGGCGGGCCGGAATACGCCTGCGGCGAGGACGACACGCTGCTGCGTTCGGCGTTGCGTTCCGGGCTGGGCATGCCGTACGAGTGCAATGCGGGATCTTGCGGCACATGCAAGGTCGAGCTCCTCGAGGGGCAGGTGACGTCGCTGCGGCCGGATGCGCCGGGTCTGGGCGAGCGCGACCGCGCCAAGAATCGCGTCCTTGCGTGCCAGGCGAGGCCGGATTCCGATTGCAGGATCAAGGTGCGGCTGCGTCCGGAGAACGTACCGGTCCACCGACCGGTCAAATTCTCCGCGACGCTCACCCGGGTCCGGGACCTCACCCACGACATGCGCGAATTCACGTTCAGCGCAAAAGACGCGCCCGGTTTCCTGCCCGGGCAGTACGCGCTCTTCTATCTTCCGGGGCTGGACGCGCCGCGCACCTACTCGATGTCGAACATCGACGAGGGCCATGGCGAATGGCAATTCATCGTTCGCCGCGTGCCGGGCGGCGTGGGCACGGTCACGCTGTTCGACAAGGTCGCGCTCGGCGATGCCATCACGCTGGACGGCCCCTACGGCCTGGCTTACCTGCGCGCGGACAGCCCGCGCGACCTCGTTCTCATCGGCGGGGGCTCGGGTCTCGCGCCGATGCTTTCACTCGCGCGCGGCGCCGTCGCGGAGCCGCGGCTCGCGGGGCGCAACGTGCACGTGTTCTACGGCGCGCGCACCACCCGCGACCTCTGTGGAGCCGCCGAGCTCGAAGCGCTGCCCGGATTCGGCAGCCGCATCACCTTCACGCCGGTGCTTTCCCATCATGGCGACGACTCGGTCGAGACGTGGGAAGGCGCGAAAGGCTTCGTGCACGAGGTCGCGCGCGATTTCGTGGGCGAGCGCTGGGCGGATTTCGAGTACTACTTCGCCGGCCCGCCGCCCATGGCGGAGGCCGTGCAGAAGATGCTCATCGAAAAGCGCGTGCCTTACCCGCAGGTCCACTTCGACTCGTTTTACTAAAGCTCAACACAGAGACACAGAGGCACAGAGGACACAGAGCTTTATATGCGCTTCGATGACGTGAATGCCGGCACGAAATGACACATAAAACTCCGTGTCCTCTGCGCCTCTGTGCCTCTGTGTTGTGCTTTTGAAGGAATAGCGTGTCAAAGAAGCTGCGCCTATCGCTGGGATGCTGGAATTACGACCGCACGCGGGCGCTCCAGGATGGCCGCGTGCAGCCGGATGGGATCGAGCTCACCTACCTCGACATGCCCGTGGAAGAGACCTTCTTCCGCATGCTGCGCCACCAGGAGTTCGACGTGGCGGAGCTTTCGCTCTCGTCGTACACGGTGTCGCTCTTCAAGGAGAAGAGGAACTTCATCGCGATCCCGGTCTTCCCGTCGCGCTTCTTCCGCCACTCGTGCATCTACGTGAACGCCGCGGCCGGCATCCGCGAGCCCAAGGACCTCATCGGCAAGAAGGTCGGCAATCCCGAGTACCAGATGACGGCTCCCGTGTGGATCCGCGGCATCCTGCAGGACGAGTACGGCGTGCCGGTGGACACGCAGACCTATTACACGGGCGGCGAGGAAGAGCCCAACCGCCCGGAGAAGCTGAAGCTCGACCTCCCGCCGCGCATCAAGGTGCAGCCGATCGGCGAGAAGGACACGCTCGCGGCGATGCTGCGCGACGGCGGCATCGACGCGTTCTACACCGCGCGCATGCCCTCCACGTACCACACGGGCGGCGGGAAAGTGAAGCGCCTCTTCGAGAGCTACATGGAAGTGGAGCAGGCGTACTACCGCAAGACCGGCATCTTCCCGATCATGCACACGGTGGCGATCAAGCGCAGCGTCTATGAGAAGCATCCGTGGGTCGCCATGTCGCTCTACAAGGCGTTCGTCGAGTCGCAGCGGCGCACATATGAGGACCTCTACGTGACCGCGGCGCTGAAGGCGATGCTGCCGTGGCTCACGAAGCACGTGGAGGATGCGCGCTCGCTCATGGGCGACGACTTCTGGCCTTACGGCTTCGAGCGCAACAGGAAGACGCTGGAGACGTTCCTGCGCTACCACCACGAGCAGGGCCTGTCGAAGACGCTCCTCAAGCCCGAGGAGCTCTTCGCGCCCGAGACGCTCGAGAGCTTCAAGATCTGACCATGGCCGAGCCCATCGGACAGAAGAAGCATTCGCTCCTCGACCACATGATGGGCGAGGGCGGCCTGCACGTGCACGCCGAGGGCGACTACGACCACGACCACGATCACGACGACTTCGGCGACCACGACCTCGAGAACGACGCGCTGTGGCTGCAGGACCACCTCCAGCTCGTGTCGGTGGGCATCGACATCGGCTCCTCCGGCACGCAGGTGATCTTCTCGCGCGTCTACATGCGGCGCATGGGCGAGGCGCTCACCAGCCGTTACTACGTGGTGAAGCGCGAGACGCTGCACCAGTCGCCGGTGGTGCTCACGCCCTACCAGAGCGAGACGCGCATCGACGAGCGCGCCGTGGGCGCCATCGTCGACGAGGCCTACGAGAAGGCGGGCATCCACCCGGACAACATCGACACGGGTGCCGTGATCCTCACGGGAGAGGCGCTGCGGCGCGAGAACGCCAAGGCGATCGCCGACGTGCTCTCGGAGATGGGCGGCGAGTTCGTCTGCGCCACCGCGGGCCACCACATGGAGTCGCTGCTGGCCGCGTACGGCTCGGG